>Ga0208753_100001_pt1:0-380000 | contig 475678 bp, 416 predicted proteins | sample LakWasMet37_LOW7_2_FD_183877 | JGI IMG/M metagenome (GOLD analysis project Ga0208753, IMG submission 183877) | Freshwater sediment methanotrophic microbial communities from Lake Washington under simulated oxygen tension - Sediment Metagenome... | ecosystem: Environmental > Aquatic >... | reverse complement strand
GAGTGGTAGGGGAGCATTCAAATCTGCACAGAAGGTGTACGGCGACGTATGCTGGAGCGATTTGAAAAGAAAATGTAGGCATAAGTAACGATAATTAAAGTGAAAAACTTTAACGCGAAAAGTCTAAGGTTTCCTGATCAACGTTAATCGGATCAGGGTTAGTCTGGTCCTTAGGAAAACCCGAAAGGGGTATCTGATGGAAAGAAGGTTAATATTCCTTCACCTGCTATGCATTAAAAGTGACGCAGGGACGTGGTGGTTGCGTACGTACGGAAGTGTACGCCTGAGTGGAGTCTTCGGACGAAGCGAAATCATAAAATCCCTGCCAAGAAAAGCGAGCATAGCAGCCAGTACCGGAATCCGACACAGGTAGACGGGATGAGTATTCTAACGCGCTCGGGTGAGCCGTGGAGAAGGAACTAGGCAAATTAACGCTGTAACTTCGGGATAAAGCGTACCGCAGCGATGCGGTCACAGTAAAATGGTACAACCAACTGTTTAACAAAAACACAGGGCCCTGCAAAAACGTAAGTTGACGTATAGAGCCTGAAACCTGCCCGGTGCTGGAAGGTTAAGGAAGGGTGTTCGGCGCAAGCCAAAGCTCCTGACTGAAGCCCCAGTAAACGGCGGCCGTAACTATAACGGTCCTAAGGTAGCGAAATTCCTTGTCGGGTAAGTTCCGACCTGCACGAATGGTCTAATGAGTTGTACACTGTCTCCTCCACGAGCCCGGTGAAATTGTAGTATCGGTGAAGATGCCGGTTACCCGCCACGGGACGGAAAGACCCCGTGAACCTTCACTACAACTTTGCATTGATTTTGAGCAACAAATGTGTAGGATAGTTGGGAGACTTTGAAGCAGTATCGCCAGGTATTGTGGAGTCATCGTTGAAATACCAACCTTTTGTTGCTTAGAACCTAACCCCTTGCGGGGGACATTGCATGGTGGGTAGTTTGACTGGGGTGGTCGCCTCCTAAAAAGTAACGGAGGCTCGCAAAGGTACCCTCAGTACGGTTGGTAATCGTACGAAGAGCGCATTAGTAAAAGGGTGCTTGACTGTGAGACAAACACGTCGAGCAGGAGCGAAAGCTGGCTAAAGTGATCCGGTGGTTCTGCATGGAAGGGCCATCGCTCAAAGGATAAAAGGTACTCCGGGGATAACAGGCTGATCTTACCCAAGAGCTCATATCGACGGTAAGGTTTGGCACCTCGATGTCGGTTCGTCACATCCTGGGGCTGGAGAAGGTCCCAAGGGTTCGGCTGTTCGCCGATTAAAGTGGCACGTGAACTGGGTTCAGAACGTCGCAAGACAGTTCGGTCCCTATCTGTGGTGGGCGCTAGTAAATTGAGTGGACATGACCTTAGTACGAGAGGACCGGGTCGTACGTGCCGCTGGTGTATCTGTTGTGCCGCCAGGTGCAATGCAGAGTAGCTACGCACGGCAAGGATAAACGCTGAAAGCATCTAAGCGTGAAACCTTCCACAAGATGAGTTTACTTTTAAGGGTCGTCAAAGACTATGACGTTGATAGGCTATAGGTGTAAAACTAGTAATAGTAAAGCCAAGTAGTACTAATTGCCCGTAAGCTTTATTTTTTTTCTTGTAATTCATTAGCTTCCCAATATGTAACTTATTTAAGTGGTAAGTAATAAGGTTTAAGTTATGAGTATTCGTACTTACAACTTACTGCCTATAACTTATAACTTATGAAGATCTTATGGTGGTTTAGCCGAGGGTGTTCACCTCTTCCCATTCCGAACAGAGAAGTTAAGTCCCTCATGGCCGATGGTACTCGCGTTAAGCCGGGAGAGTAGGTAGCTGCCATATTTATTAAATGCCTTTCAGGAAACTGGAAGGCATTTTTGTTTTATACCATCCCTATCCCTCAGTTTAATTATGGCTTGATTTTCCGGTGCCTCTCAACTATAGGCTGTCTTTTTAATCTTATTCTCCGCCGACATAATCCCTGCGGGAATTTTCCCGTACCATTTCCGTTTTTTTACTGGTATTTAAATCTGTCCTGTTTCTTATGTTTACTGCATAATAACCCGCTCTATGAAAAAAATAGTCAGGCGTCTGCTTCCCGCTTTCTTTTTCTCATTTGTTTTGATAAGCTGCCATGTAGTATTGATCGGTGCCTATGATGAAGTGACTGATCAGGGCTTTCAGAAAATTCAAAACCGCATTGCCCGCTTATTGGTGAGGGTGCAAAATAATCTTGCCGACTCAGTAGAAAATAAGTTTGCAAAATATAAATCGCAATATGAGGATATTGAAGGACAGATAGAAAGCATTAAAGTAAGATGCAATGCATTGCCTAAGTACCGCCAGGTGGCTATACATGCTGAAGGGCTGGATGCAACTTTTAAAAACCTGGAAGGCTACCACAAAGCAGGTATCAGCCTTGCCGATACAGGTTCTCTAAAAATTATTAAAAGAACATTCGACATAGAATTCAAGGCAATCATACAATTGCAGAATGCATTGAAAAGAGAGAAGAACACCCCATCTGAAAAATAAGCGAATAATTAAAAAACAGTATGCTATGGCACTGGATACCAATAAACTTTTAAATGAGATGACAGATGCAGCCAAAAACAGCCTGGGCCGGAATTGGCCAGGAATAAAAGATTTAGCTGTCACTTCATTCCAAAACATTGCTCAGAATATTGTTGCTGTTGAGCAGATGAAAATTAACGGCACCATTACGCAGGAGAAAGCTGCCTTCTTAATCAGTATGCAGAAAAATGCCGCACAAATGATAATAGCAACAGAGGTTGGGTTAGGATTGTTAGCTGCAGAAGCAGCCATCAACGCTGCGTTAGATGTGATAAGAGTTAGTGTTAATAAGGCAATTGGCTGGAATATTGTTTAGTGACCTTTGTTACCGTTAAGCAACATCTTCACCGGTAGAAGCAATCAGTAATTTAAACCAGTCTTCCCGCTCCAGCCTTATCGGGGCCGCCGCTTTTGCCTGCAGCAATCTTTCAATTTTAGTGGTGCCAATTACAGAAAGTATGCCTGATGGATGCGTATGTAACCATGCCAGTAATATTTCGTTTAAACCGGTATTGTATTTTTCAGCTAATTCATTGGCAGTTGCTGAAATACTTCTGAAATGCGGATGGCTATCGTCTGTGAACAGTCCGCCACCAAGCGGCGCCCATGCCATTGGGATAATTTTATGTTTGATGCAGTTTTCCAATGTGCCATCTGTTAATGCATCCAGGTGAATGATGGAGATCTCTACCTGGTTGTATTCTATCAGCGTATACTTAGAAAGCAGGTCTGTTTGATGTGGCAGAAAATTGGAAACACCAAACGATAATATTTTTCCCTGTTGTTTCAATTGCTCAACAGCTTCGGCAACTTCGGCAGGATCGAGCAGGGGATCAGGCCGGTGTATTAATAAAACATCGAGGTAATCGGTTCCTAAATTTTCCAAAGACCTTTCAGCCGACCGGATGATATGTTCCTTAGACGTATTGTAAGATTTGATAGAATGTTCCGGCCGGTTAGGCGTTAACATCTGGATACCGCATTTGGTTACTAATTTCATGTGTTGCCTTAGTGAAGGATTTTCTTTCAGCACTTCCCCAAATTCAGCTTCCGTGGTATAATCTCCATAGATATCTGCATGATCAAAACTGTTGATGTCGTTTTGCAGGCAGGCTTCAATCATACGGCGGTAATCAGTAGTTGAGAAGTTGGCGCCCCATATACCCCAGCGCATGCAGCCGGCCACGGGTGAAGTGATGATGGAAGATTTCATGTATCAAATGTAGGGAATTGAAACATGCATAACCTCCCTGGTAGTATGGATGGCTGTGCCATTGATACCATCGCTCCCTGGGAAGGAGGAATATTTTTTACTAAACATGATACAAAAAAAAGTCTGGCGCGGAGCCAGACTTGAGTAGTTTAAATTGTTGTGTGGGATTAATACCTGTTGTATCCACCGCCACCACCATTGCCACCACGGTCGCGATTGTATCCGCCGCCGCTGCCGCCACGGTTTCCACCGCCGCCATAACCGCCACGACTTCCGCCGCCACCACCGAAGCTCTTCTTTTTGAAGCCGCCTCTTTCGCCTTCAGGGCGTGGGGTAGATTCGTTAACAACTATTTTACGGCCAGATACATCTGTATCATGTAATGCCGCGATAGCTGTACGGGCTGCTTCATCATCAGCCATTTCAACAAAACCGAAACCTTTGCTGCGGTCGTTATTGAATTTGTCGGTAACAATTTTGGCGCTGGTTACTTCGCCATAGGGTGCAAAAAGGTTTTGCAGATCGTCACTGGTCATACTCCAGTTCAGATTTCCAACGTAAATGTTCATGTTCTAAAAAAAATTAAATGATCAAAAAACCAATGGATAAACAGTAACCAAAAACCCTGAAGCATTTACGTTAAAAAACCTTCTGGAATATGGAAGAACTGCCATTGGACTCCCGAAGATAGGTATTTTAATCATTTTGAGTTTTTTTTTATAAAAAGGGAAAATAGTTAAAAAAGAGTGTTTTGTCTTCTTTAGAACGGGTAGAAATATTGACTATTGAAAACAAAATCTTGAATTTTGAAGTTTTTGGATACCGCCCGGTTCAATATTCAGTATTCTGTGTTCAATATTCATCATCCGGCACGCTTTCCGGAAACAAAAAAGCCCGTTCCGGAGAACAGGCTTTTTAAGTATGGTAAAGTAAATGCTTATTCAGCTACCACTTCAAAATCAATTTCAACGATGTTCCCGTTACCGAAATCGATAGAAGCTTTGTGTGTACCTAATTCTTTTACTTCTTCAACAATAGAGATACGCTTGCGGTCGATCTCGTAACCTTTCTGGTCGCGGATAGCGCGGGCGATCTGTAAAGAAGTAACGCTACCGAAGATCTTACCACTGGTACCGGTTTTAGCGCCGATAGTTACAGCAGACGCTTTTAATACTTCGATAACCTTGTTAAGTTCAGCAAGCATTGCTGCTTCTTTCTTGGTCTTAACTTTCAGGCGTTCTTCGTGTTGCTTTAAATTGGAAGGGCTGGCTTCAACTGCAAATTTTTGCGGTATCAGGTAGTTACGTGCATAACCATTCTTTACGGTTACCAGCTCATTGCGGCCACCCAGGTTATCTACGTCTTGAATTAAAATGACTTGCATAGGTTGTTTTTTAGTCCCAAGAGCCCAGTCCGCTTTCGCGTTTTCGACTGTCTTTATCCACCTTCGCAGATGCTATGGCGGACAAGTTAGGGAAGGTTACTAATTCTATTTCAATAAATCGGTTACGTAAGGTAACAAAGCCATTTGACGGGCTTTCTTAACTGCGTCCTGTACTTTACGCTGGTACTTCAAAGAGTTACCTGATAAACGGCGAGGTAATAATTTACCCTGCTCGTTGATGAATTTTTTCAGGAATTCGATGTCTTTATAATCAACGTATTTAATGCCATATTTTTTGAAGCGGCAGAATTTTTTCCGTGGCTTCTCCTGTTTGATGGCAGTCAGGTATTTTATCTCATTCTTTGCCATGATTAAGCTTCAATTTTATCCTGCATTGCAAATCCGCCATTCCTTTTTACATGGTTGTACTCGACGGCGTATTTATCGAGACGTGTAATCATGTGGCGCATGATCTGCTCATCGCGCAACATCTGGATCTTCAGTTTTTCGTTAATGTCTGAAGGTCCCTGGAATTCCAACACCCAGTAAATACCGGTTGTTTTTTTCTGGATTGGGTAAGCGAGTGATTTTAAGCCCCATGGGTTACTGTGTACAGTAGCACCGCCTAATTCTGCAATCAGGTCGGCATACTTTTTCTGAGAAGCTTTGAAGTCTTCTTCAGACAGTACCGGAGTAAAAATCACCATCAATTCGTAACTGTTCATTACCTGAATTTTTAGGTTTTAAATTTGGTTTCTCCCAATGGTCATCCCGCTCCGGAGCCCCGGTGGGAAGAATCTGCCAAAACAGATTTGGGGCTGCAAAAGTAGGGAAAAGTTTGGAGTTTTGGGTTTGGAGTTTGGAGTTTTTTTGACCCGGATCGGATTTTATTGCAATCAAACCTTCATTTTATACTTTTTAATAATACGATATAGGTGGGGAAGTGGTCGCTGTAGCCACCGCGGTAGGTATTGCCGTCCCATGTGCGCATAGGGTAGCCTTTGTAGCGGCCTGCATCCTCTTTCATGAAATTACGGCTGAAAATGCCTTGGTGATGGTAAAACAGCCCGTTCTGCTTCCGGTTTAGCCAGGCATGGGAGAGGATGATCTGGTCGAACAGTCCCCAGCTATCGCGGTTGGCCAGGGTGCCAATGCCTTTTTCGTATAACTCCGTCCATGGGTTAAACAGATCGCCTTGGTGGGTATCGGATATTTTTCCTTTTGCGTTTAAGATATCAGTGATGCTTGGACTGTCGGGATCATCGTTCAGATCGCCCATAATGATAATTTTTGCATCAGGATCTTTTTCAAGGATACCGGTTGCCTGTTTTTTGCAAATGCCGGCGGCAGCTTCTCTTGCCGGGGAACTTCTTTCTTCTCCGCCACGTCTGCTGGGCCAGTGATTTACAAATACATGAACAGTTTCTCCTGCCAGCATGCCTTTCACGTATAAAATATCTCTTGTGTAAAAAGCCGCTTTACTGTTGCCCGGTAATAAAACATAAATTTTTTCTGCGGTAGCAGGCAGAAAAAATTTCGGGTTATACAGCAGTGCCACATCTATGCCACGGGGATCTTTTGAATCGAAATGAATGAGCTGGTATTTCCTGTGCCTGAGTAAAGGATGATGGACGAGATCGTTCAACACTGTATCGTTTTCAATTTCTGCAACACCCAGCAACGCCGGGCCGGTTGGAGAAATATCTGTACCGATCAGGCTAATCACTGAGGCAAGTTTATTCAGTTTGTCTGCATAGATATCACTTGTGTAATGTTTGATTCCATTTGGCGTAAAATCGTCATCATTAATTATTGGATTATTGATGGTGTCATACAAATTTTCAAGGTTATAAAAAGCAACGATGCACGCTTTAACATGCTTCTGTTGTGCCGGTATGCTTTGTATCGTATTCAGTGCAAGAAGGAGTAGCAGTAACTTAGTCATATGGTAACTTGTTTTGTATTTAATAGTTATTTCTGCTTTGCCGCAACCAACCGTGCTTTGTGTGAGATTTATTTTCACACAAAGGCACACCCGCTCGCCTAAGATTAGCGGGCGAGAAGGCACGGCTTAATGAGCACAAACTTACCGTGATAAACAGGCGCCGCATAGCGTATTTACCGCAGAAAAAATACGCAGTTGATGTTTGAGAAAAATCATGCGGTATTTTTAATTCCTGTTTGTTCCGGTTTATTGTTTTCTCCCTGTTTATTTATTAATCAAAACACCGTTTGCTATGCGGAAACTATGCTGGCTATTGGTTTTGTTGTGCCTGATACAGGGAGTAGTTGCACAAACAAGACCTTTAAAAAGAATTCAGAAAAATAAACTGGTTGACAGCCTTGAAGCTGTGAAAGCAACTGAAGATATGTTCTATGATCTTCCGGTGGTTGCATTGTCGGATGTTGAGAAAGGAGGTGGGGAAGCAACATTTTTACCATCGCTGCTTTATGCTAACAGGGATGTGTTGCAAACAATGGCAGCCTTCCATTTTAGCCCAATGCGTTTCCGTTTGCGCGGGTATGATGCTTCTTTCTCCGAAACAAAGATCAATGGCATATCGATGAACAATCCGGATGATGGCGTTACCCAATGGAATATGTGGAGTGGACTAAACGATGTAACACGTAACACACAAAACTGGCTGGGTTTGCGAAACAATGAATTGAGCTTTGGAAATATCGGAACCAATACTGCTATTGATATGCGTGCCTCCAAACAACGTGAGCAGGATCAGTTCAGTTATGCTTTTTCTAACAGGAGTTTTATGCATCGGTGGATGTATACCAGGAGTAAAGGGTTTAATCATAGAAATTGGGCTTATGCTGTATCGGCCTGTTGGCGTAGCGCAGCAGAAGGGTATGTTCCGGGAACTAACTATAGCGGGGCCAGTTATTTTATAGGTATTGATAAACGGATTGGAAAGGATCGGTTATTGTCTGTTGTTATTTTCGGTTCATCAACGGTGAGCGCAAGGCAGGGAGCTGTTTTAAAAGAATCGGTTGCATTGGCCGGTTCAAATTTTTATAATCCGTATTGGGGTTATCAATCGGGGAAGAAAAGAAATGCAAATGTATCAGCAACTCATCAACCCATGATTATTATTACACATGATCAGCACTTTAATAATCATACCTCTTGGATAACTTCTGCAGGTTTTACAACTGGCAGAAAAAACGCTACTGCATTGGATTGGTACAACGCTCCTGATCCCAGACCGGATTATTACCGTTATCTACCCGGTTATCAAAAAGATTCCCTTATGCGGATAGAGCTTACTGAAGCGATGAGCAACAATGAACAGTTAAGACAAATTAACTGGGATCATTTTTATGAAGTGAACAGGAATAGCAGGGAAACGATAACGGATGTTGATGGTGTTGCAGGGAATACCGTTACCGGGCTCAGATCTCATTATATACTGGAAGAAAGAGTTGTGGGTATTAAAAGACTGAGCATAAGCAGTGTGTTCAATACTGTCATCAATAAGGCTCTTTCGTTTTCATCCGGTGTCTCATTGCAATTGCAGCATAGCCGTTATTTTAAAATGGTGAATGATCTGTTGGGGGGAGAATATTTTGCAGACCGAAACCAGTTTGCCGAAAGGGATTTTCCCAATGATGAAAAAGCGATCCAGAATGATCTTAACCATCCTAACAGGGTATTGCATGTAGGGGATATTTATGGGTATGATTATTCTGTGCTGACACAAAAAGCCAACGGTTGGTTGCAAATAAACAGTGTTCGAAAAAAGGTGGATTATTTTGCTGCATTGTTGTTAAGTTATACTTCTTACTTGCGTGATGGACATATGCAGAATGGTTTATTTCCTGAGAATTCGTTTGGAAGGTCGCGGCTGAATGAGTTTGCCAACTATGCATGTAAAGCCGGTATTACATATAAAATCTGTGGACGAAAATATTTGTACCTGCATGGTTCCGCCATAACAAGATCCCCATTATTTGATGATGTATTCATATCGCCAAGAACAAGGGATACCGAACAGGATCATATCAGTAACGAAAAAATTCAAACACTCGAACTCGGATATGTCTGCAATACGCCAAGGCTGAAATGCAGGCTCAGCTCTTATTTTACCCATTTTTCAGACGGCATGAATGTTACCACCTTTTATCATGATGGTTATGGGAGTTTTGTAAATTATGCTTTATCGGGAATTCAAAAAATACATATTGGAACAGAGTTGGGGATGGAGTTGAAATTGTCATCGCATTATTCTGTAAATGTAGCTGCATCAGTGGGCCGTTTTTATGAAAATAACAGACAACAGGTTACGGCAACTATGGATAATGATGCTTCTGTGCTGGAGAGAACACTTGTTTATTCTAAAAATTTTCGGGTTGCAGGAACGCCGCAGGAAGCTTACGGACTGGGATTGCATTACCAATCATCCGGTGCATTTTATTTGGATGTGTCGGGCAGTTATTTTATGCAGCATTGGCTTGCCTACAACCCATTACGCAGAACCTATGCTGCCGTGGAAAATATAGTGCCCGGAACTGATCAATGGAAGGGGATGATTGAACAGGTAAGTCTTCCGGTGCAATACACGATCGATCTTTCTGCGGGCAGTTCTGTAAGAACGAAATTATTTAGGTCGAAAACAAAAAGGACCATCCTCTTTCATATCAGCATTAATAACCTGCTGGATAACCGGCATCTGATTTCCGGTGGTTACGAGCAATTGCGTTTTGATGCTAATGAAAAGAATCCGGATAAATTTCCCCCTAAACTATTTTATGCAATGGGTTTGAATTTTTCAGCAAATATTACACTGCGCCTGTTATGAGAAAGCTATACAATTATGTATCCATAAGTAATATCATGGGAATGGTGTTGCTGTTATTATTGGGGTTAATAACATCTGTTTCCTGCAATAAAAAATTTGATGAGCCCCCTGAATATATTGGTTCTGATGTTCAGCCCAATCTTGCAATCCGTGACCTCAGGGCTATGCATTTTAATGGGAATTTTGAACAGGTGCAGGACGATTATATTATAGAGGGAATTGTAATTGCGGATGACAGTAAGGATAATTTTTACAAATCAATTGTGTTGCAGGATAGTACAGGTGGTGTTATCATCCGCTTGGATGGAACCGGCTTGTACACTACATATCCCGTTGGAAGAAAGATCGCGGTAAAACTAAAAAATCTTTGGATGGGCGATTACGCGGGTATGTTACAGGTGGGCGGTGGTGTAGACAGGTCGGATCCTGTTTTTCCGGAGCTTACAGCTATTCCCATTCCGTTATTTGATAGATACATAGTAAAGAAGAGCCTGAACAATACGGTACTTCCAAGAGAGGTTAAACCGGATCAGTTAAATGATTCGCTGCAAAGCTGTTTGATCAGGATCAGGGATGTTGAATTTTCACCGGCTGATACAGGCAGACCATATGCCGATGCCGTAAATAAACTCTCCGCAAACAGAACCATAAAAGTTTGTGGCGGCGGCAGCCTGTACCTGCGAACAGTTGGCTTTGCAGATTTTGCCAATATTAAAACACCTCGCGGCAACGGAACTATTACGGCGGTATACAGCATTTTTAAAACAGAGAAACAATTGCTGATACGCGACACGTCCGATGTGCAGATGAGTGGCTTAAGATGTACCGGTACCGGTGTTAAAGTTTTATTGACTGAAGATTTTGAAAACAGCTTGCCTAATGCAGGGCTGGTTGTAAATGGATGGAAAAATATCACTGAATCCGGGGGCCGGGTTTACCAGTGCAAAATGTCTAATAATAACAGGTATGCAGAGATAAGTGCATTGGCCGCCAATCAGCCTGCAGTCGTAGCCTGGCTAATATCACCACCTGTTAATCTTAGTAACACTTCCAATGAAGTACTCAGTTTTCAGACCAAAGACGGATTTGATAACGGAGCCGTTTTGCAGGCTTATATCTCAACCAATTATGATGGCGGCAATACCCCATGGAAAGCAAAATGGGTTTTACTGAAAGCCAATATTTCTAAAGGGTCTGCCACGGGCTTTGGGAATAATTGGGTAGCATCCGGTAATATCAGCCTGGCAGGCTTTACAGGCCAGGTTTATATTGCTTTTCGCTATGATGGTGCCGATCCTTCAGCCGCGGTGGATAAGCGAAACACCAGTTTCCAGCTCGACAATGTGCGGGTAGTGGGAAACTGATCTTTCTGAAGATTTTTCCTGTCAAAAAGCGAGATAAGCGGTTATGTATGCTTATTTGCTTGCCATCCTGTCAGCAAAAGGGCATCTGGTATTTTCTTTGTTCAATGGCTGCCAAACGAAGTACTATGCAAAAAGGCCAGATACGGGTTCAGACAGAGAACATATTCCCGATCATTAAAAAATTCCTCTACAGCGACCATGAGATCTTTTTACGCGAATTAGTAAGTAATGCAGTGGATGCTTCTCAAAAACTCAAAACCCTGTCATCTATTGGTGAAGCAAAGGGTGAGTTGGGTGAGCTTCGGATTGATGTGGTGCTGGATGCCAAAGAAAAAACACTCAGCATTATTGACCGTGGGGTAGGTATGACCGGAGAAGAAGTGGATAAATACATCAACCAGGTGGCATTTAGTGGTGCTGAAGAGTTTATGGAGAAATATAAAGATGCCAATATCATCGGTCATTTTGGATTGGGCTTTTACAGCTCTTTTATGGTAAGTGATAAAGTGGAGATCTTTACAAAGAGTCATAAAGATGGCAGTGGCGTTTACTGGAGCTGCGATGGTAGTCCTGAATTTGAATTGTATGATGTTGATTATAATGAACGTGGCACCAAGATCGTTCTGCACATCAATGAGGAAAGTAAAGAATTCCTGGAGGCAGGAAGGATCAAAGGCATATTGGAAAGGTTCTGTAAATTTTTGCCGGTAGCTATTTACTTTTCTGAGGCAGGTGAGAAAAAAGAAGGGGAAGAAAAATCAATCAACAATACCGACCCACTATGGGTAAAAAAACCTTCTGAATTAAACAAGGAAGACTACGAGAAATTTTATAAGGAACTATATCCCTTCAATGAAACACCATTATTCTGGATTCATCTGAATGTGGATTATCCTTTTAATCTCACAGGGGTACTGTATTTCCCTAAAATTAAGCAGAGCTACGAAATACAGAAAGATAAAATTCAGCTTTACTGTAACCAGGTTTTTGTAACGGATGAGGTAAAAGATATTGTGCCTGAGTTTTTAATGTTGTTGCAGGGTGTGATCGATAGTCCGGATATTCCGTTGAACGTGAGCCGCAGTTATTTACAAGGCGATCCGAATGTTAAAAAGATCAACGCACACATTACAAAAAAAGTTGCCGATAAACTGGATGAGATATTCCGCAATGAAAGAAACTCCCTCGAAGAAAAATGGGAAAGCCTCGGATTGTTTGTGAAGTATGGTATGATGACGGACGACAAATTCCTGGAGAAAGCCAATAAGTTTCTGGTAATGGAAGATACCAACGGTAAATTTCACACACTGGAAGAATACAAGACACTTACAGAAACGTTACAAAAGAATAAAGATGGCAAGCAGGTAATATTATATACCACCAATCCGGTTCAGCAGGATGCTTATGTACAGGCCTGTAGAACCAAAGGGTACACCGTTGTTAAAATGGAGACTCTTGTTGATGCAGCTTTCATCAACACCATGGAGATGAAATGGGAGAATGTAACTTTTGTTAGAGTAGACGCTGATATTGTTGATAACCTTGTTGACAAACAGGAGAGTAATGAAAGTGTTTTGAATAAGGATGAGGAAGGTAAACTGAAAGAATTGTTTACCCTTCAGATCCCTGAGCTGCATGTAACTACAGAGATCAAGGGTTTAAGCCCTGAATCTGCGCCTGTTGTAGCTACAAGACCTGAATTTATGCGACGCATGAAAGATATGGGAGCCGTAGGTGGTGGCATGGCTGCCTTCTATGCACAGATGCCCGATGAAGTAACATTAACAGTAAATGGTAATCACCCGATCTATCAAACATTGCTAAAAGTTACTGATACAGATGTGCAGCAAAAACAGGTGCGCAATCTGGCCGACCTGGCATTGTTATCGCAAGGACTATTAAAAGGATCAGAGCTTACTAATTTTATTAACCGGAGTGTTGAGTTGTTGCAGGGGGAGAAGAAAGTAGAAGCATAATATTTACAATACAGATGAATATTTGAAGAGCTGCTTATCGGTTAAGTGAGCAGCTCTTTTAATATGCTCGCAAAGGCGCAAAGGCGCGGTTAGAGACCGTTAACAATCCGCCTAATTCCGGTTTTTAGTAGCTCTTCATTAAAATTTATGAGCAGGCCAAGTTTGATATTAGTCAATCTCAAGTAGGTTAAAACCTGCTTGTAATGTACAGGTGCTATTGTTTCAATTGATTTAATTTCAACGATACATTTATTTTCAATCATCAGATCCGATCTAAAGCCAACATCAAGTTTTTTTGTTTCCCAGATAACAGGAATAGGAGATTGTCTTTTAACAAAGAGGTTGTGTTTATTTACCAATTCATATTCCATAATGGTTTCATAAACGGATTCAAATAATCCGGGTCCAAGGCTTGAATGGATATCAAAGGCGGTATTAACTACAATTTTTGCAATCTCATTTTCTGTCATACGTATGTTTTTCACTTTCGTATAAACACCAAAATTAGATGCTTTAAGAATCGCCATTTTAGGTATTAATACCTGATTTTTCAACTATTACCGCGCCTTTGCGCCTTAGCGTGCTTTATTCCTTAATCAGTGTATTTTATGCATTAGCCGCAATCCTCAGATCAATCATCTTCAACTGCAGATTCTTCTCCCCGTTCCATTCATTTTCATCAATAGTAAAAACGATGTCGAGAGGTTGTTGAGATTGCATCAATGAAAATTTACCGGCCATATTAAAACCGATGCCGGTGAGGGTGATATTATTTTGTTTGAGTACAAAGCGGATATGCTGCTCTTTCACAATTTTAGAGAACCCGGTATCCATCACTTTACGCGCTATAAATATGGGCCGCATATTTTCCGGCCCGAAAGGTTCCATTTGGGAGAGGATACTGAAGAATGATTTAGTAATTTCTGCAAAACGGATCTCTGCATCTATGATGATCTCCGGTACTAATTGCTCATCGGTGATCAGTCGGCTCACTTCTTTTTCAAATGCATCAGCAAAGGCCCGCACATTTTCCGGTAACAGGGTCATACCCGCAGCGGCAAAGTGACCGCCATAGCCCAGTAAATGTTCGCGGCAGGCATGGATAGCTTCATATAAATTAAAACCGGTAACACTTCTGGCGCTGCCTGCAACATAATCGCCGCTTCTGGTAAGTACAATAGTTGGGCGATAATAGGTTTCAATCAACCTGCTGGCAACAATGCCTACCACGCCTTTGTGCCAATGTTCCTGAAATACTACGGTTGTTTTGCGGTTGACAGATTGGGGGTCGCCGGCAAGCAGGGCCATGGCTTCTTCGGTAATGCTGGTATCAGCTTCGCGGCGGTCAATATTATCGCTGTGCAGCATTTCTGCAAAAGCAAGGGCCTGCGGGTAATCTTTCTCTATAAATAACTGAACGGCTTTGCGCGCATCATCCATTCTTCCTGCAGCATTTATTCTTGGAGCAATTACAAAAACGAGGTTGGTGATATGCATCTGTTTCTGTACACCGGCCAACTGCATCAGTGCTTTGATGCCGGCACATGGGTTTTCGTTAACTTTTTGCAATCCGTAAAATGCCAATACCCTGTTTTCGCCTGTCATAGGCACGATATCTGCTGCAATGGCTGTTGCAACAAGATCGAGGTATTCGAGGTAAGCAGAATCGGGCAATCCTAATTTATCAGACAACGCCGTCATCAGTTTAAATCCAACACCACAGCCACACAATTCTTTGTATGGATAATGGCAATCGGATTGTTTGGGGTTGAGGATAGCTACTGCGGGTGGTAATTCCTTGTCTGGCAAATGGTGGTCGCACACAACAAAATCAATCTCCAATGTTTTGGCATAACCAATCAGTTCTACAGACTTGATGCCACAGTCGAGCGAAATAATAAGTGTGAAACCATTTTCTTTGGCAAAGTCGATACCCTGTTTAGACACGCCATACCCTTCGCGGTAACGGTGGGGGATATAAAAATCAGTTTCACTATAAATGTTCCGGATAAACTGAAAGAGGCTGGCAACAGAGGTAGTGCCATCCACGTCATAATCTCCAAAAACAAGCACTTTCTCCTGTTTCTCAAAAGCGGTGATGATTCGTTCCACTGCTTTATCCATGTCTTTCATCAGCCAAGGGTCATGCAGGTCAGTTAATTGCGGACGGAAATACTGTTTGGCTTTTTCAAAATCATCGATCCCCCGTTGAACAAGGATACTGCAAAGCGTTTTATTTATTTTCAGTGCATCATGCAGCGCACCTGCTTTTGCTTCGGCAGTTGGTAATATGTTCCATCTTTTCTGCATCAATAAGTGCGGTCGGTAGTATAACGAACAAGGTCTTCCAATGCCTTTCTCACGTCTGAGTCGGGGAACTCATATAAAATTTTGAGGGCTTCATCTCTGAAAGAGAACATTTTTTCAGTAGCATAACGGATACCACCGGTATCTTTTACTGTTTTAAGCAGAAAATCTACTTTCTCTTTCCGGGTATTCTCATTCTTTACTATATAGATAAGCTTTCTTTTTATTGCGGGGGAGCAATTATTGAGGGTATAGATTAACGGCAGCGTTAATTTTTTCTCTTTAATATCATTGCCTGTGGGTTTGCCAATATCGCTGGTACCATAATCAAACAGGTCGTCTTTGATCTGGAAAGCCATACCCACTTTTTCGCCAAACTTTTTTAATTTTTCAATATCTGCGGGATTGTCAAAAGTAGTAGAAGCGCCTGCAGCACATGCTGAAGCTAATAAAGAAGCTGTTTTGCCCTTGATGATATCATAATAAATATCTTCCTGCAGGTTTAGCTTGCGTGATTTTTCAAATTGCAGTAATTCCCCTTCACTCATCAATTTAAAAGCCTCTGTTAAGATCTCCAGCACCATATGGTCTTTATTGGTGAGGGAGAGCAACAGACCTTTAGACAATAAATAGTCGCCTACAAGTATGGCGATCTTATTTTTCCAGAGGGCATTCACAGAAAAAAAACCTCTTCTTTCCATAGAATCATCTACAACGTCGTCGTGAACCAGTGTTGCTGTATGAACAAGCTCTACAAGAGAAGCTGCCCGGTAAGTGCTGTCGTTAATCGCGCCACCCATTTTTGCACTTAATAATACGAACATAGGCCTCATTTGCTTGCCTTTTCGCTTAACGATGTACTGCATAATCCTGTCTAATAAAGAAATCCTGCTTTTTACAGCTTCTTTAAAGTGTACCTCGAACGTGATAAGTTCCTGTGCTATAACCTGTTTTGCTAAGTTCATGGCTGAATTATGATGCAATATAGGGCTGATATGGACAATAAATCTAATAGAAGCAGCGTTAATTCATTTAATGCGGTCTTTACTGGGGATTTACCGTACTAAATAATTAGTATTTAATTGTTGGCAAAAATTGTACAATTCCCTCATAATGTATAATTTTGTCATGTTTTCTTTTACCAATATTCACTTTTATTAATAAATATCACTTATGGCAAGCAAAAAGTACATTTTAGTGGCTGTTCTGATCGTTCTGATACAGTCGGTCGGTTTAGCACAAACAGATTGGGGTTGGGACTGGAAGGACACTTCTAAAGTCGCAGTAAAGAACTTACCTCAGCACAATGAGTTTTTAAACAATCAATACCCTTACCCAGCCAAACCAAGAAGCCAATGGGAACTTGGATTTGGAGTTGGTTTTAGTGGTATTAGCGGAGACGTTAAATCAAAGACAGGATTTGGTGGTACTATTACTTTGAGAAAAGCACTTAGTAATGTATTCTCTATCAGAACCGGCCTTACTGGTTTATTGAACTCTGGTTCTCCTAATCCTTATGGCGCAAGCATAGGACAGGTTGATTATAAAAATCAAACTCACCAGTTGAGTGTTGATGTTATCGCTTCCCTGAACAGTATCAGTCATTACAGAGGTAATCCTAAAGCTGATATCTATGTATTAGGAGGTTATAGCCTTAATGCTGCGAGAGTGCTTTACAAAACACCTATTCCAGGTGGTAATCAGTCCGGTGGCTATTCTGTCTTTTATGGCCTGAATAATCCCAACAGCCAGGCTGGTACCATTACTACTATGGGTGGTGCAAAAATTAATGGCAGAAATGCTTTCACCCTGTTCCATGGTCTTAACCTGGGTGCCGGTATCGCATTCAAACTGAGCGACAAACTGAATCTCGGTTTCGAACAGAAATATACTTTTACTGCTCCGGGATATGATTACCTGGATGCATGGAAAGGTGGTAACAGCAATGATTACTACTCTTTTACTAGTGTTAGGCTGAATGTTAACCTTGGTAACAAAGCCAAAAGAGTTGCACCATTATGGTGGATCAATCCAAACAACTTTATCTACAACGAGCTGAACTCACCTAAGCATATGAAATTGCCAAAAGTGGTTCTGCCTGATGCAGATGGTGATGGTGTAACTGACCAGTTTGACCTTGAGCCAAACACTCCAAAAGGTGCGCCTGTTGATAGCCACGGTGTTTCTAAAGATACTGATGGTGATGGTGTTCCTGATTTCAGAGATAAGGAAGTATTAACTCCAAAATCATGTTTCCCTGTTAACAATGATGGTATCGGAACATGTCCTGAACCAGCTTGTTGCAAAGAAATCAGAGATCAGTTAGCTAACTGGAAACCAGAAAAAACTGAGTGTACTATTGGTAATTTACCAAGCGTACAGTTCAAAGGCAACGCAAAACTGTCTAAAGATGCTCAGAAAGTACTGGCAAGTGCTGCTGACAGAATCAAAGCCAATCCAAACTGTAACGTTAAAGTGATCGGTTATGGCGCTTCAAGCAAATCAGCACAACAATTAAGCTGGGAAAGAGTAAATGCTGTTATCAAATACTTAGTTGAAAAACAAGGTGTCTCTGAAAGCAGATTATTATTTGTGTATGCTCAGGATGGCGATGCCAATACTGTTGATCTTCAGGGAACACTGGAAGAAGGTCCAAACACTGTACCTGCTCCACATCCAAACCTGAAAGGAAAATAATCAATTGCTGATTACAACGATTTAGATATGATTGAAAAGCCCCACTGTTGTGGGGCTTTTCGTTTTTGCGAGAGTGTTCTTGAATTACCGCGCCTCCGATGCGGCTTTGCGCGGATTTTTTCTCGCAAAGCCGCAAATGCGCAGTAATTATTTTGGATTGAATCTAAACTAAGGATTAACCAGGTTAAAATGAAGTTCTCCGAAATTCTGGAGCGAGGAGAGTTTGAGATCGGCGGCACCCCATCTGTCGTCTTTTATCTGTGAGATATGCGGTACCACTACACAGGCCATGCGCGCTGCTTTGGCTGCGATCAACCCATTGAAAGAATCTTCAAAACAAATACATTCTACGGGCTTGCTGTTAAGCGCTTTGGCACAATCCAGGTAAACCTGTGGGTGTGGTTTGCCAAACGGAAGATCTTCTGCAGAGGAAGTAGCATGCAGGTAATTTTTGATGCCGGTGATGCCCACCACCAGGTCAATTAAGGCAGGTGGTGAAGAGGTTGCTAATCCAATCTTGAATTTTTTTTTGTGGAAGAAATCGAAGATATAAGGTACACCCGGCATGATCTTTCCTTTCTGTTCTATTTTAAACAGCACTTTTTCAACGATATTTTTTTCGGCGCTGGCAAATTCTTCATGTCCGATATTATAATAAGAAAACCACCACTGCACAAACTCCTTTGTGCGGAGGCCGGTGGTTGTTTTGTATTGTTCTTCGGTCAGGTCAACACCATATTGTTTAAATACTTCTGCTGCGGCTTCATTCCATAATGGTTCACTGTCTATAAGCAATCCGTCAATATCAAAAATAACTGTATTCAATTCCATATTGTATATTTCAGGATGCAAAAGTATCAGTACGGGGAATAGGATGCTGCTGTAGTGGCCCTTTTTTTAAATAATAAACTAAGATTTTCCCGAATTCCTTATTTTGCACAGATTGCCAAAACGTTAACTATGAGATTAATTGAACGATTCAAATACATCAAGGTTATTCGTTCACTGGTATATGGGGTGGTTGGTGTGTTTACTTATCCCGGGCTTGCGCTTATTAATAAAATAAGCATTGAGGGAACAGAGCATCTGGAAAAACTGCCCCGAAAAAATGTGCTTTTTGTAAGTAATCACCAGACCTATTTTGCGGATGTGATTGCCTTTATTCATATTTTTTGTGCTGTTAAATGGCGGAAGAAAAATAAGCTTGGCCTTCCGTATTACCTGATCAATCCCTTTACAAACGTATATTTTGTAGCTGCTGAAGAAACGATGAACGGGAGCTGGATAAGCAGGTTATTTAAGTTAGGAGGGGCGCTAACCATCAAGAGAACCTGGCGTGCCGAAGGGAAAAATATTGAAAGACCGCGCGATGAATCTGATACACAGAAAATTGATAAAGCGCTTGATAAAAGCTGGGTGATCACTTTCCCGCAGGGTACCACTAAACCTTTTGCACCGGGGAGAAAGGGTACCGCACATATCATCAAAAATAATCAGCCGGTGGTTGTTCCTGTGGTGATCAATGGATTTTGGCGGGCGTTTAATAAAAAAGGGTTGGTGTTTAAGAAGAAAGGTTCTTTGCTATCTGTTCGGTTTAAAGAACCTATGATCATTGATTACACGCAGCCGGTTGAGGAAATACTTGACCAGGTAATGGAAGCGATAGAACAAAGTAAAAATTATATGCTCCGCAGCAGGCACCACATAATGCACCTGCTTGATAAATAAAAAGCGTGTTAACCAATGAGAGGCTTTTTATTTACTCTTTTGTAAAGAATGCTTTTAGTTCACTGGCATCATCGGGTTTCATTTTCCCTGCCAGTATCAGTCTTAATTGCCTTCTGCGCAGGGCGCCATCGTACAAACGTTTTTCTTCTTCTGTTTCGGGGATCAGTTCGGGTACTTTTCTGGGTTTCCCGTTAGGGTCAAGGGCTACAAAAGTGAAGAACGCTTCATTACTTTCATATTTATATTGATGTAAGAGATCTTCTCCCCAAACCTTTATATTGATCTCCATAGAGGTATTAAAAGCCCGGCAAACCTTAGCTTCAATACGCACCACATTGCCCAGTTTTACAGGGTTTTTAAAGCTCAGGTTATCTACCGAGGCGGTCATGCTGGGCGTATTACAATGTCTTCCCGCAGCAATGCCTGCAGCAATATCCATCCAGTACATTAAACGACCCCCCATCAGGTTACCAAAAGTGTTGGTGTCGTTGGGCAGCACTATTTCGTTCATCACTATAAAACTTTCGCTCGCTTTTCTTGCTTCCATTGTTTTAGTTTGATGCAAAGATACAGTCATGAAAATCAAATTACCACCTGTTCCAGTTTCTTAAGAAAGGCATTGTCTACATCTGCTCCAATACCGGGCGCATCAGATACCTGCAGGTGCATTCCGGAATAAGTGGCGCCGCCGGTTACAGGGTCGGTAAGATGGCCAAGCAGGCAGGTATCGAGATCGTAGAATTTGATATTGTTCATTGCCATGGCAAAATGCACTTTGGCAGTAAGTGCCAAACGGCTCTCGAGCATACCGCCCATCATGCAGGAGATATTATTTTTTTCAGACACTTCATTAATCAGCAAAGCTTCGTGTATACCACCGCTTTTGGCAAATTTGATATTGATAAAAGCAGCGGCTTTATTACGGATGATACGTTCAGCATCATAATGTGTAAATACACTCTCATCTGCCATCAGCGGGATGGGAGAAATTTTGCATAAGGCAGGTAATAATTCATCGTTCCATTTACGCATGGGCTGTTCACAAAACTGGATATTGAATTCACCGATAGAAGTTAAAGCAAAAGCGGCATCCTCAAAGCTCCAGCCCTGGTTGGCATCTATCCGCAGTATCATATCACTGCCAACAGCCTGCCTGATCAATCGCATACGTTCAACATCTTCTACCGCATTCTTGCCCAGTTTTACTTTGATCATAGTCACACCCTTTTCTTTGAATTCAATAGCTGTTTGGGCCATTTTTTCAGGTGTGGCTATGCCTATGGTCAGATCACTTTCAATAGGCTTCTTATGCCCGCCGAGGTATTGGTAAAGGGGTTGATTGGCTGCTTTTGCAGCAATATCATACAGGGCAAGATCGAAAGCGCTTTTGGCTGTGTAATTGCCTGCAGTAAGCAGGTCCAGTTCGTTCAGCCTGTCTGCTATTGCGTTGGCTGGTTTATTTTTCCAGATGGCAGCAAAATCTTTAGCCATTTCAAAGCAGGTGGCCTGCGTTTCTCCAACAATCATGGGAAAGGCGGAGCATTCGCCTACCCCTGTGATGCCCCCGCTGGTATGTATGCGGATAAACAGGTTTTGTGCATGTTCCATTGTACCGGTAGCAATGGTAAAAGGCACCATGGGAATGGTGTATTTGTAGATCTCAGTATGGGTGATAGTCATGAGCGAATTTCCGTATTTATTGTAAATAGTTTTCAGATTTCTTATAAACGGGTTTGGGTAGATCTTTGCAGGTTGTTAGTGAAAAAAACGTGGTGCGGGTGTTTAATTCACCGGGTTTCGCGGTATTTATAAAATAATTCACAGTTTTTAGTAAAAGCTTTTTTTACTTACCGTTTGGCTACCGATATTCGCATCACGAACACCTGTTAGTATGAATATTTCCTTTGATAATACCGAAAACGCTTTTGCCTACAAATCTGACAAAGAATTGAAAGGCGCCAGGTTCCTGTTTAAAACAATGGGCTTTCCCTGGTTTGTTCAGATAGGAACACGATTAACACCTTTTGTTATGAAAACGGGTTTGCCGGTGCATGGCATTATCCGTAAAACTATTTTCAAACAATTTGTTGGTGGAGAAACATTGGAAGAAACCGCTGAAGTGGGCGCCACACTTGGCAAATACGGGGTGCAGGTAATTCTTGATTATGGTGTGGAAGGTAAAGAAGGAGAAGAGAATTACGAACAGGCCACTGATCAGTTTATCCGTGTGATCAATTACGCGGCAACACAAAGTAATATTCCTTTTATCAGTATTAAAGTAACAGGGCTTGCGCGTTTTGGCCTGTTGCAAACACTTGATGAAGCGCCGCGTTTACGCAGCGGCATCCATGATCATGAAGAAGAAGTGGCCGAATGGGACAGGGTTCGCGAAAGAATGTACACCATTTGTGAAGCCGCCGCCCAGAAAAATATTGGGGTATTGATTGATGCAGAAGAGAGCTGGATACAGGATCCGGTAGACAGGCTTACGATGGAGATGATGGAAATCTTCAATAAAGAGAAAGTGATCGTGTTTAATACGATTCAGTTATACCGCCACGACAGGTTACATTTTCTTAGAATGTCGCACCAGATAGCCAAACAACAGGGTTTTAAGCTGGGCATGAAATTAGTTCGCGGCGCCTATATGGAAAAAGAAAGAGAACGGGCATATGATAGAGGATATGCCAGCCCTATCCAACCGGATAAAGCATCCACCGACCGTGACTATGACGCATCGGTTGCTTATTGTATTGACCATATTGATGAGATCTCTGTTATCATTGCTTCGCATAACGAAGACACCAACCTGTATGCCGCCCGCTTATTAGATAAAAAGGGTTTAGCGCATAATCATCCCCATGTCCATTTTTCGCAGTTATACGGGATGAGTGATAATATCACCTTCAACCTGGCCAAAGAAGGCATTAATGTGAGTAAATACCTGCCTTTTGGTCCTATCCGAGATGTGATCCCTTACCTGATGCGCAGGGCGCAGGAAAACAGCAGTGTGAGTGGACAGACAGGCCGGGAACTAACGCTGATCAGGAAAGAATTAAAACGCAGAAAAGGGTAAGAATTCACAGATTCTCCCCAATGTGATTATCATTCTTTCACGCATCGCTTTTTCAAGTGTATTTTGCAGCCATGCAGCAATACCATCAATTACTCAGGCATATTTTAGAGAATGGCGCCCGGAAAACAGACCGTACCGGTACCGGCACGATCAGTTGTTTTGGCTACCAGGCACGTTTTAACTTACAGGAAGGCTTTCCACTGGTAACTACTAAAAAATTGCACCTCAAGAGTATTATCTATGAACTGCTATGGTTTTTGCAGGGAGATACCAATATCAAATATCTTAACGAACACGGCGTAAATATCTGGAACGAATGGGCCAATGCCAATGGAGAACTCGGGCCGGTATATGGCAAACAATGGCGCAGCTGGCAGGGGGCCGATGGAACAATAATAGACCAGATAACAGATGTAGTTAACCAGATCAAAAAAAATCCTGACAGCAGGCGTTTAATTGTAAGTGCATGGAATGTGGCAGAGTTGCCAAAAATGGCGTTGATGCCCTGTCATAGCCTGTTCCAGTTTTATGTGGCAGATGGAAAACTAAGCTGCCAGTTATACCAGCGCAGTGCAGATGTTTTTCTGGGTGTACCTTTTAATATTGCTTCTTATGCACTATTAACCATGATGATTGCGCAGGTATGCAATCTGGAATATGGAGATTTTGTACATAGTTTTGGTGATGTGCATCTCTACAATAATCATATTGAACAGGCACAACTTCAACTGAGCCGTACACCTTATGCTTTGCCAACAATGAAACTGAATCCTGAAGTAAAAGATATATTCGCTTTTCAGTTTGAGGATTTTACTTTAGAAAATTACCAGAGTCACCCGCATATTAAAGCACCGGTAGCGGTGTAATTAATAATTAGAAATTAAAAATTATTGATTGTGGCGGCTTTGAGCCCTTACTTATAAACTGTATTTCAGATGTCTGTTTCTTTGATAGTAGCTGTTTCAACAAATAATGCCATTGGTAAAAATAACCAGTTGTTGTGGTCCTTGCCGAACGATATGAAGTTCTTCAAGAACACTACCTGGGCCTTACCTGTATTAATGGGAAGAAAAACATTTGAAGCATTGGGCAAGCCATTGGCGGGCAGGTTTAATATTGTTATTACAAGGCAGGGCGACTGGAAACCAGAAGGCGTAACTGTTGTAAATTCTTTGGATGAAGCCATTCAAACTGCTTATGCCGCTCATTATAAAGATGTGATGATCATTGGTGGTGGCCAGGTGTATAAAGAAGCAATGCCTATAGCTGACAGAATTTATCTTACCCGCGTAGACGCTGTGCTGGAAGGAGATACCTCTTTTCCGGGGATTGATACAAAGGATTGGCAGATGGTTTCTGAACAATCATTTCCTGCAGATGATAAACATGCCTATCCTTATCATTTCCAGGTATGGGAAAGGAATAAAGGATAGTGAATCATGTTAGAATTTATCAAAGTTGCCTATTGTGTTACAGTTCCTGTTTTGCTTTTATTGACATTGATTTGCAGTGAGCAGTATAAAAAATATTGTGCCAACCTGCTGGTTGTTTCTAATATATTGTTGATAGGGTATTCTGTTTATTTGATCAGGCAACTGTTTGGGATATACCAGCTTGGTCAGCAATTTGGATACAGCAAAGGGTATATGCCGGAAACAAATATGTATTCAATGATCCGCCTGCTGCTGATCATTGTGTTGCCTTTCTTTTTTATGCATAAACAACTTGGCAAAAACAAGCTGGTTACCTTGTTTGTAGTGGTATTACTGTACAATGTTTTCCCGGTATTTTCATGGAGCACTTTTGATCTGCCATTTAAGATAACAGGGTATTTTTGCCTGCTATGTTCAGCGTATGCCTTACTTTGGCTGCTGAACAGATTACCTTACCAATCACCTGCAGTATAATGTATTCACCGTTTGAGTTAGGCATAAAGTATTTAAAATATTATGTAACCGCTTCCAATGCTAAAGGACATGGTGTGCATTCTCCGTTTGTATTTGATTTTATTACAAAAGTGCTGAACGATGACCGGAATTTTTATGCTTATCAATCTATCGAGAATGTTCGTGAGTTAATGTTGATTGATAAACGTGAACTGGATATTGAAGATTTTGGTGCAGGATCGAGGGTAAAAAAAACAAATACCCGTACTGTTTGTGCTATTGCAGATTCTTCACTAAAGCCCAAAAAGTTTGGTCAGTTACTGTTTCGTATGGTTGACAGGTATGCACCTGACACCATTCTTGAATTGGGCACTTCGCTGGGTATTACTACTGCCTATCTTGCTTCAGCCAAAAAAAATACCTATGTTATAACAATGGAAGGAGCCGGTGCTGTTGCAGCTTTGGCCAAACAGAATTTTAATAAACTGAAATTGGATAACATTGAGATGGTAGAAGGAAATTTTGATAAGACTTTAAGTGATGTGATGAGCAGAACAAAGAAACTTGACCTTGCTTTTATTGATGGCAACCACCGCCTGGAGTCTACTGTCAGGTATTTTAAAGAATTATTGCCCGCTGTGCATGAGTATTCGATATTGATATTTGATGATATTCACTGGAGTAAAGAAATGGAGCAGGCATGGGAAACCATTAAAGAAGATCCGTCTGTAACGCTAAGTATCGACCTGTTCTTTATCGGCCTGGTGTTTTTCCGGAAAGAGCAGAAAGCAAAACAACATTTTACCATCCGGTTTTAATATGAGATTATTATTTTGTTTTGTGATGGCCCTGTTGCTTTCCCGATCTATATCGGCGCAGGATTTTTCTGCTTATCAGAAAAACAATTTCACTCACGAACAGGCTGTATTACCATACCGGCTTTTATTGCCCGATGCTGACCTCTCTCAAAAATACCCACTGCTCATTTTTCTGCATGGCTCTTTTGAAAAAGGAACTGATAATGAAAAACAGTTAACTATCGGCGGACGGTTTTTTCTGCGCGATTCTATCCGTCAACATTATCCTGCCTATGTTTTGTTCCCTCAATGCCCTGAAGACGACTCCTGGGCTTATTTTGAGAACAGGATAGATCTCACAACCGGCTATGCCATCAACTGGAAATTCCCTTTTCTGCCGGAACCAACACCCATTACCGGCCTGTTAAAAAAACTGGTTGATTCTTTGATGGCCACCGGAAAGATCGCAACGGATAAAATATACATTGCAGGACTCTCGCAGGGAGGAATGGGGGTGCTGGATATGATTGCACGTTACCCCGAAACTTTCGCCGCTGCTATCTCTATGTGCGGCGCAGGCGAACCTGCTACTGCAAAATTATTTGCGGGTAAAGTGGCATTATGGTTATTTCATGGAGATAAGGATCCGGTGGTGCCTGTTGATTTTTCGCGCAATTATTATAAGCATTTAAAAAAATCTGCACCGAACATCCGCTATTCTGAATACAAAGGGGTAGAACATAATAGTTGGCAAAAAGCCTTTGCTGAGCCGGAATTAATGAGATGGCTGTTTGCACAAGGGAAGAAATGAAATTCGTGAGTCGTCAATCGTCAATCGTGAGACGTCAATCGTGAGAAAGTCAGTGCAATTTTTATTTCTTCATTTTTTTTTAAGTATCACTCACCTTTCAGCTTCTAAGTATATTTGAGCCATGTCATTACCCCCCCAATTATTGCAATCACTTGCCGATGCTCCGGGCTTTAACCGTGAGGCGTTTGAGGCAATACACAAATCCGGGGCCCAGGTAACTTCTATCCGTTTAAATCCTGACAAGCCGATTACCGGTAATGCATTGACCGGAGATCAGGTGCCATGGTGCCCGTATGGCCATTATCTTTCTTCCCGTCCATCTTTTACACTCGATCCCTGTTTTCATGCCGGAGCTTATTATGTGCAGGAGGCCAGCAGTATGTTTTTATGGTATGCACTGACTGAATGTATTGGCGACGATACCAAAAAGAAAGTACTGGACCTGTGTGCTGCACCGGGCGGTAAGAGTACTTTACTGGCTTCTTATTTTACCGATGGATTGGTGGTGGCCAATGAAGTAATCAAATCAAGAGCATCCATATTAGTAGAGAATATTACCAAATGGGGCAGCAGCCAGGTTGTTGTTACCAATAATGATCCTTCACATTTTCAATCGCTGCCGGGTTATTTTGATGTGATGATGATTGATGCACCCTGCAGTGGCAGTGGCCTGTTTAGAAAAGATCCGGACGCCATCAGTGAATGGAGCCTGGATAATGTTCAACTCTGCAGCCAGCGCCAGCAAAGGATCCTTGCCGATGTATTGCCTGCATTGAAAGAAGACGGACTGCTTATTTATTCGACCTGTTCTTATTCTGCAGAAGAAGATGAAGCTATCGCAGATTGGCTGGTAACAGAAATGGGGATGGAAAGTAAACAACTCCACCCGGAAAATAGCTGGGGTATTGTTGAAACAACATCGCCATTGCGAAAGGCGCATGGCTATCGTTTTTATCCGGATAAACTAAAAGGGGAAGGATTGTTTATGGCTGTTTTTCAAAAGAAAATACCTGCTGATAATATACGGTTAAAGGAACAGTCATTAACCCTGCCAACCAAACAGGAAGTTCAGCAGATCCATTTATTTATGCCAATCCCGGATGTGTATGCATTATTCAAACCTTCCGAATCGATCAGACTGATTAAAAAGGAGTGGCTTACTGATTTGCAGGTACTGGCCAAATGTTTATATATAAAAAAAGCCGGTATTGAGATTGGCACCATTAAAGGGAAGGATGTGATCCCGGCACATGAGCTGGCGCTTAGTTTTTTATCTCGCGAAGCCTTTACTGCTATTGCACTTTCAAAAGAGCAGGCTTTGCAATATTTAAAACGAAAAGATTTGTTAATTAATGATGCACCCAAAGGCTGGAACCTGGTAAGTTACAGCGGATTGCCGATGGGATGGGTGAAAGTTTTGCCTAACCGCATCAATAATTATTATCCTTCTGACTGGAGAATATTAAAAGAGTAAATTTGCGCACCATAATCCAAATAGCTATGAATAAATTTAGTTGGCTGATCATCTGTTTTTTTGCCTTGTCTGTTTCTGCCCAGGAAAAACTGGTGGTAATGGGTAAAGCATCCAACAGGTATGTTGTGCATACTGTTAATGGTAAAGAAACCCTGCAAACGATCAGTAACCTGTATGGCCAATCGGTTACTAAACTGGCTGCTTATAATGCCCTCAAAGCTTCGGCGGTTTTGCCAAAAGGAGCTGGCGTTAAGATCCCCCTATCAAATGATCTGATCGTGCAGAGAAGAAATGATAACAGTGCACCGTTATATCATATAATTCAGAAAGGCGATAATTTATACCGTCTGAGTCTGGCATATAACAAAGTGCCCCTCAGTTTGCTGAAGGAATGGAACCATATGAAGACTGATGTGGTAAAAAACGGGCAGTTATTGATCGTTGGTTTTATGGTGAATGCACCTGTTTCAGCGCCTGAACCAACAAAGGCAGAAGCGAAGAATGAGGTAAAGGTTGTAACACCGGCACAAACAAATACGCCTGTATCAAAAGAAGTAAAAGTGTTGCCGGTACCGGATCCTGTAGAAAATATAGTTACGCCAACGCCGGCTCCTGTAAAAAAGAAAGAGGTAAAAGTTCAACCTGCTGTGTCCGCACCCGCAACTGAAAACAAATCAGGCAGCGAAATAAAACCTGCAGTAAAAAAACCGGAAGATCGTACTGACTATACACCCAAAGATGGAGATGAAGGCTATTTTGCCGCTGCTTATACCGATCATGCAAAAGAGCAAACACAACAGTTCCGTTCAGGTGATGCTGCAGCTTTTAAAACGATCAGTGGCTGGACAGACAGAAAATATTATGTATTGATGAATGATGTGACACCACGTACAGTGGTTCGTATTACCGGTACAACCAATAAAAGTATTTGTGCCATGGTGCTGGGCCCATTGCAGGAAACAAAAGGCGCCGCGGGCCTGTTATTACGCATTAGTAACTCAGCCATATCTGCACTGGGTATTACCGATGCTAAGTTTACCGTTACCGTTACTTATTTTGAATAACTATGTATACAATTATGAAAAAGATTGCCGCTATTATTTGTTTGTTCAGTGTATTGTCATGTGTTAATGTTGATGGGCAGGATGGATTATCTACTGCCGAATTTGAAAAAAAGATCAATACACAAAATCCACAATTGCTTGATGTAAGAACTGCCGGAGAATACCAGACCGGGCATTTAAAAAATTCTTTACAGGCCGATTGGTTAAACAAAGACCAGTTTGCAGATCGTATTAAATACCTGAATAAAAACAAGCCCCTGCTGGTTTATTGTGCATCAGGTGTACGTAGTGCCGCCGCGGCCAAGTGGTTGCTGGATAACGGTTTTAAAGATGTGCAGAATTTGAAAGGAGGATTAACCGCATGGAAACTGGAAGGGAAATCTGTTGAAACTGATAACAGCAAAGCACAATTAACTGTTGGCGAATATGATCAACTTGCAAAATCGGCCGATAGGGTGTTGGTTGATTTTGGCGCCGACTGGTGCCCGCCCTGTAAAAAAATGGAACCAGTGTTAAAACAACTGCAGAACGATTTACCCAATACATTCAGCCTGGTGAAAGTAGATGGTGGCTTAGATATTGATGTGATGAAAGCGCAAAAAGTAGACGCACTTCCTGTTTTTATCATTTATAAAAAAGGCAAAGAAGTTTGGCGTAAGCAGGGTGTAGTGGCGTTGGATGAGTTGAAGAAGCAGTTGGGTAATTAGGTGAAATAGTTAAAGTGGTTAAAATAGTTAAAAGAGTTAAATGGGTTAAAATAGTTAAAGAGGTGTTTTCCCAATTTAATTATTTTAACCCCTTTAACTAATCTAACTACTCCCCAGCCGGTATCCCCGTAAGAAATCTTCTACCAGCATTCTTTTCTTCCCTTCCAGTTGCAGGTCGAGGATATGGATATAACCATCTGCGCAGGCGAATTTGATAAATGTTTTTCCGTCGGATAAAACTTTTCCTGCCGGTTGCTGGTGTGTTGCCTTTTCTTTTTTACTCCGGTATACTTTCAGGATTTTTCCATCCAAAGAAGTTAAGGCGCCGGGAAAAGGCGATAAGCCGCGGATCAGATTATGAATACTGTTAACTGATTTGCTCCAATCAATCTGGCAGGTTTCGGTAAATATCTTTGGTGCATGCTTCAACACTGCCAATTCACCACTTACCGCCAACGATTGAGCCATTTCCTGCAAACTGCCCGCTGCCAGGCCTTTTACCGTTTTAACCAACAGGTCGGCACCGATCGTTTTCATCCTGTCGTGCACTTCGCCGGTAGTTTCATCTTCACCAATCGCAAAACTTTTTTGTAAGAGTATATCGCCGGTATCTATTTCGTGCTTCAGTTTAAAAGTGGTAACACCGGTTTCTTTTTCACCATTAATTACTGCCCAGTGAATAGGTGCTGCACCACGGTATTGCGGCAGTAAAGAACCATGAAGATTAACAGTACCCAATGGCGGCATGTTCCATACAATCTCAGGTAACATCCTAAAAGCAACCACAATTTGCAAGTCGGCTTTTAATGCACGGAGTTCTTCAATAAATGCAGGGTTCTTTAATTTTTCTGGTTGCAGAACAGGCAGGCCTTTTTCAGACGCATATTTTTTTACAGCGCTTTCGGTCAGCTTCATGCCACGCCCTGCGGGCTTATCAGGGGCCGTAACAACACCTGCTATATTACATCCGGCTCTTACTAATGCATCAAGTGATGCAACAGCAAAATCGGGGGTGCCCATAAAAATAATTCGCAAGTTACTGGCTTGTATATTGTGATCTGTTGTTGACATTAGGCAAAGTTACTTCCTGAACAGCTTATGATGTGCTATTCAAAATCTGCGTATAATAAATATTTCTTCCTGATCTTTTTAAAAGCATCCAGTTTGGGTTGCCAGCTTTTCCTGATCTCTATTTCTGATTTACCGGCTTTGATCTGTTCCATCAGTTCACCGTTACCGGCCAGCCTGTTAAACGAATAGCTTACAGCCTTGCCATTCTTTGGTTTTAAAAAAAAGTTTTCTTTATCGGGGAATGCTTTATAAGCGTTTATGATGTATTTGATCTGTACTTGATTATTCACCTGTTTTAATACCTGCTCTTTGCTGCCTGATAGATTCCATCCATAACACAATTGATCTTTCAGCTTGGGTTCTTTAGCGCCATCGCGACTGGTGGGTGTAAAAGCAAATAATTTTTTGGGTAAGGATGGATGACCGAAAATAGCAAAGGGATGATCAGTGCCACGGCCCTCACTAAGAATGGTTCCCTCAAATAAACAGGTGCTGCCATACCAATAGATAGACGACATATCAGGCAGATTGGGTGAAGGTTTTACAGGAATGATGTATTTGCTTTTATGCGTGTAATTGGCACATTTGATCACCTGAAAATGAAAGGCGGTATCGACAGAATTTTTAGCGCGTTGATAATACTCGTATTTCTCATTGGCTTTTGCACTTAGCCATTTTTCACCGGCTAGCATGAAGGCGTATTCGGCCATCGTCATGCCATATACAATGGGTATGGGTTGCATGCCTACAAAACTTCTGTAGGCAGTGTCCAGCACAGGGCCATCAACATAAAAACCATTGGGGTTGGGCCTGTCGAGGATCATCAGTGGTTTGCTGTTTTCAAAAGCGGCTTCCATGTATTCCTGAAGTGAAGAAATAAAAGTGTAAAAGCGCGTACCCACATCCTGGATATCGAAGAGCAGCACATCAACATCTGCAAGGTCTTCTGCACTGGGGCGTCTTTTTTTGCCGTATAAAGAGATCACAGGTATGCCTGTAGCAGAATCAATGTAATTGTCAACTTTTTCACCTGCATCTGCAGTACCCCTGAATCCATGTTCAGGCCCAAATGCTTTGGTAATGTGAACGCCAAGAGATATCAATGTATCTACAAGATGCTTGTTGCCGATGGTTGCCGTATGGTTGGCAAATATGCCAACGCGCTTACCTTTTAATAATGGCAGATAAACCTGTGTGCGGTAAGCGGCAGGAATGATCCCGGTTTTTGGAACTGGTTTTTGCGCTATCAGTGTAACTGATGAGAACACCAGTGTTAATATAGTTAATATTTTTATCATATAATAAGGCTGTTTGAGATTGAAAATTAATCAAAAATACCGGGGCATTCTTAATTTACCATTGTACTTTTGGCGCCGGAAATCGGTGTTCCCATTTGTTTGTTGATTAGTATTCCTTCAGTTTAGCGGGTGTGCAAGGCAACGGATGATGCGGAAAGAGTTACAAGCTGGTCCCCACATTATTTCAAACTTGCCTGGTGTAAGCCGGGTTTTAAAAATCAAACATGCAACAGGTAAAAAAAGGTGATACTGTAAAAGTACATTATCACGGAAAGTTAACAGATGGAACCAGTTTTGATTCTTCGGAAGGACGTGAGCCTCTGGAATTTGAAGTTGGCGGAGGAATGGTTATTCCCGGATTTGACCAGGGTGTTACCGGAATGGCGATAGGAGAAAAGAAAACAATTCAAATCCCTGCTGACGAGGCGTATGGCCCTAAACAGGAAGATATGATCATGGAATTTCCCAAAGATCGTTTTCCTGCAGACATGACACCGGAAGCAGGTATGCAACTGAATATGAGCAACCCACAGGGACAGAATTTTCCGGTTGTGATTGTTGAAGTAAGAGAAGAAGTAGTGATCCTCGATGCCAATCACCCATTGGCCGGTCAGGACCTGATCTTTGATCTTGAACTGGTAGAGATCAGCGGCAGCAAGCCTTTGATCATTATGCCGTAGGGATAGTTAGTAATTAATAATTATTTGGTCAAAAGAAAGCCTGAAGAAATTTCTTCAGGCTTCCCTTTTTATTAGCGTCTTAAACATTAAGACAACTCCAATTACTAACTACTAATTATTAATTACTAATTATTTCTTCATCCACCATCCCAGCCAAACCCCACAGGCTCCCCAGCCAACCAGTGCATCAATGAGATGGGCACGAACATCAAAAATTTTATACCAGATATAACTGCTGTAGGGCTCGTTAATAAATACAATCAGGCCGATAAAAATGCAGGCCATAAAAACATTTATAAATCCGGTTTTGCCCCATTTGCCAAGAATCCAGCAAAGCAGCCAAACCATGAAAATGGAAGATACCAGGCCACGCACAAGGTTCATGTACATTTCGCTCATGTTGATCTTGTAAACTTTGTGGTATTGGATGGATGCCCATGGCTTGCCAACCATTTGCTCTCCTTTTTTATTGGCCTCATCAAAAGAAGTGCCTTTTGGAACAGAAGGAAGCAGATACCCCCCATCTTTATCAAAATTGGCATTCAGGTATTGCATGATCGAATCCTGTTTGGGATGATAGTCCTGCGTAGGCCGGTGTAGGTCAAGAACGGTCCAGGAAAGAAATTGCCAGATAAAAATAAGCAAGCCGCCAACAATGGCGCCAACGATAGATTTCTTCATATGAAGGATTTTGGTTTGATTAACAAAATAGATAATGCTTTTTGTATTTGCAATAGGTGTTTGTAAAAACTGTTTGCACGCAAAGGCGCAAAGGCGCAGGTAAACCGCTTAATGCGGGATGTTGTTTCTTAACTTATCTTGCTGTAAAATCAGGTTCATGTTACAAGGCTATTCTTATACCGTTGCAGAGCGGTTTATGCGTTATGTACAGATAGATACACAAAGCGACCCGTTGAGTACCACCCATCCCAGTTCTGAAAAACAAAAACAACTTTCAGCTTTGTTGGCACAGGAATTAGTAACCATGGGCATTGCTGATGCACACACAGATGTGTTCGGATATGTATATGCCACCATTCCATCCAACACCGATAATGATATTCCGGTTATCTGTTTTTGCAGTCATGTAGATACAGCACCCGATTGCAGCGGTACAGGTGTAAAACCAATACTGCATCAAAACTACCAGGGACAGGATATTGTGTTGCCCGATGATGCAACACAGGTAATTACTGCAGCAGATTATCCCCACCTTAAAAAACAAGTTGGCGGCAGTATTATAACGGCCAGCGGAAAAACTTTATTGGGTGCAGATGATAAAGCAGGTGTTGCAGAGATCATGGACATGGCTAATTACCTTGTTAACCATCCGGAGGTTAAACACGGAACAATTAAAATTTTGGTTACACCTGATGAGGAAGTGGGCCAGGGAACAGTTAAACTGGATCTGCCAAAACTGGGTGCAGATTACGCGTATACATTAGACGGCGCAGAAGCCGGTATGCTGGAAGATGAAACGTTTAGTGCAGATGGGGTAGTCATCACCATTCATGGCGTGATAGCGCACCCCGGTTATGGTAAAGGAAAGATGGTGAATGCTTTGAAGATAGCAGGCGATATATTATCTGCATTACCCAAAAATGAATGGTGCCCCGAAGTAACCGAAGGACGTGAAGGATTTGTTCATGCATTGCGCGTTGATGGTCTTGCAGAAAAAGCCACACTTGAATTTTTAGTACGCGATTTTGACAAAATAAAACTGGCAGAACATACGGCACGCCTGAAAAAGATAGCAGAAGAAATAATGGCCCACTACCCCAAAGCCAGTATGCAATTTGAAGTAAATGAGCAATACCGGAATATGAAAGAGGTGGTTGATAAACACCCGCAAATTATTGCCTATGCTGAAGAAGCGTATCGCCGTGTGGGATTAACACCGGTAAAAGAGCCCATTCGCGGCGGAACAGATGGCAGCAGGTTAAGTTTTATGGGGTTGCCCTGCCCGAATTTATTCACCGGCATGCAGGCCATACACAGCAGGCACGAGTGGATAGGCGTAAACGATATGGGAAAAGCAGTTGACATGCTGGTAGCATTGGTGCAGGTTTGGGAAGAGAAGGCCTGATTTTTCTCTGTGAAAATCTGTGCATCTGTGGCGATAAAAAGACTATAAAAAAACTGTTTTTTTTCTGAAGTTCATCATCAATACTAAAACCAAACAGTATGCAACGCAGAAATTTTCTAAAACTGTCCGCAACCGCAGCAGCCATACCTGCCTTGAGTTTTCCCGGTTTTGCATTTAACGGACAAACTGCCGATACACCTAAAATAATAGCAGATTTTATGGGTGACGGATTGAACCTTACTCCATCTGAGTATTCGCAATTACTTTTAAGACTTACACAGAACAATACAGTACAGGCTGATTACTATTCTTTAAATGGGATAGTAGAAGAACTGGAAAATAAATTTGCCAAACTGCTGGGCAAAGAAGCCGCAGTGTTTATGCCAACCGGCACCCTCGCCAATCATTTAGCCATCCGTGCATTAGCCGGAAACGCCAGCAGGGTAATTGTTCAGCATGAAAGTCATGTTTATAATGATACCGGTGATGGCACACAGGTATTAAGCAGCCTGAACCTGATACCATTGGGCGCCAATAAAGCAGGCTTTACAGTGGATGAAGTTGCAGAAGTAGTTAAACGAACTGCCGGTGGCAGGGTAGCGGCTAAAGTTGGTGTGATTTCCATTGAATCGCCCGTGAGAAGAAAAACAGGAGAGGTGTTTGATTATGAAGAAATGAAACGGATAACAAAATATGCAAAAGAGAATGATATCAAAACTCATTTAAATGGCGCCCGTGTTTTTCTGGCAACGCCATATACAGGTGTTACGCATAGTGAGTATGCTTCTCTGTTTGATACGGTTTATGTATCGCTATACAAATATTTTAACGCAGCTTCAGGCGCTATCCTTGCAGGGCCTAAAAATATGATTGCGCCGATGTATCATACACGCAGGATGTTTGGCTCGGGATTGCACCAGGCATGGCCCTTTGCAGCTGTGGCCAATTATTATGTTGATGGATTTTCTGAACGGTTTAGTAAGGCAGTAGCTATTTCAAAAGAGTTTATTCAGAAACTAAAAATGAATAGCGATTTTGAGGTACATGAAATTGCTTCGGGAACCAATATTGTTCGGGTAACAGTGAAAAACATGCCTGCCAAAGCTTTCATTGATAATCTGAAAAATAATGGTGTGATAGCAAAGGCAGGGATCGGCCCCAATGATCTCCTCTTAACCATTAATGAAACTTTACTGCGAACCAATGCAACTGAGTTGGAAAACCTGTTTGCAAAAAGTCTTGTTTGGTAGAGTGATAATTATTCAACAAGAAATTAAATAATATGAAAAAGATCCTGCTATTTGTTTTTTCTGTTTGTGTAATCAACGGCATGGCGCAAAAAAGGAACCCTGCCAGTAAAGCCATTTTTCTGGAAGACATCAGTTGGACAACCGCAGAAAAATATCTGCAGCCCGATGCTTTTGTTGTTATTCCACTCGGCGCACAGGCAAAAGAACATGGCCCGCATCTGCCACTGTCTACAGATTTTATTCAGGCAACAGGATTAGCCAATGCGATTGCGTTAAAGCGTAAAGTAATTATCACGCCAACTGTTAATTACGGGTTCTATCCCGCCTTTCTGAAATACCCCGGCTCTACCAGTACTAATTTTGTAACTGCTACCAATATGGTGGTACAGATAGTTAGAAGCCTTGCTGCGTATGGCCCAAAACGTTTTTATATTATTAATGTGGGTGTAAGTACAACACCAACTTTGGAACTTGCAGCCAAAATACTTGCAGAAGAAGGCATATTACTTTATTACAGCAGCTACAGCAGGCCCGGTATTGAAAACGCAGAAGCGCAATTCAGAACAAAAACATATGGCGGTCATGCAGACGAAATAGAAACCTCCAATGTACTTAGCCTGCGTCCTGATCTGGTTAACATGCACAAAGCGGTAAACGATTCAAGCATGAAAGGAAAATCAGGAAGTATGTCGCCGGTAAAGATAAAAGGGGGCAACCTTAATCCAAGCGGTATCAATGGTTATGCGGCTTTGGGTACAAAAGAAAAAGGTAAGAAGAATATGGTTGCCTTTGCCAAGGAACTGATCCGGGAGATGGATAGTATAGCCACCTGTGCTATTCCGGTAGCAGTAAACAGAGCCAGCGAATATGCGGCGTATGCAGGAACCTATCGTAGCAAGTTGGGCAAACAGTTAGTTGTTAACCAGGAAAATAATACGCTCTATTTTGTTTGGGACGGGAAGGATATGCACCATTTTTTTTACCTCTATAAAGATGCACCGGATTATTTTTCATCGATGGGGATGAATATCCTTTTTGTAAGGGATGCGAACGGGAGAGTGGAAAAAGCCTGGTGCCAGAGCAGGGGTGATAGTTTTTGGGTTGAAAAAGACAAATAAGGTAAATCGGGGAGAATGTTTACTGTAATATTTCTCTTTTTTTAACTACTAACCTTTTATTCGTATTAACTTACATAAAAATCATACTGATGAATATTCTATTAGACTTCTGGTGGGTACTGGTGCTGCTGTTTATTCTTTTCAGCGGACTGGTAACAGTTAACCAGGGAACCATAGCAGTTGTTACCCTGTTTGGTAAATATCGCCGCATTCTGCGCCCGGGCCTGAATTTTAAGATCCCTGTTATTGAGCAGGTGTTTAAATCTGTGAGTATCCAGAACCGCTCTGTGGAACTGGAGTTTCAGGCGGTAACGCTTGACCAGGCCAATGTGTATTTTAAAAGCATGTTGCTGTATTCGGTTATTAATCAGGATGAGGAAAGCATTAAGAATGTGGCTTTCAAATTCATCAGCGATAAAGACCTGATGCAGGCCCTGATACGCACTGTTGAAGGTAGTATCCGCGGTTTTGTAGCCACCAAAAAACAGGCAGAGATATTATTGCTTCGCCGTGAGATTGTTGAGTTTGTGAAACAACAGATAGACCAATCTTTAGAAAGCTGGGGTTATCATTTGCAGGACCTGCAGATCAATGATATCACCTTCGACCAGGTAATTATGGAAAGTATGAGCAGGGTAGTGGCCAGTAATAACCTGAAAGCCGCTGCCGAAAATGAAGGACAGGCTTTACTCATCACCAAAACAAAAGCGGCTGAAGCAGAAGGTAATGCCATTAAAATTTCGGCCAATGCAGAAAAAGAAGCGGCCCGTTTGCGCGGACAAGGTGTGGCTTTGTTCCGCGAAGAAGTGGCCAAGGGTATGACACAGGCTGCCGAACAGATGAAACAGGCCAACCTCGATACCAATGTGATTCTTTTTAGTATGTGGACAGAAGCCATTAAGAATTTTGCGGAAGTAGGTAAAGGCAATATTATTTTCCTTGATGGCAGTCCCGAAGGCATGGAAAACAATATGCGCCAGATCATGGCGATGGTGAAGATGAAAGAGATGACGAAAGGATAGAGAATATTGAATAATGAAATTTTGAATGTTGAAGCGAGAGATTGCTTCAACATTTTTTTTGATAGTAGGGTATGTACAGGAGATAGTACTCAAACTGCGCCCTCGCGCCTTTGCGAGAATATTTGCACGCAAAGGCGCGAAGGCGCAGTTAAGGTTTCTGAGATTTTGAGATTTACTTTTTTTTGCCGGGATCTCGTGAGAGGAAGGAGTGCTAATCTATTTTGATATCGTATTTATGCAGCAGGCCGGCGATACCGGCACTGGAAAATCTCGCTTTTTTGATCCGGTTTAATTCAGGGTCTATGGAATAGTTATAAGAGCTGCGGAAATCTGCTTTTTCTAATATGGTGTTGTCAAATACGGCCCTGGCAAGGTTGCAATTATCAAACGTTGCGCCTGTTAGATCTGCTTCTGTAAAATCTGTTTCCTGCAGGCTTGAATTGCGGAAGCTGGTGTTTTTTATTTTTCGTTTGTAAAATGAGCACATATCAAGATTACAATTGTTGAAATTAACGGTAAAGAGAAATTCGTTGCAGGTGTCAAAATGCAATCCTAATAATTTGCAGTCTTTAAATACAACGTCGTTAAATGTTGTTTGTGAAAGTTTGGCCAGGCTTAGGTTACAGCCGGTAAACTGGCAATCGGTAAAATTAATTTTTGCCAGGTCTGCACTTGAAAAATTGCAGTTGGTAAAACTGCAACCTTCATAATCGCCTTCGGTCAAAGCCTTTTCAGAGAAATCTGTTTTTTCGAATAGTTGGTCTTCGGTGTATGGTCTTTCCATTCTTTGATGATTGATATATTAATGTGCTCCGCAATTGAAAACTATATGTAATGATGTGGGCTACTTTTAAAAATATTGAATAGTGCAGTTATTTTTTATGATTTTTTTAAACACATAGGAGCATAGGGAAAACAAAAAGAAACATAGCATTTGAACTATATGCCCTGTTTCCTGGCCTATATACCTATGTGGTTAATCAAAAATACGTTATGATAATAATTTTTGACCTGATTCAATAAAATCTTCAATAAGATGAAAAGTGTTTCGGCAGACATACCGTATCTCATTTTCAATTTCCCTGAAGTATTCGACAAGGTCAATGAATTCAATACCAATTGGTTTTGAGAAGTCTACAATAATGTCAACATCGCTGGTAGCAGGTGAAAAATCATCCTTTAAAATTGAACCCAATAGCCTATAGAGCTAACTGTATTGCCAGAAAGCCTGCAGGTTCATATGTTAAAAATTATGTTGCAAGTTAGAACTTATTTTTTTGAAACACATAAGGGCATAGGGTAAAGCCAGGGGCAGACAGGAGGTGTTCTATATGCCCTTTTTCCTAACCTATGGCCCTATGTGTTTCAAAAAGTCGCTAAAACAGAACTTTAACATTATCCCATGCAGCAACATGTGTAAAAGCTTTCCTAAAAAGCCAGGCCTTCACATTTTTATTCACACTAACACTGTTCTTTTGTAGAAGCAGCTAATTTTAGCTTCACCTAAAACCCCTACGAGATGTTTGATCTCCTTCAGATAGATACATTGCACAAAGCAGTGAGTGCTGTGCCTGCGGTAGCTGAACAAATTTCCCTCTGGTCGCTCCTCGAAAAAGGAGGCTGGATCATGTACCCATTATATGTGCTGTTTGTAGGGGCCATTTTTGTTTTTTTTGAAAGACTGCTCGCCATCCGCAAAGCATCCCGCATTGACAGCAATTTCATGAATATTATCCGCGACCATATTGTGAATGGCAATGTAACCGCCGCCAGAAGTTTGTCGAAAAATACAGATAACCCCGTTGCAAGGATGATCGATAAAGGCCTGCAGCGCATAGGCAAGCCGATAGATGCCATTGAAAAAAGTATGGAGAATGTTGGTAAGCTGGAAATGTACAAGATGGAAAGAAACCTTTCTATCCTTTCGCTCATTGCCGGTATTGCCCCCATGTTTGGTTTCCTCGGAACCATTATGGGTATGATCCAGTTGTTCTACGGTATTGCCAGTTCAGGACAGTTTACTTTGAATGATATTGCCGGAGGTATTTATGTAAAAATGATCACATCAGGTACCGGTCTGATCATTGGTTTGCTGGCATACATCGGGCATAATGCATTAACAACACAGATAGACAAGACAGCGAACAAGATGGAAGCGGCAAGTGCGGAGTTTATTGATGTGTTGCAGGAACCGACTAAGTAATTAATAATTAGTAGTTAGTAATTATTTTAGGGCCGGGCTTTTGCACAATAAGGAACATCGTTGCGTCGCACACTTGTACGTTTAGATCAACGCTCAACAGGAATAAACAAATTGGTAATTACTAACTACTAACTACTAATTACCAATTACTAATTAATAAACATGAATATCAGGAAACGATTAAAATCACATCCCGAAGTACATACCGGTGCGTTGAACGATATTTTGTTCATCCTGTTATTGTTTTTCCTGATCGTTTCTACATTGGCCAACCCGAATGTGATCAAGGTTTCTAATCCTAAGGCTAAAAGCGATACCAAATCAAAACAAACTGTTGTGATAACGGTTGATAAAGATCAGAACCTCTTCCTGGCACAGAAAAAAGTATCGATGGATGAATTAGAGGTTGAGCTGAAAGCCTACTTAGCCAAAGAAACAGATAAGCCATCTGTTGTGATTAACGGCGATAGTACCTCTCATTTAGGAACCGCCATACGTGTAATGCAGGTGATCAAAAAGCTGGGTGCAACGCCGGTGATGGCCGTGGATAATAGCGGGCATTGAATTTGAAAATGTGGTAATTTGAAAATTTGGAAATGGGTGCATTTTCAAATCAGCATATTTTCAAATTTTCAAATTTTCAAATTGGCTTTCACCATCCTGTCCTTCTCCTGCATATCCTTCCGCAATTCGGTTGTATAGCCGTTCAATTCAAACAATGCTCTCACTTCTTCTCCTAATGCTTCATTGATCTCAAGAAAGATTGTTCCTTCTTTTGCCAGATGTGTTTTTCCAAATGCCGCTATCTTCCTGTAAAACAAAAGTGCATCCTCATCCGGCACAAACAAAGCCAATGAAGGTTCAAAAGCCAGCACATTGGCAAACATACTTTGCTCTTCTGATTGTTTAATGTATGGTGGGTTACTTACGATGATATCAAACACAGGCAAATGGTCCCAATTTGCTTCGTTCAAAAAATCAAGCTGTAAAAAATTAATATCTGCGTTTAACGATTCTGCGTTTTGCCGGGCAACCTGTAACGCGTCTCCGCTTACATCAATCGCAGTAACAGAAAGCTGTGGCAATTTTTTTTTCAAACTAATCGGAATGCACCCACTGCCAGTTCCTATATCAATCAAATTTTGAATTTTGTCCCACCAACGGAGGGATGAATTTTGAATTTCTGCTGCTGTCCATGAAATCAGCTCTTCCGTCTCCGGCCTCGGAATCAGTACTGCTTCATTCACATAAAATTTCATTCCTGCAAACCATGCTTCGCCCAATACGTATTGAATGGGTTTGTGCGTGGCCAGTTCTGCCAGGATGAATTGTAATTGCGATAACTGCCCTTCAGCTAATACGGCCTGTTTATCCATCAGCCGGTCAATCCTTTTTTTACCGGTAATATGCTCCATTACCCAATCGGCAATATTGGCGACCTCACGGTCATCGTACAGTAATTTGAGTTGTACCAGCGCTTCCTGCTGGGCCTGTGGGATAGTCATGCTGCAATGTTAGCACCATTTGGCTATTTTTGCCAATTCTGTTATGTCCGATACTGATCAATCATATATGCAACGCTGTATTAACCTGGCCCGTTTGGGTGCAGGTAAGGTGGCGCCCAACCCGCAGGTAGGGGCGGTATTGGTGCATAATGGCAGGATAATAGGAGAGGGCTATCACCGCGAATATGGCGGGGCACATGCGGAAGTGAACTGTATTAATAGTGTGTCTGAGGATGATCAAAAACTAATTCCCTCCTCCTCCATCTATGTTTCGCTGGAGCCCTGTGCGCATTTTGGCAAAACACCGCCCTGCAGCGATCTGATCATCCAAAAAAGAATACAAAAAGTAGTGATCGGCTGTCGCGACCCTTTTGTGGAAGTGAACGGCAAAGGAATAGAAAAGCTACAGCAGGCCGGTGTTGAAGTAGTAAGCGGCGTACTGGAGCAGGAATGTAAAGAACTGAATAAACGTTTTTTTACTTTTCATACAGCACGCAGGCCTTATATTATTCTCAAATGGGCGCAAACTGCCAATGGTAAAATGGCAGCGGGTTCTGATGAGCGTTTACTCATCAGCAATGAATATATTAACCGGCTGGTGCACCAATGGAGGTCAGAAGAAGCCGCCATTTTAGTTGGCACCAATACTGCCCTGCTGGATAATCCTGCTTTGGATAATCGTTTGTGGAAAGGTAAGAAACCAGTACGATTGGTGTTGGATATGAGTTTGCGGTTACCGGGGTCTTTAAAAATATTTGACCGGCAGCAGAAAACGATTATTTTCAACCGGGTGCAGCAGAAGAATGATGGCCATTTGATGTATTATCAATTAAAGGGCGGAACCAATCTCATTGCACAAATCATGCATGCGGCTTATGAGCTGGATGTACAAAGCATATTGGTAGAAGGTGGTGCGAGACTGATACAATCGTTTATTGATGAAGGCTATTGGGACGAGGCAAGAGTGATCACCAATGAGGCATTGATAGTTGCTGACGGATTAAATGCACCTTTGCTTTCATCGTCTGTTGAAATTTGTTCAGAGAAAATAATAAATGATACGATCCGGTATTATTCTAACAAGCCGGTAAACTTATAAACCTAATCACACACATGTTTTATCTAGTAGGAAGCGTTGTATTAACCAGTTATTTAACACTTGCATTTAAGGTGTGTGAGAAATATAAGGTGAGTATTTTCCAGGCCATCGTTTTCAATTACCTTACCTGCGTAATTACGGGGTCTGTTGTAAATGGTTCATTCCCTATCAATGCAGAGGTGATACAAGCTCCCTGGTTTAAATGGGCCTGTGTAATGGGGGTGTTGTTTGTGTCTATTTTTAATGTGGTTGGTATTACGGCGCAAAAGATAAATGTGGCGGTAGCATCAGTAGCCAATAAATTATCATTAATCATTCCGGTTATATTGTCTGTGTACCTGTATGGAGAAACGGTGCAAGGCTGGAAACTGGCAGGGGTGTTGCTGGCTTTACTGGCTGTTGTGCTTACATGTTACCAGTCAAAGGAAAAGGATGCTCAAAAAATAACCGGCATTAAAAAATGGGAATACTTCCTTCCACTGATCTTATTTATTGGCAGTGGATTGCTGGATGCGTTGATCAACCATGTACAAAAACAATATGTAACAGACGATAATCGTAATGCTTACCTGATCAGTGGCTTTTTATCTGCAGGTGTTATTGGGTTTACCATCCTCTTTATACAATATGTTAGAGGCCGCCAGCAGTTTGCTTTTAAACATGTGCTGGCAGGGGTTTTGATAGGAATACCCAATTATTTTTCTATCTGGTTTTTGGTAAGATTTTTAAAAGAGAGTCCCTGGCAAAGCAGTGCAAGCATCCCGGTAAATAATATGGGTATTGTTTTATTTAGTTCGGTCATAGCCTGGCTGCTTTTTAAAGAAAAATTATCCAAACTTAACTGTGCGGGTATTGCACTTTCGGTTATTGCTATTTACCTCATCGCATTCGGAGATAAGATATGAGTGACGCAGTATATTATCAAACCATTGAGAAAGCCTCTTACGCGGAATATAAGGACAGGGGCAGTAAATTTCTTGCTTATGCTTATCCTGTTCAAACGGTGGAGGAGTGTAAGCAATTGCTGCAACAACTTAAGAAAGAGCACCCCAAAGCTGTACACCATTGTTTTGCCTACCGCATTGGCTGGGAGGGGAATGTTTTCAGGGTAAGTGATGATGGAGAACCATCTGGCACAGCGGGTAAGCCAATCCTTGGACAAATAGACAGCAAGCAACTTACCAATGTGGTGGTTATTGTGGTGCGTTATTTTGGTGGTACTTTATTGGGTGTGCCGGGACTGATACAGGCTTATAAATCGGCCACTGCTATGGCATTGCAATTAGTGCCTGTTATTCAGAAGCCGATAGAAGTGCTGTACCAACTACAGTTTGATTATACCCAGATGAATGATGTAATGATGATTGTAAAGCAGTGCGGCTGCAGTGTGGTAGGGCAGGAAATGCAATTGTTCTGCCTGCTTGAAGTAGGTATTCCCAAAGCAAGACTGGATGAAGTGCTTTACCGGTTGAAAGAGATACATACTATTGAAGTTACTCCTGTGAAAAAATAAGAGCCGGGTTTTATGCCTTGCCTGTTAGTTTGTATGCATACAGGCCTACTACTTCTTTAATAAAGAAAGACCAATCTCTGAATAAACCTATTTCAGGAACAATGCTTTCCAGAAGATTGAATTTTTTGGGTGTCACTTTGTAATCGCATGGGTAAGGGATGCAATCAAATCCTGCTTTTTTGAATACGCTCATGGAGCGTTTCATGTGTATGGCAGAAGTAACCAGTACAAAGGGAGGGTTTAAGTGCAATGAATCGCAGATCTGTTTTGAGTAGATCCCGTTCTCATAAGTGTTTCTTGATCTGCTTTCGATAATGATTGCCGAATCCTGCACGCCATTTTTGATTAGTTGTTCACGAAGAAAAAGTGACTCGGCCGGTTCATCCTGACTAAGTTTACCGGTGCCGCCACTTACAATTATTTTCTTAATAATGCCCTGGTGGTAAAGGTTTGCGGCGGCAATAAACCTGTCGGCATTATCGCCAAAATATCCCCGTTCATTTTTATCATAGCCGGCTAATCCGCCAAGTAGTATACCTGCTTCGAATTTTTGAATGGAGGTAAGATCAGTAGGTGCAGGCTGCCATTTGGCAACCAATGATCTGAAAATAAACGGGTTTGTAAATACAACGCCCATGATGATTATTAATGCCATCAACCGCTTTTTTGCTTTTGCTGATTTGCTCAGCTTCATCCACACAAACAAAATCACAATCCACCAAAAAGGGATGAGCAGGAAGAATAATATTTTTGACAGGATGAAAAACATAAGTCAACGTCTTTAATAAGTAAATAATTTGTGCTTCTAAAATACCAGTGATTTATTTTTTCTGTGCCCATCGTACAGTCTACATGCCGGAAGCGATGAAAAAAAAGCTCTATTTTTTAAACCGGCCACTTACAACCAATTCTTTACTACCAGGTGTGTATTGGTAAAATCCTTCGCCACTTTTCACACCCAGTTTACCGGCAGTTACCATATTTACCAATAAAGGGCAAGGCGCATATTTGGGATTGCCAAAGCCGGTATGCAATACATTCAAAATACTTAAACATACGTCAAGCCCAATAAAATCGGCCAGTTGCAATGGGCCCATCGGGTGTGCCATTCCCAGTTTCATTACCGTATCAATTGCATCAACTTCAGCAACGCCTTCATATAAACTGTAAATGGCTTCGTTGATCATTGGCATTAAAATACGGTTGGCAATAAAGCCGGGATAATCATTTACCACGCATGGTATTTTGCCTAATTGTTTACTCAGTGCAACAATCGTATTGGTAACTTCTGTTGTAGTGGCATAGCCGTTAATGATCTCCACTAATTTCATAACAGGAACAGGGTTCATGAAGTGCATGCCAATAACCAGTTGCGGTCTTCCGGTAACTGCTGCAATTTTTGTGATGGAAATGGAAGAAGTATTACTGGCTAAAATGGCATTCTTTGGTGCTGCCTCATCTAATTGTTTAAAAATAGACAGTTTCAAGTCTATGTTTTCTGTAGCAGCTTCTATCACAAGATCGGCCTGAGAGGCCCCAACGGCAATGTCTGTCTGGATAGTAAGGTTGGCAAGTGTTTTTTGTTTCTCTGCTTCAGTCAGTACACCTTTGGCTATCTGCCTGTCTATGTTTTTACCGATGGTTTGTATGGCTCTTTCCAGTTGAGTGGGGTTTACATCCACAAGGATAACATTGAATCCGTTTTGTGCAAATACGTGGGCAATCCCATTACCCATGGTGCCGGCACCAACCACGGTTATAGTCTGTATCGTCATAGCAATTAGATTTCGTAAATGAATGGAACTATCCTTTCTATAGCAAATGTAAAATCTTAACCTGCTATTGTGGTTTTTATTTGAGAAGATTTTTAATGGGGATCAGCAGTACAACCGTACAAAAATCTGCTGGTGTTTGTGGGGACACAAACACTGCGCTGCTGCTACCCGGGTTATTAACAGCCCAATCATACAAAAATCTGCAAAATCAGCGCTCAGTTCTTCTTCTTAAAATCACCCCGTTTCCATGCTTTAATAAAATCAGCCCAGGCAGCAGGATTAAGAATATTCATAGGGGGTACCTGGCCGGTATAATAGGATTTAGTGGCCTGCTGACGAAGCTGGAAATTAACTGCCTCCCGTCCATCAGCCGGTAAGTTGGCAATGATTGCGCGGCGTTGGGCCTCATCAAGGTTTTTTCTTGCAGTTTCATACAGGTCGTCAGTTACTTTATTGTTCACAAAATCGCGTTCAAATTGCTCCCGTGTTGGCCTTGGTTTGAGGATGGTGGCGGGCAGGTAGGCCGTATCACTTATTAAAAGCTGTATAACACTATATTGGTTTTCTGTAAGGTTTCGTGGAATTTGTATACTCCGGTTTTTAAAGCCGATACTTGAAAACGTGATGCGGTCGCCTTTTAATACAACAATAGAAAACACCCCATCATAACTGGTAATAGTACCCCTGCCTTTACCCTCTACTATCACACTACAGGAAGGGATACCCTGGAGGCTGTCGGCTGTCATCACCACACCATACAACTGAACCACTGAATCGCGGTAAGGGCTTACCTGCGACCAGCCTTTCCCAACGGAAAGCAGCACAACCGGTAATAAAATGTATCGTAGCGTTTTCTTCATTCGGGTCAAAAATACATGCCTTTGTACATAAAACGGGCACAAACCGTTCTTCCTTTGAAATTCCGACAAAGTAAAGATGTCAAAGGTTAACTTTGCTGCCTGAATTCTTTTTTAACAAAAACTTTCGTGATGACAGAAGAAGCAATTTTAAAGGCATTAAGTAATGTGCAGGAGCCCGATCTGGGCAAGGACCTTGTAACGCTGAATATGGTTAAAGACATTGTGATCAATGGCAATGATGTGAGTTTTACGATTATCCTCACCACTCCTGCCTGTCCTATGAAAGACATGATGCGTACGGCCAGTGAGAATGCCATTAAGATACTTGTGAATAAGGAGGCCAATATTACGGTGAATTTTACAGCCAATACCACCACCAAGCGTAAAGACGACCAGCAGGTACTTTCTGGTGTTAAAAATATTATTGCTGTTGTAAGTGGCAAAGGAGGCGTGGGTAAAAGCACCGTTTCGGCCAACCTTGCACTGGCGCTGGCCGAAGGTGGCGCATCTGTGGGTTTAATGGATGCGGATATTTACGGACCAAGTGTGCCTATGATGTTTGGTGTTAGGGGAGAGCGGCCCATGATGAAGGAAAAAGACGGCAAAGGCATGATTGTGCCTTTGAATAAATACGGCATCAGCCTGATCAGTATCGGTTTATTGGTTGATGAAAAGAATGCCGTGGTTTGGCGTGGCCCGATGGCCAGCAGCGCCATCCGACAGTTTATTACCGATGTGGATTGGGGCGAACTGGATTACCTCATCATTGATATGCCACCCGGCACCGGCGATATTCATTTAACCCTGATGCAGATAGTACCTGTAACAGGCGTTGTAATTGTTACAACCCCGCAAAACGTGGCATTAGCCGATGCGAAGAAAGCCATTGCTATGTTTGGACAGGCACAGATTAATGTGCCAATTATAGGGTTGGTAGAGAACATGGCTTATTTTACCCCGGTAGAGTTGCCAGACAATAAATATTATCTCTTCGGTAAAGAAGGTGGAATGCGTTTGGCTGATGAATATGATCTGTCTTTCCTTGGACAGATACCGCTGGTGCAAAGCATCCGTGAAGGAGGCGATTCCGGCGTTCCTGCTATGGTGGGCGATGATGAGATCACTAAAAAATCTTTCAGGGATTTTGTGTCGAGCGCTGTAAGAAATATTGCCCGAAGAAATGCCAGTATGCCGCAGACAGAGGTGATACAGATGACGAAAGAATTGTAATAATAAAACTCTTTTTCTACTGCGCCTTCGCGCCTTTGCGTGCATATTTTTTCACGCAAAGGCGCGAAGGCGCGGGTTTTGGTTTTGAGGAAGCCGGTCTCATTGGTGACAAAGGCCCGCTCATCATTTTGTAGTAAGAATGAAATTTTTACATTTCCTATCTTCATCCTATGTACAACTTACCATACTATAAAGAGAAAGACAACGCAGTTGTAATCGATTTTATGAAGCAGCATCCCTTCGCTGTGCTGATGGGTGTTAATGCAGAACAGCAGCCTGTTGCTACACAGATCCCGTTTTTATTTGCTGAGAAAGACGGCTGCCTGTACCTGCGTGGCCATATCATGAAAGGGACTGATCACCACAAAGCTTTTGAAGCCAATAAACAGGTGCTGGCCGTATTTACCGGCCCGCACACATATGTGAGTGCCAGTTGGTACAGCAATCAAAAACAGGCATCCACCTGGAACTATATGGCCGTGCATGCCAAAGGTGAATTGAATTTTTTAGGGAATGATGAATTGTTGACGATGCTGGATGAACTGACAGGTTATTATGAAAACGATAAGGCTTCACCATCATTGTATAAAGAGTTGTCAGAAGAATATATCACTCGCCTGTCGAAAGCTATTGTAGGTTTTGAGATAAAAGTCACTTCGCTCGACCACGTTTTTAAGCTTAGCCAAAACAGGGATAAACAGAGTTTTGAAAATATTCTGGATAAATTGCAGTTGGGCGATGCAGATGCACAGGCAGTAGCCGCCGAGATGCGTAAGCGAAAAGATCAACTCTTTCCCTCATGAAAAAAATATTTTTTGCCGTGGTGTGTATCAGTGTAACGGCCTGTTTCAGCACCCATAAATCCCATCAATTGGAAGTAAAACATTTTGATAAAGAGGGCCACCGGGGCTGCAGGGGATTGATGCCGGAGAATACCATCCCCGCTATGCTGAAAGCCATCGATCTGGGTGTTACTACGCTTGAAACAGATGCTATCATCACCAAAGACAAAAAAGTAATCCTTAGTCACGAGCCTTTTTTCAATCATGAAATCGCAACTAAACCCGATGGTTCATTGGTAAATGAAACAGAAGAGAAAAGCCTCAATATTTACCGGATGGACTACGATGAGGTGAAGAAATTTGATGTAGGCCTTCGTCCTCATCCACGTTTTCCCAAACAACAAAAACTGGCGGTTGCCAAACCTTTGCTGGCTGATATGATTGATGCGGTGGAACAATATTGCATCAGCCATCAGAAACCCCTGCCAAATTATAATATCGAAACGAAGAGTCATCCTGAAACAGACGATCTGTATCATCCAAAACCGGCTGAGTTTGTAGAACGGATAGTGGCAGTGATCAAAGAAAAGAAAATTGAAAACCGTGTTATCATCCAGTCTTTTGATCCACGCACCTTACAATACCTGCACGAACATTACCCCGCCTTTAAAACGGCTTTGCTGGTTGAAGACTTTGATAAAAAAACTTTTGCATTGCAGTTAAGAGACCTGGGTTTTATTCCAACTATTTATAGTCCTGCTTATTCCCTGGTAACCCCATTACTCGTAAAACAGTGTCATGATGCGGGTATTCAACTGCTACCATGGACAGTGAATGATCTTGAAAAGATCCGTGAGCTCAAAAAGATGAGGGTGGATGGTGTGATCTCAGATTATCCCGATTTGTTTGCTCAATTGTTTTGATGTTCTCTTCCGGCAATGAAAAGTTCCGTTTCTTTGTATCGGTCAGGCCGCTGGAGCGTCCCGATCGATAATATATGAAAGACATCATCATCACTTTAGACGGCTATTCATCCTGCGGTAAGAGTACGCTGGCCAAACAATTAGCTAATGAATTAAATTATGTGTTTATTGATAGTGGCGCCATGTATCGTGCCATCACGCTGTATTTTTTGCGGCAGCATGTTGACTGGAAGCACGAAAAAGAAATTCATAAAGCTTTGGGTGAGATCAGTCTCGATTTCCAGTACAATGAACTGACAGGGCATAGTGATATGTATTTGAATGATGAAGATGTGGAAGCACTGATACGCGATATGCTGGTGAGTGAACATGTAAGCGAGGTGGCAGCTTTAAAAGAGGTTCGTGAGTTTGCTGTGGCCCAGCAGCAGGCAATGGGATTGAAGAAAAAGATCGTGATGGATGGAAGAGATATCGGTACCACTGTTTTTCCTGACGCCGCGCTGAAAATATTTGTAACTGCAGATCCTGCTGTGCGTGTGGAAAGACGATATAAAGAACTTTACGCAAAAAACCCCGGTATCACCATTGAAGAAGTAAGGGCCAATCTTGAAATGCGCGACTATATTGATAGTAACCGCGAATTCAGTCCACTGCGGAAATCAGCAGATGCCATAGAATTGGATAATTCCAATCTTACCAGGGAAGAACAATTAGAGATTGTGTTACGATGGGCAAAAGAAACAATAGGGGAGTAAAAACAAACACTCTTTTTACAGATCATTCTCTGTTTCAAAAAGTATTTTATACGTGTGCCTGTCAAGATTATCAGCGGTTAACCGCAAACGAACCCTGCCATAACCTTTTGTTTCCTTACTATCAGAAAACTCTGCTTTTTGTGCACCGTTGGTGCTGCTGAATTTTTTGGTGGTGCTGATAGGGATAAACGTTTCAACAAGGTTGGAAAAAGCCATTTCTGCTTCGGGCTGTGTATCAAACTCAAGCCAGAGTTTGGCATTTGTTACCTGTGTGTCTTTAATATCATTTTTTCTTACACAATAAAACTCCAGCTTTCCCTGTGTAAAACTGGCTTTTAAAAAAGGGTGTTTGGTGAAAATAAATGAATGCACTTCTTCATGATTATCCTGCCCGGTTACCTGGGTTTTTGCAAGTAAAAGTCCTTCCTTTCCTTTCTTCTCGTATAGTGAAGGAATATAGAGTTTTAAAAAATCAGTAATGGAAGGATCCGGTTGCTCTTTAAATGCGTTAAACAATAGCTGGTTGGAATATTTATCAATGGCAGACGACTGGCTGTTAGACCTGCCGCAGATGAGCAAAAAACAAAAACATACTATTAAATACTTCCGTACCATTGATCCTGAAAATTTGCTTAGACAAAATAAGCAATTTTATTAATGCAATGCTATCCGCCTGCGTTCAGTGTCAGGGATTTACAAAAAATGCACATTAAACCAGATAAAATCCGCGCCTTTGAGGGAAAATATATGCTCGCCAAGGCGCAAAGACGCAGCTATGGATTAGATAAACTAGTAAGTGGTGGTCATATTTTCATCCACACAAATGATGAAATCTGCCCGCCCTTTGTTCTCTTCCCGTAAGGTTTTGATATCTTTTTGTGAAACGGTGGTGATGGTGGCGTATTTTAATTCGGGTCTTTTGTTTTTGAGGTACCATAAAATGCCCTCATAGTTATCAGAGTGATAAGATCCGTTGAAGTGGATAAACAGGCTGCCTGTTTTATAATACTGCAGAATAAAATGGGCCATGGTTGCATCTTTAATAGCCTGGGCCTTGGGTAAATTGGCGCCGCCATGTCCGCCCATCATTTCTATCATTTTTTTATAGCCGGGCAATTCTGCATCGTAGACAATAGGTAAAGGAGCGAGCCATGATTTTTCTTTGGCAGAGATGGTATCCAATGTTTCAAATCCACCTTTCGCAACCATACCGGCATATCTTCTTGGAACATTTGTTGCGGCAAATGCGATCTGGTTTGCTTTGGCAAAATTTACTAATGGCGCGTAATCGGTAGGGTAGTTCTTCCATAAGCGTGCCATCGAATCCAATGCCTTTGCTTTTATCTTGCCCTGCAGGTACAGGTCAAGCGCTTCCTGATTATCCTGTTCAAACATTTCAGCGCCCATAACAAGGTCGCGGGTTTGTTTGAGTGAAGTAGTTACTTCCAGTTGTAACCAGTGTGCAATAGGGTTGTTGTGAAACTCGCCAAACAGCACAATGTCTTTTTCGCCAAGCTGTTTGATCATTTTTTCATAACCTATTTTTTTCCCTTTGGCATTGTATAAAATATAGGCTGGTTTTTGTTGGGCAACAACAGTAGCCGTTAAAAAAAGACAGATAACGGCGACATAAATATTTCTCATAAGTATAGTATTACGGGTAATAAGCATCAAGTTAGCAAATAACCTGATGCGATAGCCGGTACGGCTTATGATAATTCCGTAACAAAGTGATTAAAGTAACGGATAGAAGACAGATAATCTCTTATCCTAAAATTTTAGATACAAGATCAGAATGCAGGCTGATCTTCATAAACGCGGCCAATCCCAGGAAAATTCCCAGCGCACTTACAGCGCTGGCGAAATAAAGCAGCCATTTTTTTTGGGTAAGGGCTGTAATGCCAAACATGGCGATGGCAATAGTAAGCAGAGCATCTGTCATATCAAACTGATCATCAAATTCATTGATGTCATCATATTCTTTTTGATAAGCAAGGGCCTGTGCTTTGATTGTATTCTTTTCTGTTTCGTAACGGGCAATTTCTTTTTCGTAATTGGCGATCAATGTTTCACTGCCTGCAATTTTCTGTGCTTTCAAAAGGGTAAGCGAGTTTTCTGCAATAGCCTGTTTGGTACTTTTGGCCTGGAAATAAGACCAAGCATCTATGCTGTGCGCCTGTGCCTGCGACATAGCCTGAACGATATTCCCATCTTTCACATTACAAAGTGCCATGAATGTGGCTGTAATGGCTACAAATAAGGCAACCCTTGCGTTGAGTTTACTTTTTTCTGCCTGCTCCAGCGATTCCTGTATGGTTTCGTTTATCTCGCTCATGATTGTTTGTTTTATTCTGTTGACAGAAAGAACGGGAATGTTTGACGTTATTCAGCATCTTTCAGTAACCTGAAATTAGTATTATTATCGACCAGTTCCGGGTTCCATTTTTCCACTAAAGGTAATTCCAATGATGTTTCGCGATACTCATCTGGTGACATGATGGGTATGCCGGATATGATGGGGTAATATCTTTTGCAGTGGCTGCAGGTTAATACACCTTCAATAATATCATTGTTTGTATTGCGGGAAATAATTTTCAATACAAGATCCTCTTTGTCAAAAGGGCAACAAAGTTTGTCAATGGTTTCTGCTCTCATGCTGTTGTATTTTATTGAGTTCGGATAAGTATTTTTTAGTGTGCAGGGTGATGTCTGGCGAAGACATAATGCCTGATACAACGGCAATCCCATCAAATGCAAGTGGAGATAATTTTTGTATGGTTTCCGGGTTAATTCCACCTGCAAGAAAAACAGGCATCCTTGTTAATGTGCGGGCTTTTTTTACTGTTTCAAAAGAAACGATCTCGCAGGAGCTAACAGTGGGTGATGGAAACATGGAACAAAAGGAAACGTAATCAAAATAATTCTCATCCGCCCAGCGTATGATGTCAAGATCATTGGTGCAGGTGATCCCTTTGAGACATTTTTTTTGAATAGCTTTTTCAATGTGGGCATAATCATCGGGTATCTTATCAAAATGAACACCATCCAATAAGGTATGGTTTACGAGACCCCAGTTATTGTTGATCAAAACCGGTACGCCAAGCCGGTGCGCTAACCTGCATAGGCTGTTTATCTGCCGGATGCTTTCTTCCGAGTCATCAGAAATATTGTATAATTGAATGATACTGATACCCGCCTCCAATGCTTTTTGCAGTTTTTCGGTAAGCGTATTTATTTTAATACCTCCATCGGCCACCAGGTAAATCCCTCCTTTGATATTTGTTATACCTGTTTTCATTTCCAGTTATTTTTCAGGGCGGTAAAGAAAGCGTTCCAATAGGGGTCTTTTCTTTGATAGGTGATGGGTGTTACAGCTTCCTGACCGTCTATCAGTTGGATTCCCTTGTCTTGATCAACCATTTCGCCAACCAGCGTGCATTCAATATTATGCGAGCTCAGGTCGGCAATAATTTTATCTGCATAACCTCTCTTTACGGTTATGATCATAGAACCTGCGCCAATACAGTGCCTGGGATCAATAGAAAATAAATGGCATATTTTTTTTTGTGTTTCTCCAACAGGCAGTTGCTCATTATAGATGATGGCTCCATTGCCTGATGCTGCTGCCATTTCATAAATGGCTCCCAAAACGCCACCTTCTGTAACGTCGTGCATGGCAGTAACACAGCGGATATGGTTATTGTGTTTGGCAGCAATCAGCGCTTCTGTTAATGAAGATGTTTGATAAAAAAGTTTACACCCGTCGTCGTACACTTCTTTCCCCAATTTTGATTGAACAGTTTTCGGGAAGCTCATTGCCAGGATAGCAGCTGAGGAAACGGCGCACTGTTTGGTTACCAGTATCTGGTCTCCCGGCTGTGCATTTTTAGAAACCAGGATCTTTTCTCTTTCTGCAATAGTTATCATAGTTCCGCCGCCGGCTATTGTAGAATTTTGTCCTTCTATTGCTCCGGTATGTCCCCCGGTGATGGATAATTTAATATCTGAACAGAGGCGGTGGATATAGTCCCAGTAAATGGCAAAATCTGCATCTGATAATGAGGGCGGCAAATTCAGTACAAACTGTCCATACATGGGTGCACAGCCGGTTGTGGCTATATCATTGGCCATCAGGTGTACAGAAAGCCACGCCGATTCGCGTAAGCCAAGAGAAGGTATGAGTGATAAGGGATCGCTTGTTAGCGCCATTGATAAATTATTAGGCAGGTCTATTACAGAAACATCAACACCAAAGCCCGGTGGTACACGTACTTCTTCTCTTGCGTAGCCACATTTATTCTTGAAGAATTCCTCAAAATCTGTTTGGTCTAATTTACCGGTCTGCTTCATGCTACATCATTGAATTTAATATACAATCCGAAAAAATCTCCGTAAGGCAAACTCCATTGCTGCACAGGAAACCATTTAGGTAAACCTGTACAGGTCCATTCAATGGTATAATCTCTGTTGTACAGGGCTTTGTCAATAATTTTGATCAGTTTATCCGGCGTGTAAAAAGTGGCCGTAACATAAAATGGATTTTTCCCGAAAGCCTGCTGGATCCTTCTTCTGAAATATTTTGGTGTATTCCTGTTCATCATGCCCATGGTAATACCATATTTTCCAACTCTTGCAGCTTCCTGTATCACTTTAACGGGATCGCGATAGTATTCGAAAGTGGTAATAAAGGCCAAAGCATCAAAGCTGTGGTCTTTGAATGGCATAAAGTGCGAATCGGCCATAACAAGATCGCCTTTGAATAGATGTACTGCCTGGCCAAGCATAAAAGGAGAGATATCACCACCTGTAGCTTCTATACCTATTTCATGCCACCAGCGTGTAAAACGGGTTGTTCCGCAACCAAACTCAAGCAATGTTTTTACTCTAGTGTCTTTAGAGATGAGCTGCTCCATCACTTTCTTTTGCCATACTTCAGCCCGTTTGTATCGTCCTTCATACCATTGCTCATAGGTATCGGTATGATCGCGGTTAAAAAACCATTCCTGGCGGTTTTGCCAGTTTCTTACGCTGGATTGTACTAATTCATTTTTCATATGTCCATAAAATAAAAAACCACAACCTCTGCCTGCCGGCGAAATTGTGGTATAAGTTTTTATATAATATTTTCTGCATTTCTTACGCTGGTATTATCCAGATCAAGTAAACGGGTATATTCTCAGCCTCAATTTGAAGCACCCCGATGCTTTTCTAATTACAAATCTGCAATTATTTCTTTACAATTCATTTTTTTTATTAGGCATCCCGGTGCGAAGTTCAGGCCCGGGGGCCTTATTGATGGTTTTAACTGAAAGCTTCAATCAGCAGATCTACTTTTTCTTCCACTCCATAAAAATCTGCCAGTTTGCGGATCACTTTTTCCACTTCAGCGTCCGGGCAACTGGCGCCACTGGTGATGAGGATCTTTAGCGGAGCATTACCCGGGAGATAACCGGTAATAGTTGAGAGCTCCTTGGTTTTCCAGTTACGTTGTTCTATAGTAGTTGGATCATGCAGCCTGTTGGCAGAATCGATAAAATAAGTTGGTAACACATTCTCACATAATTCTACCAGGTGAGAGCTGTTGCTGCTGTTATGCCCGCCTATTACAATGGCGAGATCTGCAGATATTTCCAGCATACCCGAAACTGCGGTCTGGTTATCGTTGGTGGCATAGCATAAAGTATCCCTTGTATCTGCAAAACGTTCTCCAATAGTTGCAGCCGTTAAACCATAATTGCGGATGATCACATTTTTTAAATAATCCGAAATAGCCTGTGTATCGCTTGCTAACTGGGTTGTCTGGTTAACCACACCTATTTTTTGCAGGTCTTTTTCAATGCTAAATCCTTCTGAATAACGGCCTTTGAATTCTGTATAAAACAGGCTGGCCGGTTTTTCGCCGGTGATGTATTTGGCCAGTTCTATGGTTTCGGCCATATCATTCACCACTACGGTTGGCGTATGTGAGGAGGCATGTGAAAAGGTAGCCCTTGTTTCTTCGTGTTTGGGCTTGCCATGTACTACAATACTGTATCCTTTTTCTGCTATCTGCTCGCTGCGGTTCCATACTTTTTCAACAAAAGGGCAGGTGGTATTGTATCTGGCTGTAGTAATCCCTTTTGCGTTCAGCAGTTTTTCAATTTCAAGTGTGGTGCCAAAAGCCGGAATAATTACCACATCGTTTGCAGTAATTTCTTCAAAGGGAATTAATTGTTTGCCATAAGTATCCTGCAGAAACTGTACCCCTTTTGCAACCAGGTTGGCATTTACCTGCGGGTTATGGATCATTTCGCTCAATAAAAATATCCGTTTGCCAGGATTATCGTCAATAGTATCAAAAGCGATCTCAATGGCATTTTCAACACCGTAACAAAAACCAAAATGCCTTGCCAGGTAAATCTGTATCGGGCCAAGATCAAGCAGGGTAGGGGTATAATCTTTCTTCAGTTTATCCTGCTGTTTGCGCTGCTGTTTAATGGCACTGATGAGCGGGCTGCGGTATATATTGGGTACGTTGAATTGCTTCATGATATGCGAAAATGCGAAGTTAAGAAAGGGTTGTGGGTAATTGCCAATTAATAATTAATAATTAGTAATTAGTAATTAGTAATTAGTAATTAGTAATTAGTAATTAGTAATTAGTAATTGGAATGCAGGTTGGTATGGCTTTACAATCGCACTTTCAACCATTTTAAAGACAAATAAATGACCAATGCAATCAATAATGTTTGGCCGGTAAATTGTAAGATCCCGGGTACAAGCCTTGCCCTGAATCTTGCAATAACATTTTCATTATATAGCCGTAATACAGATGGCGGGCCGGTTATTCCGTATATCAATACTGATATTACTAATGCAGCTAAAATGATAAGACCGATGCGCCACATATTAATGCCCAGATAAATTATGAAACGGCTCCGTTTATTTTTGGATAAAGGATTTTCGGGAATGAGATTTTTCAGGGCTGATAAAATTACTTTCCAATTGGCTGCTGTATGAATGCCGACACACAGTTTTATCCAGTTCAACATCATATTATGAGCCATACGCCAGGCACTGTCATAAATGGTATGAATACCAAAGGCAGGAAGCGCAACCTGTGAAATAACAATCCCCGAAACAATTTCCAGCACTATCAGTATAAATAAGAATGCTGTGAGAAAATAATTAAACCTTGTATGTTTATTTGCGCCGGCAAATAAACGTTTGGTAGATTGACTGATCCATGTCCATGAAAATAAAAGATGAACAATCACAGGAATGAATAAAATGAATCCCAATATTTCATGAAGCCCAAGTCCCGTGATTCGGGGAGATAAAAGCAGAATGATCAGAAGCATTAAGAATACGTCTATATACAGCATGATCCTTTTCTTTGTTAAAAAAAGGCGCCACTTTTTGTTGCTTTCATTTACCATTAATGCTATTGTTTGACTGATATACCTGCTATAAACATATGAATATTTTTGTTAATTTTAAATAGAAAACCAACTGGTACCTGCCCCGGGCATGTAATTGCTAATTGCTAATTACTAACTACTAATTAATTTCTAATTGCGTTTTCTGCTTCCTAAAAATCGTTATTTTCATCATCTAATAACGCTTGCTATGAGAATTGTTCCTTTTCTGCTCTCAGGATTATGTACTGTAGGCCTGGTGATAGCACTGAACACACAGTTACCGGCCGGTGGCAGTAAAACACCCCGCCTCGGCTATTTCCTTTCTCCCCAACTGGGTTTCTGGCAAAATGCTGAACCTGCCAATACCAATTTTTCGGGCGAAATAAAACTGGCGAACTTAAAGGGTAAGGTAGACGTGTATATGGATGATCGCCTTGTTCCGCATATTTATGCCGAAAACGATCTTGATGCCTATTATGTTGAAGGCTTCCTGCATGCCAAATACAGGTTATGGCAAATGGAGTTTCAAACCTATGTGGCCGGTGGACGACTAAGTGAAATTGTGGGTGAAGAACGCTTACCTACCGACCGTTTTTTCAGGCGGCTGGGTATGGTGTATGGCGCTGAACAAACAATGGCCAATATGGAAAAGAACCCGGAGATGAAAGCAACTATGGAAGCTTATTCTGATGGGGTTAATGCCTATATCAAATCATTACTGCCACAACAGATACCTTTCGAATACAAACTGCTCGATTATAAACCTGAAGCATGGTCGCCTTTTAAAACTTATCTCTTCCTGATGTATATGTCGTACGACCTTACAGGAAAAGGGTCTACCAGTGATCTTCAGATGACCAATGCCAAGAATTATTTTGGGTATGAAGATTTTAATAAACTGTTTCCTAATGTAGAAGATTCACTGGATCCGATCATTCCAAAAGGAACAATGTTTGTTAAACCGGCTATCGTACCCAAAATACCGGCAAATATTGATTCTGCCTATTTTGGTAAAACCATTAATTCTACTGCGATGGCGCCTGTTGTGCCTGATAAAGACAACGGTAGTAATAACTGGGCGGTATCCGGTTCTAAAACAAAAAGCGGCAGGCCAATTTTATGTAACGATCCACATCTTGGTCTGAACCTGCCATCACTCTGGTACGAGGTACAGATCAATACACCTACACATAATACCTATGGCGCCAGTTTTCCGGGATCGCCTGCGGTGATCATCGGGTTCAATGATAGTATTGCATGGGGCGTAACCAATGCGGGAAGAGATGTGCTTGATTTTTTTGACATGAAGTTTAAAGACAGCACAATGTCTGAATACATGTATAACGGCGTTTGGACAAAAGCAGCGCACCGCAAAGAGGTAATTAAAGTAAAAGGGAAACCAGACCAGGTAGAAGATATGGCAATGACGGTTTTTGGGCCGGTGATGTACGACAGGGCCTATAAAAACCAAAGTTCGGAAGGCAAATATTTAGCTGTTAAGTGGACAGCAAGTACACCGGGCAATGCTGTTGAAACCTTTTACAGGTTGAACCGCGCAAAAAATTATGATGATTATCTTAAGGCAACTTCGTTATGGTCCTGCCCCGGACAGAATTTTGTTTTTGCCTCCAAAACCAATGATATAGCCATTAAACAGCAGGGGGCATTTATTGCCAAATGGAAACGCCAGGGTGATTTTATCATGCCGGGTACCGACAGCAGTTACGATTGGCAGGGTATCATCCCAACGGATGAAAACCCGATGATCAAAAATCCGGCACGTGGTTTTGTAAGCAGCGCCAACCAGATGGCAGTAGATACAACTTATCCATATTACCTGGGTACAGCAAACAGTTTCCCGTTATACAGGGGCATTATCATCAACCGGAAACTTACAGAGATGAATGGCATTACACCTGAAGATATGCAGCACCTGCAAATGGAAAACTACAATGTTTTTGCAGAAATGGCCAGACCTGTGTTACTGTGGAATATTGATGAAAACGCTTTAAATGCCGATGAGAAAAAATATATCGACATAGTTAAAAACTGGAACCTGAAAGGCGATTACAGTGAGAAAGGCGCAACCGTATTCAAATGTTTATGGGATAGCCTGGAAGCGGAAGTATGGCGGGATGATTATCAAAAATCAAAACTGCCTATGCCATGGCCGGATGCACCTACTTTGCTTGAGAACCTGCTACGCGACTCAGTATATGCATTTGCAGATAATATTAATACCCCCGATAAAAAAGAAACCATTAAGGACGATGCGATGATTGCTATAAAAAAAGCAACAGCACACCTGAAGGAACTGGAGGCAAGCCATACGCTTGAATGGGGTAAATTTAAAGACACACGCGTAAACCATCTTTTAAAAATACCGGCGCTAAGCAGGCTGCATCTGCCTATTGGCGGTGGCGAACACATGATCAATGCCACCAAACCTACACACGGCCCAAGCTGGCGCATGATTGTTCATTTAACAGATGAGATAGAAGCGTATGTGGTATATCCCGGCGGACAAAACGGTAATCCCGGCAGTAAATATTACGACAGCTTTGTTGATAGCTGGGCAGCAGGTAAATATTACCGTGTGCTGTTTGTAAACAAAGCTGCGGCAGCCAAACATGAAAAAATGAAATGGCACATCACATTCACTAACAATTAAAAAATTTTTATGAAAATAATTACAGCTATTGTTATCACCGCATTTCTTGCTTATGTGCTGGGCATATACAGCACGCTGCCCTGGTGGAGTTTTGCCATATCCTCATTTGTGGTTTCGGTTGCAATACATCAAAAACCAGGTAAATCTTTTCTTGCCGGTTTTCTCGGTTTGTTTTTGTTGTGGGCAGGATTGGCTTTGATGAAAGATGTAGCCAATGAACATGTTTTATCAACCAAAGTGGCGCAGATATTGCCTCTGGGCGGCTCTTACATAGTGTTGATCCTTGTAACAGGTATTGTAGGCGGATTGGTAAGCGGCCTGGCTGCTTTAGCCGGAAGCTACCTGCGCAAATCAAAATAACTTTAGAGCATCATTTTAAAAGCGCAGAGCGCCCTGTTAATCAGTTAACAGGGCGCTTGTTTTTTGAGATGACCAAATAGTGTTACGTTAATCGTGAGTGGTGAGTAGTGAGTAAATACCGATAACCGATTATCTCACTCACTACTCACCACTCACAAATCAGCGGCACATTAAGCTTAACATAACACTAGTTGCCCCGCCTTTTTTTCATTAACAATTAGTTAAAGCTGGCCATTTTCGAATACAACGTAACAAATCCCAGGTTTAAGCGTCTAATTTCGTTGTAACCGGAACGTATGCGCAAACTGTTTATTTTATTTCTTACACTATTCATCAGCTTGTCTCTCTACTCGGCAACCATCAGCGGAACCATTAAAGAAAAGAATGGCGCTGCTTTGCCTTTCTCATCCATACTCGTAAAAGGTACTACACAAGGCGTTTCAGCTAATAGTAAAGGGGTATATACCATCACGCTTGAACCCGGCGAGTACATATTGGTTTGTCAATACATCGGTCATAAAACAGCAGAGAAAAAAATAAAACCGGGTAAGGCAGATATGGTTGTTGATTTTGAACTGGAAGAACAGCAATACAATCTGAAAGATGTGTTGGTGCAAAGCGGTAGCGAAGATCCTGCCTATGCCATCATCCGTAAGGTGATTGAGAAAAGAACGGAACATTTAAAAGAGATCAAAGCGTTTCAGTGCGAAGTGTATATAAAAGGGCAGCTTCAGTTGCGCAGTTTTCCAAAATCAATTCTGGGAAAAAAAGTTGATTTCGAAGATGGTGATACCAGTAAAAAGAAAATGATCTTTCTGTCAGAATCCATTGCAAAATATTCGGTACAGGAACCCGGCAAACGAAAAATAGAAGTGATTTCTACCAAAGTAAGTGGCCGCAGTAATGGGTTTGGTTTTAGCGACCCGCAGATCATCTCCTTTTATGAAAACAATATCACGGCCGGAGAAGCCCTTAACCCAAGAGGGTTTATTTCGCCCATAGCTTCGGGGGCACTTAACTTTTACAAATATAAATTTGAAGGAACTTTTTATGAAAATGGCCGGGAGATAAGCCGTATAAAGGTATCGCCTAAACGCTCTTATGAGCCCGTGTTTAACGGCTATATCAATATTGTAGAAAATGAGTGGCGCATTCATAGCCTGGATTTGACGCTGTATAAAGAACAGCAGATGCAGTTGCTGGATACACTTCGCATACAACAACTCTATGTGCCATCCGGAAATGTTTGGGTGATAAAAAACCAGGTGATCTATCCTTCCGGTAAGTTTTTTGGGTTTGATTTCTTTGGAAATTTTGTGCAGGTGTATGATAAGTTTGATATGAATCCACCATTCAAACCCGGATTCTTTGATCATACGCTGCTTAAATTTCTCGACAGTTCTAACAAAAAAACGATGGCTTATTGGGACAGTATCCGCCCACTGCCTTTATTATCAGAAGAGATACGCGATTATAAAAAGAAGGATAGCCTTGAACAGGTTAGAAAAGATCCGCGTTACCTTGATTCGCTCGACAGAAAAACCAATAAACTAAAACTTAGCGGCCTGCTCTTTACAGGACAATCGTTCATAAAAAGGAAGATACGCGAGAACATTAGTATTACACCATTGTTGAATACACTTAATTATAATACGGTAGAAGGAGGTGTGGTAAATTTTACGGCCAGTTACCGCCGGCGTTTTGACAGTGGTATTGATGGAAGAAAATCATTGTTCATTAATCCTGATATCCGTTATGGTTTTGCAAACAGGCATCTCAATCCTTCTGTAACAATTGGATACAATTTTGGAAACAAATACATTCATTCACTTAATGTGTCCGGCGGGTGGGGCGTATTTCATTTCAACAACAACGGTTCCATTAATGAACGTATTAATTCGATCAGTACTTTATATTATAAAGCGAATTACCTGAAAATATATGAAGCTGATTATTTCAGGATAGGCTATGGAACCGGCATTGGCAATGGCTTAACATTGAGTGCATCCTTCCAGTTTCAAAATAGAAAGCCGCTTGATAATCTTGCCGATCCTGTTAACTGGAAAAATCCGAAGAACCGCGGGTACACACCCAATTATCCTGTTGAGTTAACGAATACGCAGATGGTACCCAATAAAGCCAGCATCTTAACAGTTGGGCTAACCTGGCTGCCGGGCGCAGATTATATTGAGTTCCCCGACAGGAAAATAAATCTGGGATCTGATTATCCCACTATCACGGCATCCGTTACCAAAGGCATCAAAGGATTTTTGGGCAGCGATGTGGATTACACCAAATGGCGAATAACGGTTAATGATGATCTTGATCTGAAACTGTTTGGAAAACTCAGCTATCGAATTACGGCAGGCGGGTTCTTTGATGCGAAGAAAGTATTCATGCCCGATTATCAACATTATCTTGGAAATCAAACCGTCATTGCTTCGCAGGAGTTGAATAGTTTTCAACTGGTTCCTTATTATCAATACAGCAACACATCAGGATTTCAGGGAACGGCGCATTTGGAGTATCATTTGAATGGGTTGCTGAGTAATAAGATCCCCGGCTTTAAAAAACTGAACTGGTTCTTTGTTGGCGGAGTAAATGCATTGCATGCAGACAGATCGGTAAATTATTATGAAGTGTTTGGTGGGATAGAAAATATTCTGAAGATCTTCCGGGTAGACTTTGTGCAGGGCTTCGAAAAAGGCGGCGGAAGACCCAGTGGTTTCCGCATTAGAATACCAATGCTTTAACCAACTTAAATTGCGCCTTTGCGCCTTCGCGTGAAATTTTGCTCGCAAAGACGCAAAGGCGCAATGAATATCCGTCAATCCGAAATCCTTACCTTTGCTACCAATTTTGGCCACCCTGCAAGTGGCTCCTTTTTAATTAATGGAACATTTCCTCCGGAGATGTCTAAAATGAACAATCATGGCAGTATTACACAACCGCGTTTCAAACGAGGAGCTGAAGAAGCGCCTTATGGAAGAACCTTTCCTGAGAACCACCATCAGTTTTTATTGTTATTTCCCTATTCAGAACCCTCAGGAGTTTCGTGATTTTCTGTACAGGAACCTGAATGCCTTGGGGGTATTCGGCAGAATCTATGTGGCCCATGAAGGTATCAATGCACAGATCAGCGTGCCTGCCGAACATTTTGAAGCTTTCAAAACTTTCCTGTACACTATTGAGCCTTTAAATGGACTGCGCCTGAACATTGCAGTAGATGATGACGGGAAAAGTTTCTGGGTATTGAAGATCAAAGTGCGCAGTAAAATTGTTGCCGACGGGATAGATGACCCCGGCTTCAGCATGGAAAACAAAGGCAGATACGTGAATGCTGCGCAAATGAATGATCTGCTCAAAGATCCTGATACTGTTGTAGTGGATATGCGTAACCACTACGAGTATGAAGTGGGTCATTTTGTAAATGCCATTGAAGTGCCTTCCGATACTTTTCGCGATCAGTTACCTATGGCGGCCGATATGATGAAGGGTAAAGAAGAGAAGAATATCATCATGTATTGCACCGGTGGTATCCGGTGCGAGAAAGCAAGTGCGTATATGCTGCACAAAGGTTTTAAAAAGGTATTTCACCTGGAAGGGGGAATTATCAACTATGCAAAACAGGTAAAAGAAGCAGCCCTTGAAACAAAATTTATTGGTAAGAATTTCGTTTTTGATGACAGGCTGGGCGAGCGGATCACAGAAGATGTGATTGCCCGCTGCCATCAATGCGGCAAACCCTGCGATGAGCATACCAACTGTAAAAACAATGGCTGCCATCTGCTCTTTATCCAATGCGAAGAATGTGCCAAAACATACGATGGTTGCTGCAGCACAGAATGTAAGGAGACGATTCACCTGCCGGCAGAGCGACAAAAAGAAATACGTAAGGGGATTGAGAACGGACAGAATATTTTCAACAAGAGTAAGGCAAGGCTTCGGCCACGGCTGGCACCTGTTAACCGATAAGATGATATAATATTCTTTTAACTTAAGTGTTTGTGATATTTTCACACCAGAACCAGGATATAACTGATGAAGAAATTTCTATGGCTTTTATTGTTAAGTACAGGTGTTAGGCAGGTTGCTGCACAACAGGTAACGGTAAAGTGCGTAGTAAAAGATGTTTATTTTGCCCAGGCCATCCCCGGCGCATTAATCGTAATAAATGGAAAAGATATTGTTGTCGCTGATGATAATGGAGAGTTTCCGCTGGTGTTAAGGGATGGTGTTATGGAAATTGTAAATGTATCTGCCAAAGGGTACCTTCCTGCAGACATAAAAGTTACCAATACCTTTAAGATATTCACCATTTTTCTCGAGCCGCATAATTACCAGGCAAACTCACTGCAGGTAAGAGGTTTGTACAACGGGAAAAATTTATTGGAAACGCCCGGTTCAATTGCCACGCTCACGGTGCACGATTTTGACCGTAATAACCAGATCGATCTTCAGCGGAGTTTTAATTTGTTGCCCGGTGCAAGAATGGAATTCCGTAATATCAATACCGGTGCAAGAATCATTTTGCGGGGTTATGGAAACCAGAACAACAACAATGGTATCGGTTATAAAGCCTATTACAACGATATCCCCCTTACTGATGCTGATGGCACCACTAACTTAGACGATATTGATTATGCTACACTGGGCAGGATAGAAGTTTTTCGTGGTCCTGTATCCAGCGTGTATGGAACAGGGATTGGCGGCGTGGTAAACCTGCTATCTGAAAAAGCGCCACAAGGCATTTCGATGAAGCAATCACTGCTAACCGGATCTGATAATCTTTTCAGAACTACGTCCTCAATTGGATTGGGTAACGATAAAGCGAATATCCTGTTTAATTATGGCCAGCAAAAAACAGATGGCTACCGGATGAACAGTAATTCAAAAAAAGATTTCTGGAACCTGAATGCATCTATTTACAGCAACCCTAAAAGTACCTTGCGTTTCTTTACTTACTACACAAAATCATATGATGCTTTGTCGGGCCAGTTAGACAGCCTGGGATTGATTAATTATCCCGACAGCGCTGATATCAGGTATATCAAAAATAATTCGCACAGCGACCTGGAGAGTTTCAGGATGGGTGTTTCTTATGAATATATTTTTTCACCATTGTTCACCAATAAAACCACATTTTTCCTTGGTACGCAGGAAATTGGTCAGTCGGTGGCAACGGTACTCACTAAAACAAATAAGAGCAGTTTTGGTGTGCGCTCAGCTTTTATCTATACGCCACAGATCGGAAATGTTTCAACTCGGTTTACTTTAGGCTTTGAAGGAACAAAAAATATCACTTACCAGAAAACCTATAATCTCAATAACGGCGCACTGGGCTCACTTACGTCAGATATGGAGTTAAAACCCTCGCAATGGAATGTGTTTGGTATGATCGAATTAAACCTTGCCAAAAACACTTTGATGGTGTTTAGCGGGAGTGCCAATTTTATTACTTACGATAATGAAGATCTCAGGGCTTCAGGCGGCGGATATATCAATCAATCAGGTTTTAAAGCCTTTACTCCTTTGGTAACTCCCCGATGGGTGGTGAATCATCTTATCAGCAAACATGTGTCTGTTTATTCCAATTACAGTATGGGCTATGCCCAGCCTGGTACCAACCAGTATATTATTTCCCAAACCGGGAAAGTAAATGATAAGATCAAACCGGAGATCAGTAATACGTTTGAAGTAGGAACCAAAGCAAGCCTGTTTAAAGAATCTTTATATCTCGATTTTGCTTTCTTTAATATGGAAGTATCTGATAAACTGGTTCCGAAATTTTTCCCTGCGGCAGCTGGTACCCCTTCTTATTTTGCATTGGTAAATGCGGGCGCTGTTAATTTTATCGGGGCTGAATTAACCGTCAACTATGCGTTGGTGCCAAAGCAGAAAGGATTTCTTCAGATGTTCCGCCCTTTTCTTACCTACACTTTTAATGGCAGCCGCAACTCTGATCTGAAAAGTGATAACAATAATAGTTCCTTTACTAAAGACTATTCCAATCTTCGTGTAAGCGGCCTTGCAGGTAATATACTGAACACAGGAATAGACCTGGAAGCTGGCGGCGGGTTTTACCTGAACCTAACGGATATGTTCACCGACCGTATGCCCATTACCCTCGACAATACGGTATTTTCCGATTCTTATAATCTTGTAAACCTGAGAACCGGTTTCAGAAAAGAATTTGGCAGTTTTGGAAAATCACGGTTCAGTGTGGATTTGTTTGGCGGTGCCAATAATATATTTAATGCCCGGTATGCACAGTTTGTGGTAATTAACCAGGTAGCTATAAACGGTGTAGCGCCAAGATATTTTACACCCGGCCCTAAATCAACTTTATACGGAGGGATTAATTTCAGGTTTACATTCAAATAGCAGCCATTCATCACACCAACCATCGTTCATCATTTTCAATCAATCTCTACTAAAACATTTGTTATCTTCCTCTTTCTAAACTGCTTTGAGGAAGATAATCACGATATTAATTCTGTGCTGCCTGGTTATTTATATTGGCGGATATCACCTGGTATATATTGCGTATCAACATAGCCTTAAAAAAGAAATGCAAACCTGCCTGGCAACCAATAATGGCACACTTTACGGCACTTACCTTAGTTTCAGATCAGTAAATGATGCGATCAAAGACCCATCTTTCGAATGGGAAGAAACGAACAAAGAATTCAGGTATCGCGGAGAGATGTATGATGTTATCTCCATCCATTATGAAAAAAATACTGCAACCATTTATTGCATTAACGATCATAAGGAAAAAGCCCTGGAAAAACAGGCAGAACAAATGCTTCACAAACAAACAAATCAATCTGCAGGCTCCAAAGCAGTATTTCAAAAAATGCAGCTTACGGCATTCGATCTGCCGCAAAATTTACTTCAATCGCTTACCTATATTATTCTGAAGAATGCCCACCCTGCCCGCGCCAATAAACCGGTTGGCATAGTGGCTGATGTACTGTCGCCGCCTCCTGAAGCCTGTAAGGCTTAGTACAATTGTTTTACAGACAGTATTATCCTTCATAGGATTAGGTAGATTAAACACAGAATAGCATTCTTATTGGTTCTTAGGTTGGCCTCTGAAAAAAAGCGTTAAGAAATTTGCGTAATGAAGCGTTAAGAAATGAACGATGTCTGGCTTTGGTTAAGCGATGAAAGACACATTTGCCCCAATTGCTGCTTTAAAGTTTGGCTTTAGACTTCGTTCATTTTAGCGGAATGCAGTAAATTTTAGCTTTTTTTCAGCAGCCTTGATTTTTTTTGTTACTTTTTGTATCAAGACAAAAAGTAAATAGTGGAAACGCTATCTGGGAGCAGATTTGTGCTTATTATACCTAACCCTGCATTCTTCATTTAAAATCAGTTAATGAAACACATATTATTATTCATGGCCTGTGCCATGACTATACCTGTTATCTCAATAGCACAGGTAGAGCAATCGCAGGATACTGTGCAAAAAGAACCGGTTACACTGAACGAGGTTGTTGTGTATGCCAATAAATTTCCTGAGCTGATAAAACACCTTACGCAATCTGTTAAAGTGATCAGCGACAGGAATACACTGAATAATCAGGCAAACGCCGGTGATATATTATTGAACACGGGATCTGTATTTGTTCAGAAAAGTCAGCAGGGCGGAAGCAGCCCCACCATACGTGGATTTGAAGCAAGCCGCGTATTGTTAATGGTGGATGGCGTAAGGATGAATAATGCCATTTACCGCTCTGGCCACCTGCAAAATGTGATCACTATCGACAATATGATCCTCGATAGGATGGAAGTGCTTTACGGGCCCTCATCCACCCTGTATGGAAGCGATGCCCTGGGAGGTGTTGTAAATATGTATACCCGAAATCCTGCGCTGAGTAAAACAGGAAAAACAGTTGTGGGCGGCAATGGTTCTGTTAGATATGCAACTGCAACTGAAGAAGCAAGAGGACATGCAGATGTTACCATCAGCGGGGTTCAATGGGCATCTCTTACCTCAATTACCTATGGCAGTTTTGGTAACGTAATACAGGGTGCCAACCGCCAATCGGCCTATCCCGATTTTGGTTTGAAAAATTTTATCGTGCAGCGTTATGGTAATACCGATAGCGCTTTCCGTAACTCTGATCCAAACAGGCAGGCGGCAAGCGATTATAAGCAGACAGACTTTGCGCAGAAAATATTGTTTCAACCCAAAAACAATATTCAGCATATCCTCAATATTCAGTTAAGCAATTCGGGTAATGTGCAGCGATACGACAGGCTTAGTGAATCAACTGCAGGGGTGCCTGCTTATGCAGAGTGGTACTATGGGCCACAGATAAGAAATATGCTGGCCTATCATTTTTCGGCAAATCAACTTTCAGGTTTTTTCAAGGAGATCAAACTGACAGCAAGCTACCAGGATATTGAAGAAAGTCGCATTACAAGAAAGTTCAAAAACAATAATAAAGATTCACGCTGGGAGCGTGTTAATGTATGGGGCTTTAATGCAGATGCCAAACATTACAGCGGAAAGAACGAATTGCATGTTGGATTGGAATCTTATACCAACTACGTCAGATCAACTGCTGAAAGAATGAATATAGTTACAGGAGCCCTAAGCAGGATTGCAACACGCTATAGCGATGGACCAACAAAAATGAGCTTCAATGCATTGTATGTACAGCATACGCTTAAGATAAACGATAGATGGACACTGAACGACGGGCTGCGGATCAATTTTGTAAAGATGGATGCGAGGTTTGCTGATACATCATTGATGCATTTGCCTTTTACAAAAGCGATACAAAATAATATAGCGCCTACGGGAAACCTCGGACTGGTATATGCAACACCCAATCAATTCAGGATCGCCTTTCAGCTCAGCAGCGGATTCAGATCGCCCAATGTGGATGATCTGACCAAAGTGTTCGACACAAGAACAGGCTATGTGGTAGTGCCCAACAAAGACCTGAAACCGGAGTACACATATAATGCAGAGATCAATTTTAACCAGTATGGTGAAACTGTCAGATTGGGCGGTTCGGTATTTTATACATGGTTTAAGAACGCGATTGTTGTAGATAAATTTCTGTTCAATGGAACCGACAGCATTATTTACCAGAATGTGCAAAGCGCTGTGTTTGCGCCGCAAAACAAAGCAAAAGCATGGCTGGCAGGCTTTAGTGTAAATGCCACCTGGAAACTGATGCCCTCAACCAATATTGAGGCGGTATATACGTATACAAAAGGAAAATTTACCAATGCAGGTGTAACGGTTCCGTTAGACCATATTCCGCCTGTGTATGGAAGGGTAGGAATTAAACACACAAAGAATGCATGGCAGGCAGAAGGCTATGTTCTGTTTAACGGATGGAAACGCATGGCAGATTACAATCCGGATGGAGAGGATAATGTGCAATATGCCACTGCAGATGGAATGCCATCCTGGTATACATTGAATGTACGCGGACTTGTAAATATTGGAAAACAGGTATCCCTGCAGGTACTGGTTGAAAATATCCTCGACAGGAATTACCGCTATTTTGCCAGTGGTATTTCGGCGCCGGGCAGAAATTTTATTGTGAGTTTGAAAGCAGGATTTTAAATAAAAATGGCCGGTTTAAATTCCGGCCATTTTTATTTTTTTTAAAACGCATTTTTCTCAAGAGAAGCGAGAACCCTTTGATAGGTTTCCTGTTCACTTATATTTTCCGGAACGAATTTTTTACCGATTACTTTTTCAAACAGTTCAATATATCTTTTGCTGATGGTGTCTATCCATTCATCAGTCATTTCCGGAACGGTTTGTCCTTCCTTGCCCATAAAATTATTGGCGATCAGCCATTCCCTCACAAATTCCTTGCTCAGTTGTTTTTGTTTTTCGCCTTTGGCCTGTCTTTCTTCAAAACCATCAGCAATAAAATACCTGGATGAATCCGGTGTATGCACTTCATCCATCAGGTAAATGGTATCGCCAATTTTTCCAAACTCATATTTTGTATCTGCCAGTATCAATCCCTGTTTGGCAGCTATCTCTTTGCCCCGTGCAAATAATTTCAATGTATACGCTTCCAGTATTTTCCAGTCATCCGCACTTACCAAACCTTTGGCAATAATGTCTGCTTTCGAAATATCTTCATCATGTCCCTCCTCCGCTTTGGTTGATGGGGTAATGATGGGTGTTGGGAAAAAATCATTTTCTTTTAACCCTTCAGCCATTCTTTCCCCACAAAGTTCTCTTTTGCCACTGTTATAGGTTCTCCAGGCATGGCCCACCACATTTCCACGCACCACCATTTCTATTTTAAAAGGCACACAACGCTTACCGATAGAAACATTTGGCGCAGGAACAGCTACCAGCCAATTGGGGCAGATATCACGGGTTGCATCCAGCATAAAAGCAGCTATCTGGTTTAAAACCTGTCCTTTATAAGGGATAGGCCGGGGCAATATCACATCAAAAGCAGAGATCCTGTCGCTGGCTATCATCACCAGCCAGTTGTCTTTTATGCTGTAAACATCTCTTACTTTACCGTGATAAAGGTTGGTCTGAAAGGGAAATTGAAAGGATGGCATGGGCCAAAATTAGATAGTCGATTGATAAATAAGGGTTAGTGAACATAATTTTTCTCAACACCCAACCGTTATTTGTGAACAAATTAAATTTTTGTACGAAACTAACAAATGCTATTTTTAGTAACAATTCATTAAAACTTGCTAATATGAGAAGACTATTAACCCGTTACGGGTTGCTGGCCATCGGTGCAGCTTTTTGCATTTCTGCTACTGCCCAGCAATCAACTACTGTCTCCGGTAGCGTAAAGAACGGTAAATCTAAAGAAGCCGTTTCGGCGGTATCCGTTACCATCAAAGGAACATCAACAGGCACATTTACCGATGACAAGGGTACTTTTAGGTTTTCTACCGTACAAAAACTGCCTTTTACACTGGTCTTCTCTTCTGTTGGTTATTCCAATAAAGAAGTGGCAGTAAAAAAAGATAACGAAGTGGTGAATGTAGAGCTTGATGCTGCCTATACTTTGGGTGATGAAGTGGTAGTTGCGGCCTCAAGGGTACCGGAGCGGATACTGGAGTCGCCGGTATCTATTGAAAGGATCAGCACAGCCGCCATCCGCAATACGCCAGCCACAAGTTACTACGATATGATCACCAACCTGAAAGGGGTGGATGTGGTAGCAGCCAGTTTAACCTTCCGCAGCGTGGGTACCCGTGGGTTCAATAATAGCGGTAACGCCCGTTTAAACCAGATTGTTGACGGTATGGATAACCAGGCGCCCGGCTTAAACTTTGCCGTAGGTAGCATTGTTGGTTTAACAGAGCTTGATGTTGAAAATATCGAATTACTTCCCGGTGCATCTTCTGCATTGTATGGATCAGGTGGTATGAATGGTACAGTGTTGATCAACAGTAAAAATCCTTTCAAATACCAGGGCCTGAGTTTTCAGATCAAACAGGGTGTGAAAGATGTGGATCAGCGTCAGCGGAATATTTCTCCTTTCTACGACTGGAGTGTTCGGTGGGCCAAAAAAATAAACGACAAATTAGCTTTCAAAATTGGTGCTCAGTTTGTGCAGGCTAACGACTGGCTGGCTACTCAAACCAATAACTATCTCCGCCCGCCAAGTCCAGGTTCTGTAGCACCCAACGGTGCAGCCACTATTGGCGACAGGCTTTCAGATCCTAACTACGATGGTGTGAATGTTTATGGCGATGAAACCAATGCAGACCTGAGAGGCGCTTATGCAAACCTGATTGCAACTACACCTTTCCTTGGTGTGATCCCTGCCGGTGCATTCCCCGGTATTACAACACCTACACCAATTCCATCATCCCTGTTGTACGGTTTTTCTGCCGTTCCATTGTATGTTTCAAGAACCGGTTACAATGAAAAAGATGTGGTAGACCCTATTACAGTAAATGTTAAATTAAGCGGATCATTACATTATAAATTATCAGATAAAACGGAAGCTTCTTTCCAGGCCAACTGGGGAACAGGTAACAGTGTGTATACCGGTAGCGACCGTTATTCTCTGAAAGACCTGAAAATGGGTCAGTACAAATTAGAGGTGAAGAGCAAAAACTGGTACTTAAGGGCTTATACTACTCATGAGAATTCAGGCAGCACCTTCAACTCAACTATTACAACACGTCTTTTCAACGAAGCATGGAGCCCAAGTGCAACAGTATGGTATCCTAAGTTTGTGGCCGCTTCAGTTGGTGCGGCTGTTGGCACCTATGTAGGTGCCCTCGGTGCAGGTTATGCTGCCGGACTGGGTGCCGGATTAACACCTGCGGCGGCTTTAGCTGCTGCGCAGGCTGCTGCTCCGGGAGTGGTTACTTCTAATAAACTGGCTTTATTAAATGTTGCCCGGTCAGTAGCAGATCAGGGCAGACCAACCGGTTTTATCGGTGCTACAGATTTGTTTAAAAAGGTAGCCGGTACCCCTATTTCTCAGGGTGGTGGTTTGTTCCTTGATGCATCAAGACTGAATGTATTTGAAGGCCAGTACAATCTTACAGAAGATCTCGGGCTCGCAAAAAGCGGTACTGATCTGTTGGTTGGTGCCAGCACAAGAAGATTTGTCCTGAATTCCAAGGGTACTTTGTTTGCTGATACAGCAGGTAACATTAACATAGATGAGATTGGAGCCTATGCCCAGTTATCTCAGAAATTATTGAATGATGTGCTGAAACTGACTGTTTCAGGACGTTATGATAAGAACTCGAATTTTAAAGGCCGCTTTACCCCAAGAGCTTCAGCAGTAATTAAACTGGCAAAAGACCATAACCTTCGTTTCTCTTATCAGCAGGCGTATCGCTTCCCAACCACACAGAACCAATGGATCAACCTCACAATTGGTGGCGGTACCCGTTTAATGGGCGGCTTACCACAACTGAGGGATTTCTATAAATTCAGTACTAACCCTGCTTATACACTTGCCAGCGTACAGGCATTTGGAGCAAGCGCATTGGCTGGTTCCCCCAACCCGGCCCTGTTACAACAACAGCAGTTTGGTGAATTCAAACCAGAGTCGAGCCAGTCTTTTGAAGTTGGTTATAAAGGCCTGATAGCACAAAGATTATTGATCGATGTGTATGCTTACTGGGCTACTTATAAAGACTTCCTGAGTGGTGTAACTGTTATCCAGGCAAGAAATGCTCCTTCCGGACCAGCCAGCGTATTTGATGTGCTGGATGCAAATAAGCGTATCGGCTACAGTATTTCTGTTAACACCCCCGGAGATGTAAAAACCAACGGATGGGGTGCATCAGCAGAATACCTGTTACCTAAGAACTTTTCTGTCAGCGGTAACCTGTATTCAGATATGATTGGCGACCTGCCTGCAGGCTTCGTGTCTTATTTCAATACACCAAAATACCGTGTGAATATGGCTTTCAATAACAGCGGCTTTGGTAAGGGTAACCGTTTTGGGTTCAGCGTGGTGTACAGATGGACCGATGTTTACACCTATGAAGGAACTTTCTCTGTAGGCAGAATGCCATTTACCAGAACAGTAGATGCGATGGTGAGCTACAAACTCCCTTCAACCAAATCTCTGATCAAAGTTGGCGCTACCAACCTGTTTAACAGGTATTACCAAACCGGCTACGGTAACCCCGCTATCGGAGGTTTATACTATGTTAGCTACGGCTGGAACGTATTTTAGGAGCTAGCTATGAGCTATGAGCTATGAGCCGCGAGCTGCGAGTCATTAGTTTTGAAGTGTATTAATGGCCATTTTAGAATGGTCAATAAAGAATAACAAAGATCCCTTGTCATTTCCGGCAAGGGATCTTTGTTTTCCATCTGTAAATAACAATTTTTCCCACAAAATTGCAGCTCACGGCTCGTGGCTCACAGCTATAAGCTCTATTCAAGCATTTTTGGTTTTGTACTCGATAATCTTATATTTTTGCTGCTCATTTAAAAACCGACATGATGCGTTCTATTGCTTTCAGAGAGGCTATCCGTGAAGCCATGAATGAAGAAATGAGAAGAGACGATAGGGTCTTCTTAATGGGTGAAGAAGTAGCCGAATATAATGGCGCTTACAAGGTAAGCCAGGGAATGCTGGCCGAATTTGGTCCCAAACGTGTGATAGATACCCCTATTGCTGAACTGGGTTTTACCGCAGTAGGCGTTGGAGCTGCCCAAAACGGCTTAAAACCGATTGTTGAATTTATGACCTGGAACTTCGCCGTTCTGGCGCTTGACCAGATCCTGAATACAGCCTCTAAAATGCTGGCCATGAGTGGCGGACAGATCAGTTGCCCGATCGTTTTCCGTGGCGGTAACGGTAGCGCCGGTCAGTTAGGCGCCCAGCACTCCACCGCATTTGAAAGCTATTATGCCAATATCCCCGGATTAAAAGTGGTATCTCCTTCTAACGGATATGATGCAAAAGGCTTATTAAAACAGGCCATCCGTTACGAAAAGGACCCCGTGATGTTTATGGAAAGTGAAGTGATGTATGGCGATAAGTGCGATATCCCGGATGAAGAATATTATATTCCATTAGGGAAGGCCGATGTAAAAAAACAGGGCCGCGATGTAACCATCGTGTCTTTTAATAAAATGGTGAAGGTTTCTTTAGATGCTGCTGCAGCATTGGAAAAAGAAGGGATCAGCGCTGAGGTGATCGATCTGAGAACGATCCGCCCGTTAGACTGGATGACCATCCTGGAAAGCGTTAAAAAAACCAACCGACTGGTAATTGTGGAAGAACAGTGGCCATTCGCCTCTGTTTCGTCAGAGATCAGTTACCGGATACAGAAAGAAGGGTTTGATTACTTAGATGCGCCAATCCGCCGTATTACAAGTGCCGATGCTCCTATGCACTATGCACCCAACCTTGCCGCATTAGCCATTCCTGATGTTGAAAGAACCGTGAAGCTGGTAAAAGAAGTGATGTACCTTAAAAAATAATACGATCTATAAGAACAGAAAACCCGAAGCAGTACACTTCGGGTTTTTGTTTTCTGTTCGGCAACAGCTTTTGATGGATACTTTGATAGAGAATGTTTACTGATGCGCTTAGCTTTTTTATTATATCATTTCTTTCTTCCTGTGCTGTTATTTTCTCAGAAGGCAAATAATAACCAGCTTCATTCCGTAAACGACAGTGCTTTGCAGGAAGTAGTGGTAAATGCATTTTATTCGCGCCAGCACTGGAAAACCCTGCCGGCTGCTGTTGCCGTTATTACCGCTAAAGAATTGAATCGCTATGCCGGCACCTCACTTGTTCCGGTATTGAATACAGTGCCTGGCATACGTATGGAAGAACGCTCGCCTGCCAGTTATCGTTTATCCATACGCGGAAGCCTGTTGCGCTCTCCTTTTGGAGTAAGAAATGTAAAGCTGTATTGGAATGGTATCCCGTTAACAGATGCGGGTGGTAATACCTATTTAAATATGGTTGACATGAGCCAGCTATCCGGTGCAGCGATCATCAAAGGGCCGGTTGCCAGTATGTATGGGGCAGGAACGGGCGGAGCATTACTATTAAATTCGACGCAATATTTTTCTGCAACACCACAAAATCATGTTACTGCCGGGATTACGGGAGGCTCATTCGGGTTATTTCAGCAACAGGCGGGATGGCAATACAGCACCAAAAATTTTGCTTCCTCTGTTCAGCAAACGCGCCAGCAGTTGGATGGCTACCGCGAACAATCCGGCGCAAGAAAAGATATCTTCAAATGGCAGGGTAGCTGGCAGAACGCAAAACAGGAATTTCAGTTTCTTGTTTTTTATGCTGATATCTTTTATCAAACACCCGGTGGTATCACATTGGCGCAGATGCAGATCAATCCCAAATTATCCCGTCAGGCCGCAGGCGCTTTGCCCGGAGCGGTACAGCAAAAATCGGCTGTGTACAACAAAACCATTTTTGGAGGGCTGCATCATGAACTCGATCTCGGGAAACACTTCTCTGTAAACTCATTTATTACAGGCAACTACACCTCTTTTACCAATCCTTTCATCACCAATTACGAAAAAAGAGGAGAGGCTAATGGTGGTGCGGGTACCAATCTTGTGTATCAAACCAACACAGCACATACTTCTTTTCAATGGATGAACGGGACAGAATGGTTATACAATCATTCCTTAATCAATGATTTTGGTAACCGTTCGGGCAATGCAGATACGGTGCAGTTTAAAGATGAGGTGTATGCTGTTCAATGGTTTGCTTTTTCGCAGGTAAGATATATGATTGATGATTCATGGAGTTTTACTGCAGGATTGAGCCTGAACAATCAATCGTATCGCTACAAAAGACTAACGGATCCGGCTTCGTTGTTTGTTACAAGAAATATCAACAGTATACTTACACCAAGATTGGCTGTGCTGTACAGGCTTAAAAAAAATATTTCTTTGTATACTATTGCTGCCAAAGGATTTTCGCCGCCTGCACTTGCAGAACTCAGGCCATCGGATGGAAATTATTATGCCAGCCTGGAAGCAGAGTATGGCTGGAATTATGAAACAGGAATTAAGGGGGAATTGTTTGATCAACACCTGCAGTTTGATGTGGCAGCTTACTTTTTTAATTTGAAGAATGCCATTGTTAGGCGAAATAACACAGCAGGCGCAGAATATTTTGTAAACGCAGGCGGCACGAAACAGAATGGCGTAGAGGTTTTCATCAAATATCAACTGATACAAAAAAACAAAAGATTTATTTCCGGACTTTCTGCGTGGAGCAGCTATAGTTATCAGCCATATTGTTTTGATGATTACAGGCAAGCAAACAATAACTATTCCGGGAATGAACTTACCGGCGTGCCCCGCAATATCTGGCTTGGCGGGGTTGACATGGAAACATCAAAAGGTGTGTACATGAATGCATCGTTGAACTGTACCTCAAAATTGCCATTAACAGACGCCAATGATGCGTATGCAGAAGCATATCAATTGCTACAGTTAAAAACCGGCTATCGCAGCAAGCAGAAAGGGAAACAATTTGATATTTTCTTTGGTATAGATAACCTGTTAAACCAGGCGTATAGTCTTGGAAACGACATTAATGCCGCCGGCAAACGATATTATAATCCTGCCGGCACCATAAATGTTTATACAGGGGTTTTATACCGGTTTTAACACCATCACCATAGATTTTAATCATATCTTTTAACTTAGTTTATCTTAGCAATAAAATAAAAACACAGATGCCTGCAATTCTGATCATAGATGATGAAAAAGCCATCCGGAACGTACTGAAAGAAATTTTGGCCAACGAAGGTTTTACCGTGGAGGAAGCAAACGATGGAGAAGAGGGTTTGAAAAAATTTACTTCCGGATCGTATGATGTGGTGCTTTGCGATATAAAAATGCCCAAACTGGATGGAATTGAATTTTTACAGAAAGTGATCGATTCAAATTCCGAAACACCGGTTATTATGATCAGCGGACACGGGAATATTGAAACAGCCGTAGATGCAGTTAAGCGGGGAGCCTTTGATTATATTGCCAAACCGCCCGACCTGAACCGCCTGCTCATCACTATCCGCAATGCACTCGATAAAACCACATTGGTAAAAGAAACCAAAGTGCTGAAAAGAAAAGTGTCAAAAGTGCAGGAGATCATTGGAGAAAGTGATGGCATTAAAAAAGTAAAAGAAACCATCGAAAAAGTAGCGCCAACCGATGCACGTGTGCTGGTTACCGGCGAAAATGGCAGCGGTAAGGAACTGGTTGCAAGATGGCTTCACGAAAAAAGTAACCGCGCCAATGCACCCATCATAGAAGTAAACTGTGCAGCCATTCCGGGCGAACTGATAGAAAGCGAATTATTTGGTCATGAAAAAGGTTCTTTCACCTCCGCCATTAAACAACGCATTGGCAAGTTTGAACAGGCAAACGGAGGCACTTTATTTCTGGATGAGATAGGCGACATGAGCTTAAGCGCACAGGCCAAAGTATTACGTGCCCTGCAGGAAGGAAAAATAACAAGGGTAGGAGGAGATAAAGAAATAGCGGTTGACGTGCGCGTAATTGCAGCAACCAATAAAGACCTGTTGCAGGAAGTAAATGAAAAGAATTTCCGCCTCGATCTTTACCATCGCCTGGGAGTAATTTTAATACATGTGCCACCGTTAAATGAACGCAGGGAAGACATTCCATTACTGGTTGATAAATTCCTCGCCGATATAGCCGAAGAATACGGTCAGGCAAAAAAGACCATCGATAAAAAAGCCATGACTGCCCTGCAGCAGCATAACTGGACGGGCAATATCCGCGAATTAAGAAATGTGGTAGAGCGCCTGATCATTTTATCAGGCAAAGAGATTGCTGTGGCTGATGTGGAGGCTTATGTGAGGTAGGGAATCGTTAAAATGGTTAAAATAGTTAAAGAGGTTAAAAAGGTTAAAATAGTTATAATAAGGCGTCACTACTTTAACCACTTTAACTATTTTACCCCTTTTAACTTATTCACCCCTTCCCACATTTAAGAAAACTTTTACCCGTAAAGCTTCCCTGTCCGGGCTAAAAGGATATTTTTGTTACTACTTAATTGTAAACTATGGGCTTATTTCTACTAATTATCGGCGTTATCGGTTGGCATGTGGGTATGTATGGCATGTTTAAAAAGGCAGGAATAGTGCCATGGAAAGCATTGATCCCTTTGTATAATACCTGGTTGATTGTTGAAAAATGTAAGATCAATAAATACTGGTTCTGGCTGCAACTGATCCCTATTGCCGGGCAGTTCATCACGATCTGGATCACCATCATTTTTGTGATGCATTTCAAAAGGGTTACAGTGATCGATCACTCCCTTACTGTATTGGTTCCTTTTATTTATTTTCCATACCTCGGTTTTTCAGAAAAAGAAAAATGGTATGGTGAAGATGTGTTGAAACATTACCACAAACCTGCCTCACGCGAGTGGATAGATGCCGGCGTATTTGCTGTAGTGGCGGCCACCATCATCCGCACATTTATTTTTGAAGCGTATGTGATTCCTACCGGCAGCATGGAAAAAACGCTGCTGGTTAATGATTTCCTGTTTGTTAACAAGATGAGTTACGGCCCGCGTATCCCGCAAACACCATTGTCGTTCCCGTTTGTACACAATACCATGCCTTTTTCAAAAACCACTACTTCTTATATCAGTGCTCTACAGTTGTCATATAAACGTTTACCTGCAATAGCAGAAGTAAAACGAAATGACGTGGTAGTATTCAATTTTCCGGAAGGTGATACTATCATCAATCTGCCTGAGTTTGGCAGCGCAAGACCTTATTATGATGTGCTGCGCGAAGAATTTAAAGGCGACAGGGCAGCACTCAATGCCACATATCCTGTTATCGTGCATCCAATGGATAAAACTGATAACTACATCAAAAGATGCGTAGCAGTTAGCGGGGATGAAATACAGGTTAAAAATGGTTCACTGTTCATAAACAAACAGCCATCACCTGTTCCGGCAAATTCGCAGACCGAATACCTGATTGAAACCAATGGTACCGGTTTTACGGAAGAATTTATGAAAGACGAATTAGGTATCGATATGGAGAACCCCGGCGACCAGGTGCGTACTTCTGCAACTCCCGGCACAATGGTACTTAACCTCACTCCTTCAGAAGCGGCTAAAGTAAAAACGCAGCCAAATGTAAAATCTGTTACCGCTTACTCAGATAACCAGGTAGGTATGACCTTCCCGAATGATGAGGTAAATTATCAATGGACTGTAGATAATTACGGACCCCTCAGGATCCCTAAGAAAGGTGATGTATTACCGCTTACTCCACAAACCATCGCACTTTACCGCAGGTTGATTATTACCTACGAACACAATACGCTTGATGAGGTAAATGGCAAATTCATCCTTAACGGAAAAGAAGCTACATCCTATACCACTAAATACAATTATTACTGGATGATGGGTGATAACCGCCATCGCAGCCAGGATAGCCGCTACTGGGGTTTTGTACCCGAAACACATATTGTAGGAAAAGCCTCCCTGATATGGTTTAGCTGGGATAAAGGCCCCCGCTGGAAACGATTGTTCAATGGTATAAAATAATTATCTTTAAGTAACGGAGGGGTCCTCAGAGTCAAAAGCTTTGAGGGCTTTTTTGTCTAAACAATAAAAAATACCCCGTTTATAAAAAGCTCTTTCAGAAAAAAAGTAATCTAACTGCGCCTTTGCGAGAAAACTTGCACGCAAAGGCGCAAAGGCGCGGTTGGAAGAAATAACTGATTAAGACAACCGTTGATAAAACTTTGATTATGGGCCATCAAAAGATCAGTATCGAGTTTGACGTATACGATTCCATTGAGCAGCTTTCTGCAGAAGATGCGGATTTGCTGCGTGAAGCGCAAAAAGCTACCGGTATATCCTATTCGCCCTATTCTCATTTTAGGGTTGGTGCAGCAGCACTCTTGTCAAATGAGAAAATACTATTAGGCAGCAACCAGGAAAACGCAAGCTATCCTGTAGGAATTTGTGCTGAACGGGTTTTATTATCTGCCGCTTCTTCTGTTTATCCCGGTGTTCCCATTAACACAATCGCTATCAGTTATCTTAATGAGCAGGGTAAAAGCGACCGCCCTATCTCGCCCTGCGGCATTTGCCGGCAAACAATGGTAGAATATGAAACTATTTTAAAACACCCTATTCGTCTGGTATTGGGAGGAATGGAAGGGAAAATATTTGTAATTCCCCAGGCATCCAGTTTATTGCCGTTTGGGTTTTCGGGAGAAGACATGAAGTGATTAAAAATTAAAAAGTAAAAATCAGGTGCCCCTAATTGTGCGGGAGTTCCAAACTGGTTTACATTTTTGATTTATCGTATCAGCACCACCGTTCCTTTCAAAAACACCGGCTGGCCTGTATCATGATCGGTGTAACTGAATGTCCATACATAAGTACCGCCGGGTTGTGGAACACTGTTCAGGCGGCCATCCCATTTTTTAGAATAATCCTTTGATTCAAAAATCATCTGACCATAACGGTTATACACTCTGAACAAAAGATTATCAGCCTTGAATGCATTCAGGGGATAGAGATAATCATTCAACCCATCGCCATTAGGCGTAAACGCAGAGGGTACGGCTATGTAACAACTGGCTAATATTGTGATCAGTTTATAAGTAGTATCGGTACAGTTAAGATTGTTTCCTGCTACCAATCTGGCAACATAAGTGCCGGAACGGTTGGCAAGCGGGTAATGCTGCGGTCCCGGTGCCTGTAGTGTGCTGGTAGCACCATTGCCAAAATCCCAATTCCATGAAGTAGCATTGCCGCTGCTTCTGTCGGTAAAATGCAGGGTATCAGAAGGACATAAAGTATCTGCACTAACAAATGCTGCTTTCACTGTATAATCAGGAAAAGCAAAACGGGTTGAGGCCGTGTCGCTGCATTTGCCATTAGTAACAAATAACTGCACCGTATGCGGGCCAAATGCTTTAGAAACAAGTGTTGTATTCTGCGAAATACTTAATGCATTACTATCAAGACTCCATTGCCATTGTGTGGTGCCACCGTAACCATTATGCGTGAGGTAGAGGGTATCATTTTTGCAACCTGGGTTTACAGTAGCTACAAAATCGGCGGTGGTAATATCTTTTGTAGTGAAGGACAGGGTAGATCCGGCAGGTGTTACCTCGCTGCATTCATCAATCAGCGTATTGCCATCCGATCCGTTCTTCAGTAAAATGGTAAAGGTTCCGTTAGTACGGATAGGTGCTGTAAGAATAATCCTGATCACAGTACTCACACCATTAGTGCAAATACCTGCTGCAGCTTTTACTGTAACGGTGGCTGGTCCGGTAATGGAAAAATCAGTTCCGTCGGCAGCAATGGAGTTACATTTCATTGGTTTGTTGAAAATCAGTTGCAGGGTATCTTTCATGCAGATCACCGGACTAATGCTGTCCATGGGTGTAGGTTGTGCAGGGGTAAATTTCAGGCTTGCATTATCACCCACGGGTAGTGCGTTGGCGCAGTTATCAGAAAGGGTATTGCCGTCTGTTCCTATCTGGGCTGTTACGGTATAAGTGCCCGGAGATAATACACGGTCTAATTTCAGGAAAATAGAATCTGAGTCAAAACCGGCGGCACAACCATTACCAGAGGCGGTGACAACTTTTACACCTCCCGGGCCGCTTACCGTAAAATCTGAGCCATCGGCGGCAATAGTACTACAATTGATCCTGCTTTTCAGTTTCACAACAATTTCAGTGCCGTCGCAAACACCCCATGCATTTTGAATAGCAGGTACTATGGGGTTAACAATACTGGCAGTACCTCCATTAGTTCCTCCAACAGGAAAGGAAAGGGAATAGCCACTCTGATCGTTGCCACTGAAATGGCTAATCAATAATAAATATTCGTGACCAGCCACCAAGATTGGCATTTTGCTAAAAATAGGGATTACTGGACCGGTATTGGTACTGCCACATTCTGTATAGCTGGTTGCATTGGGAGAAGTTCCTGTAATACCTTTTTCCCCGGACCAGTTATAACATACAATCAACGAGTCATTGGTATATACATCCAGTGGGTCATGCCCTGTGATGTCAAATAATTGCCAATCATAATCATCGCTAAGGTTATTAGGTGTAATCAGGATTGCCAATGTACCAGCCGTGTAACAAGTGAATTTATACCAGAAAGGGTTTTTCTCAAAGTAGGTGTTCCCGTCTTTGGGACAAAATGTAGGAAGAATACGAGACCCACATACTGGCACCGTTTTCTGAACAAAATCAGTTGCCCCGCAAACCGGAAAAGCAGAATAGGGGTTTTGCCCTAAAGTAGTACAGGCCTGCGACCATCCTTTTGTAACCAATATGGTCAAACAAATAATAAAAAGAAATATGGTTTTTCCAACACGCGCCATTACTGTAAAAGTATTTCATTCAACTGCTGGTTGAAAAAGAATTATTCAAAGAAATGTTAATATGAGATTGAGTTAGCCCTACCACTTCAATATTCGTTGTTCAATATTCAAAATTCAATATTAAAACAAGGTCTGCACACCATGTGCGATCTTAAACTCAAGCCCCAATAACCATTTTTTCCGCCACATGCCACCAGAATAACCAACAAGGGAGCGGTCGCTGCCAATAACGCGGTGACAGGGAACAATAATGGCTATTCTATTTTTTCCGTTGGTGCTGGCTGCTGCACGTATCACTTTGGGGTCGCCGAGGCGTTTGGCCATATCCATGTAGCTGATGGTTTTTCCATAAGCTATCTCCATCAGTTCGCTCCAAACCCTTAACTGAAACTCGGTGCCTTCCTGGTACACGGGTATATCAAATTCTTTGCGGGTGCCATGAAAATATTCGATCAGTTGCTCTGTGCATTGATGCATGATTTCAGTAATACCGGGCTCCCCATAGGTTAACTGGTCTGTATTGTCAACAAAAGTCAACTCACCTATGTACTGGTCTGTGCCGCCAATCTTCAGCATCCCGATAGGGCTTTCGTAATATGTATAATGCAGTTCACTCATCAGCCAACGCGTTGCCCGTTAGTTACCGGCCGTTCCGTTTGCAATAAAATTACCTGATTATTCTCATCATACACACCTAATACCAAGCATTCACTAAAATAGTTGGCAATTTGTTTGGGAGGAAAGTTCACTACAGCCAGGATCTGTTTACCTTTTAATGCCTCTTTGGTATAATGATGGGTGATCTGTGCAGAAGAATGTTTGATGCCCCAAGGACCAAAATCGATAGTTAATTGATAAGCAGGTTTTTTCGCTTTGTGGAATTCAGTAACTTCAATAATGGTTCCACTGCGGATATCTATTTTTTCAAAGTCGTCCCAGTTGATCATGGTGCAGTTTTTTTCAAATCTAAAAATTAAATGCTTATGAAACGCACAGCAACAGCCGTATGGAATGGGTCGGGTAAGGAAGGTAATGGTAAGATGAGCACCCAGAGTACGGTACTTAGCAACACCCAATATTCATTTAATTCCCGCTTTGCCGATGGCATTGGTACCAATCCCGAAGAGTTGATGGCAGCCGCACATGCAGGTTGTTTTGCCATGAAGCTGAGTTTTGTTTTGGGTGCCGCAGGATTTACACCCGAAACACTTGAAGTAACCTGCGCCATTGCATTGGAAGAAGGAGTGATCACCGGTTCTTCCCTTTCTGTAAAAGGTAAAGTACCCGGGATCAGTGCAGAAAAATTTCAGGAATGTGCTGCAGATGCCAAGGCCAATTGCCCTGTTAGCAAGGCTTACAGCATGGCCATCCATTTAGAAGCCAGTTTGGTTTAATTTATTAGTTGGATAATATTGATCAGGCAGATGATTGATGAAAGGTTTTTTCGGCTGCGTGATCTGTGATAAGAAACACTTCAAATCTTGTTATATGAAAATCAGAAAAGCTACTATCGAAGATGTTGATTCATTAGCTGTATTGTTTGATCAATACAGAATTTTTTACAAACAGCCTTCCGATATTCCCGCTGCCAAAGAATTTCTTTCCGAACGTATCCAGCGCAATGAATCAGTAATTTTTGTTGCACTGATCGACAATGCTATTGTTGGATTTACCCAATTGTATCCGGTGTTTTCTTCTGTAAGCATGAAACGCTGCTGGGTACTGAACGATCTGTATGTTGGAGAAGAATCGCGTGGTTCTGGTGCGGCAGATATTTTGCTGAAGGCAGCGCAGGAACTTGGATCAGAAACCGAAAGCCGCTGGTTAGTATTACAAACCGCTACAGGTAATTACCGCGCCCAGAAAGTGTATGAAAGAAATGGCTGGAAGAAAGACACAGAGTTTTTCTCTTATAACTATTATTTCCACAGATAGGATTATTGATCCAGCAAATCTGCCAGTTGCATCAGCTCTTTTTGCTTGTATTCATTGGAAGGCCTGTCGAAACATTTAGAAACTTCTTCCAGCAAGGTCTGTATGATGCGTTTGTGCGATTGTGGCTTAAAATAAGAAGGGGTAGGTGGTACAGATATCCGATTAAAATAATTCTCCACGTCTTTGTGCGAGAATGCCTGTCCGGTTGTGGCGTCTACATAAAAATGTATTTTATCCTGCGGATGCCCCACATGGGTGCTGGCATCATAATCTGAATGATAAAAAGCGATGATGCACTGCTTGGGTATATTGATGATTTTGGCATTAATATCCAACTGATTGCACATTACCTGGTAAAGGATGCCATTGGTTAAGGCATTGCCTTTCTTACTCTCCAATACTTTGTGCAGAAAGAAATCGTCAGGGTGCTCGTAATTAACTTCAACACCTTTCAGGTTATAGTAATTGTAGATAATACTTGATAACACATTTGCCTGCTCAAGCGGTGTTAAAAAACTATTCAGTTCCAGCCATACATTGCGGCGTATCTTTTCAATATCCTGCAATACGGGTGTGGTATGAAGATCGGGATACTGGAATTTAGAAACCAGTAAAGCACCAAACAACAGATCATGGTAAGCACCATCGCGCCATTCAACAAGGTCGTTATGCAGGTCGGTAAAATGCAGGTGGTGGATGATCATTTCAATGCGTTCCTGCACATCTTCACTCAGCGTGGTCTCCCATAAATGCTCCAGGTTTGGGATGATATTCTTCCCATACGCCACTATTTTCTCGGAAACAGTGAAATATACCTCCTCATCGGGGTCATCGATTAGTGTAAAAAGCGCATTGATTTCTCTGGTTTCCTGCATACAAGCTCAGGTTAAACATGATGTATAACCGGTTGGATTACCGTTAGTTTCTCATGATTTCCTCATCAAACTAAATTAAATTTTTGTTACCCATGCCCGGTAAGTTATCCTACACATGTGGAAATATGAATATCCCCTGAAGTAATAATAATCTTATATGTACGTTACGGGACTGCCAATAGGCACAATTTGCCAAAATTAACACCTCACCAAGCCCTTTAATAGCTACTTTTGCATCTTATCATTTAAAGCATTCTATGTCAGATTTTGCCATTCCCAAATTTCCTTCTGTTTCAAAGTCGCTGCATACCGACTTAAAAAAGAGAGTTCAGCAGTATTTTGATGAACGCGGGATTGTTTCAACCGGTACACCTAAATTGTTTACCAAAGCCATTACCATGGTTATTGCCCTGGTATTGGTATATATTCACCTGTTGGTCTGGACACCCGTTTGGTACCTCGCAATAGGCGAGTGTATAATATTGGGTGGATTAGTTGCAGGCATCGGGTTTAATGTGATGCATGATGGAAGCCATGGCAGTTTCAGCACCAATAAATGGGTGAACAGGATTGCTGCATCTTCTATCAGTTTATTAGGCGCCAATCATTTTATGTGGAATATGAAACATAATATGATCCACCACAGCTTCACCAATATTGATGGGGTGGATGATGATATTGAGATCGGCATCTTAATGCGGATGGCACCTACACAAAAGCGCTATAAAATGCACCGTTTTCAGCATTTTTATTTCTGGTTTTTGTATATGCTGCTGTATGTATTCTGGATATTCTTCACCGACTACAAAAAATATTTTTCCAGAAAGATCGGCAATGTGCCTTTGAAACCAATGAGCCTGAAAGACCATTTCGAGTTCTGGAGTGTAAAAGTGTACCATGCAGCCGTATTTATTGTACTGCCTGTTTTATCTGTAGGTTGGATCAGCTGGATCATTGGTTTCTTAACGATGAGTTTAGTGGCAGGTTTTGTATTAAGTATTGTTTTCCAGTTGGCGCATACAGTAGAACATACCGAGTTCCCTGTGGCCGATGCAGAAACCAATAAAATGCCGGATGAATTTGCGGCACACCAGATCAAGACCACTGCAAACTTTGCTACCGGTAATAAATTAGTTAGCTGGTTAGTGGGCGGATTAAATTTTCAGATCGAACACCACCTGTTCCCTAAAATATCACACGTACACTATCCCGCTATCAGTGAGATTGTAAGAAGTGTTTGCCGGGAATACCAATTGCAATACATCGAATATCCAACCATGCGCAAAGCAGTAGTGGCGCACGTTAGGTTTTTGAGGCAGATGGGGAAATACGATTGATCGATCGCGGATTACGCGGATTGTTATATGATTGCTGGGTAAGGCAAAAAGTCAAAATTAAAAAGTCAAAAATGAAACCATTTTTGACTTTTTAATTTTGACTTTTTATTTTTTAGCCACTGCCTTTTTAGTTGCCGCCTTTTTTGCCGTTTTTTTAACCGCTGCTTTTTTTGCGGCTGTTTTTTTCGCAAATGCATTCGGTACCTGTTCTTCGATCATTTTTTTGATCAGTTCAATATCAACATCAACCAGTTCTTCTGCAGTGTATTTAGAGGTGTCCGGCTTTCTGCCCAGTTTCAGCATTTTTTTATTGAAGCGGATGAATGGACCCCAACGGCCATTCTCGATGGATATTTTTTCTTCGGGCCATTGCCTGATAAAACGGTTGGCTTCTTTGGCAACTTTTTTCTCAATCAGTTCATCAATATCTTTTTGTGTAAGCGCATCAAAATTGTAAGCACGTGGAATATTGATGTACATGTCGTTCCATTTAATAAAGGGTCCAAAACGTCCTTTACCTTTTGTTACGGGCAGTTCATTATAAAAACCAATCGGCGCATCGGCCTGTTGTTTTTCAGCAATGAGCTGTATGGCTCTTTCCAGTTCAATCGTATGCAGGTCTTCACCTTTGGGAATAGAAATAAATTGATCGCCCAGTTTAATATATGGCCCGAATCTGCCCACATTTACTGCAAGTTCCTGACCTTCATATTCACCCAGTGTTCTTGGTAAAGAGAACAACTGCATGGCTTCTTCCATAGTAATGGTCTCAATACTCTGCGATTGGTTTAATTTTGCAAACCTTGGTTTTTCCGTTTCATCGGCCGTGTCGCCAATCTGCACCATGGGGCCATAACGGCCCATACGGGCAATTACTTTTTTGCCGGTAACCCCGTCAATACCCAACTCTCTTTCGCCTTTGGCACGCTCGGCATTTTCAAGTGTGTGTTCAATGGTATCATGAAATGGTTTGTAAAAACCATCAATCATGCTGCTCCATTTAATTTTGCCTTCGGCAATTTCATCAAACTCCTGTTCTATTTTGGCGGTAAAGCCAAAATCCATCACCTTGGTAAAATATTGTTTCAGAAAATCTGTTACCACAATACCCAGATCGGTAGGGAAGAGCTTATTCTTTTCGGCTCCGGTGTTTTCCAGTATAACCTCTTTCTCTATAGAATCATTTTTAGTGAGGCGTAACAGGTTCATGGCTCTTTTTACGCCTTCCTTATCACGCTTCTCAACATAATTTCTTTTAATAATTGTAGAGATGGTTGGCGCATAAGTAGAAGGGCGGCCAATACCCAGTTCTTCCAGTTTCTTTACCAGCGCAGCTTCTGTGTAACGGGCAGCGGGGCGGGTAAATTTTTCTGTTGCCGTCATCTGCGTAAAGTTGAGCGAATGACCGATGGTTAATGGCGGCAGCATGCCTTCTGTAGCCTCATCATCTTCCTCATCTTTACCTTCCATGTATACTTTTAAGAAACCGTCAAACTTCATCACTTCGCCAGTGGCAGATAAGGTTTCTTTATTGGTACTGATATTGATTTTTGCGGTTGTTTTTTCAAACTCCGCATCGCTCATCTGCGAGGCGATGGTTCTTTTCCAGATCAGTTCGTATAATCTTCTGGCATCTTCATCTTCTACAGATAAATTACTCATGTAGGTAGGACGGATAGCTTCGTGTGCTTCCTGGGCACTTTCGTTCTTGTTTTTGAACTTTCTTGGCTGATGGTATTCGCTTCCGTAAGCGTTGGTAATCTGGTTGCGGATATCTGTTAAAGCGGTATCACTTAAGCTGATACTGTCTGTACGCATGTAGGTGATCTTACCGCTTTCGTATAATTTTTGTGCCAGCAGCATGGTACGGCTTACACCATATCCTAATTTACGGGAGGCTTCCTGTTGCAGGGTAGAAGTGGTAAAAGGGGCTGCCGGTGTTCGTTTGGCTGGTTTTACCTGTATGTCGGTAACAGTATAACCGGCGCCTTTGCAACTGTCTAAAAATGTCTGCGCATCTTTTAATACCGATAATTTTGAAGGGCCTTCTGCTTTAAAAGTTACCTGTTTATTATTGATATCGGCCGCTGTAAAATAAGCGTCAATCTTATAACTGCTTTCAGGGATAAAATGATTGATCTCCCTTTCTCTTTCCACAATCAAACGTACGGCCACACTCTGCACCCGACCGGCGCTCAGGCTTCTCTGCATACCTATTTTGCGCCATAATACAGGGCTCAGCTCAAATCCCACCAAACGATCCAGCACACGCCTTGCCTGCTGTGCATTTACCAGGTCCATATTAATCCTGCGTGGATTCTGAACTGCCGCTTTAATGGCAGGTGCGGTGATCTCATGAAATACGATCCGCTTGGTTACCTTAGGGTCTAACCCCAGCACTTCTGCCAGGTGCCAGCTAATACTTTCCCCTTCACGGTCCTCATCCGATGCCAGCCATACTTCATCCGCTTTTTTGGCCATTTGTTTCAGTTCCCTCACCACTCTTTCTTTGTCGTCGGGTACTTTATATCTGGGCTGGTAATGATTGTTTACATCAATACCCATATCGTCTTTCTCCAGATCGCGGATATGCCCGTAACAGCTTCTTACCTCAAAATCGCTTCCGAGGATTTTTTCTATTGTTTTGGCTTTTGCCGGTGACTCAACAATCAATAAATTTTTTGCCATAGAGCCTGTAAATCCGTTTCGGACGGAACTTTTATTAAGTTTTTTCAATTGACCGGCACCCTATAAAATTCTCCCCGAAGGGGGAGAATCAGCAGGTTGCTGCCATGCAATATTAGGTGAAACCATCAAAACGCAAAAAATATCAGGAATGGTAATCGGTGAAAAACTGTACGATCTCTTTGCTTACGGCATTGTCTTTATATATTTTACTATGTCCCAACTGCCCGGTTACCAGGAACCTCACATGCGGCAGATTCAGCGCCTGAACCGGCTTTACGTCTTCAAAACTGCAAATGGTGTCGTGCCTGTCGTGCACCCATAAAACAGGGGCATCAATATTTTTTACTACCCGGCTCACCGAGTAATAACTAATGGGTTTAGCAGCGATCTTGACGATCAATTGATCAAATGCCTGCCTGGTTTTTATATCCACGGGTATGATGGAGAAAAAATTATCAATCGCTCTTTGTGTTTCTGTTGCCGGGGCAATCAGTACTAATTTCCTGTTTTGCCGGTTGTTTAGTTCCTCAAAAGCCAGTGCGGCGGCAAGCCCGCCCAAAGAGTGCCCCACGAGGCCATACAAGGGGCCATAACGTTCTTCAATCTGAAGCAGCATACGCTTATATATATACGCATTGATCCGTTTCCCATCGCTGGTGCCGTGGCCGGGGGCATCAAAAGCCAGCACGTCAAAACCTTCTTTTTGTAGCAGGGAAACATATTTTTCAAATTTGTATGCATAGCTGCTGAATCCATGGATGATGAGAATGGATTTACCATTGGGGTGCCCGGCTTGCCACCTGAAACCTCTTACGGTAAGGCCATCCATCTCAAATGAAAGTTTTTCTGCTTTATGAAATGATGCCGGTGCTTCCCGCTTTGGCTTGCCATACATGGGTGTACAGAATAACTGGTATGCCGCTTCCGCAGCTTTTGCAGGCGAAATAATGCCAATGGTTTTTAGTTTTGTTTTATAATAGCCAATCAAAAGCCTTTGTGCTAATTTCATCTTCATAAGAACAAAGATATGCAGGTCACAATTTTAGGTTCAGGTAATGTATCAACGGTATTGGGGCGCTTACTGGTACAAAACGGGCATACCATAGTACAGGTATTCAGCAGGCAGGCTGATCATGCAAAGGAGTTAGCTGCCATGTTGAATGCGGAGGCTGTAACTGATCTTAAAAAGATTAACAGGGGGGCTGATCTTTACCTGCTGGCAGTTACAGACGATGCTTTGCCTGCTGTTGCAGGGCAGCTTTCATTGCCGGGAAAATTAGTCATTCATACGGCAGGTTCTGTTTCAAAAGAGATATTAAATAAACTAACCGACAGGTATGGGGTTTTATGGCCCATGAAGATGATCCGGAAATCTATGCCCACACTGGAACCGGTTAGTATAGTGGTTGATGGAAGTTCTGAGGCGGTGATTGGAGAAATAGAAAAACTGGCATATGCATTTTCATACATGGTTACCCGGGCCGATGATGCGCAGAGAATAAAAATGCATATGCTGGCGGCCATTACGGCTAATTTCAGCAATCATCTCTATCATTTGGCCGCAGACTATTGCGCGGAAGAGCAGATCGATTTCCGTTTTTTCTATTCTATTATCGAAGAAACAGCGCAAGCCATACAAAATCAGCACCCAAAAGATGTTCAGGCCGGTCCCGCTTTCAGGGGCGACAGGCAGACGGTGGAGAAGCACCTGCAGTTATTAACCCCTTATCCCGGCATAGAAAAAATATACCGGGCAATGACTGAGGGCATTGGCGCTGGGTTTGGGCATAAGCTGCTCTAAAACCCTGTATTTACAGCCTGGTAGCAAACTTTTTCCAAACTCGAATGGATAAATAAGTATTCTAAGATACTTTTGCCAGCCAAACAGAGAGGTATGTATACCATAAAGGTAAAATTTGAACAGAAAGGGATTGAACCCATTACACTTACTAATATAAGTGACGACCAGAGTTTGCTGGAAGTTTGTCTTGATAATGGGATAGAGCTTCACCATAACTGTGGGGCTGTTTGTGCCTGCAGCACCTGCCATCTGTACGTAGACAAAGGAATGAACCACCTGGAAGAACTGGGCGACAGGGAAGAAGATTTTATAGACCGCGCCATAAACCCACGCATCAATTCAAGATTGGGTTGCCAATGCATTTTACAGGCAGGTGAAGGCGAAGTAGCAATTACCCTCCCCGATCAAACCCAATTCTTAGGTGAATAACCCCAAAAAAACTCCAAACCCCAAACTCCAAACTCCAAACCCGTTATGGCGCATTTTGAACCACCAATACACTGGAATGATCACGAAGACATAGCGATGAAATTATACGAGCGTTTTGGTGATGAGTTTAATGAAGGTAAAATTTACCGCATCCGTTTTACAGATCTGTTGAACTGGATACTGGAAATACCTAATTTCGGGGGTACCCGCGAACAAAGTACTGAAGGTCATCTGGAAATGATACAGAGTGCCTGGGTGTATGAGTGGAGGGACAATCAGAAATGATTGGGAAATTTTGGAATTGGGAAATTGGGAAATTTGATTTTTCAATTTCCCGATTTCCCAATTTCCCAATTCCAAAATTTTAGCGCTTGCTTGAGCAGTTTAAACATATCACCAGTTTTGTTTTTGATGTTGACGGTGTATTAACCGATGGCAATTTGTTTGTGCTGCCCGATGGACTGATGGCGCGCCGTATGAATATTAAAGACGGGTACGCGTTGCAATTAGCGATAAAAAAAGGGTATCGTGTAATTGTTATTTCGGGCGGTAACTCACCGGAAGTAAAAAACAGGTTAGAGAAACTTGGCGTAACAGATGTTTGGATGCAGGTTGAGAATAAAGCAGCAGTGCTGCAAAATTTTATGCAGGCAAATAAATTATCCCCTAACGAAGTATTGTTTATGGGAGATGATATCCCGGACCTGCAGGTGATACAATTGGCCGGGCTGCCCTGTTGCCCTGCCGATGCGGTACAGGAGATCAAAGAAAAATCAACGTATATATCGCACCTGAAAGGAGGAGATGGCTGTGCAAGGGATGTGATAGAAAAGGTAATGAAATTACGTGGCGACTGGGGAGAAGATACAACTGTAAGATCACAATAACCGGGTATTAATTCAGTTTGTCTTTACTGTTGGTTACCTTGTAACTATAAATACGCATTTTGAAAATCATTGCCGCTTTTTTACGACTGGTTAGATGGCCCAACCTGGTGTTTATCGCTTTAACACAGTTGTTGTTTGAGTATTGCATTTACCAGAAAATTTATGGTGCTGGTAACCCTGCCGAAACAAGGCAGTTCTTTTTTCTCGTAACTGCGTCTGTGCTGATAGCTGCAGCAGGTTATATTATCAATGATTATTTTGATTTGAATATAGATCAGGTAAATAAACCGGGTAAGGTGGTAGTAAATGCCATCATTAACAGACGCTGGGTTATTTTCTGGCACATGTGCTTAAGTTTACTGGGACTTTTCTTTACAGTATCTGCATTGCCCATTGCCGAATACTGGTACCTTGTTTTAGGTAACCTGGCAAGCATTATCCTGCTTTGGTTCTATTCTACCAATTTTAAAAAACAACTGCTGATTGGTAACGTGATTATTTCATTGTTAACAGCATGGGTAATTGGTATCATTTTCTTTTCAAAATATCTTTTAAAAATAAATACGCTGCTGGAGGTTGATCATAACCAGGTCCGCTTTTTCAGGCTAACGGTTATTTATGCTGCATTTGCTTTTATCATTTCACTCATCCGCGAAGTGATAAAGGATATGGAAGATGTGGAAGGCGACAGGAAATATAATTGTCGTACCATGCCCATTGTTTGGGGTATTAACGCGAGTAAAGTATTTGTGGCGGTATGGATCATTGTGTTGGTTGCAGTGTTAACCATACTCCAGTTTTATGTATTGCCTTTTGGCTGGTGGATGAGTGTGTTGTATTGTTTTATACTGATCATTGCCCCGCTTTTATGGATATTATGGCAGCTGTTTAAAGCGCAATCTCCGGAAGATTTTCACCGGTTAAGCACGGTGGTTAAATTAGTTATGCTTACAGGTATTGTATCTATGTTGTTCTTCAGGATCTATTAAAGCCCCCATAAAAAATTATTGTATGCAGGATATTATTTTGGCCTCCCAATCTCCCAGAAGAAAAATGTTACTGGAATGGGCGGAGGTTTCTTTTGAAGTGATTGTGCGGCATACCGATGAAGATTTTCCTGCAGAACTTTCCGTTTCAGAAGTGGCAGTGCATATCGCCCGGAAAAAAGCCAGGGCTGTTGAAACGTATGTACAAACAGCTTTTCATGGAGAGATGGCAGGTAAACCTGTTCTTGCCGCTGATACGATTGTGGTGCTGGATAATACGGTGATTGGCAAACCAACCGACAGGGCAGATGCGATCAGGATATTACAATCTCTTTCAGGAAAAAAACACCATGTGATCACAGGGGTTGTTTTATTACATGCAGGAGGTGAGATCGCATTTGCAGATACAACCGAAGTAAACTTTCATCCGCTTACCGATGAGCAGATCGAATTTTATGTAGATAAATATGAACCTTACGATAAAGCAGGTGCCTATGCCATACAGGAATGGATTGGCGTTGTTGGCATACAATCTGTGAAAGGTGATTTTTATAATGTGATGGGCCTGCCTGTAAGCAGGGTAGTGCAGGCATTACATACAATAAATTTCTAAACAAAAATCAGGTATTTATAACGTTCCCTTAGTTTGTAATTTTTCAGTTGGCCGCAATAAAAGCGGTTTGTTATGAATGAAAAATTACTCCAATTTATCTGGCGGTTTCAATACTACCGCAAACAGGATTGCCTAACCACGCAGGGAGAAATACTGCATGTTGAAAAGCCCGGCATACTTAACCAGCACCAGGGCCCTGATTTTTCTGAAGCGATCGTTCGTGTCAACAACACCCTTTGGGCAGGTAATATTGAGCTGCACCTGCGCTCGTCAGACTGGCAGAAACATGGGCATACTTCAGACAGCAGGTATGATAATATCATTCTGCATGTGGTTTGGGAAGATGACCAGCCTGTTTACGACAGGAACGGTAACCCTGTAGCAACTTTAGTATTGCAATCGCGTATCTCAAAATTATTGCTGGATCATTACCGGTCTATGATGGAAACAATGCAGGTAGTTCCCTGTCATTCTTTTTTACCGGCGCTCAATCATTTAAGCTGGACAGCCTGGAAGGAGCGGCTTGCAGCTGAAAGGTTAGAAAGAAAATCGGCACAGGTATTAACGCTGCTGCAACAATCCAATCATCATTGGGAAGAAGTATGCTGGTGGTTACTGGCCGCTAATTTTGGCATTAAAGTAAACAGTGTTTTGTTTGAACTGGTGGCAAAAAATATTTCCATTAACATTCTTGCCAGACATAAGAACCAGATCCACCAACTGGAAGCATTGTTATTGGGGCAGGCCAATTTATTATCAAATAAATATGAAGAAGCATATCCGATAATGCTCCAACGCGAGTACCGGTTTCTGAAGAAGAAATATGGGTTGCAGGTAATCAATAAACAGCCCGCATTCCTGCGCATGAGGCCGGCCGCTTTTCCAACGGTACGCCTGGCACAGTTGGCAATGGTAGTGCATCAGTCATCGCATCTTTTCTCGATCATAAAAGAAAATACAGAACTGGCTAAAGTGCTGGAAACCTTTATGGTTACCGCAAATGATTACTGGAATGATCATTACCGGTTTGATGAATGTGCCACCCATCAACCCAAACATCTTGGCCGGCAGATGGCAGAAAATATTCTGATCAATACGGTTATACCATTGCTGTTTGCCTATGGATTGCAAACTAAGGAAGAGGTTTATAAAGACAGGTGCATACAATGGCTGTACCAGTTACCTGCCGAGCAAAACCGGATCACCCGGCAATGGCAGCACTGGGGTGTTAGCCATCAATCGGCGCTCGACTCGCAGGCATTGATAGAATTAACAAATCATTATTGCATGCACAAGCGATGCCTCGAATGCACCGTAGGCAACAAAATACTGAGAAATGACGTCTTGTAGCGGGAGGCGTCAGTGGTGAGTGGTCAGTAGTGAGTAGTCAGAGTTTCCTATTTAATAACTCACTACTCACAATTCACCAGTTGAACGCTATATCAAGCTCAACATCGGGATGTAAAGTTCTTTCAACGGGACAGTAACGGCCGGTTCTTTCCAGGATCTCTTTTTGTTTATCATCAAGATTAAGACCGGAAGGTAAAAATACGTGCACGATGATCTTACCAATGCGGCGGGGATCGCTCACCATGATTTTGGTAACATCCAAACGGGTGCCATCCAGTTTGATATCCATGGTTCTGGCCTTGATGGCCATGGTGGTGATCATACAGGTGCCAAGGGCCGTAACAACAAGGTCTGTGGGAGAAAAACGTTCGCCTTTGCCCTGGTTATCGGTAGGTGCATCCGTTTCAATTCCCGTTCCGCTTTGAAGATGGGTAGCGGTAGTGCGCAGGTCGCCGTTATAAATAATTTGTGAAGTCATTGTATCATTTTGCCATAAATTTACAAGTAACAAATCAAATGGAAGTGAAGAAGCTATTTTTTATATCATTCATACTCAGTTCTGTTTTTGTTTCGGCACAGCAAAAAGTAAAATCTACCGGTGCAGATGCGAAACAATTAAAAAAAGCAGAGCGCAGAGAAAAGATCAACCAACTCATCAAACAGGAAGAGGAAGGGGCACTTATCTACCAGAAGCAGGGAGCATTTGGTTTTAAGTTTAATACAGACGCATGGAGCATGTTCTATGAACATGGCCGGTACAAAACAATTACCAAAACAAATTTGTGGTGGCTCGAATTAGGTGAGCGGAAACATCCCAAAGAAGAAAAAGTGCCTACGCTTAGCGCCTCGCAGGGGTTCCTGATCATCTCCAGTTATATTTATGGCAAGCAGAATAATTTTTATTATCTGAAAGCAGGGTTGGGCCAGCAGGTACTGATTGGTGGCAAAGGCAATAAGAATGGTGTGGCAGTTTCTGCTATTTACGGAGGAGGCTTTTCGGCCGGTTTACTGAAACCTTATTATATAGAAATACAAAACCCGTCTACCAACCAGAAAGAGCAGATCAAATATACTAATAACGATAGCCTGTTCCTCAACCCCTCCATTATCCTCGGGAAAGGCAGTTTTGGGAAGGGCTTTAACGAAATAAAGTTTGTGCCGGGTGTACATGCCCGAGCGGCACTCCGTTTTGATTATGGCCGGTATAATGAGGTGCTTTCTGCTATGGAAGTAGGCGTAAATGCTGAATATTATTCCCAATCAATGCCCATTTTGTTGCTCAATAAAGAGAACAAATTCTTTTTCAACGCCTATATATCCCTCGTTTTTGGTAAGAGAAAGTAAGCTATTTTTGCAAGTCTGAAATTATAAGTCAGGAGTCAGGAATCCGGAGTATTAACCTATTTAATAACTCCAAACCCCCAAACTCCAAACCCCAAACTCCAAGTGATGCAGGAATTACCCGTGGTAGCTAAAACAGACGCTACAAATACCGTTTTAAAAAAACCAAACTGGCTTCGTGTAAAACTGCCTATAGGCGAAAGCTATAAGCATGTACGTGGCCTTGTTGATACGCATAAACTGCACACCATCTGCGAAAGCGGCAATTGTCCAAATATGGGCGAATGCTGGGGAGAAGGTACCGCCACTTTTATGATATTGGGCAATGTATGCACCCGCAGTTGTGGATTTTGCGCCGTTGCTACAGGCAGGCCAGCTCCGGTGGAATGGGATGAACCCCAGCGTGTAGCAGAAGCCATCCACCTGATGAAAGTAAAACACGCTGTTTTAACAAGTGTTGACCGTGATGAATTAAAAGATGGTGGCTCTATCATTTGGTATAATACCATTGAAGCTGTTAAAGGGCTGAACCCTGATACCACTATGGAAACCCTGATACCTGATTTTCAGGGTAAGGCCGACCAGGTGCAACGTATTATTAATGCGGCACCGCATGTGGTGAGCCATAATATGGAAACCTGCGAAAGGCTTACCAAACAGGTACGCGTACAGGCCAAATACCGCCGCAGCCTGGATGTATTAAGGATGCTGAAAGAAGGGGGCATGCGCACCAAAACAGGCATGATGCTTGGCCTGGGTGAGACCAAAGAAGAAGTGATACAAACCATGAAAGACCTGGTAGCAGTTGGTACCGATGTATTAACGCTTGGCCAGTATCTGCAGCCTACCAAAAAACATTTACCTGTTCAGCGTTTTGTGCACCCCGATGAGTTTGCTGAATTGCGCGAGATAGGGTATGAGATAGGTTTTGACTATGTAGAGAGCGGCCCGCTGGTTCGTTCTTCTTATCATAGCGAGAAACATGTGATTGCCGGCTATGGCAGGAATAAATGGATGGAAGAAAAACAAAAAGTAACAGTTTAAATACGAAACACGCCAGACACACTCTGGCGTGTTTTTTTTATTATTACAATATGAAAAAATTTTCTGCACTTACTGCTTTGTTGTTTTTTATATCCATCACTCTTCATGCGCAATGGAAATGGCAAAACGTTGATTCATTGTATCAGCCACTGCCTGCTTCTGTGCATGTGTACATGACCAATGATTCTACCGAAGGCAAACCTAATATTGCTTATTATGTAAGTGCAGAATTAAAAGATAAGTTGCTGAATTTTACCGCACAGGCAGGTAACGGAAAAAGATATACGCCCTCGCAGTATTTTGAGCAGGAGCAGAAACCTTTGCTGGTAATGAATACTACTTTCTTCGAGTTTGAACACAACAGTAACCTGAATGTAGTGATCAGGGATGGAAAGCTGCTGGCTTACCAGGTGCATACTATTGCAGGCAAAGGGAAAGACACCTTAACCTATCGCCACAGTTTTGGAAGCGCCATTGGTATTGATGCAAAAAGAAGGGCAGATGTAGCATGGCTGTATACAGATACTGCTGAAGTGTATGCTTATGCCAGTCAGGATGTAATTAATGTGTTTAAAGATTCTGTAAGGCATCCTGTTAAAAAAGACATGCTGCAAAAAGGATCGTTCAAAAAATGGAAGGTGCAGACTGCTGTTGGTGGCGGGCCTGTTTTAGTGCAGCATGGGGAGGTGCAGGTTACCAATAATGAAGAACTGAAATTTGCAGGCAAAGCCATCAACGATAAACATCCCCGCACAGCGATGGGCTATACTGCAGATGGCAAATTAATCTTCCTGGTAATAGAAGGTCGCTTCCCCGGAAAAGCAGAGGGGGCAACATTGGTACAGGAAGCTACAATGCTTAAGCAGATAGGATGTGTGGAGGCATTAAATTTAGATGGGGGAGGAAGCAGTTGTTTACTCATCAACGGTAAACAAACCATTACACCAAGTGATAAGCAGGGACAGAGGGCTGTGCCGGCGGTGATTTTAATTAAAAATTAGTAATTAAAAATTGTTTGTAGTGTTTAAGTTTATAGCCGTTGTTGGTAGCCTGACCACAACTGTTCGAAAGAAATAAATTGCCACAGAATACACAGATTTTCACAGACAATTTCTGTGCTATTCTGTGCCTTCTGTGGCAAAAGAAAAGATTTTTATCAAATTAGCGTATAAATACCTAATTCGTAATTTCTAATTTTTAATTACTTCAAATCCCAAACAAGTGCACTCGCTCCCAGTATTGCGGCATCAGATGCTTTTAAATGGCTCACCAGTATTTTCACTTTATTCTGAAATACCTGGATAAGGTTAGCTTCCATATGCTCGCGTGTGGGTTTGAGGATGAGGTCGCCGGCTTTGGTTAAACCGCCAAATAAAACAATTGCTTCCGGACTGGAGAACATCACAAAATTAGCCAGCGCCATACCCAGAATTTTTCCTGTGTATTCAAAAATTTCTTTGGCCAGTTCATCACCTTCCATTGCAGCCTCATATACTTTTTTAGAATCCATCTCGCCTTTTGGAACGCTTCTGAGCAGGCTGGGTCTTGTACTTTGTTCAAGTAATTCCCGTGCCGTTAAACAAACGCCTGTTGCTGAAGCATAACTTTCAAGAGAGCCTCTTTTACCGGTGCCTTCGTGCAAACGTCCATCGGGTATAATGATGGTGTGGCCCAGTTCTCCTGCAAATCCATCATGGCCATAGATCAGTTTGCCATTGGCAACAATACCACTTCCAACGCCCGTACCAAGGGTGATCATGATAAAATCATTCATACCCTGTGCAGCGCCGTACATCATTTCGCCCAGTGCTGCTGCATTGGCATCGTTGGTAAGTACTACCGGTAATTTGAATTTATCTTCTACCAGTTTTGCCAAAGGCAGAATTCCTTTCCAGGGAAGATTTGGCGCATACTCAACAGTGCCTGTATAATAGTTTCCATTGGGTGCACCCAGGCCGATACCTTTCATCCGGCCAATACCTCCGGCCTGTTCTATTAACGGCGCTACATTGTTATAAAGGTCATCAATGTATCCTTCCAGCTCGCCATGGTTTCTTGTCGACATTTCGCTGGAGAAAAGCAGGTTACCTAATCTGTCAACAATACCAAATTTGGTTCCTGTGCCGCCGATATCGATTCCAACGGCTAATTGTTCTACACTGGGTTTTGCTCTTGCCATAATACTTGTGTTTTCCTGGTCTGACATGATCAATCGTAATTAAATACTCCTCAAAGTTAGTGACCGCCGCTCAATTGTTCATCAAAATCCAAACCCTGCGAATGGAGAACACCTTTCAGTTTGTATGCAAGGAAGGCCAGGAAAGCGAAGCAAATTGCAGCCAATATGTACGATGAATGCATCGAGATCTTATCTCCGATAGCTCCCTGTAATGGTGGAATTACTGCACCGCCAAGGATCATCATAATTAAGAAAGCAGAACCCTGGCTGGTATATTTGCCTAATCCGCCTACACCTAGTGAGAAAATACAAGGCCACATTACTGAGCAAAATAAACCGCCTGCCATGAATGCGTATACAGAAATGATGCCGTTTGTAAATACACCAATCAACATAGCTGTACATGCCAGCGTAGCAACGGTTATTAATGTTTTAACCGGTTTTTCCTGTCCAAAAAAGAAAGCAGCAATAGCTATAGCAATCCATACAGCATAACCGAACAGGTCAGAAATATCATTGCCGTATACTTTACTTACCCCAAGAACAAGGGCAAAAGCAGCAAAAGGAACGATCACCGTTACAATTTTTCTTGTTAACCCTTTCAGGTTAAAAACGCTGATGGCACCGGTCCACCGGCCAATCATCAAACTACCCCAATACAGGGATACATATTTGGAGATCTTACTTTCGTCTAATCCCATATCTGTTAAATAACCTGGCGTCTTTAATAATGCACCAAAATTATTATCGATGGTTACTTCCACCCCTACATATACAAATATGCCGATCATACCATACACTAATTGCTGGTACTTCATGGCACCCCAGCCTTCGTTGTTTTTGGTGGCGGCGCTGTTAGAATAAAACAGTACAGCTACAACAGAAACAATGGTCATGATCAGTAAAGTAAGTTTTGGGATCTCGGTTAATTGTCCCACCACAATTATTGCTCCAATCAGCAAAGTCATTACCAGGAGAGAACCCGCAGCCTTATTGGCTTTCTCGAATTTCTCATCGTTCTTGCCATCGGGCAGTTTTGAAATACTGAAGAATATAGCCACAGCCGCAAACACGCCTGCAACAATCATATACAGCACATTGATATTGGTAACTGTAACAACTGCATTTTTACTATCAGCCGTACCAAACAAAAAGAAACTCACGATAAGTGGTCCTAATGTAGTACCCAATGAGTTAACACTACCACCAAGGTTCAGCCTGTGCGAACCGGTAGAAGGATCGCCCAGTACAATAGCAAAAGGTTGTGCAGCGGTTTGCTGTAACGAAAATCCAAGTGCTACCACAAAGAATGAAGCCAGGATAGCAGGGAATGAATTGGCATTGGCTGAAGGAATGATCAGCAAGGCACCTACAACAGAAATCAATAATCCGTAAATGATTCCTCTCTTATAACCAATCTTATTTAAAATATCATACCCTAATACATTAGAGCTGATAAACAGAATCAGTGAACCGATAAAGTACGCTCCGTAAAATGCGGAACCGATCAGTTGTGATTGAAATTGGTTGAGATTAAAATGAGTCTTGCAAAAAGGAATAAAGATACTGTTGGATGCAGCAATAAATCCCCAGAAGAAAAATACCATTACCAGTGTAGCAAGAGCACCGGTATTGGTGGGTTGTTTAGGATGGTTCATACAATCGTGGTTTTTAGGTCCGGGCTGTAAAATAAAGAGAATTTGAGGAAGGAAAAATTTTAAAACAGAATTTGGTGGAATGATTTTAGTTACTAACTTGAAAAAAATCTTTTAAAAGGAGTTTGATGGAGATCATTCACGTTAGTGCCGAGTGCTATCCCGTTGCCAAAGCAGGCGGCCTGGGCGATGTAGTAGGCGCGCTGCCTAAATACCAGGTTAAAGCCGGACATATAGCAAAAGTTGTAATGCCAATGTATCGCACCAAATTCCTGTACGATAATGAGTGGACGGTTGATTTTAAAGGCTCATCCAATCTTGGTAACTGGTTTTTTGATTACACTGTTATTAAAGAAAGTACTAATAAGCTTGGCTTTGATCTGTTCCTGATTGATATCAATGGATTGCTCGACAGGCAAAAGATCTATGGGTATGATGATGATGCAGAAAGATTTACCGCTTTCCAGATAGCGCTTGTTAACTGGATGAGCAGTTGGGAACATCAGCCAGATATCGTGCATTGCCACGATCATCATACAGGGCTTATACCTTTTATGATGCAGTATTGTTACGATTACAATAAACTCAGCCCCATACCTACTGTATTTACTATTCATAATGCACAATACCAGGGCTGGATGGGCTGGGATAAAAGCAGGTACATACCGCATTGGGACTTATGGAAAAGAGGAATGCTTGAGTGGGCCGATACCATTAATCCACTTGCATCGGCCGTTAAATGCGCTTCAAAAGTAACAACTGTTAGCTGGAGTTATATGGATGAACTCAGGTACAACTCCAACGGCATGGAGAAATTATTTGAATATGAGAGAGGCAAGTGTTCAGGTATTTTAAACGGGATAGACAATGAAGTATGGGATCCCGCCACAGATAAATATCTTACAGAGCATTTTAATGCAAAAACGGTAACGGCAGGAAAGCAAAAAAACAAAGAGGCCCTGTGCAAACAGTTTGGCCTTGATCCGGAAAAACCATTGTTTGTTTTTATCGGACGATTGGTAGGGGAGAAGGCAGCGGATATTTTACCCGATGCCATTAAAACAGCTATCTACAATACACAGGGGGCAGCATCCTTTTTAGTGCTGGGTAGTGGCGAAACCCATGTAGAATGGGCATTTCAGCAAATGGTAGAACCTTACAAAGGCATTTTTAATACGGTAATAGGGTATGATGAAACATTGAGCCATAAAATGTATGCAGGTGCCGATTTTTTATTGATGCCGAGCCGTGTTGAACCCTGTGGCCTGAACCAGATGTATGCCATGCGTTATGGAACAGTACCAATAGTAAGAAGTACAGGAGGCCTGCAGGATACCGTTGTAGATATGGGTGATCCCGATGGTTTTGGTATCCGTTTTAATGAAGCAACCATTGCTGATGTGGATTATTCAATTGGCCGCGCTGTATCGGTTTATAATGATAAGGCGCATATGGAAAAAATGCGCAAACACATGATGCAGATTGATCATAGCTGGGAGAGTACGGTAGACCAATACACGCAGTTGTACAAAAGGTTACAATAATTTGAAAATCGTATCACCAAAATAATCCGGAAATTAGTGTGCCTGAAATCCGGAACCCTAACATCAAATTGCTTATATGAAAAGTCTGTCAAAATCTGTTGTAGCAGTAATCCTGGGAGGTGGAGCAGGAAGCCGTTTGTATCCACTTACATCAAGCCGTTCTAAACCTGCTGTACCTATTGCTGGTAAGTACCGTTTGGTAGACATACCTATCAGTAACTGTATTAACAGCAACATTAACCGCATGTTTGTGCTTACACAGTTTAACTCTGCTTCTCTTAACAAGCACATCAAGAACACCTATCACTTCAGTGCTTTCAGTACAGGTTTTGTAGATATTCTTGCTGCTGAACAAACACCCGATAACCCCGGTTGGTTTCAGGGTACGGCCGATGCAGTAAGGCAATCGCTGCGCCATATTTCAAATATGGACTTTGAGTATATTCTGATCCTGAGTGGTGACCAGTTATACCAGATGGATTTTAGCGATATGATGAAAGATCATATAAGCAAGGGCGCCGATATTTCAATTGCTACCATTCCTGTTAATGATCGCGACGCGCCGGAGTTTGGCATACTTAAAACGGATGAGAACAATTACATCTCCTCATTCATCGAGAAACCAAAGAAAGAGATCCTGACAGAATGGGTAAGTGATACCGGCGCCGACATGCAAAAAGAAGGAAGGAATTACCTCGCTTCCATGGGTATTTATATTTTCAGCAAACAGGTATTATATGATCTGCTGAATACAGCCCATCCGCAGGCCACCGATTTTGGTAAAGAAATCATACCTGATTCTATTGCCAATTATAAAGTGGCCAGTTTCCAATACGATGGTTACTGGACTGATATCGGAAATATTTATTCTTTCTACGAGGCTAACCTGGCATTAACACAGGAGATTCCTCCGTTCAATTTGTTCGACAACAGTAAAACTGTTTATAGCCGCGCCAGGATGCTGCCACCGGCCAAGATCAGCGGTACCACACTCGAAAAAACAATCATCGCCGAAGGCTCTATCATTCATGCCAGCCGTATAGAACAGAGCGTGGTGGGCATACGTGCAAGGATCGGTCATGGTACCACTATTGTAAGCTCTTACATTATGGGTAATGATTTTTATGAAACCATTGAAGAAATGGAATTAAACAAATCAAAAGGCTTACCCAAAATTGGTATTGGCGAACGTTGTTATATTAAAGATGCGATCATTGATAAGAACTGCCGCATAGGTAATGATGTTCGCATTAATGGCGGTAAACATCTGGCAAATACAGATCATGCTTTGTATACCGTAAAAGATGGTATTGTAGTGGTGAAAAAAATGGCTGTTTTGCCAGACGGATTTGTTATTTAATTAATGCTAACCAAAGACTGATATCATTCAAAAAAACATCCCTGAGGGGATGTTTTTTATTGTATTTTAGATTTCGTGTAATAAATACATGATACATACTTAAACGATTGCTATGTCTACAACTTACACCGGTGTTAAACCACAGCTCAGTTTCTGGCAGATATGGAACATGTGCTTTGGCTTTTTTGGTATCCAGTTTGGATGGAGCCTGCAGATGGGTAATATGAGCGCTATTTATGAATACCTTGGCGCCTCACCCGAACAGATCCCCGGCTTATGGCTGGCAGCTCCCATGACCGGTTTAATTGTGCAACCGATTATTGGCTATATGAGCGACAGAACCTGGCATCCTAAACTGGGTCGCCGGCGTCCATTTTTTTTAGTTGGTGCCATTTTAAGTTCACTCGCATTATTTGTAATGCCTAATGCCTCTGTAATATGGATGGCTGCCGGTACTTTGTGGATACTGGATTCATGCATTAATGTAAGCATGGAACCATTCCGCGCATTTGTTGCAGACAATCTTGATGAAAAGCAACGCTCAATGGGCTTTGCAATGCAGAGTATGTTTATAGGCCTTGCTTCATTTATTGCAGGTTACCTTCCGCAGAAATTAGTAGAATGGTTTGGTGTATCAAGAGATAAAACCGGAGGCGCTATTCCGCAAAACATCATGCTCTCGTTTTATATTGGCGGCGCAGTTTTCCTGGTATCTGTTTTATATACCGTAATTAAAAGCAAAGAATACCCGCCGGCAGATCCAGATTGGAAAGAAAAATTAAAAGCATCCAATAAAGGTTTTGGCGGAGGCGTAAAAGAAATTATTAACTCCATCAAAGAAATGCCCGACCAGATGAAGCGGCTGGCATTGGTAAACTTTCTTACCTGGCCCGGATTGTTCTTAATGTGGTTCTATTACAGCACAGGTGTTGCCACAGATATTTTTAAAGGTGATCCAAAGCACAGCAGCGACTTATATACACGTGGCATTGAATATGCCAATACCACATCGGCCATACTTAATCTGGTTACGTTTGCGTTCTCATTTTCTTTGCCTTTCTGGGTTGGCAAACTGGGTAAAAAATATACGCACACTGCCTGCTTACTGGCAGGAGGTATTGGCCTGATATCGGTAAACTATATACACGAACCTTCTATGCTGTATGTGGCCATGGGTTTGGTGGGTATTGCATGGGCATCTATTTTATCTATGCCTTATTCTATGCTGGCAGGCTGTTTGCCGGAAGGGAAAATCGGTATCTATATGGGTGTCTTTAATTTCTTTATTGTATTGCCAGAAATCATTGCTTCTCTATTCTTTGGTAAGGTAATGGAAACTGTTTTGCACAACGACAGGTTATTAGCCGTTCAGATAGGCGGCTGCTTATTGTGTCTGGCAGCTATTGCCTGCGCATTGATCGTTAAAGAGAATAAAGTAAAAGAGTAGTTATGAAGAAGAATAGTTTGTTTGCCGGCGTATTGTTGTGTATTTGCCTGAGTTCTTTCTCGCAATATGCCGAACTGTACCCGTCAAACTGGTATACGGGAATGAAATGGAACAAAGTACAGATATTGGTACGCGGAGAGTATGATGGATTCAGTAAAGAGAAGGTTCGGATTAATTACCCGGGTGTTACACTTACAAAGATCCATAAGTTTGAGAATGGTAAATACCTTGCATTAGATCTGACGATCGCAGATACGGCCAGGCCAGGCTTTGTAGATATTGACTTTATAGACGGATACAAAGCACATGCGGTTGAATGGCAATTAAAACCAAGAAGGGATGGCCGCAGCAAAACATTTGCACAAGGAGTTAATGCTACCGATTTTATTTACTTTTTAATGCCCGACCGGTTTAGTAACGGAGATATAAGTAATGATAAAATTGCCGGTATGCGCGATCAGAGTCTTGACCGTGATTCGATCTATCTCCGTCATGGCGGCGATATGCAGGGTGTGATCGACCACCTCGATTACCTGCAAAACCTTGGTGTAACCACACTCTGGATGACACCGGTGATTGAAAATGATATGCCTAACCGTACAGAGCATGGTTATGCATTTACCAATCATTATAAAATAGACGCCCGCCTGGGAGGTGAAACTGCCTATAAAAAATTAAGTGATGCACTGCATAAACGTGGTATGAAACTGATACAGGATGCTGTATACAACCATGTAGGCAGCTATCATTTTATTGTAACAGATGCACCATCCAAAGACTGGTTGCACCAATGGCCTAAGTTTACGCAAACCAGTTACAAAGATCAACCACTGTTCGATCCATACGCCTCAAAAGCTGATGCAGTAAAGAGTTCAGATGGATGGTTTACTACGCAGATGCCCGATCTTAATCATGGAAATCCATTTGTTGCCAATTTCCTGATACAACATGCGTTATGGAGTGTGGAAGAATTTGGTGTGGATGGATGGCGCATTGATACCTACATCTACAACGATCTGAAATTTATGAACCGTTGTAATAAAGCGCTTACAGATGAGTATCCGCACTTGACTTCGTTTGGAGAGATCTGGGTGCATGGTGTACTTAACCAGGCTTATTTTGTAGATAACAACCTGAACGTTCCATTTAAAAGTAACCTGCAGGGCGCGGTAGATTTTCAGTCGCTATTTTATGGTATCCAGCCTGCATTAAATCAGCCATTTGGCTGGACCGAAGGTGTTAATCGTTTATATAATACGCTGAGTAATGATTTTGTTTACAAAGATCCAACCCGTAATGTGATCTTCCTTGATAACCACGATATGACACGCTTCTTTTCTACAGTAGGCGAAGATGTTGCAAAACATAAAATGGGACTGGCCTGGTTATTTACCTGCCGTGGTATTCCGCAATTATATTATGGAACAGAAGTGATCATGAAAGGTGTTAGTAACCCTGATGGCTGGGTGCGTCTTGATTTTCCAGGTGGATGGAAAGGCGATAAGAAAAATGCGTTTACGGGAGAAGGATTAACTGATGCAGAAAAAGAGGTACAGCAATACACACGCGCGCTGGGTGTGTACCGTAAAAACACTACTGCATTACAAACAGGTAAACTAATGCAATACCTGCCCGTAGATGGTTTGTATGTTTATTTCAGGTACGATGCTGCCAAAACAGTGATGTGTGTGATGAATACTTCTGATAATGAAAAAACCGTTAAGCTCTTCGATTATGCTGAAAGAACAAAAGGCTTCAGCAAAGGAAAAGAAGTAACTAATGGTGCAGAAACAGGAGAGCAGTTTAAGATTCCTGCAAAAAAAATGTATGTAATAGAATTAGCTAAATAAATAATTAAATAAACCGTGCCTTGGTGCCTTTGTGTGCAATTAAATTCTCACACGAAGGCACAAAGGCACGGTTATTATAAGGATACGATCCAAAGTCTTTTTTCGGCTTCTTTGCCCCAATCTTTAAGTCCTTTCTTTAATTCTGCATATAGCTGATTCCAGTTAACTTTCTTTCCTTTCTGTGCCGGGCTTAATTGTGCAGCAGTTGGTTCAACCAATTCTAATTTGGTGGCAAACCATGTGGTGTATAATCTTGGAACAGCGAGTCCGAGAATTAATCCGGGCAAACCTCCAAAACTTTCAGGGCCACTGCTAACGGCTATCTGGTCTGTATAAAAAGCAACTACATAAACCGAATCGCAGATCTTTGTTACCGCTTTCCTGCATTCAAAACCGGCAATATCGCGGGTTTCATCGGTAATGCGCCATTCAAGATTTCTGAGACTGTCTTTGATGAGATAGGTGTTTTCGAAAACATCTTTTTGTGTAGATACGGTCTTATTTTCCAGGTCCTGTACTACACCATCGGTTTCGGATGGTTTGGTTCCCCACATGAGGTATTTATTGTCTGAATTTTCTTTGGCCAATTTGTACACCGATTTTTTATTATCAAACCTAAGTTCATAAACATCTGTAACAATTTTGGGATAGGATTTCATGATGGTCTGAAGCCATGAATTACTCTCAGCCTGTTCTTCTATCGCTTTGTATTGGTTGGTCTTCTTTTCATATTCCACTCTGCCCCTGGTAATAAATTGTGTTTGAGCCGATGCAGATAACATGATACCGCATGCCGCGATCAATAATATTGTTTTCATATTAGAAGCCATTGTTTGTGGGTTTGCCATTTTTGCTAAAATTATAGATCAGCGAAAACATCACATACCGTTTAATGGTTTGTGTTGTGGTCTCAGAAATAAAGTTGCTGGTAGCGCTTCTGTTAATGCCAACATTCTGGTTAAACAGGTCGTTCACATAAACTTTTGCTTCCCATTTATCGTCTTTGGAAAGGATTTTTCGTACAGATGGACTGAAAACAAATGAATTCTGTTGATTGGCAAATGCCGCTGTTTTCTGGTAGATATTTGCCTGGATATTCATATCGATATATGTTTTTATTTTCTTGAACTTTAGCTGAACTTCGGTATAGGTGTCGTACGACCAATATTGCGTTACTACATCAGGGCGTATCGAAGACAGGCTCCTATTATTGGTTGCATTAACATTCATCCAGAAATTGATCCATTTATCAGACCAGTAACCTGCATTGATGCCAATTCTTACATTGGTAGTTACTGTAGCATTGTTAATCCCGTTTACAACACTAACATATTTGCTTTTACCGGGACCAATACTTACACCAACATTTAAAGATGGGGCAAGATCAAATCTATAACCGGCGTACAGAGAGGCATTATAATTGCCTGAAACATTGATGGCCTGGCTAACTCTTCTTCCTAAATTATCTACTGTAGATGAATTGGTAATCGCATTTTCGGTTATGGAATAATTGGCGTTCATGTAAAGACTTCTGCTTTTTAATACCTTAAAATCCGATGCCCATAAACTGAAATTATGAGTGAACGATTGTTTCAGGTTAGGGTTGCCAATGGTGATGTTCAAAGGGTCAATATTGTCGGTAATAGGTTGTATCTGTAACAGTGAAGGGTTTTGGGTGTTTCCATTATAGTTGAAATTAATCCTGCGCTGCTGCTTAGGGGTATAGTTAAACGAAACGGATGGTACAAAATTATTAAAAGACACTTCGCGGTCTGTATTTTTTCTTACATCATTCAGGTGATAGGTAGATGTGCCAAGACCTGTACCAATTGAGAAATTAACCTTCTTCACATTGTATCGTATACTAACCCTTCCCAGATGGCCTGTTGTATTAAATAGGAAGTGGTTACTCAAAGTGTCAACTAAGTTTTCATATTTGCCAAACCCGTTTTTGCTCAAGGTATTCCTTTCCGCATCATTCCTGTTCAGGCTGAGGCGGTAGCTTAATACAAGAAAAGTATTTTTCCATAAAGGTTCTGTGTAAGAAAGCAGCGAGTTGATAGTAGATGTGTGCTGTTTGTTTACCTTCATCTGATCTACATTATCTGTTCTTATTAAAGTGCCGTTTTTATCATAAAAACTATTAACGGCCTGTAACAGAATGTTTTCGCTGCTGTTGCCAAAATTCAGGTCAGAGTTGATAGAAATGGTGCGCCCTTTTTTCTGAAATTTCTTGCGCCAGAAAATATTATCGTTTAGTGTATTGTTATCGCTGTTATTATCGGTGGTACGGTTACTCTCATTAATTACTTTACCATCCTGGCTGATAGACTGGCCAAGATAATTGGATTTGCTAAGTCCTTTCACTGTTGATCCTCTCACGGTCAGTTTCAGCGAACTGGATGAATCTATCTGCCATTCATAAATACTGGTCAGTTTATGCCTTGTTTTCTCTGAAACCTGGTCCTGAGAAGTGGTATTGGTAAAACTGGTATCGGGTAAGATGTTTTGTGTCTTACTGGTCGTATTTCCGTTTACTTCAAGATGGTTATACTGGTATGTATTGTTGCTATTATGTTTATCCTTGTCCCATTTATTACTGAAGTGAACACCTCCGGTAGTGGATGTGGGAAATCCGCGGCCCCAGCTAAAATCATCGCCCTGGCTCCACATCATAATACCACCATCATCATTAACCTCCGTAGTTACATTGGTTTCCCCGGCATAATTTCGGTTCTCATCCCAGTTTAATGATTCGTATTTGGTGTTATCAGTTGTTAGATAAGCAGAGAACTTCCGTTTGCCTTTGAAAGCATTGGCTAATAATTTTCCATAGCGGTATTTGTCAAGATTACTGCCTGCTTCCACTTTACCAAAATATCCTTTTTTCTTATCCTCTTTTAACTGGATATTCAGTGTTTTCGTTTTTTGTCCGTCATCTATGCCACTAAAAACTGCCTGATCGCTTTTTTTATCAAAAGCCTGTATTTTGTCTACGGCATCTGCCCGCAGATTTTTGGTAACCACTGCGGGGTCATCGCTAAAAAACTCTTCTCCATCAACCAACACCTTCTGTACTTTTTCTCCCTGTGCTGTAATTTCTCCTTTGCTGTTAACCTGTATGCCGGGCATTTTCCGCAGAAGTTCCTGTACATCTGCATTGGGGCCCACATGAAAGCTATCGGCCCTGTATTCTGTTGTATCACCTTTTACCCTGATTGCCCCAATACGTTGTCTTACGATCACTTCTTCCAGCAGCTTTGCTCTGGTAATAAGTGGGAGGTTGCCCAATGATTTATCTGTGCCGGCTTCAATACTTATCTTCTCAACATAATCTGCATAAGAGGGATAAGAGACCATCAGTATAAAATTTCCCGCAGTCAGGTTCTTTATCTCAAAATATCCCCTGATATCAGTCCTGGTATATTTTACCAACACAGAATCTTTTGTACGTAAAACCGAGATCACTGCGTTAAGAAGATTTTGTTTGTTTAAGGTATCTGTTATGGTACCTTTAAGAGAACTTTGTTGGGCAACAGCAGAACCCAATATAAAAATGCTGAAGATTGCGGACAGAAGACGTAATTTTCTCATTGGTTAGTCTGGTTAACGTATAGGATGCAAGCGGGTGTAAAATCCATAAAGAATCCGGTTATAACTAAGAAATTAGTCGTAAACAAATGTTAAAAAAAATTATTATTTGATAATCATTGATTTATGAGCTCAACCAAGGATAAGGATATGTCTAAAGAGAACTCCACCGCACCATCCAACCCGCCTACAGGAGATAAGAGTAGTTCTAAAGTTGGAAAACCTTCTCCAAAAAAGTATGAAGAGGTTCATTTTGTTGATCAGCGGCAGACTGTATGGAACTATTCTTTGTTTACAGATGAGGATATCAAAAACTTTCAGCAGGGCACGCATTATAGTTTGTATAAGTTGTTTGGTAATAAGCAATTGGACATACTGGATACGCACGGAACTTATTTTGCCGTATGGGCGCCAAATGCCACATTTGTTTCGGTAGTGGGCTATTTTAATGAATGGAATAAAGAATCGCATCCTTTAAAAGTTCGTTCAGATAATTCAGGTATATGGGAAGGCTTTATACCCAATGTACCTGCAGGAGAAGCGTACAAGTATCATATACATGGGTACAAAGGTATTAAGCTGGATAAAGGAGATCCGTTTGCACATTTTTGGGAGAAGCGACCATTCACGGCCTCTATCACCTGGCAAACAAAATATGAGTGGAAGGATGCGCAGTGGATGAAAGAAAGAAAAAAACACAACGCACTCACATCGCCTTATTCGGTTTACGAAGTACACCTTGCCAGTTGGATGCGCCCTGATAAAAATAACGAAGAAGTATACAATACCTACCAGCAAATCACCGAAAGATTAGTGCCTTATGTAAAAGAAATGGGTTTTACACATGTGGAGTTCATGCCTGTAATGGAGCACCCTTTTGATGGAAGCTGGGGCTACCAGGGCACCGGTTATTTTGCACCTACCTCCCGCTTTGGATCGCCACAGGATTATGCGGCAATGGTAGATGCTTTTCACCAGGCAGGGGTTGGTGTGATATTGGACTGGGTTCCTTCGCATTTTCCATACGATGCACATGGTTTGTTCATGTTTGATGGCACACATACCTATGAGTATGCCGATATGCGCAAAGGCTATCATCCCGACTGGAATTCTTACATTTTTAATTACAAAAGAGGTGAAGTAAAATCATTCCTCATCAGCAGCGCCCGTTTCTGGTGCGATCAGTTTCATACAGATGGCATTCGTGTAGATGCGGTGAGTTCTATGCTGCGGTTGGATTACAGTCGTAACATGAGTCAGTGGGAACCTAATGAATACGGCGGTAACGGCAATTTAGAGGCCATTGCATTTATTAAAGATCTGAATGAAACATTGTACCGCGATTTTCCGGATATACAAACCATCGCAGAAGAATCAACCGACTGGCCTAAAACAAGCAGGCCAACTTTTGAAGGCGGGTTAGGTTTTGGAATGAAATGGATGATGGGCTGGATGCATGATACATTGGATTATTTTAAACTGGATCCCATCTTCCGCCAGTTTCAGCAGGATAAATTTTCATTCAGCATGATGTATTTCTACGATGAAAATTTTATGCTGCCACTGAGCCATGATGAAGTGGTACACGGCAAGAGCCCTATGTTGTACAAAATGCCCGGAGATGAATGGCAGAAATTTGCCAACCTGCGCATCCTGTACACCTATATGTTCACGCATCCCGGTGCCAAACTTTTATTTATGGGGGATGAATTTGGCGCTACCAATGAGTGGAACTATAAAAGCGAATTGCAATGGGAGTTATTGCAATTCCCCGGCCATAGCGGAATGAAATATTGTATCCAGAAACTCAATGAACTATACCGCTCAGAACCTGCTTTATATGAAAAGCAATTTGAACCCGGAGGTTTTGAATGGGTTGATCTGAACCATCGCAGTGAATCGGTACTGGTATATGCCAGGAAAGGAAAAAAAGAAAAAGATGATGTACTGATCATTCTGAACGTAACACCTGTTGTTCGCAATGACTGGGAAATATATGTACATGGAAAAGGCAAATGGGACGAAATATTTAACAGCGATAGCAAAGAATTCTGGGGAACGGGGGATGTATACAACCCATCCATTCAATCAGAGCTTGTAGATAAACCTTCCAAATGTTATAAACTGAAGGTACACCTGCCTGCCCTTGGCGCAGTAGTATTACGCTAACTCTCCGTGCGCCTCTGTTCCTCAGTGCTCTCTGTGTTGAAAAAACACTCAGATGATACAGATTTTTTTCAACACAGAGAATACACGGAGATTGAGCGTTTCACAGAGTGTTTTTTTTTAAGATGGGTGTAACATTTATGTTTCAGATCCGTTACATGCTAAAAAATACGTTATGAAAAAGATATTGATCTTGTGTGTGGCTGTATTGATGGCCTTTTCTGCCACGATAGCACAAAAAGTAGTGTATGATGGTAATAATGCCCAAAAAAGGAACATCAGCTCCTTTCATGCCATTGAAACCTCATCGGGTATAGAAGTGATCATCAGTAAAGGAGATAAGGAAGAACTGGCCGTTAGTGTGGGTAATACCGATTACCTGGACGAAGTAAGTACAGTTGTAGAAAAAGGTACTTTAAAAATATCCCGCCAGGGCGATTGGAAATTCTGGAACAAATGGAAAAACTGGAGGGTAAAAGTATACGTATCATACAAAAACATTGATGCCGTAAAAGCTACCAGTGGTGGATCTGTAAATGGCTCCGACATCAATCTGGAAAAACTTACTGCCCGTTTAAACAGCGGTGGAACCATTAATTTATCCGGCACAGTTGCCTCATTGGATGTAGATGGCAGCAGCGGCGCCCAGTTTCGTGGTTATGGTTTGAGCGCTGTTAACTGCATCGCAGAAGCCAGCAGTGGTGCGGGTATACAAATAACTGTTACTAAAGAAATCTCCGCTAAAGCCAATAGTGGTGGTTTTATCAGGTTTAAAGGAGAAGCATTGATTCGTGATATTAATGTGAACAGCGGTGGATCTGTGAAAAGGCAGAGTTAAGTGTTGGCCAATGATCTTGCGTGGTTAAAAAATGAAAACATATAGGTGATGTTTTTTTGCCACAGAAGGCACAGAATAACACAGAAATTGTCTGTGAAAATCTGTGTATTCTGTGGCAATTTATTTCTTTAAATCTGCGAATCTTCGGCTAAAGCATTGCCGTTCATCCCTATCACAATCCTTTATCTACGCTCACTATCCCCAATTTATCCACCAAAAAATGCCGTTAACAATTTGCTAATCAACAAATCACCCCTTTTTGTTGTCTATATAGTTAATTGCTAACATAAACCTAGGACATGAAAACGACCTCGTATGAATTACTGGTTAATGCCGCAGGACAATTAATGCAACAGCATGCATTTGATCATTTATCGGATGAGAAATTATCCAGAATGCACAGTTGCATACGTCGCATTGGCGAAACGGAAGACAATACAGAGATGGCAGATGCAGAAACAGAATTATTAAGTTTATGCAGTGAGGCCAATCTGTATATCGACACCACTACCACTCAATCACTGCATCAATGGTATGCTGCGATGAGTTGTTTTGGTATGATGGCTGTTACGCAACCTGTGGCGATGATTGAAGAGGCAGAATAATTCTGAAGGTACTGCCTTTACCCTGCTCACTCCACTTCACAAAGAGTTTCCCTTTGTGATACTGCTCAATTATCCTCTTACTTAAAGTGAGCCCCAATCCCCATCCGCGTTTTTTGGTAGTAAATCCCGGGTTAAACACATTATTCAAATGATGGTTCGCAATGCCTTTTCCCGTATCTGTTACATCAATCAACAGGTAACCTTCTGTAACGGCTGTTGTAATATTGATGGATCCATTTCCTTCAATGGCATCCAATGCATTTTTGATCAGATTTTCCATTACCCAGTCGAATAAGGGAGGAGAAAGCTTAGTAACTAAATCTCTGATCGGCTGATCATCAAAGTTGATCTGAACATGACCACCGGTTCTCTTTTTCATGTACTCCAGCATATGATGTATCTGTTCTGATGGATTGCTTAATTCTAATTGTGGCTGACTTCCTATTTTACCAAACCTGTCTGTAACAAGCCGCAAGCGATTTACATCTTTCGCTATCTCCGGCACAATCGCTTTGTTTACTTCATGCTCTTTTAAAATCTCCAGCCAACCCTGTAAACTGGATACCGGTGTGCCCAACTGGTGTGCCGTTTCTTTGGCCATAGATGCCCATAACTGGTTTTGTGCACTTCGGTAAGATGTTTGCAGGGCAAGGATGGCAATGGTGATAAATAAGGCTACAATGATGAGTTGTATGATGGGGTATAGCTTAACCTCTTTCAACAGATCACTCTCACCATAATAATATTGATTGGCTGTATAAGGCTTTTCTTTTAAAATAAGTACAATAGGCTGATGCCGGTACCTTTTAAATTCTATCAGTTTTCTTTTCAGATAACCCGTTTCAGATTTTACCTGGTCAGCATCAAGGTTGAGGTAATTGCCTGTGATGCTGTCTCTCTCATTGGTTTCAATAATGGGTATCTGGTTGTTTTCGGTAGATATTTTAGTAGCAAGGTTAATACTGGCACTGTCTGATGAATTAAGGATGGTTCGTTGTGCCTCTACCCATGCTTCCACATTTTTACGCTCTTCTTTTGCAATTTTCCCGGCCACGTATTGCGAATAGAAAATGGTACCGCTTACCAATACGATCGCTATGCAGATCAGAACAATTTTCCAGTTAAGCCATTGTGGTATCATGATTGGCGGATTAGCGAATTACGGATTAGCGGATTGAGTAAGTAAATTTATGTGTTTCAAGCTTGAATCCGTTAATTCACAATCCGCAATTCGCTAATCCGCCAATCCGTAATCCGCCAATCCGATAATTCAATAAAAAAAGAGACAGCTACCGAAGTAACCGTCTCTCTTAATAAAAAATGATTTTTGCTTAGCTGAATAAGCCGCCTTTTTTCAGGGTTTTTACACCTTGTCCAATTTTAAATCCGTTATTGTAGATCTCTATTTTATAATCACCCTCTTTGTATTTGTCGGTTTGTTTCCAGTCAAAACTAACAGGGGTAACTTTTCCCTGTTCATAGTTTACGCTTACTTTACTGGTAAATGGTTTATCACCTTCTTCCCTGGAAACAAATGAGCCGCCTTCAGTAATGGCTTTACCATCTGGTCCAGTTACTATCACATAAATATCTTTGGTGCCCGAAGGGGTAACCCTGTTCTCATCCAGGCGGAAAGAAATACGGATCAGGTTAGCTCTTTTGGCCGTAGTGGTTTCTTTTTCTTTTCCACTGCTGCTCACTTTAATAGCTGCAATGCCAATATAAGATGCGTGCAGGGTAGAAGCCACGTCTACTTTATCTTCCAGTTGTTTCTTCTCGGTTTTAGTGGTAGTGAGGTTCTGCTCAAGGCTCTGTTTGTCGGCAGTAAGCTGTGTTTTTTCTGTACTTAACTGTTGGTTGGCAGATGTTAATTGTTGGTTCTCGCCCTTTAGTTTATCTATTTCTGCAAACAGTCCATCCACTTTGCCATTCAGTTCGCCAATCATTTGTTTGGCCTGGGCAAGTTCTGCATCTGTCGCATTTTTCTTTTTCAGAATGCCACTGATATTGCCTTTCAGTTTCTGGATGGCAGAATTTTTATCAGCCAGGTCGCCCTGTAACTGGATATTGTTCTGGGTTAATGAGTCTGCTTTAGCCGAAACAGCCAGGAAATCCTGCTGAATGGCGTTACGCGCACTATCCACATTAACGATCCTGGTTTCTAACTGCGTTACCGTTTCTTTGGTTTTGCTTTTGTCATAAAAAATGTAAGCCCATGTACCGATCAGGGCAGCGATCAGAATACCGTATATTAGTTTACGGTTATCTTTTTGCTGTGGATACTGAGTACCAGTACCGGCATTGCTTGCGTCATTGTAACTCATGTTGTTTGATTTTGGGATTCGAAATTTATTACTTTTTATTGTATGATAACAGAACTTTTATTACTTGATATTGAAACAGTGCCTCAGTTTCCATCCTTTGCTGCTATGGATTTAGACTGGCAGATCCTGTTTAGCGACAAAGTTGCCAAAACCGTGCCAGAAGATATGAGCATGGTAGAATGCTACCGGAAAAAGGCAGGTATACTGGCCGAATTTGGTAAGATCGTATGCATCTCTACTGCCTTTTTTTATGAAGATGAGCAACATGGATTATCCCTGAAAATGAAAAGTATTTACGCGGATGATGAGGTAGAAATACTCAGGATTTTTACTGATTTATGTACTAAAATGTACCAGCATCACCGGCATTTTCAGTTTGGCGGACATAATATCAGGGAGTTTGATATCCCCTATATCTGCCGCCGTTTACTCATTAACAGGTTGCCATTGCCGGAATATTTGCAGTTGCACGATAAAAAGCCCTGGGAAGTAAAAATGTTTGATACCCTGAACTGGTGGAAGTTTGGCGATAATAAGAACTATGTTTCCCTGCATCTGCTGGCCAATGTATTGGGGATCCCCTCTTCCAAATCGGATATGGATGGCAGCATGGTGCAGGATGTTTATTACCTGGAACGGGACCTGCCCCGGATCGCGGCCTATTGTCAGAAAGATGTGGTGGTTACAGCTAATGTAATATTGCGGTTCCTGGATAGGCCTTTGTTAACGGAAGACAGGATAATGGTGGTGTAGTGGTAGTTAGGAGTCTGAGGTCTACGGTCAAAACGGGTGGAGGAGCTGTGGACTGTTGACCATGGGCTATTGACTGCTGACTCACATCAATGTTTACAACTTTCGGCAGCTATTTTTCGTGTTTAATGCTTCGTGCCACATCTTTGCAGCCATGCCGGCGGAAAAGATCATCTCAGAATGGAAAAAAGGTGTTTTTAAACCCATCTATTGGTTAGAGGGGGAAGAGTCATTTTTTATTGACCAGGTGGTAGAATATGCTGAGCATCATATCCTGAGCGAGGCCGAAGCTGGCTTTAATCTTACTATATTTTATGGAAGGGATGCAGACTGGGCTTCGGTAGTTAACGCCTGTATGCGTTATCCCATGTTTGCCGAGCGGCAGGTAGTGTTGTTGAAAGAGGCACAGCAGATGCGCGAAATTGAAAAACTGGAAGGATATATTGAAAATCCCCTGCCTTCAACCGTGTTTGTGGTAAGTTATAAAGACAAGAAAGTTGATGGCCGCTCAAAATTGTCCAAGCTGCTGAAGCAGAAAGGAGAGATGCTTAGTACCAAAAAAATGTACGACAGCCAGTTACCGGAATGGGCCAGCCAGATGATACAACATCATGGATTGAGTATTACACAGAAAGCACTTTTTTTACTGGTTGATCATATTGGTAACGATCTTAGCCGTATACGCAATGAGATAGAAAAATTAGCCGTTAACCTGGGAGCCCGTAAAAACATTACGGAAGATGATATTGAAAACTATATCGGTGTAAGTAAAGAATTCAATGTGTTTGAATTGCAGGCCGCTGTTGCACAAAAAAATATGTCGAAGGCCATCCGCATCATACAGTATTTTGAAGCTAATCCCAAGGCCGGACCGATACAAATGATTTTGCCTGCCCTTTATAATTTCTTCAGTAAGGTTTACATGATATACAGCGTATCAAGCCCCGATGAGAAAACAGTTGCTTCAGCTTTGGGCGTGAACCCCTATTTCGTTCGCGACTATATTGGCGCCGCAAAAAAATACGATTATAAAGGTGTTGAAAAAATTCTCCTCTTATTGCATCAATACAACCTGCGCAGTATAGGGGTGCATGATGGAAATACTTCTGATGCAGGATTGATGAAAGAGATGGCAGTGAAGATGATGGCGTAGGTATGAAATATACTTTCTAATTCTGTATTTACATATTGCTCCTTCCTGAAATAAATATCATTTGATCAAACGATCATTCCTGCATGATGTTGCCATAGCAAAAAATAATTTCCCTTAATTTCCAGTAAGCTATCATGATTTCCCTGTTCCACTAACCGACCGTTTTTCAGTACTAAAATTTCATCGCAATTTTTAATGGTGGTTAGTCTATGAGCAATAATGATGATTGTTTTCCCCTGTTGTTTAAGCCATTCAATGGTTTCCTGTACTCTTTGTTCACTAGTGGGGTCTAGTGAAGCAGTTGCTTCATCCAGTATTAATATTTCCGGATTTCTGTACAGGGCACGTGCAATGGCAATGCGTTGACGCTGCCCTCCCGACAGATTAATGCCTTGTTCATTCAAGAGCGTATTATAAGAAGCGGGTAGTTTCTCAATAAAATCATGAATGCCCAGCCTGTTAGATAAATGGATGATCTTTTGCAAATCAGGTTCCGGATCACCGATAGCAATATTTTCAATAACAGTACCGGCAAACAGATCGATATGCTGGGGCACAACAGAGATCATTTGCCTGAGACTGCGGTTGCTGATATATTGAATGTCTAATCCTCCGATTGTAATATTTCCTTCTGTAACAGGGTAAAGATTCTGCAAAATGGAAAGCAGGGTTGATTTACCACTCCCGCTTTCTCCAACAATGGCAGTTGTGGTTCCTTTTTTAATTTGTATTTGCAAACTTTCAAATACTGTAACTCTTGTTCCATATCTGAAGCGTACATTATTGAAACAGATATCGCCTATCCGTTCCGGTGTTAATTCTATTTTAGAGCTATTGGATGTTTCAGTTTCCAGGTCGATAATTTCGAATAGCCTGTCAGCGGCAATCAGGGCATCCTGTATATTTTTATTGGCTCCTATCAACGATGAAGCCGGCCCCGTAAAATAGCCAATCAAAGCATAGAAAGAGAGTAATTCTCCGGGACTTAACTCCCTTTTTATCACAAAATAACTTCCCGCCCATAAGATCAGGATGGTGAAAAGTTTTGTGCAAAATTCAGAGGCTGTTCCCAGATAAAGGTTTTTGATGCTGCTGGTATAGATGTTTTGGAGCAATACAATGAACCTGTTTTCTGTTTTTGTACTTGCGTATAATTCCAGTCCAAAACGTTTAATGGTTCCCGCTGCGTTCAGGCTCTCTACTAATTGGGTCTCAAGCTCTGCACTATTCTCCATCAATGTGCGCTGCCATTTTTTGTTAACATGGTTACTTATAAAGTAAATAATAAGGTATGCAGGAATAATAGCCAGCATCAGCAAAGCCAGTTTCCAGTAATACAGGAACATTACGCCGATCGAGAATCCAACGATCAGTACATTGACTACCATACTCAGTGCAATATCATTGATAAACATTCTTATTTTAACTGCATCGTTCACCCGGCTGATGATCTCGCCAACGCGCATGGTATCAAAGAAACGCTGGGGTAATTGTAAAAGATGTTTGTAGTAACCTAATATCAGTCTGGCATCGATTTGCTGGCCTGTTTGCAGGCCAAGTATTGTTTTAAATGCCCCGATAAACAATTCGCAAACAAGTATTGCGATCATAATAATGCTAAGCAGGTTCAGTAATTTTGTATTCCCGTCTACCAGAACAAAGTCAATGATTTTTTGCAGGTAAATAGAAACAGACAGTCCTAGCAAGGTGTACACCAAAGCCCCAACCAACGCCTGCAGCATGATGCCCTTGTGCGGTCTGATGAGTTGCCAGAACCGAAGGATATTAGCTGTTTTTTGATTTACTGCAGTAAACTGTTCATCGGGCAAAAGCAGAACAATCACTCCTGTCCATTCTTTTGCAAAATCATTTTTTTTCTTTCTGTATAATCTGCCATCGGCGGGATCCATAACAGTGACCGATGTTTTGCTTACTTTATATATCACCACAAAATGATGCAGGCTCCCTTTTACAATTACATGAGCAATGGCGGGCAAAGGTATTTTTGATAAACTCTCCAGGGGGCCTTTTGCACCTTTAGCCTGGAAACCCAGTTTCTCTGCGGCTTCTACCATGCCTAATATATTGGTGCCTTGTTTATCTGTTCCGGCATACTGGCGTATCCTGCTTAGCGGCAGGCGTAAGTGATAGAATGCAGCAACAGAAGCAAGGCAGGCAGCTCCGCAATCGGTAATATCCCGTTGTTGTATTTTAATTGCTTTGTTCAAAGGGTGGCTGTCATGTTTATGGGTGGAGCATTGGGATTTAACCAATTGTCTAGTTTATCAAATAACAATTGCCATAGACTGCGCCGGGCTATTATAAAACTTGCCTGAAAACCTAAACCTTTTTTTATCTGGCCGGTGTAACCGTTTTTCAGGTGCATTTTGGTACTGTCGAAGCTGCAACGCACCTTAAACAGGGGCTTATTATCAATTGGGGTAAAATCATTATCAATGCTGAGTATCTTACCGGTTAGTACGCCAAAGTAATTGTAATCAAAGGCCTCTATCTGGCAGCGGACAGGCTGGCCTTTATGTAATAAGCCTACATCTTTTGTTTGCACCATACATTCACCGATAATACTGCCTTCCGGCGAAATGCTGCAGATAGGTTCATTGGCTTGTAATAAACCGCCGGCATAGCGGGTATGGATGCCTTGTATTATTCCTGTAACAGGCGCTTTTACTTCATAATAACCTGCATTGGTATTTACCTCGTTTAACTGTTCTGCAAACTGGGCAAGCTCTAGTTGATAACGCGCCAGATCCTGCTGCCAGGTACTTAATTGCCCCTTGATAAAAGCTTTGCAGGAAGCCTGTATTTTTTCCTGGTTGTTGCGGATATCAAAGTATTCTTTAGGAGAAATCACTTTCTCTTTTGCCAGAGGAGTGTTTATTTCAACTTCTTTGTCCGCTTTTTTTAACAATATTTCCTGTTCTGTTTTTTGTTGTAAAAAATGGTTCAATTGTTCAGTATAAACTGCAGATTGTATTTGTGGTGCTGCATTTTCAAATTGTGGTGTGGAAGTAAGCAGCAAAAGATCATGCACAAAATCTTTACGTTGATTGATCTCGAATTGATTCCGTATTCTTTTACTTTTGGTATTGAGGTCCCTGATCCTCAATATCACTGCATCTTTTTGAATTTCATCGCCTTCTTTATAATACAGGGTATCAATGATGCCGGAAATAACCGGTCTTACTTCTGTTCTTTCATTTTGCGGACGGGTAATGCCGGCAGTTTTGATAACAATGGTCCATTTGATAAATGGCAATGATGCAAGTGTAGTAATAATAAGAGCCAGCAGGCATATATAAATGGAATGGTTAGCCTTCCTTGCTTTGCTTTTGAAAACCCAGATGTTATTGTCTGATAAGAAGTCCATTTAGTTTGATTTTTAAAGCGCTTACTCAGATTTCCTAAACAATACCCCATTATAAATGTGAGACAACTCAATGATTGCCCACTATGGGAAGCAACGGGTACCTGCTTACTAAGCAGAACTGGCAGGCAATTCATCTTTTCAGAATTTCTAATTAATGGTGCCGGGTTGGTCAAGCTTGTACCTCTTTGTTTTTTATCCTTTCCCTAAATAGGTTAAGATGAAACCGATGAGATTATAAGTACTATGTGCGATAACAATAAAAAAATAGGGGTCTCTTTTTTTGCCTGAAATTGAAAAATACAGAACTCCATAGATCAATCCTCCAAAAGTGGCTTTTATTATATACGGAATAGAATAGTAATGTGCTAAACCAAATGCGATAGATGAGACCAGGATGGCTAAGAGTTTATTATTATTTGTATACTTTAAAGTGTTTTTAATTATCCAGCCTTGAAAAATCAATGTCTCTAAAAGAGGCGCGGCCAGCACTGCTATGATGAACCACTCGGTATTTGCTATAACCTTAGGACCGGCGGTGTGGCCGGGAAATAAAACAAAAGAGAAAAGACATGTAATCAACGAATCTGCTAAAATGGCCCACAGAATAAGGCTTGGGATAGAATAGGTTGAAAGTTTATTTATCAACCTGTTGAAGATAGTGTCCTGATTTGATAGAGTGGGAATCATACAATATTTTTTAAAGAGTGATTTTTCATTTAATTCAGGTAATGAATAAAGGGAGCAGAAAAACTCTGCCCCCTTTTCTGACTACTTTTTCAAATTTGGTGGTAATGATGCCTGAAATTCACTTGCGGTTTTTACAAATACATAAAAACATTTCGCAGTAACACCTGCAGCATAGGCTATATCTTCCCAAAAACCACTACCTCCCTCCACTGATAGTAGTTCGTCCGTTGTCAGGTCGGTTAAGCAGTCGAATGAATCTGACAATAATTGTACTTTTTTCATAGTTGTTTTATTTTGCGGGTTTATCAAAATTCCATCCATCCCTTAAGCCGTGTTTGATCTCCTCCCAATGCTCGATGATCTCGTTTGCAGCGGCATACCAGCTTAATTTTTTTAAGAATGCCTTCCAGACTCCGCCACCGTTGATGTTGCTCATTTCGAAACAATCAATCGGGGCCAGCCCCATTTTGTTTAATTCCATCGTTTTCATAAAATGTAGTTTTGATTTCCCCCTTCATTTTCGCATCGTGCATGGGTATCAGAGGATTTTTAAATTGCCCATTTACCATTGGCCAAATGATGCAATAAAATTCTGAACCTGCATTTCGGAAACCAAGTATTTGCATCAGAACAATGTTAGCCTGCCTGACAGCTTTTTACGGGGAGAAAAATACCGTTTAAATACGGCCTGTAATAGCGTGTTTACACCCTTTTTTTAGAAATGGGGAGCGCTTAGTATTGTGTTCTTATATCACCCTTTAATATTTATCAATGTATAAAAGAAGCGAAGAACGTCTCCGGATAGCCCGTAATATCAGGCTGATAAGAGAATTAAGGAATTTTGACCAGCGTTTTGTTGCAGCAGAACTCGGCGTTGGCCGATCCACACTTTCTACCTGGGAAAACGCCGTTTCAGAAGTTAAAATTGAAAGCCTGATCAGGCTGGCAGAAATATTCGGACTGGATAATTACCGGCAGATCATTGATTTTGACCCGGAGGAATTGTTTAAGAGGAAGCGTGAATCGTGAGATGTGAATCGCGCTTATTTAGCTAAAACTGCTATTGCATCCTGCTTGTCTTTTTCGAGTTGTTTTTTTAATTCGTCAAGTCCATTGAATTTTATTTCTCCGCGCAGGTAATGGTGTACATGCACCTGTATTGTTTGTCCGTAGATATCTTCATCAAAATCAAAAATATTCACTTCAATCACTTTTTTCTTCCCATCAACCGTTGGCCGCAAGCCAATATTCATCATGCCCTTATACATCTTATCCGCGATGGGCGATTCGTGCATCACAACAGTAACTGCATACACCCCATTCCCGGGTATCAATTTTTCTTCGCTGGCAATATGCAGGTTGGCAGTTGGGTAACCTATCGTTCGCCCCAGTTTATTGCCTTCAATAACCAGCCCTTCAAAAAAATAAGTGTAGCCTAAAAAAGCATTTGCACGGGCAATATCATTCTCAACCAATGCATGGCGGATCCTGGTTGAACTGATCACGATCTCATTAATGATCTGTTCAGATATTTCCTTCACTTCAAACCCAAATGTCTTACCATACTCCTTCATCATATGGTAATCGCCCTCACGCGCTTTACCAAAGCGATGATCATACCCGATGATCACCGTATGCGGTTTGAAATATTTATAAAGAAAATCTTTTACATATTGCTCGGCAGTCTGGTTGGCAAATACATGATCAAACGGAACCACTACCAGGTGGTCAATACCTGCGGCATCCAGCAGGCCTATCTTTTCGTCGAGGGTGTTAAGCAGTTTGATGTCTCCGGGCACAGAAGAAACAACTTTTCGGGGATGGGGGTGAAAAGTGATGATCACCGTTTCACCATCAATGCGGGCAGCCTCTTCTTTTAATTGCGCAATGATCTTTTTATGCCCCAAATGCACACCATCAAAAGTTCCGATAGTAACCACTGCCCGGTTAAAATCCGGTAATGAGCCCGCTAATTCACGATGTACCCTCATAGTTGGGCAAAAGTAAGGGACAAAATCGGGAAATTTTGGAATTGGGAAATTGGGAAATTGGGAAATTGAAAGGGCTGGTTTCTTTTGACCTCATGGCTAATCCTTACATTTGCAGCAATTCCAAAATTTCCCAATTCCAAAATTCCAAAATGTCATTATACGCTAAACGTGGTGTTTCGGCTCAGAAAGAAGAAGTGCATGCAGCCATCCAGAAACTGGACCAGGGCCTGTACCCCAACGCCTTTTGTAAAATATATGCAGATTTTTTATGTGGTGATAATGATTGGGTAAACATTATGCACGCCGATGGAGCGGGTACCAAAAGCATTCTGGCCTATCTCTACTGGAAAGAAACCGGTGATGTGAGCGTATGGAAAGGAATAGCGCAGGATGCAGTGGCCATGAACCTTGACGACCTGCTTTGTGTGGGTGTTACCGATAATCTGTTGTTTTCTTCTACCATCGACAGGAATAAACTGCTTATTACAGGCGAAATTTTGCAGGCTGTGATCAATGGCACGCAGGAATTCTTTGATACATTAAAAACATTCGGCGTTCATATCCATTACCTCGGCGGCGAAACCGCCGATGTGGGCGATGTGGTTAGAACAATTGCTGTAAACGGTACCATGACGGCCCGCTGGCCCAAATCTAAATTAGTTACCAACGATAAAATTGCGCCGGGAAATGTAATTGTAGGTTTTGGCAGCTCAGGTAAAGCATCTTACGAAACAGCATATAACAGCGGCCTTGGCAGCAATGGCTTAACCAGCGCCCGTCATGATGTGTTGAGTAAATATTATGCAGAGAAATACCCAGAAACATTCGAGCCCAAACTGAATGATGAAGTGGTTTATTTAGGAACGAATAAAATGTTGGATGAAATAAATATTGGCAACGAACAAATAAATGTTGGAAAATTATTATTGTCGCCAACCAGAACCTATGCACCATTGCTGAAGGTTTTGCTGGATAATTATTTTGAAGATATCAATGGACTGATCCATTGCAGTGGCGGTGGCCAGACCAAGTGCATGAAATATTTGCCGCAGCCTCTATCCATCATCAAAGACAATCTGTTTGATATTCCCCCGATTTTTCAATTGATCCGGAAAAACTCGGGTGCCGATTTCAGGGAAATGTACCAGGTATTTAATATGGGGCACCGCCTGGAAGTATTTACTAACGAATCTGCGGTGGAGAAAATGATTGAAGCAGCTAAATCATTCAATATAGAAGCTAAGGTGATCGGCAGGGTAGAACCTGCAACACAATCATCTCTCCTGCTCAAAGGCAGCTTTGGCGAACTGAAGTATGAATATTAACAGGCTTTTCACCTGCAACTTAACCGGCTGGTGGAAGTGAGACATTAAAATCTTAGTAAGAAATTGTAATTTAGAGGTATGTCAGACACAGTTGTTTCTATCCAGAATGCTAATATTTACCAGGGCAATAACCTGGTGCTGCAAAATGTAAATTTTACCGTTAACAGGGGCGAGTTCGTTTACCTGGTGGGTAAAACCGGAACAGGTAAAAGCAGTTTATTAAAAACATTGTATGGTGAATTAACCCTGCGCGAAGGCAATGGTTCTGTAGTTGGGTTTGATTTGCGCACTATGGACTGGAAAAAAGTTCCTTTCTTGCGCCGGAACCTCGGTGTGGTATTCCAGGATTTTCAATTGCTTACTGATAGAAACGTGCAGGAGAACCTGCGCTTTGTTTTAAAAGCTACCGGCTGGAAAGATGAGCGTTTGATGGAAGAAAAGATCAATGATGTGCTGGATAAAGTAGGCCTTAAAAGCAAAGGATTTAAAATGCCTTTTGAGATGAGTGGCGGAGAGCAACAGCGTGTAGATATTGCCCGTGCCTTACTCAACTCTCCCAAATTAATACTGGCCGATGAGCCAACCGGGAACCTTGATCCCGAAACCAGTGATGAGATCATGCAGTTACTCATCCAGATCGCTAAAGATTATGGTACATCAGTAATTATGGCAACACATGATTTTATTGTGATCAACCGCTACCCTTCAAGAATGTTGAAAACCGAGAATGGCAAAGTAATAGATAGCGCTGCGGTTGCTGTATAGCAAACCCTCTGTGTTAATCTGTGCAATCCCCGCCTGGCCGGACGGGCAAGTGTGGTAAAAAACTACCCCCATATCCGGGCAGTCAATTTTTTTGCATTCACTTCATTATTGAACATCCCGGTAAGTAATCGTTTTCTCAATTCAATTTCTTCAGAAGTAAAGGGCTGATGATATAATTGTGCAATGATCTCCTGAAAAGCGTTTACAGTAGTTCCTATATGACAGGCAGATTCGAGCCCGCTGCCCGCAACGGTTGCATCATTCACCACACAATGCCGTCCATTAAACAAGGTGTTTACTAATTTAACTTTCATACCTGTTGTGGTATAAGATGGCAGGATATTAATATGAGCTTTGGCAATCATATCCTGCATTTCTTTTTCGGATGGATTGGCTACTAAACAGGTATGGTTAGTGGCATGCGCAAGTCTGTGTAATTCCCCGGATGGATTTTTTCCCGCAATTACAAGAGGAACTTTAAGCTTTGGAAACACTTTCTCCAATAACCAGAAAGCTGCTTTTTCATTGGCATCCACACTCAGGTCGCCATGGTATAAACAATAGGAGCCCATGCCTTCAAGGCATTGCACTTTCCATTCCGGAATAAAAAGGGGCAACTGTTCAACCTGTTTGCAGTTCAGTTCATTTCTATATACCGCAGCATCCTTTTCTGTTATGCCAAAGAACATGGCTTTTGAAGCGATCTTCTTTTCATACACTTTCAGCAGTTTGCTTTCAATCCAGTAATACATTTTTTTTACAGGTGATGATGTGTTCCGGCCCAGCTCCCGATAATATTGGTGTTCCACATTATGCAGCCGCACAAAACATTTTCGGTTTTTAAAACGGTTATCCAGCAACAGATAAGTGCAATGAACACCTTCCATAAAAATGGGATGATCGTCTTTTAAAAGATTCTCCAGTAATTCTTCATTCTTCCTGCTCGAAACAATATAGGGTAGTGTATTGGATATGCCTTTATGCCCGGTATGCCGCTCATAGTAGTTTACACTGGCACAATATTTATTCAATTCAGGCTGTTCCGGGCGGCCATAGGTAAAGCAGTGTAAGTGAATGGCAATGCACTGTGCCTGTAATGCGGGGAGTTTGTAAAACACATCTATCAAACCACCATAATCGGCAGGGTATGGTATATTGAAAGCAATGATATGTAAATGCTTTTCCAGGGTTAGAGCTTGTTATAAATGTTCAGCAGGGCCTGCTGTTCGTGTTCCCAGTTCCATATTTCTCTTGCCTTCAGGCATTGCAGGCGCAGTGTATTATAAAGAACAGTATCGGTTAGTAAATTGTTCAATGCGCCGGCAATTGTTTCGGGCTTTGTATCATCTATTAAACTGGCAACACCATATTCGTGGTTGATGCCTGCATATTCAGGGTAGTTAACGCATAGCTGCGGTATGCCCGCCATTATATAATCGAAGAACCGGTTGGCGAGTGAATAATATTGGTTCATGCCATCGCGCTCAAACAAAGTAATTCCTGCATAAGCCTGTGGGGTTAATTGTGCAAGATCTACGGGTGATATGCTGCCTTTTAGTTCGATCTTTCCTTCTAATCCATGTTGTTTGATCAGTTGTTTTGTCTGCTCATAAAAATTCCCTTTTCCACAGATCACCAGTCTTGCATTCACTTCTTTCATGGCAGGGATCAGTGTTTCAAAACATCTGCCCTCATTAACTGCGCCCTGGTATAATAACCATTTTTCCTGTTGATTAATATTTGACGGTAAAGAATAAGAGCGCGGCAAATTTCTGATCAACCCATAATGTACCCCATAGCGTTTAACCAGCTCATCAATAATTGATTGATTAACTGTATAACCCGACTTAAATTCTGGTACCGCAAATCTTTCAATGGCCAGCCATATTACATGAATGACTGGGCGGGCCAGTATCTCTTTCTGCTCAGTAAATATTTCATGTGCATCGTAAACCCGTTTTTGTTTTTTTAAGACGCTGACAAAATAAACCGGCAGGATAGTATCAAGATCAATCGCGCAAAGTATATCTGCCTTACTAAACAAGAGAAAGAGAAACAGCCGCAGGTTATATTCCGAATAAAACAAAAAACCCTTCGAAAAAAAACAATCCAGTCTTACCTGTTCATAAGCCTCTGGTTTGATAGGTATGGATCCCTTCCGCTTTCTGCCCGTTAACACCACCTCATAACCAGCCTCGGCCAGTGTGCCTGCAATCCGTTGCATACGCTGGTCGTAACTCAGGTCATTGGTAACTGTAAAAATGATCTTTGGCAAAATAGCTGAGATTGACGGTCTGTTTTAAAGTTTTGTTAGTCCGTAACGATATAGAGTTTAACAGGAATAAATGTATTACATTTTGTTGATAGTCAGATTGTTGTAATATTTTTTATAATATCTTGTTTTTGGACCATTTTACTTCTCCACCTCTTATACACAGGATTTTTTCCCGCACATACATAGTCGCCGTTTTTACTGTATGTTCGCAGGTACTTAAACAGGATAGACGTGAGATTAAAGTCGTTAGAAATCAAAGGGTTCAAAAGTTTTGCTGATAAAACCGTAGTCAGTTTCGACGAAGGTATAACAGGTATCATCGGTCCAAATGGTTGTGGAAAATCCAATATCATTGATAGTATCCGTTGGGTAATTGGGGAACAAAAAATATCTGCACTCAGAAGTGAAAACCTCGAGGCATTGGTTTTTAATGGCAGTAAAACAAGAAGTCCAAGTGGTCTTGCAGAAGTGAGTCTTACTTTCGAGAATACCAAAAATCTGCTTCCAACCGAATTTAATACGGTAACTGTAACCCGCCGTTTTTATAAAAATGGGGAGAGCGAATACAGGCTGAATGATGTTTCGTGCCGTTTAAAAGATATTCATAATCTTTTTCTTGATACGGGTGTAAGTACCGATAGTTATGCCATCATCGAATTGGGTATGGTGGATGATATCATCAAAGACAAAGAGAACAGCCGCCGAAGAATGTTAGAACAGGCTGCCGGTATTACCATCTACAAAACACGTAAGAAAGAAGCCAAAAATAAACTGGATGCTACCGAACAGGATCTTGCCCGTATTGAAGATCTGTTGTTCGAGATCAATAACCAGTTAAAAACACTTGAGAGCCAGGCTAAAAAAGCAGAGAAGTTTTACGAGATCAAAAAAGAATACAAAGAAGTAGCGATAGAACTGGTGAAAGCTGCACTGGAAGGGTTCAATGTTACCTACAAAGACCTGAACGAGCAGCAGGAGCAGGAAACCGATAAAAAAATACAATTAGAAGCAGAGATTGCTACCGAAGAAGCAGCGATAGAGCAGGAAAAAGTTGGATTTGTTGAGAAAGAAAGGGCTTTGCAAAGTATGCAGCATGAGTTTAACGACTACCTGCAGGACCTTCGCAGCAAAGAGAATGAAAAGAATCTTGCTACCCAGAAGCTGCACTACCTGAAAGAAAAAGAAGCCAGTCTGAAAGAATTCCTGGAAAAAGCTGAAGGGCAATTAAAAACCATCGGCGACTCAATTGAATACACCCAAATGCAGGTAGGAGAAGAGCAAGCTAATTTGCTTGATCTGCAGGAGAAAGTAGAGACCTCCAAATTTGATGTAGAAGATAAGCGCCGCATTTTTGACGAGAAAAGAAGTGGGGTAGATGCTTTACGTAACCGCTACCAGCAAATACAGCGCAGTCAGTTTGATGCTGAGAAAAAAGTAGCTGTTGCAGATACGTCTATTCTTAACCTGCAAAGGGCTCAGTCGCAGTTGAATGATGAAAAACAAAACCGCGAATCGCAATTACAGCAGTTAAGTGTTGAATTAGAGGAAAAAGAATCAACCCTTGAGGCGAAGCGCATTGACCTGCAGCAATTGCAGGAGCATCAGGAAAAAACCAAAGAGCAGATATTTGAAACACAGGCGCAATTAGAAGTATTGCGGAATGAACTGAATGAAGAGAACCGCAAACTCGATTCAAAGCGCAATGAGTTTAACCTGTTAAAGAGCCTGATCGATTCGATGGAAGGCTATCCGGAGAGCATTAAGTTCCTGCACAAAAATCCTGAATGGAACCATGCAGCGCCAATTCTGTCTGATATTATTTATGTAAAAGAAGAATATAGAACGGCTGTTGAAAATGTACTCGAACCATACCTGAATTATTATGTGGTAAATAACCTGGAAGAAGGCCTGCAGGCGGTTAACCTGTTGGATGCACATAAAAAAGGCAAGGCTAATTTCTTCATGCTGGAGAAGTTTGCAGATATCAGAATAGATACACATCAACCTGCCAACACCATTAAAGCGCTGGATGTAATTGAGGTAGACACCCAATACTGGAAATTAGCCGAATATCTATTAGGCAATGTTTACATCGCCGAAAATGATGAAGCTATTGCCAACAGTAACGGCGCGGTGGTTCTGGAAAAACATGGTAAATACGTAAAAGGGAAATATACACTTACAGGCGGAAGCGTTGGTTTGTTTGAAGGAAAGAAAATCGGTCGCGCCAAGAACCTGGAAAAATTATCAGAAGAAATTTCCGACCAGGAATCAGTTGTTAACCTGCTGAAATCAGATATTCAGGCCAAGCATAATGAAGTGATCGCTTTTAACGACCAGTTGAAAGAGAATGTGATCAAGCAAACCGAGAACGAGATCAACCAGCTTACCAACCAGGTGTTTGCTGCAAAGAACAGGATAGAAAATCTACAGGTGGCGCAACAGAATGGATTGCAGCGACTGGAAGATATTGATCAGCGTTTACAGGCCGAGCATGATGCTATTGCTTCTACGCGTGAAGAATTTCAGCAGTTGAATGAGCAGTTGCAATCAACTACTGATGAACTGAAAACAGTTGAGCAGGATTACCAGTTGTCTGAACAGGAATACAATTATGCATCGGTTCAATACAATGAAACCAATTTACAGTACACCCGCCAGCAAAGTAAGATCACCACTTTGCAGCAGGAATTAGTATTCAAAGAAAACCAGTTGAACGATCTGCATGTACAGATCACCAATAATACCACACAGCTATCCGAAGCGTCTGAAGCTATTACAGAAGGAGAGAAAGCATTGGTAGGATCGGAAGAAATGTTGCTGGAGATGCTGCGTAAGAAAGAAGAAGAAGAGAAAAAATTAAATGAAGCAGATCAGGCATATTATAATCTCCGTAACGCATTACAGGAAAAAGAAAGTGAACTGAGGTTAAAAGTGAAGAGCAGGGAAATGATTGATCACCTGCTGACAGATATCAAGGATAAGCTGAATGAACTGAAATTACAGCTTGCAGGAATGAAAGAAAGACTGATTGTTGAGTTTAAAGTTGAACTGGATGAGATATTAGAACAGGAAAGAACCACTACTACCAGCCTGGAAGAATTACAAGCCAGCTCAGACCGCATGCGCAAGCGCCTTGATAATATGGGTGAGGTTAACCCTACGGCTATTGAAGCATATACGGAAATGAAGAAACGTTACGAGTTCATCCTTGAACAAAAGAACGATCTGGTATCAGCTAAGGAAAGCCTGCTTCAAACTATTCAGGAGGTGGAAGCTACTGCCAACCAGCAGTTCCTCGATACTTTTAATCAGGTGCGCGAAAATTTCCAGAAAGTGTTCAAGGCCTTGTTTACAGAAGAAGATACGGCAGATATGATCCTTGTAAACCCGGAGAACCTGGCAGAAACAGGAATTGAGATCATTGCCAAACCAAAAGGTAAACGCCCTTCTTCTATCACACAGTTAAGTGGTGGTGAGAAAACCTTAACAGCAACAGCATTGTTGTTCTCTATTTATCTTATCAAGCCGGCGCCGTTCTGTATTCTGGACGAGGTAGATGCACCACTGGATGATGCCAACGTAGGTAAGTTTACACAGATGATCAAGAAGTTCAGTGATAACTCACAGTTCATCATTGTAACACACAACAAACAAACCATGAGTGCGGTTGATGTGATCTATGGTGTAACCATGCAGGAGCCGGGCGTGAGTAAACTGGTGCCGGTAGATTTCAGAAGTCTGGCAAATTAAGGTCTCAGAACTTACATAGTAATTTACTTTTTTTAATAATGACCTCATTTCCGGATGGGGTCATTTCAATTGTACTGATATGTCATTGTATAAAAAAATGAACCCGTTTTCGCGGCTTAATAATGACACAGGTTTAAGTACTAAGAATAACGATTTGGGCAGTGGCCGTTTTATCAATAAAGACGGCAGTTACAACCTGGTAAAAGAAGGCATGCCTTTTTGGAAAAGGATCAGTTTGTTTCATGCTATGCTGAACCTGTCTTCGTGGAAGTTTATTACTGTTATCGTTGTATATTATCTTATCATCAATCTTGGCTTCACCACTATTTATTTTCTGATCGGTCCTGATGAACTGACGGGTTTGCCTCAGGGAGTAAGTAACTGGCGCATCATTAAAGAACTTTTTTATTTCAGCACTGAAACATATACAACTGTTGGATACGGTAGAGTAAATCCAATAGGAGATCTGGCTAACCTTGTATCGGGATTGGAATCACTCACAGGCTTATTATCCCTTGCCATTGTTACCGGTTTGATCTATGGCCGTTTCTCTAAACCCCGGAGCTATCTGGCTTTCAGTGAACATGCACTGGTATCACCTTATAAAGAAATAACCGGATTAATGTTTCGCTTTGCTGCTTATAAAGACATGCACACTTTAACTGATCTTGAGGTTAAAGTGAACATCGGGTTAAAGGTTCTGGAAAACGAGGAGCCTGTGTATAAATATTTTTCGCTCGACCTTGAAAGAACCCGGGTTGAAAGCCTGCCTATGAGTTGGACCGTGGTACATCCCATCACTGAAACCAGTCCATTCTACGGGCTTACAGAAGCAGATATGAAAAACGCCGATGTGGAATTGTATGTGATGCTTCGTGGTTTTGATGATGTATTTTCAAATTATGTACTGCAAAGGACTTCTTATACTTACCAGGAAATACTGTTCAACCGTAAATTCGTGCCTATGTACCGCGAAAGCGGCGATGGGCAAACAACCATACTGGAACTGCATAAGATCAATATGCACAAGCCGGTGTAACTGATGCCGGACTCTTTTTTCATTTAATCATATTAAATTACCATCTTGTACAGATCCATCACCATACTTTATCTGGTTTGTTTTGGTTGTTATATTTTATTTACCCGCCAGCCGGATTATTTTGATGGAGAAAAATCGCCGGCTATAATCAAGTGGTTACCGGATAGTATTACACACAAAAATATACCGCAAGCAGTTTATTCTGATGGGTTGAAACAGCACGCCATCGATGCGCGGTATTTTTTGCGTGAATGGAAAGAAGGTGATAAACTGGAAGTGATTTATGAATCAGGATTGCCTGATAAAGCTGCTGTATATACTTTCTGGGGTTACTGGATTACATGGGGTGAGTTGCTGGCTACCATTCTTATATACTTAGCTCTTTTCCAGATCGCTATTTCGGTTACAAAAAATCCCACACCGGAAGCATTGGTGGAGCAATTGGAGTTTAAAGAGATTAAGAAACGGAAGTATAAGGAGTAAGGGTTGGTAACATTGCGGTTACTTCAATAGTCAATCACAATTATAACAGAAAAACAATCACCACAGATTCACGGATTTTTCTGTGTAAATCTGTGAATCTGTGGCGAAAAAAATAGATAGTCCTAAAAATCATAGATCTTCTGAGGTTAGCCCAGATGTCGTTTAATATCCTTCTCCACATCCCTGTTCTTGATGGTTTCGCGTTTGTCGTATAACTTCTTTCCTTTGCCCAATCCTATCTCAACCTTTACAAAATTCTTCTCGTTAAAAAATACTTTCAGTGGAACAATGGTATAGCCTTTCTCTTTCAGCTTAGCCTGAATTTTTTTTAATTCCTTTTTGTTGAGTAGTAATTTCCGGTCGTGTACTTCAATGTGGTTATTGGCAGTGCCATGTGTATAGCTGGCAATAAATAACCCGCGTACCCAGAGCTCCCCTTCATCAAACAAACAAAAAGCATCATTAAAGCTTAGCTTCCCATCCCGTATAGACTTTACTTCTGTACCCAGCAATGCAATGCCGGCCACATATTTATCTTCTATGTAGTAATTAAAATAAGCCTGCCTGTTGTTCATCTCGGCCATTCGTGTAATTAGAAATTAATAATTAGTAGTTAGTAATTATTTTGATATAGGGTCAGCGCTAAACATAGAACCAAAAAACATACGGCGTTCAATTACTAATTATTAATTACTAATTACTAATTAAACCCCTCAGCTTCTGAAGAGCAATACCAACTGTGAGAGTTTATCCCTCAATGCTTTCCTGTCAACAATAAAATCAAGGAAACCATGCTCCAGTAAAAATTCGCTTCGCTGGAAACCTTCGGGAAGGTCTTTTTTGATGGTCTCTTTAATTACCCGTGGGCCCGCAAAACCGATCAGGGCGCCTGGTTCGGCAATGTTCAAGTCGCCCAGCATTCCAAAGCTGGCAGAGATACCGCCAAAAGTTGGGTCGGTGAGTAATGAGATATAAGGAAGCTTTGCATCGCTTAACTGCGATAGTTTACCACTTGTTTTTGCCAACTGCATCAGGCTGAACGCACTCTCCATCATACGTGCACCACCACTCTTGCTGATCACCAGGTAAGCCAGTTTGTGTTCAATACAATAATCAACCGCACGGCTGAATTTTTCTCCCATCACACTACCCAGTGAGCCACCAATAAATTCAAAATCCATACAGGCAATCACAATACCCTCGCCATTAACGGTTCCGGTTGCTACACGCATCGAATCTTTCAGATCGGTTTTTGAATGGATATCATCCAAACGTTTCTGGTAAGATTTCAGGTCGGTAAAACCAAGAGCATCTTTACTGCGGATGGTATCAAACAGTTCTGTGTATTCTTTGTTGTCGAAAATGAATTCAAAATATTCTTCACTGCCAATACGATGATGGTAATTACACTTAGGGCAAACAAACAGGTTTTCTCTTAATTCGGTTGTGGTGCAGATATAATTACACTCCGGACATTTGGTCCATAATCCTTCCGGAGTTTCTTTTTTATCGGCAGTAGACGTAAGGATTCCTTTCCTGATACGCTTGAACCATCGCGGCTTTGCAGGGTCGCCTCCCTGGCTTTCCTCACCGGTTAAATTTGCTTCAAAATCTTCTTCACGTTCTTTTTTCATAACGGTCAATACGTTGGGGGGTCGAAGATAACGATAATTATAAAATCAATGGATTTATGGCATAAAACCGTTTATGCACAAAAGCTTAAACAGTTAATTAAATTACCATTTTTACGCCAAAAAGCCGGATTATTTGCAGGGAAATAGTAAAAAAGGCCCGGTATCAATTACCGGGCCTTTGGTTTTATGCGTTTCTGTTAATACAGTTCAAATCTTCAAATGCAACTTCCAATCGCTTGATGAAGCTCTCTTCTCCTTTACGGAGCCATACACGCGGGTCGTAATATTTTTTATTAGGCTTACTGGCTCCTTCAGGATTACCCAACTGGCCTTGCAGGTATGCTTCATTCTTTATGTAGAAGTCTTTAATGCCTTCCCAGAATGCCCATTGCATGTCGGTATCAATATTCATTTTGATAGCGCCATAACTGATCGCTTCACGGATCTGGTGTTGTGGAGAACCACTGCCGCCGTGGAAGACAAAGTATACCGGCTTAGGACCTGTTTTCAGTTCTTTCTCAATATAATCCTGGCTGTTCTTTAAGATCTCAGGACGGAGTTCTACATTACCCGGACTGTACACACCGTGTACATTACCAAAGGCAGCAGCAACAGTGAACAGTTTGCCTACTTTACTAAGTTCAGTATAAGAGTATGCAACGTGCTGTGGCTGGGTGTATAATTTATCATTCTCAACGCCGCTGTTATCTACACCATCTTCTTCACCACCGGTAACACCCAGTTCAATTTCAATACTCATACCCAATGGGGCCATTCGTTTGTAAAATTCAACAGAGGTTTGGATGTTTTCTTCAATAGGTTCTTCAGAAAGATCAAGCATATGGGAACTGAAAAGAGGCTGGCCTTTTTCTTTATGAAATTGTTCGCCTGCATCTATCAAACCACTGATCCATGGCAACCATTTTTTGGCAGCGTGATCAGTATGTAATACAACAGGTACACCATAATACTTAGCTACATTATGAATATGTAAAGCGCCGGAAATCGCGCCAGAAATATTGCCCTGGAGTTTATCATTAGGCATTCCTTTACCGGCAATGAATTGAGCACCGCCGTTCGAGAATTGAATAATAACCGGAGAATTTACTTTTGCTGCTGTTTCCAAAACTGCATTAATGGTATTGGTACCAATGGTATTTACTGCAGGTAACGCAAACTGGTTGTCTTTTGCATCATTGTATAATGCTTCTAATTCATCGCCGAATAAAACCCCGGCACGGTACTTTTTCATTGTGTAGATGTTTATTTATTAAATGGGGGTGCTGTAAATTTTGGGCAAGATACTGCATGTGCCGCAAAAGCGTATGGGCAATTTTACACATTAGCATTATGGATAAGCTGTTGCAACTCTTGAAAATATCCAACGGCAGGCAACATCCTGCTGCCATACCAGCTAAACATTTCACCATCTGCCAATAAAATGCGTATCCCGGGCAATGCTTTTTGTAGTTCTTCCTGATGTGTCTGGTTGAATGGATAAGGTTCGGATGACAGTAAAACCAGTTCTGTATGATTGTTTTTTAGCTGTGCAATGTCAATAACAGGATACCTTTCAAGTCCCGCGAACACATTGTCCAGGCCATTTAACCGTAACATTTCATCAATAAAAGTATTTCCACCTGCCGCCATAAAAGGGGCTTTCCAGATCAGGTAAGCGGTTCTTACATTTCTGGTTTTATTTTTACTTACAAACGTTTGTAATATGGTCCATTCTTTTTCTATTTGATAGATGAGATTGGCTGCAGAACCTGCCCTGCCCGTTATTTCTCCAATGCTTTTGATCATGCTTAATGCATCTTTTGCATCGCAGATATCACTGATCCAGACCGGGGCAATTTTTTCAAGGGCCTCTATCTGCTCTTTACTATTCTCTTCTTTATTGGCGATGATAAGATCGGGTAGGAGAGAAATAACCGTATCCGGGTTAACTGATTTGGTTCCGCCAGCCCTTGTTTTATTTCTGAACCACGTGTGTGGATGTACACAAAATTTAGTGATGCCGATCACTTCTTCTTCCAGTCCAAGAGCAAACAACAATTCTGTTTGTGAGGGAACCAGTGAGATGATCCGCTTTGGTAATTCGTTAATTTCAATTATCCTGTTTAACTGATCTGTATAAAAAGGCATCAGCTAAAATACTGAGAAGTTTTAACAGGCCGTAAAGATTAAACTAAACATGTTTTGCTATCAAAATAACTCAGTTTAGAAGAAAGTTTCTCTGCGCTTCCTCTGCCTCTCATCTTCTCCGCGGTGAATTGAATCATTTACCCAAAGCAATCCGGCTATCAGTCAGGATTTTTTCACCGCTGACCCGCAGCGTAAAAGAGTTTACGCAGAGAAGCGACTAATTTCAATCGCACAACAAATTAAACTAAGTTCTGTTACCTGTATTTGTACCACGATCCTGTATTAAACAACAGCACCGTTTCATCTTCCCTGATATAATCTTTTTCTATCAGTTTCTTTAAGCCGATATATGTAGCACTGCCTTCAGGAGAAAGTAATAAACCTTCTTTCGATGCAAGCTCCAGAATTCCTTTTTGTATCTCGTCTTCACTAACAGCTACAGCAGCGCCCCCGCTTTCATGAACTACCTGTTGAATCAGGTCTTTCGCAAATGGGTTAGGCACTGCCAGTCCATAAGCAACAGAAGCTTCGGGCGAATACGATTCTGGAAAAACGCCGTCTTCAAACATTTGTATCATTGGGTTGCAATTTTCAGATTGTACAATAATCATTTTAGGTAAGCGGCCTTTGGTTATCCAGCCTATCTGCTGCATTTCTTTAAATGCTTTCCACATGCCTATTAACCCGGTACCTCCGCCGGTAGGGTAAATAATGGTATCGGGTAATTGCCAGTTCAGTTGTTCTGCTATTTCAAAACCCAATGTTTTTTTTCCTTCCAAACGATAAGGTTCTTTCATAGTAGACATATCAAATGCGCCGGTTTCAGCAGCAAGTTGTTTTGCTTTTTTACCACAGGCATCAATCAAGCCATCCATCAATAGCAGTTCTGCACCATAGCACCGGCATTCTTCCTGTAAAGTTTGAGGTGTATGTCGGGGCATAACAATCGTCGCTTTAATGCCCGCTTTGGCGGCATAAGCACTCAATGCGCCACCTGCGTTACCGGCAGTAGGTATGATGCAATGCGTAATACCCGTTTCTTTTGCCTTAGAGATGGCCACACTTAAACCTCTTGCTTTAAAAGAACCTGTTGGATTAACACTTTCATCTTTTAATAACACCCGGTGTATTCCAAGCGCAGCAGTAATTTTTCTCAGGCTATGGATGGGTGTCCAGCCTTCTTCCAGACTTACAATATTGTGCGGATCTAAAACTGGCAGGAATGCCCTGTAGCGCCACATGTTAAAAGGCTTCCCTTCCAGGTATTTGCGGGATAAGGGCACAAGGTTATACTCTGCCAATAACGGCTGGTTGCAGCAGGCAGCAAAGGTTTGAATTTCTGTAAAACGATAACTTCGTCCGCACGAAGCGCAACGCAGGCCTGTTATAAAAGAGATGTTTGAGACTGCTGTTTCCACGCAGTAAATGTAGCGGATAGATATAACCTGCAATATGTATAGTTGTTATAATCCATAACTATACGTTATATACCTTCCTGGCCAGTTTGATAAAACTTTTATTTAACCCGCTGTTTTCGCCTTTTCGCTGAACAAAGTAGAAGTTTCTTTCAACATGCAATCCTTCAAAATGGATCTCGGTCAATTCACCGTATTTTAATTCTTTGATGATGGATCTTTGTGGCAGAAAACCCAGTGAGTCTGACTCGATCAGAAAATTCTTTAAAGCCTCTGTACCGCCCAGTCTCACTTTGATATCAAGATCACTCAGCTTGATTTTATTTTTTTCGAGTGAATACTTTAATGTTGCCAGTGTGCCGCTTCCACGCTCACGGATAGCAACAGGCATGGTGAGGATATCTTTTATGTTGTATGTTTTCTTTTTGGCGATCGGGCTTTTCTTACTGCAAACCGCAACCACCCTGTCTGTTAAGAAAGGCTGATAATCTACATGTGTCAGTTTTGCACGCCCTTCAATAATGCCAAGATCAATATCCTGGTTAAGCAAGGCTTCCAGCACCAACTCAGAGTTACGGTTAAGAGAAGTGATATTGATGTGGGGGTAATGCTGGTTAAATGCCGATAATACTTTTGGAAGGATGTATAAAGAAACCGTAGTACTTGCGCCCAGCTTTAATACACCTTTGGCCTGCAGTACATCTTTGATGGTGGATATTTCATATTCAACCTGCTCCTGTATGCGTTTAACTTCCACCAGTTTTTCCATCAGTATTCTGCCGGCTTCTGTCAGTTCAATATGAATCCCTTTCCTGTCGAACAGTTTGGTTTTATAAAATTCTTCCAGTGCTTTGATATGCTTGCTGATAGCAGGTTGGGATATATACAATACCTGGCTCGCCTTTGAAAAGCTTTTCTGCTGTGCTACTGTCAGGAAAACATCATGGCGTGTTGAGATCATGGGAATTGGGAGTTGTGAATGGGCAATGGTGAATGGGCAATTGGCAATTAGTAGTGAATAGAGTAGATCTCCGGGCAGTTACGCGTGTACCATATTCACAATTCACCATTCACAATTGCCCACACCTTACTATTTCGCCAAACTATGTATCACATCATACTTGGTCACAATATGGTAATCACCTTTTTCATCTTTTGCCAGAACGGCCCCATTCTCTTTGGTTATCAGGCTGCCTAATCTTTCTACCGGTGTTTCAAAATCTACAATGGGATAGGCATGTTCCATCACACTCTCAATCGTTGCATTCCTGATCTCAGGGTTATTAAATACTTTCTGAAATAAACCACTTTCGCTTATTGCACCAACCAGTTCCCCGTCTTTCATTACCGGTATCTGTTCAATATCGTACCGCTTCAGTAATTCAACAGCTTCTGCAACCGTTTTGGCCGGATCAATGGTAACTAATCTTTTTGCAGTTCTTCCGCTAACAATGTCTTTAAATGATTTCACATCTAAAAAGCCCCGCTCCATCATCCATTCATCATTATAAATTTTTCCAACATAGCGGCTGCCATGGTCGTGAAAAATACAAACTACCACATCGTCTTTGGTGAGCGATGATTTTAGCTGCATTAATCCCTGTATACAACTACCGGCACTGTAACCACAGAACAGTCCTTCTTCCTTCGCAATTCTCCTTGCCATTACAGCCCCATCTTTATCGGTTACCTGCTCAAAGCGATCAATCACACTCATATCATAATTCTGCGGCACAAAGTCTTCTCCAAAACCTTCAGAAATATAAGGGTGTACCTCATTCATATCAATCTCACCCGTATTGAAATATTTTGTAAGCAGAGAACCATACACATCTATCGCCCAGACTTTGATATTGGGATTTTTTTCTTTCAGGTACATGGCTGTTCCGGTAATGGTACCACCGGTGCCTGCCGTACAAACAAGGTGAGTAATTCTTCCTTCCGTCTGCTCCCAGATCTCAGGCCCGGTACTTTCGTAATGCGCCTGGCGATTGGCCAGGTTATCGTACTGGTTCATGTACATAGAGTTGGGGATCTCTTTGCCCAAACGTTTTGCCACACTATAATAACTTCTGGGGTCTTCGGGAAGCACATTGGTAGGACAAACAATCACTTCTGCGCCAACTGCTTTCAGTATATCGGCTTTTTCTTTCGATTGTTTATCGGTAGTTACAAAAATGCACTTATAACCTTTTACGCAGGCTGCCAGTGCAAGGCCCATACCGGTATTGCCGCTGGTACCTTCAATGATGGTGCCGCCGGGTTGCAGTTTGCCTTCCTGCTCGGCCACTTCGATCATCTTCAACGCCATACGGTCTTTGATGGAATTGCCTGGATTAAAATAATCCACTTTAGCCAGCACTGTGGCAGGAATATCTTTAGTGAGCTTGTTAAGCCTGATGAGGGGAGTATTGCCTATTGTTTCCAAAATATTGTTGAGCCACATAATTTACTGATGCTGATTTGCACCAAAGGTAAAGTTTTGCTCAGCCGGATAACAACCATTGACAAAATAGATTATGCGAAATAGGGAAAATGTAAAAGGGGAACGGATAATCATCCTTACCGTTTGTACTACCCGCTACCCTTGGGAATATCGTGGTTGTGGCAACCCGTTGGGGTGGCTTTTGTTTACCCGCAAGACTAAAAACTTTTTACTAAATGGAGAATAGTTCCATCGTCGTTCTGGCCATTGGCTACATCTGTTGCCATTTCTGTATTGGCCTTGTTTTGTTTTGACTGGCCGTTGTTGTGGAGGTAACCAAATACTAAGGCGGGTACCAGGGCAATGATGGCGATCATGTTTGCGGTAAAAATGAGCTTTTTCATAACGGTTATTTTTAATGGTTTATTTACTTTGATATAACAAAGATATGTACTGGAATAATACTATGCAATACATAGTACCATTTTAAAGTTGGTATTTCCCATAAAATAATAGTGAGTTATGCTTTGGAATGCAGTAAACACAAGAGGTTTGGAGAAAATAGGGTTGGATGGAGGCGTTTTGAAGATTGTGATGAACGGAAAAATGGCTGTATGAAATGAAGTTTTTAGAGTGAATTTGGGACGGATTCAACTTTGAAACTGTGGTTCCCGAGGTGATAAAGGGAATTTCAGTCGCAGTTTCGCAGATGATGGATTGAAATTAATCTGCGAAACTGCGGCTAAATTTTTCTGGAAATAACAGGGAAACTGGGAGGGATGAATATCGAATATTAAACAGGGAATATTGAATGATGAAGTAGCATTTTAACACACTTCAACATTCAATATTCCCTGTTTAATATTCATTATTCCCTGCAGGTGCATGGAATGAGGGCTGAAATTTAATAATTGAATAGGGAAAGGCTATGACTTAAACAACTCAGTCATTTTACTGCAAAGCTGGCTTTCGATCATTTTCTCGCCTACAAGGATCATATTCTTAAATGCCCTGGCTTCACTGATGCCATGGCCAATGATCACCGGTTTATTAACACCTAAAACCGGGGTGCCGCCATAATTCTCATAATGGAAACGGGTAAAATAGGCATCGTTGCCAAAACCGCGTTGTTGGGCAATATCGTAAACAGATTCTGCCAATTTAAGAATGACGTTACCCGTAAAACCATCACAAACAATCACATCGGCCTTATCATTAAAAAGATCGCGGCCTTCTATGTTACCAATAAAGTTAACTTGTTTATTTTCTTTCAGCAGGGGATAAGTGGCCTGGGTTAATGCATTGCCTTTTCCTTCTTCTTCGCCCACATTCATTAAACCAATTTTTGGAGAAGGCACATTGAGAACAAATTCGGCATATAAACTGCCCAGAACAGCAAACTGATTCAGTTGCTCGGGCTTGCAATCTGCGTTAAGGCCGGCATCAACCAATATGCCTGTGCCACCATTTATTTTGGGAACTACCGTTGCAATGGTTGGCCTGAGGATGCCTTCAATGGTTTTAATGCTGAACATGGCACCTACCAGCATAGCCCCGGTATTGCCCGCACTAAGAAAGGCATCTATCTTACCCGTTGCCAGCATATGGAAACCGATGGCGATAGACGAACGCTGTTTTTCTTTCAGCGCCTTGGTAGGATGTTCGTGGTAACCGATTACTTCGGGGGCATGAATGATGTGAACATTGGGCGATGTTATCCCATGTTCTGCAAGCAAAGGTTTAACCTGTGCTTCATCGCCTATACAAAATAAAGATGCCGTACGACTACCGTCAGACAAGTATAATTGCAGGCCTTTCACCGCCTCAAGCGGTGCAAAATCTCCACCCATCATGTCTAGACCAATATTCATTCGGCAGGAAGTGTAGTTGAACTAAAAGGTTACGCTTTCAGAGGTGCTTTTTCAGCAACCAGTTTACCTTTGTAGAACAATTTACCTTCGCTTACATGTGCGCGGTGACGTACATGCAGTTCACCAGTGGTGCTGTCTTTACTCAAAGTAACTTCCTGTGCTACGTAATGAGTTCTTCTCTTAGCGCTGCGCTGTTGTGAATGTCTGCGTTTAGGATTCGGCATATCTCTGTATTTATAATATCAAAAAAAAATTAATCTAAGTTTTTAAATTTGTCCAACCCTTTCCAAACCTTGTTGTTGTCTTTCTGCACTTCTTCTTCCATCTTTCTCAGCTTTTCCAGCACTTCTTTGTTGCATTTTGGACCACCGATCTCTTCTTCTTTACACATTTTCTGTAAAGGGATGCTCAGGTTTACAAATTCGTATATCCAGTCGGCCAGGTGCAGATGACTTTCTCCGCGGCCAATATAATATACGTCAGGGTCTTCTTCCTGTTCGTTCATTACTTCGGGCTCATCAACTATTTTTACGATGATGTTGAATTCGTCCCAAAGCTGCATGGGCAGTGTGTTTCCACACCTGTCGCAGGCAACATCCGCGCTTCCGTCAACATCAAATTTCAATTGCATAAAGCCTGTGTTTTTCTCAAGGCTTAATTTGATATTGGCGGTGCAGTGTTCAAAATCCTGCTGGCCATACGGTACAAAGAACTTATCCTCAATGCGGTATTCGTATACGTGCATCCCCGGCTTCAAACCCACAAATGCTATCTCATATTCCCGGCGCTGACTCATAACCGTTTTTTAAGGGCTTGCAAAGGTACGCTAAAACAGCCAAAATCCCAAAGAAAATTGAATCTGCATGGTTCTTTGAGCGGTAGGCAATGATAGGCTATTTTGCGGCATATTTGTATATATGAAACGGGAAACCCGGATATCTGGTTTTATGTGGGTGAAATTAGGTGCCTTATTTGCTTTGGCATTGATAATCAGCGTGTTTTCGTATTTTCCGGCGCTTGTTGAGCGGCTTTATTCTGTGGGGATTTACCCCGGTTTATCATCCTCCCTACGCATTTTAACCCGATGGTCGCCCTTAAGTATCGGGGACGTGATTTATATATGGGTCATCATTTTTTTGATCATTAATACCATAAAAGGCGGCCTGCTGATTTACCGGAAGCAGTACACCCGGGGCAGGTTAGGGTATTTCTTTTTCCGTGCGGGAAAGATGGTTTTGTGGGTCTATATTATTTTTAAATTACTCTGGGGACTGAATTACGACAGGCTGGGGATAGCATACCAGTTGCGGATTGCGAAGAACGAGTACACTAAGGAAGAAGTTACCCAACTTACCAACCAACTTATTGATAAATTAAATAAATGCCGCAGGCAATTGAAAGATACAGTACTGCCCACACCGGCATTGGATTCTATTTACCGGGAAGCGTTTCGTTCTTATCGTACTGTTTCAATGGATCTGCCCTTTTTAAATTACCGTAACCGTTCGGTGAAGGCAAGTATTTTTAGCAGACTGGGAGATTACATGGGTTTTACGGGATATTATAATCCATTTACCGGAGAAGCGCAGGTGCGTTCGGATATTCCGAGGGTATTGATACCGTATATCACCTGTCATGAAATGGCGCACCAGCTTGGTTATGCCAGTGAGAGTGAGGCCAATTTTGTGGGATACCTGGCTGCTGCAGCATCAACCGATGTGTATTTCCGTTATTCGGTATACAATGATCTTTTTTCTTATGCGCAGGGCGCAGAGATCATGCTGTATGGAAAAGAAAAAGATTTTAAAGCTTTTGAAGCGGTTGTGCAGTATAACAGGTTGCATCTTGATACGCTCGTTAAAAAAGACAGGAAAGAGATCCGCGAATTCTTTTATAAAAGAAGAAACCGCATCTCACCCGCAGTATCCGGCCTGTATGATCAATACCTGAAAATGAATAAACAGTTGCAGGGAGTGAAAAGTTATGATGAAGTGGTGGGGTGGTTGATAGCGTATGAGAGAAAATACGGAAGGTTGTGAATTGGCGGATTACGAATTGGCGAATTAGCGAATTGAATTGAATATCTATTTTCCAATCCGTAATCCGTCAATTCGTAATCCGCCAATCCCAAATCCCTAAAATTTATTCTTCCACATCATACTTTCCACCGGCTTATTGGGCTGGCCGCTGTATTTGGCGTTGCTTTTCTGGTTGTATTTTACTTCAATCTCACCATCTACCGGGAAATAGATCAACTGGCCGATGGGCATTCCTTTATAAATACGAACGGGCTGTTTGCAGGAAATTTCGAGTGTCCAGTTTCCGCAAAAACCAACATCGCCTTTACCGGCGGTGGCGTGAATGTCAATACCCAGGCGGCCTGTAGAAGATTTCCCTTCAAGGAAAGGAACATGGGCATGCGTTTCGGTGTATTCTTCGGTAACGCCTAAATAGAAAGCGTGCGGTTGCAACACAAAGCCTTCATCGGGTATTTCGAAGTACTCTATCTTGTTATGTTTTTTAGCATCCAGTTCTGCATTTACATAAGTAGCGAGGCAGCTTCCGAGGTGTACATCGTAACTGTTACTGCCCAGATCTTCACGGTTATAGGGTTCAATCTTGATCGTTCCTTTGGCCATTTCTTCGAGTATGCGTGAATCTGTCAGGATCATTCTTTCAACTATTTTATAGGTTCGGATGCAAATAAATCTTAAATCTGCAATCTAATTTCTAAATTTCCGCAGTGCCGCTGTTTTATCAACAAGATATTAACGAAACCACCCGTTTGGGTATCTGGAAGATCGGAGAGGAAGAGGATTTCTTTTTGCGATCGGTGCCATTGCAGCGTGAGATCACACATCCGCATAAACGTTTGCAACACCTGGCCGGACGTTATTTGCTGCCTTTTCTGTTTCCTGATTTTCCAACTGAAGAGATTGAGATTGCCGATACACGAAAACCTTTTTTACCCGGTGAGCAATATCATTTCTCCATCTCGCATTGCGGCGATTATGCTGCAGCATTAGTAAGCAGTACCAACAGGGTAGGGATAGATATTGAAATGATCACACCCCGTGTAGAAAAGATCAAACACAAATTCCTGCATCCTGATGAACTGAACTTTGTTCATTCGCATGCTATTTCTCGGCAGATAAATCTGTTAACCTTGCTCTGGAGCGCCAAAGAAGCCATGTTTAAATGGTGGGGTAATGGTGATGTTGATTTTAGTGAAGTGTTACGGATACAATATTTTCATTTTTCTGACGAAGGCATTATCCCCGCAATATTTAAGAAAGATCAAATAAATACCCCTCTGACCATCCATTACCAACTGCGGGATGGATTGAGTTTAGCATGGGTAGCGCAATAATGCAATGATAGAATAAGTGGATGAGTGAATTAAGAAATGCAAATTTCCCAATTTCCCATTTCCAAAATTTCCCAATCCTCCCCCTCAGTCATCAAACCTCACCTTCGTCTTCGGAACCAGTTTCAAACTCTTACTGAGCAACTGTTTCATCTGAATTTTTACCAATTGTCCCATGGTTTTTGCTTTATTAAAAACAGTAGTGTTTCCGTAGTGAGCGGCCAGTTCATTTTTTAACTGTTCAATTTTTTCCGGCTTAGAGATGGTATCGTTTGTCATAATATCCACAATCTCTTTAATCCGGTAGCGCGACGATGCAAGGCGGAAAGTCATCATGGTCCGTTCTTCTGCCTGGTATTGGGCGATGGATTTATTGTTGAGGTGTTTGATCACCACATCTACCAGTTCTTTATTCTCCTTGAAAAACTGCGGCAGGTACAGGTTTTTTCTACCCTCATACGATTGCTGATCAAAATCAATGGCGCGGATGCGGTATTGGAAATCTTCAATATCGGGTGTGATGTTCACCACAAAATTATATGCGCGCATATCGCCAAGCAAATGCACAAAACAGCGCTCGTTGAATTTTACAAATTCTTTGGCCAGCCGTACCTGGTTGGTATTGGGGTTGTGCAGGTACTCTTTGATAAAAATATCGCCGGGAATACCGGGAATATGTTCTTCGATGAGCGTATTCTTATCAGTAAAATAACTCATCCGGTTGGGCGCCAGCAGGTGTTCCAGCTCAAGACCATAAATTCTGCTTGCATCGGCCTGTTTAATGTAATAGTGATCGTAGTTCTCATTAAACTTGTTCACAATCCGGATACGAAAAGGCTGGCTGTTACCGAAATAACAAAAATCGATACTTGCCACATCCAGGTGATCAACAAAGCTCATATCACCTTCTGTTTTAAGGATGGCATAGTTGCGAACGAGGTTCTCTCTAAGGAACTCCCACTCTTTCATATCGTAAGAAACTTTCTCCCATGCCGTATCATTTCCGTTCTTATCTTTTATGGGAACGGTATAGGTAAAGCGTTGCAGGTCCTGGTAACTTGCGTGCAGGTGTACTTCCCGTCCATATTTAAAAAGATACTGGCGCAAATGCGCGTTAACCGGAAAGATGGGTTTCTTTTTGGAAGGCTTGTCGGGATGGTCGCCTGTTTTGATATTTTGGAACTGGTTATTCAAGGATCAGTGGGTCGTTGTCTTCTAATAAATTCAGGTTTACATCGGTGCCCGCAATTCCTTCAATAGATCCTCGGATAAAAGCGGCATTGAGCAACACTTTTTCTAATTGTTTTTCGCGGGCCTTCCACAGTTTTTCCATGGCGTCTCTTTCGCGCTGTATGCTAAGCTTCATGCTCATGAAGCCTTCGCGTATGGCTTTCCATTGCTCGTTAAATTCAGCACCGGTTAGGTAATCGTACAGCATCACCATTTTATCTCCTTTGTTCTCCTGACTTTTTTTTGCCTCATATACTTTTAACAGGGCATCGCGAAGCAGCATAGCAACACTTTTTACTTCGGCAAAAGAGCAGATGTATACGCCTTCTTTTTCGCCAAACCTGTCCATGTCTTTAGGGAAGGCCTGTGTTACAATTACGGCAACGTCTGCGCCAAGTGTACGCATGTCTGCTTTCAGTTTTTCTATCCAGTCGTTTGAAAAATCTTTGGTGCGTTTGCTTTCATAAATAATTCTGCCGGCTTCATTGCCAAAACGGTTGTGTACTGTTTGAATACAGTCGGCGCCACGAACGCCTTTGCCAACCGGGTCTATCTTGTCATAAGTAAAAGCAGACTGTAACATCTCTTCCAGCATCAGTTCCTGCACTTCTCCCTGTAACTGCATGCTGCCCTGTTCTGATTTGCGGCGCATTTCTTCGGCCAGTTTTTTCTGGTCGTCGAGTTGTTTTTCCAGTTCTTTCATGCGTAACTGGTATTCCTGCTCTTTTAAACTGAGCCGTTCGGTTTCTTCTTTTTGTAATTGTTCTTTTAGTTTTTCGCGTTCTTCTATCAATTGCCTTTGAACGGTTATTTGCAGCTCTTCTTCTTTTATTTTCAGGCTTTGTTCTTTCTGCAGAAACTCGAGTTCTTTTTTACGGGCTTCTTTTAATTTTTCTTCGTTATCGGCTGCATTTTGCTGCAGCATTTTTAGTTGGTTCTCAAAATCGGTGGCAACGGATTTGCGGATAGATTCCTGTAACTCGGCCTGTAGTTTTTTCTTTTCAGCTTCTATCTGCAATGCAGCTTCTTCCTCTTTCAGTTTTAGCTGTTGGGCAAAAGCGGTTTCTTTCTGTTTAAATTCTTCGTCCTTTTTTTTCTGCCAATCCACCATTTTGCCACGCAGTTCTTTCTCGATCTCATCACGGATCGAATCGCCGGGTTCAAATTGGTTATTGCAATTAGGACATGTTATGATGAAGCCTGCCATGAATATTTTTTTACAAATTAAGCTTAAGCTATCGAAAATAAAAACCCGACTTGTAATAAGCCGGGTTAGTTCTGTGCGGAAGAGGAGATTCGAACTCCCACGCCCGGTAAAAGGCGCTACCACCTCAAAGTAGTGCGTCTACCAATTTCGCCACCTCCGCAATAAGAGCTGCAAAGTAAAGGAAAAACAGTTAATTATTTGGAGCTTCCTTTGTAGAGTGGGAAGATTTTTTGCTACAGACGACACAGATTAGCACAGAAAAATCTGTGGAAATCTGTATCGTCTGTGGCTATTTTATTTACATCCGTTCCGGAACTCTTATCCCCAACACATTCATTCCGTTTTTAATAACCTGTGCGGTTAGCTTGGATAGCTGTAAACGGAGAACTTTCTTCTCCTCACTCTCCGCATTGGCAATAGAATGTTCGGCATAGAATGAGTTAAATATTTTGGCCAGGTTGAATACATAGATGGCCACTTTTGATGGATCATGTTCATTGGCTGCATCCTGCAAAACGGTTGGGAACATTTCGAGGTGGATGGAGAGGTCTTTCTCCAAAGGGAGTAAAGTCTGTGGTCTGTGGTCTGTGGTCTGTGGTTGTTTTTCTCCTCCCGCTTTCCGTAAGATACTTTTTATTCTTGCGTGGGTGTATTGTATGAAGGGGCCGGTGAAACCGTGGAAATCGATGCTTTCTTCGGGGTTGAAGACCATTTTCTTTTTAGGGTCAACGCGCAAAAGGAAAAATTTCAATGCACCCAAACCGAGGGTATCATATAATTCTACCAGTTCATCCTGTGTAAAGTCTTTTACCTTACCCAGCTCTTCTGTTTTTTGTTTGGCGATGTTTACCATTTCATCTACCAGGTCGTCTGCATCTACCACGGTTCCCTCGCGGCTTTTCATTTTACCGGTAGGCAGTTCCACCATGCCATAACTTAAATGATAGATCCCGTCTGCAGAGGGTAATTCCAGTTTCTGGCAGATCAGTTTTAATACTTTGAAATGATAATTCTGTTCATCACCTACCACATAAATACTTTGGCGGGCATTAAATTCTTTTTGCTTTTGTTCGGCAAGGCCAATGTCCTGTGTGATATACACAGAGGTGCCGTCTTTTCTTCTCACTAATTTTTCATCCAGTCCGTCAGCAGTCAGATCAATCCATACACTGCCATCTGCTTTCTGAAAGAAAACGCCTTTTGCCAAACCTGTGTCTACCAGGTCTTTGCCCAATAAATAAGTATTGCTTTCGAAATATGTTTTATCAAAATCACTTCCTATTCTTTTATAAGTAGTATCAAAGCCTTCATACACCCAGTTATTCATTTGTTGCCAGAGCTGTTTCACTTCAGGTTTTCCGGCCTCCCAATCGAGCAGCATTTGTTGAGCCGCTTTGAGGATGGGGGCTGTTTGTTCTGCTTCTTCATCCAGTTTGCCCTGAGCTTTTAGTGCGGCTACCTGTTTTTTATATTCGTCGTTGAACTTTACATAATAATCACCTACAAAATGATCGCCTTTGGTATGGGTACTTGCCGGTGTAGCGCCATTGGCAAATAATTGCCATGCCACCATGCTTTTGCAGATATGTATACCGCGGTCGTTTACGATGCAGGTTTTGGCTACATCATATCCAACTGCCTTGAGGATTTCGGCAATACTTCGCCCCAAAAAATTATTTCTTAAATGACCAAGGTGTAAAGGTTTATTGGTGTTGGGAGAGGAGTACTCAACCATCACGCGCTGACCATTATTGGGTAGATAACCAAACTGCGTGTTCGCAAATTCCTGTTGAATAAAATGGGCCCAGTAATTGTGAGAAATGCTGAGGTTTAAAAAACCTTTGATCACATTATATCCTGTAAACAGGTCGGCATTTTGTGCAACAATGGCATCCCCGAGTTCCTGTCCAAGTGCATCGGGCGATTTCTTTAATTGTTTTACAAATGCAAATAATACAACGGTATAATCGCCTTCAAATTCGGGTTTGGTGGCGTTTACAAGAATATCCTGTGCCTGCAATTCCATGCCATATAAATGACTGATAGCTTTAACGGTAGCTTCTTTGATCTTTGTAACCACGCTCATATTCTTAACATTTTCGGCTGGCAAAAGTAACTAATTAAGCCCTACCTTCGCCACACTTATGCGAAAACTGCATGAACATCTGCGTAGACTCATATTAGGGGTGGTTGACCTCTTTTATCCGCTATTCCGGCGGGTGATGCCGCTGCAAACCTTCAGGTATGCGGCTTGTGGCGGTTTTAATACCTGTTTGGATATCACGCTTTTCTTTATTTCGTACAATTTTATCCTGCAAAAGCAGCCGATTCATATCTCTTTTCTAACCATCGGTCCGCATATTGCGGCTTTCCTGATTGGATTTACTGTTACTTTTCCTATTGGGTTTTACCTGAGCCGTTATGTTGTTTTCCAGGAAACAACGGTGGGTAAGAGGCGGCAGTTAAGCAAATATTTTGTTGTTGTGCTGGGCTGCCTGTTTTTAAACTATGGATTTTTGAAATTATTTGTAGATGTGTTCAAATGGTATCCCACACCATCAAAAATGCTTACTACTGTTTTTGTAGTAGCCTTCAGTTATTTAACGCAGAAGAATTTTACATTTAAGCCGGCCGCACAGGCTTAATGTGTGGATTGTAAGCTTTCAGGTTTGATATAAAACATCAGCGTTGCCAACCCTTTATTTTCTGCATGAACAATTTTGAAATTGTGTTCTCCGCCCGTTAACCGGATGTTGATACGGTGATGGGTGTTCTCATCATACTCAGTGTATGTGGCATCCCATGCATTAATTACTTCTTTGTTGTCGATATACAGTTTAGCATAATCATCGGCAGTAATGCCAATGCTATAGTTTCCTTCTTTCAGGTTTATTTTTGAAACAGCAAGGGTTGCAAAGGAATCTGCCGGTAAATTTTTACCAATGCTGCCCCACCAGGTATAGTCTATTTTATTTGTAACAACAGTGTAAATGGGCAATTGATCAAATAGTTTTGTAAAGGTTTCATAGTTTTTTGATGGATCATGTTCCACATCCCATTTATACCAGTTTACCTGCCAGTTTGTTAAGGGCTCAAATTGCTGATAGTTGAATTCACGGGTTGTACCGCTATCCTGCACCTTGCCAAAAGCATTTACAAAGGAAGGGCCGGTATAGGTGAGATAGATCCCTTTTTCCTGTTTTGCTGTATCTGCTTTTGCGATGATGTATGAGGGAAAACTGTCAATACCTTTTTTGTTGATCTCAAAACCTTCTACGCTGCTGATATCCCATTTGCCTTTGGGGCCAAGCACTTCAAAATGATACAAGCCGATGCTGTCAACATTTGTAAGCCACAACATCGGGTAACGGAAATCATAGGGCCCCCATTCTGTGATGCGCATTTCTTTTTTTTCTTTCGGTACAATTCTTCCCGGCAATTGACTGGTTTTGATTTTTGTCAGTCTTTCATCTTTCTGGTAATCGATGTCTAAAAAACTGTCGTCGCGCGATGTATCAATATTATCAACCCTGTTGCCCAGACGCAGATTTTCATTTACCATCAATTTGCTGTTTCCACTAAATACAACCGTGTCCGTTCCCATAATATCAAATGCTGTTTCATTGGAGGTAAAGCGGTTGGCGGCTATCCAGTAGTTCCGGCTTTCTGTATTTCGTAGTTTGGCGTATTGCCAATCTTCAGGCTGCTTTACTCTCGACCACAGCTTGATCCCTGTTTTATCACCGGTAAAACTATTCAGCGCAATATTGATGCTCTGACCATGTTCAATTGCAATGCCAATGCGGTTCTTCTCAAAACTATTGTCTGTAATATCCGTATCATAACTATACCCGCCCCAAATACCATGGTCGCATTCATGAATGATGTTTTTCATGATCAGGTTCCTGCTGAAAGTAAGTTCCACGCCATTGGTTGGTGCGCAGGAGAAATCGTTGCCATAAATAAAATTGTCGTTACACCCTCCTTTACCCGAATCCATGGTAGTTTGTCCTGCCCATAAAAAAAATCCATCACCACTGTGCGTGGCGGTGTTAAATGCGAATATGTTGTTACTGCTTTGTTCAAACACAAGGATGGCTGCACTATCCTGGCCACGTTTATATTTCCCATCACTAAATCCACGCACATTGTAATCAAGGCGGTTGTGGTAGATGTTATTGTTGCTGCTTCTGTATAGTCCTATGCCGATTCCGGAATTAAAGGAGAAATCGTTATCATATACCTCAGCTTTTTCAGTTTTTGTCATCATCAACGCACATTGCCCACCGGTAACTGTGTTATTTGATATCACTGCTTTTGTACAATTTTTCAGGTAAATAGCGGCGCCATATCTTAACCATTCATCGTTTTCATTTTTATGATAACTCATCCAGTCGCTGATGTCTTCTCTGTCACGGTTACTTTGTAAATGCTGGCGCCAGTTATAGCTAAGGTTGCAGTGATCGATGGTGAGGTTTTCAATACTATCAGCCAGGATGGCTACTTTGTATCCGCTAATAACAGCATTTTTGATAGTGATATTTTTTGAGCCTTTTTTGATGAGGATAGATAAGCCATAAAATTCATCGGGTCTTGTTTTATCGATAGAGCCCTGCAGGATTGAATTCTGAAAGTCTACAATAATATCATGTCCATCAATAATTATAACCGGCTTTGTAATACCCGGCGTGCCGTTCAGATGATATACTTTCGGATTTACTGTTACTGAAGCGGTGATAGTCATGCCCGCTTTTAAATCGATAGAATTAGCATTGACCAGCGGAAGTAAAAAGAAAATACAGCAAGCGGTAAGGATGCTTTTCATACTGTTAAAGATAAGCAAAGACGAATCCGGAAACAGTACCGCTTACAAAGATTTTGCAATGATCCGGATAGTATAATCAGAACTGTAACCGAACACTGCCAAACACGCCAAAATCGTTGGTGTTGGATTTGAAGAGTTGGGGATTTAATCCTGCCGGTATATTTCGCAGCGGGGCGTTGCGCCATACCAGGTCTATCCGCAATAATTTAAAGATGTTTTCAAAGCCGGTGCCTATCTCGGTATAAAAACCACCTCTTAACGAGCGTAAACGGTATTCGTTGTAATATTCTATCCTGTTAAGCGCCCTGCTTTTATCTGTAAGATCGCCAACAACCGTTTTAAAATTCCAGAACTGGCGGATATTTGATTTGCGCATAAAAGGTAACAGGTTCAGTAATTTCTTTTCAATATTATGTTCCACATTAATGCCAATAAACCTGTCGCTCACATATTCAAATCGGTTCATCAGGTTAAAGGATTGTTTGTTGTAATAGTATATCTCATTGCCGGGGTGCGTTTCCAGCAGCATAAATGGCAATGGTTCGCTGGTTATAATTCTTCCGGCATAAATAAGATAATTCAACTTGCCCCAGCGGGGGATGCGTGTGGTTTGAGAGATATTTGCATTGAGGCGTATATATTGATAGTCTGAACCTAACAGATCCTGTACACCCCATGCCGGTCTTAGTTCTAATACCGGCAGATTTCCTTTCAGTTTTGTTTCTTTTCTGTGTCTTGCCAGGGTTCTTTCTCCCGGGGCATATCTCAGTTTCAGTCCTATCTCTGAGTTGATGATATGATTTTGAGATAATCTGCTCCACAGTGTATTAGTTGCAGGTAATGGATTAAAAGTTTCGTATTCGGTACGTGTGATGAATGGTTGAACTGAAAATTTGTTTTTCCATTCTTTAGTGATCGCCAGTTTAACTTCATTAATACCCAAAAATTTCTGTGGTATGCCATGTCTGCGGATCAACTGGCTGAAAATATTATCGGTTGTGATATCCTCATCATTATAACGGGTACGGCCATTATCCAGATCATGTGTATAGGAAGTGAAAAAACTGATACCTTTATCTCCGGGAAGCCTGTACGTTATATCCATTCTGCCTTTCAGCCTGGCATCTTTAAAACCATAGGCGAGGTAACCATGCAGCCGCAGGTGTTTGCTGAACTGTTCTGTAGTGCCAAGGTCGAAACGCATCCGGAACCGTTCCAGTTGATTTCCGCTCACCCATTTATACCACGGGCCAATTTCAACAGCGCCGAATTTTTTATGGCCGTCAAAAATAAAAGTAATGGCTTTGGTATATTTAATAAAGGCTGGAATGGTTTTGATCGTGTCCATCATCTGATACACTTTTTGTTCATTCACACTAAGCGCTTCATGTCTTTGTTTATTCCAGAACTGTTTATTTTTATCGCGTGCCGAATCGGATACAATAATTTCTTCTTTCCGCGAATTTTCTGATAGTTTTATAATGACAGATGAATCATTCACAACCACGTTCCTGTAAGTGCTGGTCTTGCGTGCAATGAAGGATAACTTTTCCTTTCCAAAAGGCGTAAAATCAATCACTGTTTTATCTTTCGCAAACATCCATGCGCTGTCGGGCCTAAGGCTAAATTCCTGCACAATGCTCAGCCGGTTTACGTAATTGATATTGGCAGTTTCAGAAATATTCAGGTTGATCCTGTATATACCCCAATTGCCGCCGTGTATCCAGCAATCACCGCTAAATGTGTTTTCTCCCGCTCTTTTTGGGGTGAACAGAAGGTGCAGGTATCGCTGCCCGCCAATATATTGTGTGTCTGCTCCCTTATAATTATAGTACCTGTTACCAACATTGCTTAAAGGACTGATGAATTCTTTTCCCATCGCGTTGGTGAAGTTCTCATAAACATTCACTTTTTGATTCATGCCACCGATGAACTGCAGCATGCTTTCATTTTTCAATCCTTCTGTCTTGGCAGCTTTGATCTCTTCGCGAACTTTATACGGATCGTTGGAATAATAATAGTTTGAGAGGGCCTCTGTAATATATACCGGTAAAAAAGGGGTGTGATCAGATACACTATCTATATTGTCTAATAAAAATGCAAATGGCCTCAGCAGTTTCTTATCAGTAAAATATTTCCGGTTTACATTGTTGATATCGAGTTCTACTTTGTTGTATAACTCATAAGCATAGCTGTTATATTTATAAGGATTATTCTTTGCCTTATTGGCAACAATGGCTTTCCACCACCTGAGTCCTTTATTGAATTTTGATTTAACCTCTACTGTATTGGCAAGCTTTAGCTGGTTTAAAATCAATTCAACATTGGCAGTGTCTTTGGCCGAACTATAGAAGGGTTTGTAGATATCTACAAATCCAACATAACTAACAACAAGTGTATCGTAGGAGTGATGGCTGAACCTGATCACAAAATTCCCCGCACTGTCGCTGGTAATGCCGAAGCCAGCTTTCTTCCAGAAAATGCTGGCAAATGGAACGGTTTCCTTTGTAAAATCATTGATTACTTTACCACGCACGTACCCCTTCTGCGACCAGACAGCGGAGCATAGCAGCATACACCAAAAAAGCAGAGCCGCTTTACGGATCAGGTAATCATTTTTCTTCACGCCAGGGTTTCTACCGGAGGTTAATAAACAAGGGATTTATCAAGGATTGGATTTGATGGCAACCTCCTGCAACACATTCCGGGTTTCAGGCTCAGAAAGAGATGGTAGGGGGACCTGTATAAAACTACGATTAATCATCTTTTTGAGCGAATAAATCTGACAGGTTTAACCAGTAATTCACAGGTAGTCTGCTATAATGGGAACAACCGGGGTTCAGGGCTGACAATTTTTCATTCCCCTGTCCGATGGCATGGTGATTGACAATAAAACTGTGATTATTAATCTGAAATTCAATTTTATGGGCAAAATAATAGGAATTGACCTCGGAACAACGAATAGTTGTGTAGCCGTTATGGAAGGCAACGAGCCGGTAGTGATTGCTAATGATGAAGGGCGCAGAACTACCCCTTCAGTGGTAGCATTCCTTAAGAACGGGGAACGTAAAGTGGGTGATCCAGCCAAAAGACAGGCCATTACCAATCCTGCTAATACCATCAGCAGTGTTAAGCGTTTTATGGGTCGCCGGTACGACGAAGTGACTGAAGAAATCAGCCATTGGAGCTATAAAGTAGCCAAAGGTGACAATAATACGGTTCGCGTAGCTATCGAAGACCGTTTATATACGCCACAGGAGATCTCTGCCATGATTCTTCAGAAAATGAAGAAAACTGCGGAAGATTACCTGGGTCAGGAGGTAACTGAAGCGGTTATTACTGTTCCGGCTTATTTTAATGATGCACAGCGCCAGGCAACCAAAGAAGCCGGTGAAATTGCCGGACTGGCTGTTCGCCGTATTGTGAATGAGCCTACTGCTGCAGCTTTGGCATATGGGCTGGATAAAAAACATGCAGATCAGAAGATCGCCGTATTTGATCTGGGCGGTGGTACATTCGATATCTCTATCCTGGAACTGGGCGATGGTGTATTTGAAGTAAAATCAACCAACGGTGATACCCACCTTGGCGGTGACGATTTTGATAAAGTGGTTATGGACTGGCTGGCTGATGAGTTCAAATCACAGGAAGCGATCGACCTGCGTAAAGACCCTATGGCTTTGCAGCGTTTGAAAGAAGCTTCTGAAAAAGCAAAAGTTGAATTGAGTTCTTCTTCTGAAACAGAGATCAACCTGCCTTATATTACTGCTGTGGATGGTGTACCTAAACACCTGGTGGTAAAATTAAGCCGTGCAAAATTTGAGCAGTTAGCAGACAAATTATTTGCCCGTTGTTTAAAACCATGTGAAGAAGCATTGAAAGATGCCGGCTACAATATTTCACAAATTGATGAAGTGATACTGGTGGGTGGTTCAACACGTATCCCTAAAGTACAGGAGATCGTTGAGAAATTCTTCGGTAAAAAACCAAACAAAGGTGTTAACCCTGATGAAGTGGTTGCATTAGGTGCAGCTATCCAGGGTGCAGTATTAACCGGTGAAGTGAAAGATGTGTTGTTGCTGGATGTTACCCCATTAAGTTTGGGTATTGAAACCATGGGCGGTGTAATGACAACCATGATCCCGTCTAACACAACCATTCCAACTAAGAAAACAGAAGTGTATTCTACAGCCAGCGATAACCAACCCGGTGTACAGATACATGTATTGCAGGGCGAAAGGCCAATGGCTAACCAGAATAAGAGTCTTGGAATGTTTAACCTTGATGGTATTCCACCGGCACCACGCGGTGTACCTCAGATTGAGGTAACATTTGATATTGATGCCAACGGTATGTTGCATGTAAGTGCAAAAGACAAAGGCACCGGTAAAGAACAAAAGATCCGTATTGAAGCAGGTAGCGGTTTAAGCAAGGAAGAAGTAGAAAAAATGAAAGCTGAAGCCAAAGCCAATGAGGCATCTGATAAAGAAGCAAGAGAAAAAGTTGAAAAACTGAATGCTGCTGATAGTATGATCTTCCAGACAGAGAAGCAGTTTAAAGAGTTTGGCGATAAGATCTCTGCTGATAAAAAAGCACCTATAGAAGCGGCACTTGCAAAACTGAAAGAAGCGCATAAAAACCAGGATATTTCCGGTATTGATGCGGCGATGACTGAAATGAATACTGCATGGACCGCCGCCAGCGAAGAGATCTATAAAGCGCAGGCAGAAGGCGCACAGGGTGCGGCTGGTGCACAACCAAACGGTGAACCCGGAGCACATGCTGCAGGCGCACAGGGCGGAAGCGATACAGTGGAAGATGCGCAGTTTGAAGAGGTGAAATAAGATCGCGGACTTCGCAGATTTTAATATGATTTATAAGAAAAAGCCCCGGCAATTTTTGTTGGGGCTTTTTTATTCTAGTGTTGTCTGCGGTTTCGGGTGTTAGGAAGATGGAAATATCCTGATGATGTTATATTGTTTTGCCACAGATTACACAGATTACCACAGATTTTTTTTCTGTGAAAATCTGTGGTAATTTATTTCTTTCTGATAGTTGTTGTTGTCTGACAAACAATGATAGCCTATATTACTTTCTTACATATAACCCGATGATCGCTAACATTAACGGGATGAAGAAAGCGAATACCCAGCGGATAATGTCTGTTTTGGTTTCGGATATTTTTACAGATAGCTTCAACCCAACATCTTTAAGATCTTCTTTGGTAGTGAGATTTTTTACATTATCCTCATGCGCAGCCTTCAGTTTAGAATCTACAAAACCAACCAATGCCTCAGCTTCAGCATTGCCAAGTTTCTGCTTTAAGATTTCATAGAGTTGTATGTCGGTGGTGGTAATTGTCATTCCGGCGATAGATTCATTTCAAAAATATATATTTCTCTTACTATTTTTTTTGTTTCGGGTTGAAAAAGGGAAGGGAATAGGTATAAATACGCGATTTATTCACTAAGAGGAAAACGAAGGGCAGAAGTATTTGCACAGCTCTTATTTTTTTACATACAACCCAATGATTGCCAACATTAAAGGGAGAAAGAAGGCGAATACCCATCGGATGATATCTGTTTTGGTTTCGGATATTTTCAATTCAACATTTTTTATATCCTCTTTGGTAGCCAGATTTTTTACATTATCCTCATGAGCCGCCTTCAGCTTTGAATCTACAAAACCAACCAATGCCTCAGCTTCAGCATTGCCAAGTTTCTGCCTTAAGATTTCATAGAGTTGTATGTCGGTGGTGGTAATTGTCATTCCCCGCAATATATTCATTTCAAAAGTAAATATTTCTCCTGCTAATTTTTTGCTTCGGGTTAAAAAAAGGGGGAAAGCAGGTACAAATACCTGCTTTATTGAGAAAAAATCGCACTCCTATAAATGCCAACAATAGCAGAATAATGAAGGGAAAAAGTCAATCATCATCTGTGGATCTTCTAAAACCAATCCTTTTTCTGGGTGGAGATTCAGGCACTTTCACCATCTGCTTTAGGATTTTTAAAATAGTTTGAATGCTTGTTTCATGACTAAGAACCTTCCTGTCTAATTGCTCCAGCTTTAATAGAAAGTCTTTTTGATTAATAAGCAGTTCGCGCATTTTAATAAAAATCTCAATTATTTTGACACTGATCTGCATGGCAGTTTCACTTTTCAAAGTGCTCGCCAACATTAAAATGCCGTGTTCGGTAAATGCATAGGGTAATGCCCCTCCCAGGTGCTGTAAGGATGGTATCGCATCTTGCGATACCATTTGAGTGACTTCGTCTTCAGTTAATTGGAACATAAAATGGGAAGGAAAACGATTAATGTTTCTTTTTACCTGTTCTCTTAAACGAATGGCTTTTACGTTGTATAAAATGGCCAGGTCCCGGTCAAGCATAACTTTCCTGGCTCTTAAAAAGTAAATCTTTTGTGTAATGTGTTCTTCAATAAACACCGCATCTTGCTCCGGTTTCATTCCTGTTGTTTGATCAGCAATCTAAAGCGGATGCAGGAATATATATAGGGTATTTATACCTCATTTTTAGTCATTTTTCACCTTGCGAGTGTTCGTTTATTCGCTTATAACATTGTTGGCCGACTGACCGCATTGATTATTTTTCAATCATCCTCAAATACAGATCCTCCACTTTTTTTCTTGCCCATGGGGTTTTGCGCAGGAACTTAAGACTTGAATTGATGCTTGGATTACTCTTAAAACAATTGATAGGAATATGTTGCGCCAAAGTTTCCCAGCCAAAAAAGGCAACCAGTTCTGTAACGATTACCTGTAGGGTCTTTCCATGAAGCGGGTCGTTGGAGTGTTGTTCCATAGTGTATTGACAGGATGTAATGTTAGGCAATTATCTTGTAAAACCAATCCTTTGCCGTTTACTGAAATCTTCCTCTTTCTGTTTTTTATCAATCAGGAAATTGAGGGCCTGGTAAATTTCTTTGAATTGCCTGTTGTTGGTATTTTCCAGTTGGGCCAGCTTATCGGCCAGTTCTTTGTATTGCAACGCTACCTGCCTGAGGGCAATGAAGGCCCGCACAATGGCTATATTGGCGATAACAGCTTTCTCACTCTTTAATACACTGGCCAGCATGGTAACTCCATGCTCTGTGAATGTGTATGGCAGATATTGTTTATTACGCTTCCTGAGTGATGCGGTCGCATTTTGCGACCGGTTAAAGGAGATGAGAAAGTTTGCGTTTTTTTGAACAAGTTCCCATTCTTTTACAGTTAATTGAAACATGAAGTCTTCAGGAAAACGTGTGAGGTTTCGTTTCACCTGCTCATTTAATCTTTTGGTTTCTACACTGTAAAGCAGGGCAAGATCAAAATCGAGCATAACTTTCTCACCCCTGATCTCAAATATTTTTTGTTGAATGATTACTGCTTCCATTTTTTAAAATTAAAAGAGTACCTGCCTGTGTTGGAGGCAATGCGGTTAATACCTGTGGAAAATACTTGTCAATTATAACAAGTTGAAGAATTTGCAGAATCGTTAGTGTTTTATTAAACATATCTGACTAATTTCCGTTCCATGGATCATCACCGTTATTTTATGCTTAACAAGCCCTACAACATGGTGTCGCAGTTTGTAAGTCCGCATAATGTGGTGCTGCTGGGTGATCTGGATTTTGATTTTCCCGCAGGTACGCATGCCATCGGAAGATTGGATAATAATTCTGAGGGGCTATTATTGTTAACCACCAATAAAAAAGTTACAAAACTATTGTTCCAGGATACGGTGCCGCACTCACGTACTTACCTGGTGCAGGTAAAGAATATTGTTACGGAAGAAAGCCTGGAGCAATTAAGAACGGGTATCAATATCAGAATAAAAGGCGGAGAAGGGTATGTGACTACTCCCTGTGATGTTGAGGCGGTAGCAGCGCCGGCTAATTTATTTTCTTCAGGGTATGAGCTAAGGGAAGGTGTTCCCTGCACATGGCTGCAAATCACTTTAACTGAAGGTAAGTTTCACCAGGTACGGAAAATGGTGGCTGCCATTCATCATCCATGTAAACGACTGATACGGATGTCTATTGAAGACATTCATTTGGGTGATCTGAAACCGGGGGAGGTAAGAGAAATTGCCGGGGAAGATTTTTTTAAAAAACTGCGGATTAACAGAGCCTGACATTAATCCGGGATCATCAAATTTGTTTGATCGTGTACCAGAAGACTTTGATGATCTGTAGCTTATGTTTATTGTTTGCGATACATACGGTATATATTTTTCACCGGCAACACTGATTCCTTATTACCGGTCATCAAATCTTCAAAATCAGTTCAGGGTTTATTGTATTTTTATTTTGCATGATATGAGCCCTGTTATCCTGCTAATTATTTTTAACCAAAATCATTACTATGAAAAAAATTGCATTTGTTTTATCTGCATTCCTGTTGTTTTCTTTTTCTTCTGCAGATCCAACCATCAGTAAAGAAGAAAGAAAAGTAGCTGCTGATTTTTTAAAGGAAACCAAAAAAAGTGTTTGGGATGCCACACAGGGATTGAGTGAAGCCCAACTAAAGTTCAAACCTGCTCCTGACCGTTGGAGCGTGGAAGATTGCCTCAAACATATTGCCATGTCGGAGCAGATGTTATGGGGCATGGTAGAAGCCGGTTTAAAGCAACCCGCTGCTCCGGAAAAAAGAGCTGATATTAAAGCTACTGACGAGGATGTGATCAAGAAAATAGAAGATCGCAGCACCAAGGTAAAAACCTTTGCACCGCTGGAGCCGGTTAATACACCCTATAAAACTTTAGCGGAGGCATGGGAATCTTTTTCTGCCAACAGGGACAAATTAATTGAGTATGTGAACACCACCAATGATGATCTTAGAAATCATGTGGCACAGTTGCCTGTAGGTGTATTTGACAGTTACCAGATGATCCTGTTCATCGGGGCGCATAGTAACCGCCATATGCAACAGATCAATGAAGTAAAAGCAGACCCGAATTTTCCGAAGAATTAGTTGATCGAAAGCTTATTGTACAGGGGGTACTACTTGTATGCCGACAGCAGGCGCAACAACTGATGTGCTAAGCACTACTACGGATGGGTATAAAAAAATCCCGCGAGAGCGCGGGATTTTTTTATGTGTAATAATAATTATTGTTGGTGTAACGTTCAGGTCGCTTTAGCGCCCCGACCGTTTAGCCGGCTACCTGTTTACGGATGATGTTTAAGGCAGCACCTGCTTTAAACCACTCGATCTGTTGTTCGTTGTAAGTGTGGTTGGCAATGATGGTGTCTTTGCTTCCATCTGCATGGGTAAATACCAGCGTTAACGGTTTGCCGGGAGCAAAAGTTGTTAAGCCAATGATATCAATGCTGTCATCTTCCTGTATTTTATCGTAGTCAGACTTCTCAGCAAATGTGAGCGCCAGCATACCTTGTTTCTTCAGGTTTGTTTCGTGGATACGGGCAAATGATTTTACCAATATTGCACGTACACCCAGAAAACGTGGTTCCATAGCGGCATGTTCGCGGGAACTTCCTTCACCGTAGTTTTCATCACCTACTACAATACTTCCTACGCCTGCTGCTTTGTAAGCACGCTGGGTAGCAGGTACCGCACCATATTCGCCGGTGAGCTGGTTCTTTACATTATCTGTTTTCTCGTTATAGAAGTTTACAGCACCTATCAGCATATTGTTACTGATATTATCAAGATGGCCACGGAATTTTAACCATGGGCCTGCCATACTGATATGGTCGGTAGTACATTTTCCTTTGGCTTTGATGAGGAGTTTCAATCCTTTCAGGTCTGTTCCTTCCCATGGTGCAAAAGGCGCGAGTAACTGCAGGCGTTTGCTATCAACAGCAACAGCTACGGTTACACCACTGCCATCTGCTGCAGGTGCCTGGTAGCCTGGATCATCAACTGCAAAACCTTTCACCGGTAATTCAAAACCACTTGGGGCATCTAATTTTACCTGTTCGCCTTTGTTATTGGTAAGGGTATCGGTAAGCGGATTAAAATTCAGGTCGCCGGCAATAGCCAATGCGGTTACCAGTTCCGGAGAACCTACAAAAGCAAAAGTGTTGGGGTTACCGTCGGCACGTTTTGCAAAGTTGCGGTTGAAGCTGTGTACGATGGTATTTTTTTCTTTTTTCTCCGCACCAACCCTGTCCCACATACCAATACAAGGTCCGCAAGCATTGGCAAATACTTTAGCGCCTATTTTATTAAACTCATCCAGGAAGCCATCTCTTTCAATGGTGTAGCGAACCTGCTCAGAACCTGGTGTAATGGTAAACTCACTTTTCAGCGTAAGTCCTTTTGCATGTACCTGTTTGGCCAGGCTTACTGCGCGACTGATATCTTCATAAGAACTGTTGGTACAGCTACCTATCAAACCCACTTCAATTTTGGTAGGCCATCCGTTGGCGGCTGCCGCTTCTTTCATTTTTGAAATAGGGGTTGCCAGGTCAGGAGTGAATGGTCCGTTAAGATGTGGTTCCAGTTCGCTCAGGTTGATCTCAATTACTTCATCAAAATATTTTTTTGGATCAGCATATACTTCAGCATCTGCATTCAGGTAAGAGGCAATGCCATCTGCCAGTTCTGCTACCTGCTCGCGGCCGGTGGCTTTCAGGTAACGGCTCATGCTGCTATCATAACCAAAAGTAGAAGTGGTTGCACCAATCTCGGCACCCATATTACAGATGGTACCTTTACCGGTACAGCTCATGCTGGTGGCACCTTCACCAAAATATTCAACAATAGCACCGGTACCACCTTTTACGGTAAGAATACCTGCTACTTTTAAGATCACATCTTTAGGGGCTGTCCAGCCGTTTAATTTACCAGTCAGTTTAATACCGATCAGTTTGGGCCATTTAAGTTCCCATGGCAGTCCTGCCATTACATCGCAGGCATCAGCACCACCTACTCCAATGGCAATCATTCCAAGACCGCCCGCGTTCACGGTGTGAGAATCGGTTCCAATCATCATTCCACCGGGGAAAGCATAGTTTTCCAATACTACCTGGTGAATGATACCGGCACCGGGTTTCCAGAAACCGATACCATATTTGTTGGATACGGAAGCGAGGAAATCATATACTTCTTTACTTTCTGTATTAGCCACCTGCAAATCCGGTTTGGCGGCAACTTTAGCGGTGATCAGGTGATCGCAGTGGACAGTAGAAGGTACAGCTACTTTGGGGCGACCAGCCTGCATAAACTGTAAAAGGGCCATTTGCGCAGTTGCATCCTGCATGGCAACGCGGTCTGGCGCAAAATCTACATAACTCTTACCTCTTTCAAAACCTGCCAGTTTTTGGTCGGCATGCAGGTGGGCAAATAATATTTTTTCACTAAGTGTGAGAGGACGGCCCAAAGCTTTACGGGCGGCGTCTACTTTCGCCGGCATTTCGGCGTACACTTTTTTGATCATTTGGATGTCAAAAGCCATATTTTTTTATTTAAGATTTGTTTTTGGATGCTGAACGCTTAAGGCCAAATGCTTAACGCCAATAAAGAAAGGGGAACCTGCGTTAAGCGTTTTGCACTGAATGTTCCGCTTGAAGTCGCGAATTTACGAAAAAACGGGAGGGGGTAAAAACTGTTTTAAACTTTTATATGTCCGATTTGTCTAAATTGCATACTGAAACAAGGATACCCCCCAGGATTCAAACGAGAATTATGCAAAAGATCAGAGAATTTATGGAATTACATGCTTTCGGCGTTTGCGCTGCAATCGGCGAGAAGTTGGGTATTGCCTCATCCCGCATCAGGATGTGGTTTATTTATGTTTCCTTTCTTACACTGGGCTCACCGGTAATTATCTATATGATCCTGGCTTTCTGGATCAATATCAAGAATTATATATTGGCAGGGAAGAGGAACCCAATAAGAAATTGGTAAATTTTGGAATTGGGAAATTGGGAAATTGAAAAAAGAAAGCCACAGATTCGCAAATTTTTTCAATAAAAATCTGCGAATCTGTGGCTTAAATAGTATCCTCAATTTCCCAATTTCCCAATTCCAAAATTCCAAAATCATAATGCCGCTTTCCTAAGCCTAACTAATCTCTCCAGCAAAGGTTCCAATAAATCAAGTTTTAACATATTGGCCCCATCGCTTTTTGCAACTGCGGGGTTGGGATGTGTTTCAATAAATAATCCATCTGCACCTGTTGCAATAGCAGCGCTGGCAATAGTGCCGATTAATTGCGGATTGCCACCGGTAACGCCTGAGGTTTGATTAGGTTGCTGTAATGAGTGTGTGCAATCCATGATCACCGGAACTTTATTTTCCTGCATCCAGGGAATATTTCTGTAGTCAACTACCAGGTCCTGGTAACCGAAGGTGTTGCCTCTTTCTGTAAGCATTACCTTATCATTACCGGCATTCCTGATTTTTTCAACTGCAAATTTCATTGATGGCCCGCTGAGGAACTGTCCTTTTTTTACGTTCACAATTTTACCTGTTTCTGCAGCGGCAATCAATAAATCGGTTTGGCGGCAAAGGAATGCAGGGATCTGTAAAATATCAATAAATGGAGCGGCCATGGCGGCTTCTTCATGTGCATGGATGTCTGAAGTGGTAGGCAGGTGATACGTATCGCCCACTTTTTTGATCAATGAAAGCCCATTATCATCTCCAATGCCTGTAAATGATCCGGCACTGGTTCTGTTGGCTTTGCGGTAGCTGGCCTTAAATACATAAGGTATTTCAAGACGTTTACAGATAGCAGATACTTTATCGGCCACTTCCATTACCAGTTCTTCACTTTCCACAACACAGGGCCCTGCGATTAGAAAGAAGTTATCCGCGTTGTAAGATTGTTGTTTGAATAATTCTGTTAAGTAGGATGGAAGCATATTTATGAGTATGTAGTGGGCGAAATTACAGCTTTTTGAATAATGAATATTGAACAGGGAATATCGAATAGTGAAGTAAAATCACTTCGTAATTCAATATTCCCTGTTCAATATTCATTATTCTTAACTTTCTTTGCCTTTAATAAAACGATTGCCAATGTCTGTTTTAAAAGATAAAATATTAGTAATAGGCGCTTCAGGCCAGATAGGGGTTGAACTTACGATGGCCTTGCGAAAAAAGTATGGTAATAACAATGTAGTGGCTTCCGATCTGCGCGAAGAGAATCCATTACTGAAAGGCAGTGGCCCTTATGTTAGCCTTGATGTGATGAACAAAGAGATGTTGCATGTGCAGGTGATCCGCCAGAACATTACACAGATCTATTTGTTAGCCGCCATCTTATCCGCCACCGGCGAAAAAAATCCCAATCTTGCCTGGCATTTAAATATGCAGGGCTTATTAAACGTACTGGATATTGCGCGCGAAGAAAAACTGCATAAGGTTTACTGGCCCAGCAGTATTGCAGTGTTCGGACCAACATCTCCCAAACAAAACTGTCCGCAGCAAACCATTATTGAACCCATCACTGTATATGGTATCAGCAAATATGCAGGAGAGTTCTGGTGCAATTATTATCATAACCGTTATGGGGTTGATGTGCGCAGCATCCGCTACCCGGGATTGATCAGTTACAAATCAGAACCCGGCGGTGGTACTACCGATTATGCCATTAGCATATTTCACGGGGCGCGGGAAGAAAAAAGATACAAATGTTTTTTAAAGGCCGACACTTATTTACCAATGATGTATATGCCCGATGCCATCAGGGCCACTTTGGAATTAATGGATGCACCTGTTGAAAAAATTACTGTGCGTACCTCCTACAATATTTCAGGCATGAGTTTTTCGCCTGAAGAAATAGGAGCGGAGATCAGCAAACACGTGCCTGATTTTAAAATGAGTTATGCCCCCGATTACAGGCAGACCATTGCAGATAGCTGGCCGCAAAGCATTGACGATAGTATTGCCAGAAAAGATTGGGGATGGAAGCCCGAGTACGATTTAAGTAAGATGACGGTAGATATGCTGGAAAGCCTGGCGGCGGGTGGTAGTTACTAATTACTAATTGGCGGATTACGGATTAGTAGATTAACGGATTAAAAACATGAATGCCCCGATGGTTTCGGGGCATTCATGTTTTTTGCATTTAGTTCAGGAATGAGAATATCCTTTCATGCATTTTTAGCTGAAGCTGAAAGAAGCACCGGCGCCTGCACCATCCCGTTTCCACAGGATGTCTGTTTTAGTAAACGGGGATACCCTTCAGAGAAAGGAAAATAAGCTACAATTATGCCCTATAAATTGCGAGATTTGTCGATAATCTCGCAATTGCGCGTATTTTTGCATTAAATCTGTTATGTAATGATTGAAAAAGCTCCAAAGCACAGTAGAGGTGACAAAACTATTCCATTAATGGTAAAACTGCAATTTGATGGAATATTAAAATCAATTCAGGATGAATACCTATACTGGGACAAAATCAAGTATAAGACGAAGGATTATGAACCTGAAGAGCTTTGGAATGCTATTAAATTTCATCGTTACCTTAATAGCGCTACAATCAAATTCGGTAAGTACAATTTTAGTTATGTAATAACGGATTATATGCTACGGGCCTTACATCAATTTGATCTCCGTATAGGAGGTAATTTGGGGAGCAACATAGGGATTGCAGAAACAGATAAAACAAAATTTGTTATCAGTTCGATTATGGAAGAAGCTATTTCCAGTAGTCAAATGGAGGGTGCCAATACTACTCGGAAAAAAGCTAAAGAAATGATTCAAAAGGAGCAAAAACCAAGAAACAAGTCTGAACAAATGATAATGAACAATTTCATTACAATGAAATATATTGTTCAACATAAAAATGAAACAATTACGCCCGAAAACATTTTGTATATCCACAAACTCATTTCCAATAGAACCTTAAATGACACCGAAGATGAAGGAAGGTTTAGAGACAATGATGAGGTTTATGTTGTAGACCATACAACCAGTGAAGTAGTTCATACTCCCCCATCGAGCAATGAATTAGAAGAGCTAATAAAAGATTTATGCTCCTTTTGTAATAATGATTCTGCAAATTTTATACATCCAATTGTGAAGGGATGCATTGTTCATTTTATGATTGGATGGATACATCCATTTACAGATGGTAATGGTAGAACGGTTAGAGCACTTTTTTATTGGTATCTGCTCAAACAAGGCTACTGGTTGACAGAATATTTATCTATATCCAGGATTATTAAGGACACTAAAGGGCAATACGAAAAAGCATACCTCTACGCAGAAGTTGATGAAAATGATTTAAGCTACTTCATTACATATCATATCAAAACAATGGAAAAAGCTTTTGATGCTTTGAAAGTATATATTAATCGTAAGCAAAAGGAAGTTTTTCAAGCTGCAAAATTCATGAAGATTCCTAATGTGAATGACAGAATGGCCCAAATACTTAAAATTATTCATGATGACCCAGAGAGGATATTAAATACTAAAGAAATAGAATCAAGATTCGATATATCTAATTTTACTGCGAGATCGGATTTGAAAGCTCTTGTTACGTTAGGATTTTTAGAAATAATACAGGTTAACAAAAAGAAACAGAATTTTGTTAAATCAAAAGATTTCGATTTAATTATGAAAAAAAATAAACTCTAATCCAGCAAAGCGATCGTCCAACATGTAATCTTGCGTAAGAGTGGCAGGACAATCAAATTTCAGCTAAGTAATACCGGGCATTGGTTCCGGTCGGACACAACATTTGGTTTTAGTTCAATTACAAGGGTATTAAACAATCTTAAAGACAAAAAAAGGTGTGTTATAATCTTTTATAACACACCTTTTTGCTTTTAGTTCAGGAAGACGAAGATCCTGTTCCTGCATTATTTTTTATTACCTGAAACTAAATGAAACGCCGGCACCTGCACCATTGTAATTGGCGAAAGTATAATCGGCAAATATTTTCAGGAAGAGCAGATTCACTCTAAGTCCCCATGTGTTTGATACGCCACTGTTTTTAAAGTTTAAGGCCACCGGATCGGTTACAGTGTTCTTGTAGGTGAGCCCGGTGTTTTTATCTGTATAGCTTACAACATAATTACCTTTTAAGTTGGCATCTGCTTTTCCGGTAGTATAACCAAGTGCTGTGTAAACCTCAAAAAGTGCAAGTTTCACTGAAGCAATTCCCTGAACTGTTACAGCAGACATTTTTATCTCTGCTTTTTGATTGGTACCCTCCATGCCCTTTCCTGTGAGGTCGTAGCTTGTTGTTACACTATTATATCCTATCAGACCAGAGAGGTGAAGGATAGGAATTTTTTTGATAAAAGGAAGGTAGTTGCTGAATTCATGTTGCAATGCAACTCCAAAAACACCTACCTGCGTACCGCTGAAATCTGTTGTTGGGAAATACCTGAATTTAAGATCGGTGTGTTTAAATAATCCCAGGCCAATCTGCGCCACAGGCAAAGGAACTGCTACTACGCCAATAGCTTTTTTCATGTCATCACCAACACCGGTAGGGGTATTGAACTGGTAAGAAACATCTCTTCCGTTTACTGTTGTATTTACAGAAATCGACTGAGTGGTTTTATCCCCAACAAAAGTTGGTACACTGGCAGAAGTAATGGCCGTATTGGTTAATTTAAAAGTGGAATAGTCGGAGTTTCTGAAAATGAAATTCAGTTTATCGTTTGGAACAATAGCTGCCTGTCCGCTTACAGTAATGTCTAATCCGAATTTTTTATGAACCCTTGCAGTATTATACCAGCCACGTCCCATATTTAATATTTCCCCTTTTCCAAAAGGCTCAAGATAAGCGTTCAGATATTTATTTGCATCTGCAGCAGAGCCTGAAATGATCTGGCCGATATCCTGCGCTTTTACACTTATGGTACCTGCCAAAAGAAGACCAAATACTAATAAGGCATTTTTTTTCATATAAAAGTCATTTGTTGTTAAATAGGTAATTTGTTTTATTTAGCCATCAAATCGGCTACAGTTTTGTTCTCGAGAATTTCGAGTGTATTGTCTCTTACTAATTTCATCACTTTGTTTAAACCGCATTTCTTTTCGTCGCAATCTTTACATTTCTGGTAAAAGTTAAGACTAACACAAGGTAGCAGGGCAATAGGTCCTTCAATCAGCCGCATTACCTGCGCCAGTGGAATATCTTTCGGGTCTACTTTAAAAAAATAGCCGCCACCTTTTCCTTTTTTACTCTCCAATAAACCTGCTTTACGCAGTTCGAGTAAAATATTCTCCAGAAATTTGAGGGGGATCTTTTTCTTTTTGGCGATCTCGGCAATCAGTATGGGCCCGTCTTTTTTCCGCTCGGCCATAAATGTGAGCGCCTTAAGTGCATATTGTGTTTTCTTCGAAAGCATACAAAGCAGGTAAGTTAATAAAAAATGATTTTTCTATAAAGAGAAAAACGGTATTTCCAGTTCAGGGAATTTCATAGGGGGCACTATTTCTTTCCTTGCAATCAACCCTGTTCAACAAGGTCTATAATCCCAATACCTCTTTCATACCGAAGATACCCTTTTTATTGATAGCAAACTCAGCCGCCAGAACAGCGCCTCCTGCAAAGCCAACCCTGTTGTGGGCGGTATGAATGATCTCGATATCGTCTACTGCAGAGGCATATTTGATCTTATGCGTACCCGGCGCCGGATCGATCCGTTCTGAAATGATCTCCAGTTCTTCCGGGTTATTGCTCAGGTGATTTACCCATTGTTTTTTGGTTTTTATATGTTGCAAAACCTGTTCTGCCAAAGTGATGGCCGTTCCGCTGGGGGCATCTTTTTTTTGTGTGTGATGGATCTCTTCCATAGAAACCCTGTAGTCTGCATGACTGCTCATTAGTTTGGCGAGATAAGTATTCAATTCAAAAAATAAGTTCACACCAATGCTGTAATTGCTGGCATAGATCAGTGTTCCGTTCTGCTGTTCGCAGTATTTTTTTACTTCGTTCCATTTGTCTAACCAGCCTGTTGAGCCACATACAACCGGTACACCCAGTTCCAGGCATTTCATCACATTGGCAAACGCACTATGCGGGCCTGTGAATTCAATGGCCACATCTGCTTTTGAGATGTTTTCCTTATTCAGATCGGCAGCATTGTCTAAGTCTATTTTCAATACGATCTCATGTCCTTTGGAAACTGCAATTGTTTCAATTGCCCTACCCATTTTTCCGTAACCGATCAATGCAATCCTCATGATCTCAGATTTTTATGATTTATGTATGATTTATATGATTTTGCTGTTAAAATACAAGCTAACGGGCAAACGTATTTCCCTGCAAATAAAACACTTAGTGATAAGAAATTGGGTACAAATCATAAGATTTATCCGGAGTACAAAGCAAATAAGGCTAAATAATCATTATCCGGGCAGTTATCAACGGGCGATGGGCGGTTTGCGGGGATGGTCTTTAAGGTTAAGCGTAAGACCCAATCCGGGAGAACGGGTATACGGGTTGAAGGTTGGGGTAAGTTTCATGGAGAGATCATCACTTACATCAAATTGCTTCAGGTGTGCAAACACAGTGGCATCGGCTACCTGTAAGCCCCAGGCAAGTAAAAACCATAAAACAGAATAATCCCTGTCTCGCCGAAAAGAATTACGGTAACTCTGTAATGATGAAATGCCAAGGTTTTTTAATTGTGCGTCTATAAAAGGAACATCGGTGCTATCTCCCTGAGCCTCTTTAAATCTTGCTTCATACGCAAACCTTGTTTTTTTATAATAGCTGTCATTGTAGAAGTAAGTGGCCACAGGTATGGCAAGGATGCCATATACAAGCGGAATTTTCCAGTATTCTTTATTATAGGCCTGTCCCCAACCCGGTATTAATGCAGAGCGCCTGGTAGCAATACGCGGGTTATGCCTGGCAACAGTATCTTTTTTTGCGGAAACTGTTTTAACGGGAATGCTATCTTTTTTTACAAGTGATGAGGTATCGCTCTTCCCGGGCAACAGGGTACTGGTAGCGAGCGCTTTTTTTTCATCCTGGGCCGTGGCACCGGTTATGAAGCCGGTACAAACAAACAATAATATGAGGAGTCTGTATACTTTCATGCGAAATTTAACTCACGGTAACATTCATCGCATCAAGCAGTTTATTCAGCTCTTCTAATGAATAATACTCGAGTGTAATGCTGCCATAGCCCTTTTTGTTGTGGGCCATCTTTACTTTGGTTCCGAAATGTGAAGCTAAATTATCTTCAATTTTTTTGAAGGCAGGAGGCAGTTCCGACTTTACGGAAGATTTAACACCATTATTTTTTTCGGCCTTGTACATATTCCGAACCAGTTCTTCTGTTTGGCGTACGTTCAGGCCTTTTTGCTGAATCTCTTTGTAAACAAATAACTGTTTATCTATCGTATCAATATTTACCAAAGCCCTTGCATGCCCCATACTTAAACTGCCATTGCGGACTGCGAGCTGGATATCGGGCGGTAATTTTAACAAGCGCAGGTAATTGGTAACAGTGGTTCTTTCTTTGCCCATCCGCTCTGCCACCTGTTCCTGGGTGTGGTTCAATTCTTCCATCATCCGTTTGTAGCTGATGGCAATTTCTATGGCATTAAGATCTTCTCTCTGCAGGTTTTCCAGTAAAGCCAGTTCGAGTAATTGCTGGTCGTTGGCCTGACGCACATAAGCCGGAACATCTTTAAGACCTGCAATTTTAGACGCACGAAAACGGCGCTCACCCGCAATCAACTGGTATTTACCGTTAGGTAGTTTTGAAACAGTGAGTGGCTGAATAATATCGTGCAGTTTAATAGAAGCTGCCAGCTCGTTCAAAGCCTGCTCATCAAAATCTCTGCGCGGCTGTTTGGGGTTGATCTGGATATCGCTGATAGGGATCCGTGCGGTATGTGTTACCTGCTCTACCACATCTGTTTTTAAGGTACCTGCAGTTGTTTTTAGATCAGCATCAATATTCTGTAACAAAGAGCGGAGCCCTTTTCCTATGAGGTCTTTATTTTGCTTGGGAGTGGACATTCGAATTAAAAATTAAAAATTTAAAAAGTAAAAATTGGGAGCACGTCAATTTCAAAATTTCCCAATTTCAAAATTTCAAAATCACTCTATGATTCTTTCCTGGTTTGTCATTTTGGTCATGCCATTGTTTTGTAAAATTTCTTTGGCAAGGTTCAGGTAGTTAACGGCGCCTTTGCTTTCGGCATCGTAGAGTATTACGGGTTTGCCTACGCTGGGAGCCTCACTTAACCTTGTGTTGCGGTGGATGATGGTATCAAAAACCATATCATCAAAATGCCTTCTTACTTCACTTACTACCTGGTTACATAAACGTAAACGACCATCGTACATGGTCATTAAAATACCTTCTATCTGTAATTCGGGATTGAGCCGGTTTTGAACGATTTTGATGGTGTTTAATAATTTGCCCAAACCTTCCAATGCAAAAAACTCACACTGTACAGGAACAATCACGCTGTCTGAAGCAACCAGTGAATTTACGGTGATCAATCCGAGAGAAGGAGAGCAGTCGATGATGATAAAATCATACCTGTCGCGAACCGCATCTAATATCCCTTTCAACACATTTTCGCGGTTGGGGTAATTGATCATCTCAATCTCAGCACCCACCAGATCAATATGCGAAGGGATGATATCAAGATTAGGAACTTCACTTTTCAAAATCACATCTGCCGCCAATGCGTTATTTACCATACAGTCGTAAAGACTGCTGGTAATATTATGAAGGTCAAATCCAACGCCGGTGGTGCTGTTTGCCTGTGGGTCTGCATCTACCAGCAATGTTTTAAATTCCAATACTGCCAGGCTGGCTGCTACATTAATAGCTGTTGTTGTTTTGCCTACCCCGCCTTTTTGATTAGCCACTCCGATAATTCTCGCCATAACTACTCCCAACCCCTTACGGGGCTTTTGTTTGATGAATGAGTTAAATATCTATTGTTGTTCCGATAGCCGGCAGCAATAACTGTTTACCTGATGCGGCAAAGGTGTTAACTGCTTCCATTTCGTTTATTTTAATAAATCCAAATGTGTTGTAATGTACGCCTACTATTGTTTTACAATTGATAAAGTCTGCCGCACGAACCGCATCTGCCACATCCATCGTAAAATTATCGCCGATAGGCAGTACCGCAAATTTCAGTTGAGCCCAACCGGGTACTAATTGCATATCCAATGTAAGCGCCGTATCTCCGCTATAATAAAAATTGCCTTCGTCTGTTATAAAAATAAAACCCATTGGATTGCCGCCGTAACTGCCGTCGGCCATACTGCTGCTGTGTTGTGCAACCACACATTTAACGGTTCCAAAATCAAAATGCCATTTTCCGCCGGTGTTCATCGGGTGCGTATTACTAATCCCCTGTTTATTCAGCCACTCGTGATTTTCCCAGTTGGCCACCACTTTGCAACCGGTTCTTTGGGCTATAGATACACAATCTGCCGTATGGTCTGAATGACTGTGCGATAGAAATATATAATCCGGTACTATCTTTTTCACATCCACATTAACCGCCAGTTCATTGTAGGTGATAAAGGGGTCAAAAAGTATTTTTTTGCCCTTGATCTCTACTTCAAAACAGGAATGTCCGTAATAAGTCAGTTTCATGTGTTTCTTTCTGTTGCTTTCCGGTTATCTAATTAGCTTGCCTTATTAATAATAACCCCGCTTCTTTGAAAGTCGTCAAAAATACACTTTAGGGCACATCTGCCGAAACAATATTATCCAATACCTGTTATGAATGGAAGCCAAGTTTTCAACAAGTGCCGTTTAGTGGCAAAATGGCTGCTATGGCAGTACCTTTGCCCTGCGCAATTTGATATATGGTTCATTTTTAAACAATAAATGCCATTTTGGTACGTCTACCTGAAACAGATATAAAACTTAGTTAATGAGAAATGCCAGCACCTGGTGGATTATTGCCCTGATCATGTTTCTGCTTGATCTCTATGTTTACCAGGCCCTTAAAACAGTTACCCAGAACTCGAATGAGAAACTAAGGATAGTGGTGCAGGTTATTTACTGGGTGATCTCAGGCTTAACGCTTGCCACCCTGATCTCGTTTCCTTATTTCCAGGGCATGCAGCATTCGAAGGTTTTCCGGAATTATGTATTTGCCATTATGGTAGGATTATTTTTTGCCAAACTGGTGAGTGCGGTATTTTTTACAGCTGATGACCTGCGCAGGGGCGGACTTTGGCTTACGGCTAAAATTTTGCCGCGTGCCTATGCGCGGGGTGCTTCAGGAGGTATTTCCATACCCCGCTCTACTTTTATGAGCTGGCTGGGTTTGGGTATGGGCGGAAGTTTATTTGGTGCATTATTATATGGGTTCAATAATAAATACAAATACCAGATTAAGCATGTGAAACTGGCGTTTGACAATTTGCCACAGGCTTTTGCCGGGCTCAGGATAGTTCATATCAGTGATATACATAGTGGCAGTTTCCAGAATAAAGAAGCGGTGAACCATGGGGTGGATATGATTCTGCGTCAAACACCCGACCTGGTGCTGTTTACCGGTGATCTGGTGAACGACCGTGCTGATGAAATGGCAGGTTATATGGATGTTTTTAGCCGCGTAATTGCCCCAATGGGTGTTTACAGCTCTTTGGGCAACCATGATTATGGAGATTATGTGACATGGCCCTCAATGGAAGCAAAAAAAGAAAATCTTGAAAGACTAAAACAGGTTCATGGTCAATTAGGCTGGCGTTTGCTGATGAATGAGCATGTGGTATTGGAAAAAGAAGGCAACCAGATTGCTTTGCTGGGTATTGAGAACTGGGGCGCGAAGGGTCGGTTTCCAAAATATGGAAAGATGCATGAGGCCCATCCCGGAACGGAGCATATCCCTTTTAAGATCTTACTAAGTCACGATCCCAGCCATTGGGATGCAGAAGTAAAAGTTAAATATCCGGATATTGACCTGATGCTGGCCGGCCACACTCATGGGATGCAATTTGGACTGGAGAACCCCTATTTTAAATGGAGCCCGGTACAATGGATGTATAAACAGTGGGCAGGACTGTATGAAGATGGGAAACAAAAATTGTATGTGAACAGGGGCTATGGTTTTATCGGTTATCCCGGCAGGGTAGGTATTTTGCCGGAAATTACAGTGATAGAATTGAGCTGAACAGGCAGTTTAGGTGAGTGGTGAGTCGTGAGTCGTGACAATTAAAGTAACTGTTAAGGTACTCCAAATTCACAATTCACCATTCACCATTCACAATTCACCATTCACCGCAGATTAAGCTTAACAAAACAGTAGTTATCAATATTTTTTTCTGCAAAAACAGTTTTTGGCACGGCTATTGGAAACAGGTATATAAATAAAACCAAATTTATGAAGAAAGTAATTTTATCAGCGCTTGTACTTATACTGTTTACAGGGGTATCTCAGGCACAGGGAATCAGGTTGGGTGTTAAAGCAGGAGCCAACCTGAACAAAATATCAGGCCAGTCGTTTAATGATGGTTTTGACCTCTCATACCATGCAGGTGGTTTTCTTGAAATTGATTTCAATAAGGCATGGGGTATACAACCTGAGTTATTATGGAGCCAATCGTCCGGCAAGCCTTCCAGTTTTAAAACTATTTATGCCAGCACCACATCAGTTAATCCATTATTAGATGGGCAGCAGAATATAAAACTTGATTATTTGTCAATACCGGTACTGCTTCGTTATAATGTAACAGGTATGTTTTCTTTCCTGGTAGGACCGCAGTACAGTATCCTTATTAAAAAAGACAATACCTTATTGCAGAACGGACAATCTGCTTTTAAAAGCGGCGATTTTGCCATGGTGGCAGGCGCCCAGGTTAACCTGAAATACCTGCGTGTTTATGGCCGGTACAATATTGGCCTGCAGAACATCAATGATATTGACAAGCAGGATAAATGGACCAACCAGCAAATACAGTTGGGGCTGGGACTTAGGTTCTAAAATGCTGAATGCCTAACGCAAAACGCTTAACGCTGAACGCAAGAAATAGAACTTCGTTTTAACGTTAAGCGTTTTGCATTATGTCTTTTGCGTTCCGTGTTCAGCGTTAAGTGTTCTTCAGTTTGAATTTCTTTTTGAGGGAAACAATTCCTTTTTTGAAATTTTTCATTTCAACAATCTGCTGTTTAATAAAGCTGTTGTCTTCCAGTTTACCAAGCACCTCATTCATTTCTCCAATACTTTCGTATACCATTTTACGGTAAGGGTTGTTGTAATCTTTTGCCCTCGAATCGTGGATGCCTTTGGTTAACCATTCTTTGGTGGCAACTACCTGGTTCAGCAAATCAGTAAACTGCTGTGGTGTCATGTTTTTTAACCGGATGCCTGTTATCTCGGATAAAGAGGCCAGTGCATGTTTTAATTTTTGCTGGGGATATTTTTCTCCCTGCATCTTGTAGTATTCATGAACAGCATTCCATGATTTGATCCTGCCGCTGCGTATTTTTTCTTTTAATGTGCCTATGTCTTCAACCGGCATCAGTTGCCCGCCGATATTGCTCCATTCACCGCGAACAGGACGAGCAGGCAATGCAGTGATCATTGCTTTGAAGGAAGCAAATTCATTTTCTTTAATAAACTGCAGCAACTGTGTTACACCATAATAAACCAGCAGGTTTTCAAAAGCTTTATAGGCAGGTAATACTTTTATCAGTACTACTTTTCTTTTACTGTTTTCTATATTTTCTGCAAGAATTTCTAACTGGCCAACAATAGTATCTGAACGCTGCAGCAGTTGTTTTCCTGCAGCTGTATGATCGGCAGGTTTGCCGGATTTTTTGATGGATGCGTTGTAAGCCTTTCCTGTAAAGGTTTCCATCAGTTGCAGTGATGCGAACATTTCATTGGCCGTATCAGGAGCGAGAAACTCGTATTCAAGATGCTGGATACGGTCTGTTCGTTTATCCCTGTCAATATACTTCCATGAGTTACGGGCGAGGGCATATAAATTGTACATGAACCAGTAGCCCGGCATAATGGTGATCTGGTCCTTGCCGGTATCATTGCTGATGAGTGAAAAAGGGAAAGGTACATTCAGCTCAGCCGGGTAATCGCCTTTGGTAAGGATACTGAAGCTGGCAAATTTTGAATTGTGTTTTAAACTCACACAAAGTCCCGGCCAGAAACCACGCCCCATGATCACCTCCCCATCTGCCCCACGACTATTATGGTTTGAACCGATGGTGGCGCCGGCAGCAATATTGCTTTGCCCCATTACCAGCGCAGCACATAAAAACGAATTGTTGTGGTGTTGCTCGTGCGCGGGGAAGATGAGTGAATTCAATACTTCGCAGCAGGAGATGGTGGCGTTATTGCCAAGGTAAGAGTTGATCAACCTTGCACCATATTTTAACTGCGAATGCGAGGCCATGATGAAACGAATAGCTTTTACGCCATAAAATAAGCGGCAGCCAAAACCGATGATACCGTTTACTACTTCGCACCCTTCTCCAATTTGTGTGGCTCCTTCCGGACCGGAGTTTACGGTGAGGTTCTTTAATTTATTGGCGCCCTTAATATAGGCATCAGAGCCTACCCAAACATCTTTAATGATGCTACAGTTCTTAATCACTGTTCTGTCGCCTATTTTACCATAATACCCACGCCTGTCATCAAATCTTTCTTCAGTGAACTGCTTAAACTTTTCCTGTAATAAAGCATCATTGCGGTTACGGCTCCATAAAAAAGCATCGCCGGCCAGCATTCCGTTAAAAGGCATTACCCTGCGGCCTGTATTTTCATTACAGATCTCTACCCATATTCTTACATCTTCTTCTTCACCCTGTTTAATAATGCCGTTACCAAATTTGGCGTGGTTGGTTGTTACCAGTTCATTTACATTGGTAATAATTACTTCCGTTCCGATGATGTAGTGTGAGAGATAGTTAACATTATCGATCACCACATTATCGCCAAAATCGCAACTGATGATGGTTGAATTATATAAGCCCACCGGTGCTTTCAGGTCGCTGAAGCCAAGACAGAAAGGTTCTAATTTTCCTATGCGTACAAGGCCATAGAACTTACAGTTCTTTACCAGTTCGGGGTTGAATGCATCTGATACCAATATATTGTTCCAGTCATCGCTGGTATTGCCGTTGCGGACGAGCATTTCAATTTCGTAGGCGGTCAACTTACGGTAATTGATCCCGTTCCTGATCTGCATATTGCGCAGGTAATATTCATTCTTGCCTTTGGGAATAAATTCATCCTTAATGAACTTATAACCTAACGCATCCATTGGTGTTTTGTAGATAATATTTTGAGCCATTCGGTTAGTTTTATGCAAGCCTGTTTGTATGATGTAAAAAGAGGAAGATTATTCCACCGTTACGCTTTTAGCAAGGTTGCGTGGTTTGTCTACATCCAATCCTTTGGCGAGGCCGGTATAATAACTTAGTAATTGCAGAGGGATCACACTTAATAATGGCGCTATTGCTTCATCTGCATCCGGTACAAACATTACATCATCGGCCATGCCCGGTATCACCTCATCGCCTGCGGTGGCAACGGCGATCACTTTTCCTTTACGGGCCTTGATCTCCTGAACATTGGATACGATCTTCTGGTAGTAAGAATCTTTGGTAGCCACAAATACTACCGGTAATTGATCATCAACCAATGCAATAGGGCCATGTTTCATTTCTGCTGCAGGATATCCCTCGGCATGTATATAGGAGATCTCTTTTAATTTTAAAGCACCTTCCAGCGCAACAGGGAAATTATACCCCCTTCCTAAGAACAGGAAATCGGTTGCATCTTTATATTTGGCTGCAATGCGCTGAATATTTGATGTGTCCTGTAATATCTCTTTCACTTTTTCTGGAATAGCTTCCAGGTCCTGCATCAGTTGCTGGTATCTTTTCTGATCAATGGTGCCTTTAGCGTATCCGATCTTTAAGGCCATCATGGTAAGAACAGCTAACTGACCGGTAAACGCTTTGGTACTGGCCACGCCAATTTCAGGGCCTGAGTGGGTGTAAGCCCCGGCATGACTAAGCCTGGCAATACTGCTGCCAACCGCGTTTACCACACCAAAAATAAAGGCGCCTTTTTCTTTGGCACTTTCAAGCGCCACAAGGGTATCAGCCGTTTCGCCGCTTTGTGAGATGGCAATGATCACATCTCCTTTATGTACAACAGGATTACGATACCGGAATTCAGAAGCATATTCTACTTCTACCGGGATACGGCATAATTCTTCAATTAAATATTCTGCAACCAAACCCGCATGCCAACTGGTTCCGCAGGCAACAATAATGATGCGCGGGGCATTGATAAATGCATCAATATTATTCTCAATACCCGCCATCATGATCTTGCCCGATTGGGTAAGCAATCTGCCGCGTAAACAGTCGAAAATGGTTTCGGGCTGCTCATGAATTTCTTTGAGCATGAAATGGGAGTAACCGCCTTTTTCAATAGCGGCCAGTTCCATATCCAGTTTGGTAATGAATGGTGTTTGTTTTTCGTTACCCAGATTTTTCAGGATCAGTTCATCCGGGCGAACAATTGCTATTTCATAATCGTTCACATACACCACTTCTTTTGTGTATTCGATGATAGGAGAGGCATCGCTTGCCAGGAAGTGTTCGCCTTTGCCAATACCAATTACCAGCGGACTGCCTTTTCTTGCAGCAATAATGGTTTCGGGTTCGTCATTCGAGATCAATAAAATACAATAAGCGCCTACCACACGCTTTAACGCAATACGTAAGGCTTCTTCAACAGAACAATCGTTATTTTTTTTGATGTCCTCAATAAAATTCAGCAATACCTCAGTATCCGTATCACTCTGAAAAGTATAGCCTTTTGAAAGCAGTTCCTGTTTGATTTGTGTATAGTTCTCAATGATCCCGTTATGGATCATTGCCAGCTCTCCACTCTGCGATTTATGCGGGTGTGCATTCCTGTCGCTCGGTTCGCCGTGTGTGGCCCAACGGGTATGGCCAATACCAATCATGCCATGCAGGTCTTTGCCCAGCACACTTTCTTCCAGTTCCGAAACCTTGCCTTTCTTTTTATAAACGTTCAATTGATTGCCGTGCAATAAAGCCACGCCGGAGCTGTCGTAGCCACGGTATTCCAAACGTTTTAATCCTTTAATGATAACGGGGTATGCTTCTCTGTGACCGGTATATCCAACTATTCCACACATGATTTCTGAAGTTAGGTTAGTTTAAGTTTATGTAATTTGCTGCAAAGCTCTTATATATATGCAATTTAGCAACTATTAATTAACCTTTTTTGAAATGATTGAAGCATTTGACAGCACCAAAGAATATATACTTGAGGATACCTGCGTTTTATTGCGGCCTTTACAGATGAATGACTGCAAAAACCTGCTAACTTTTTCTCTAAACGAGCCGGAACTATGGAAATATTCATTGTTAAGTGGTGCAGGCGAAGAAAATCTTAAAGCATATATCGAAACAGCTTTAACTGCCAGGGCAACGGGTAAAGAATATCCTTTTATTGTGTTTGATAAACGCACGCAGGAGTTTGCGGGCTGTACCCGTTTTTATGATATTCAGCTAACGAACAAAACACTGCAATTGGGCTATACCTGGTATGGAAAAAAGTTTCAGGGTACCGGACTGAACAAGCATTGCAAATTTTTATTGCTCCGGTTTGCATTTGAGCAGACAGGTATGGAAAGAGTGGAGTTTCGTGCAGACAACAGTAATGAAAAAAGTATTGCCGCCATGAAAAGTATTGGCTGTATTGTGGAAGGTGTATTAAGAAGGCACAGTATTAAACCGGGTGGAAGCCGGAGAGATAGTATTGTACTGAGTATTTTAAAAAATGAATGGGAGAATGGGGTAAAAGAAAGACTATTTATGAAGCTCTGATGAGTAACTTTCCAATTTACTGGAATATACTATCCGTTATGAAACGATCAATTTTCTTTTTAGGTGTTTTGCTACTATCCGTTATAAATGTGCCTGCACAAAAAACAGTTGCATATAAAAATGCCCGATTACCCATAGAACAAAGGGTGAAAGACCTTTTGCAGCGCATGACGCCCGAAGAAAAATTCTGGCAGCTTTTTATGATACCTGGCGATTTGGGTACTAATGAAACCAAATATGCAAACGGCATTTTCGGTTTCCAGATAAGTGCTGCTTCGCAGGGTGGTGATGCGGCTTCGCAATTATTACATTATGGTACTTCAGAAAATGCGTTGACCCTGGTTAAAAAAATTAATGCAATTCAAAAGTTTTTTGTAGAGAAAACAAGGCTGGGCATACCCATGATTGCTTTTGATGAATCATTGCACGGGCTTGTAAGAAGTGGTGCCACTTCTTTTCCGCAGGCTATCGGTTTGGCGGCAAGCTGGGATACAGGATTGATGAAACGCGTAGCAACCGCAATAGCACTTGAAACAAAAGTTCGTGGTATACGCGATGTATTAACACCGGTGGTAAATATTGCCAGTGATGTTCGCTGGGGCAGAACAGAAGAAACGTATGGAGAAGACCCTTTCCTGTCTTCCGAAATGGCGGTTGCCTTTGTAACCCCTTTTGAAAAAAATGGCATCATTACCACACCCAAACATTTTATAGCAAATGTTGGCGATGGTGGTCGTGATAGTTATCCTGTTCATTATAACAACAGGCTACTTGAGGAGATTTTTCTTCCACCGTTTAAAGCAGCTATCAGGAGAGGTGGGGCGCGTTCTGTAATGACCGCCTACAATTCACTGGATGGCAGCCCGAGCACTGCCAATGATTGGTTGTTGAATAAAAAACTAAAAAAAGACTGGCAATTCAGTGGTTTTGTGATCTCGGATGCAAGTGCAGTGGGTGGCGCCAATGTGTTGCATTTTACGGCGAAAGACTATGCTGATGCAGGCAGGAAAGCCATCACTAATGGGTTGGATGTGATCTTTCAAACCGCTTATGAACATCATCAATTATTCATCCCTCCCTTTTTAAATGGGGAGATAGACTCAAAAAGAATTGATGATGCAGTAGCAAGGGTATTAAGAGCCAAGTTCGAATTGGAATTGTTTGATCACCCCTATGTGTCTGAACGGGAAGCTGAGCAATGGTTAAACAATACTGCACACAAATCGCTTGCAAAAGAAGCAGCTCTAAAATCGATTGTTCTGTTAAAGAATGAAAGTGCGCTTTTGCCTTTGAATAAAAACATACGATCCATTGCAGTGATAGGAACCGATGCTGCCGAAGCAAGACTGGGTGGTTACAGTGGTCCCGGTAATGGTAAGGTATCTATAGTAGATGGCATACGTGAGAAACTTGGCGCAGGTGTTACAATTAACTATGCGACGGGTTGCGGCAGAAAAAATATCGAATGGCAAACCATTCCTTCTCATCTGTTGAGTACTATTGTTAACAATGAAACAGTTGCCGGGCTGAAAGGTGAATATTCTGCATCACTCATTCCTGGTGAAAAAACTGTAGTAACAAGGGTAGATAAGGTACTGGATTTTAACTGGACACTTTTCCCTCCAGACACTTTACTGCATACAGACCAGTATGCAGTTCGCTGGACAGGTAAACTGAAAACAACTGCGTCTGGTAAATACAAAATTGGGTTAGATGGAAATGATGGGTTTCGTTTATACATCGACAACCAGTTGCTTATTGATAACTGGCACAAACAAACCTACAGTACGAAAATTGTTGATTTTATTTTTGAGAAAGACAGGCAGTATGATATTCGTGTTGAGTTTTATGAACCTGCCGGTAATGCACATATCCGTTTAATATGGAATATGGGTGTTACAAATGAAACTGAACAAAAAATAGAGGAAGCAGTTTCAGCAGCAAAACAATCGGATGCAGTGGTTGTTGTGGCAGGTATAGAAGAAGGCGAGTTTCAGGACAGAGCCATGCTCTCCTTACCCGGTCATCAGGAAGCATTGATACAAAGACTTGCAGAAACTGGTAAGCCCGTTGTTGTACTGCTTGTTGGCGGGAGTGCGGTAACCATGAACAACTGGTTAAGCAAAGTAAACGGAGTAATAGATATCTGGTATCCCGGCGAAGAAGGTGGCAGGGCAGTGGCCGATGTATTGTTTGGCGATTATAATCCTGCCGGTCGTTTGCCCATTACTTTTCCTGTATCAGAAGCACAACTTCCATTGGTGTATAACCACAAACCAACCGGCAGGGGCGATGATTATAATAACCTGAGCGGGTTGCCGCTTTTTCCCTTCGGGTATGGATTAAGTTATACAAAGTTTTTATACAGTAATATTCACCTTGAGAAAAAGCAGATCAAAACGAATGAATCTGTTAAGGTTCATTGTACTGTTACCAATACAGGGAATAGAGCTGGTGATGAAGTGGTTCAGTTATACCTTAGAGATATGCTTTCTACTGTTGCCCGGCCGGTATTGGAATTGAAAGGATTTCAGAGGATACATTTGAATGCCGGCGAAACCAGGCAGGTAACATTTGATATTACGCCAACTATGCTTGAAATGCTGAATAAACAGATGAAAACTGTGATTGAACCGGGTGATTTCAGAATCATGATCGGAGCCTCTTCCAGGGAGTTGTGGCTGAAGGATACCTTAACCGTAATCAATTAAATGATGGGTGGTAAAGGTCAAAAATGCTTTTAAAGTATTTTTATTATGACAGATCAGTATACAACACTGCACAATATTTTTTATGCCTACTAAATCAAAACTTACTGACGGGGAACAGGTATCTCAACACATCAAAAAACTTGAGCCCAAACTGGCTGAGGCTGTTGAGGCTTTGAGGCAAATTATTTTAAGTACCGACAAAGAAATTGGTGAAAGGATAAAATGGAATAACCCAAGTTTTTACTACATGTGCGAGATGAAAGAATCTGACCCAAAAGAATACAAACGGGATATGATTGTGATGAATCTTTTTAAAGGACGGATGATGCTGGTGTTTCCAAGCGGCGCAAAAGTGAATGATAAGTCCGGGCTTCTGGAAGGCGACTATAAAGATGGCAGGCGAATTGTAATTTTTAAGGACCTGGCAGATGTAAAAGAAAAACAAAAAGCTTTACAAAAGATCATTAAAGACTGGTTGAAATTGGTAGATAAATAATTGTAAGAAAGAAAGGCAAATCCTTTGCGTAATATCAATTTGTTATGCCTTTCCAATCAGGCAGGTTTTGCGAGTCGTATCAATAATTCCCATTCACAGGCTGTTTTTGCAGTATAGCATATACACAGTTCGAAAAAAAACTACCCCACCACCGTTATCAGAACGGCATGTAAGTTCGGCAACTGTATTTTTAATTTCTCAGGGTTCCCCGAATTGTGAGGCTATGTGAATCCCGTAATTGTCTATAAATAATGGCCTGAAAGGGCTAATCTAAAAATTGTCTATTTCAAAGCATTAATTGTCCATTTGTGATATATCGAATTTTTGTATATTACATCAAGATTATAGCTACATAGCTGATTAATGAATGCCCTCCCCCCACAAACAGCCAAAGCACGACTGTCTCGCTATTTTAAACAATCTTCGTTATGATAAGATCAATTCTAACTGCTATCTTTTTGTTGTTATTTTTTGTGAAAGTATCTGCAACCTCAAATAATGACACTGCTTTTATAGAAACACCTGTTGCCCTTCATACCCCAACAGGTGACATTTTTGGTACATTAACAACACCAAAGATATTCAGTGAGATTCCGGTTGCGCTGATTATTGCCGGCTCTGGTCCCATTGATAGAAATGGGAACAACCCGATGGCCCAAAATGAGAGTTTACGAATGCTGGCATATAGCCTGGTAAATAATAATGTAGCTTCTTTACGATTTGACAAGAGAGGAATTGGAGAAAGCAAGGGCGCAGCTAAAAGTGAAATAGAGCTCCGTTTTGAAGATTACATAAATGATGCAAAGAATTGGGTTGAACTTTTGAAAAAGGATGCACGCTTTTCAAAAGTTATCATTATTGGACATAGTGAAGGGTCTCTTATTGGAATGATTGCTGCCTTACATTCAGTAGATGCTTATGTTTCTATTGCAGGCGCTGGAAAATCAGCCGATAAAATCATAAAGGAGCAGTTAGCCAGCCAGCCTCCAATGGTAAAGGATATCGCTTTTCCTATTATTGATAGTCTTGTTCTTGGAAAAACGGTTAAGGATGTAAATCCCGCATTTTATTCTTTGTTTAGACCAAGTGTACAGCCTTATATGATTTCGTGGTTTGCTTATGATCCAGCAGTTGAAATCAAAAAATTAAGTATACCGGTTCTAATCATACAAGGAACTAATGATATACAGGTATCAGTGGATGAGGCCGATTTACTCCTAAAAGCTAAGCCGCATTCGACATTGGTGTTAATTAAAAACATGAATCACATTTTTCGAATTATTGATGGGGATAAGAATTCGAATATTGCTACTTATAATAATTCTTCGCTGCCAATTAGCAAGGATCTCACAGACAACATTAGTAAATTTATTAATAAACGTTAAACAGAATACGGCAGAGGCTTTAATCACTCAGTACTTTCTTTCTTGCTGAGAAATTTTCGGATTACCTAAATACATTAACCATGACTGAAAAATGGATGCAGCATCCTGTTGTTTTTCATGGAGATACAGTTAATTTGATTCCATTGGAAAAAGCTCATTTAAACGGGTTATTTGAAGCTGCATCAGACAAAGAGCTTTGGAAATTAATACCAACTGATTGCTCTGACAAAGAAACTTTTTTAAAAGCGTACAATTTTGCATTGTCTGAAAGAGAAGCGGGCAGGCAATATCCTTTTATAATTTTTCATAAAGCCACCGATAAGATGATTGGTTCAACACGGCTTTTTGAAATTTATCCCAATGACAAAAAATTAGAAATCGGCTGGACCTGGATCTCTAAAATATATTGGGGATCAATTGTGAACCTGGAATGTAAATTATTGTTACTTACCTACTGTTTTGAAACACTGAAAGCAAACCGGGTACAATTAAAAACCAAGGACACGAATATCCGTTCCCGGAAAGCAATTGAGAAAATCGGTGGCGTATTTGAAGGGATCTTGCGGAAAGACAGAATACAGAGCGATGGATCAACCAGAAACGCTGCCTATTATAGCATCTTGGATGATGAATGGGAAATGGCTAAGCAGAAAATTATCGGCCAGATTGCCGGCAGAAAGAAACCATAACGTTGAGAACTGCCTGAAGCCCTGCCACCTGTTGCCACCCTGCAAGCATTCGATAGATTCATAAACAATATTCCTCCATCCCCTCTAATTAAAAATTGTCCATTTCGAAGCATTAATTGTCCATTCTCCATGCAATGCTGGTATCGCATTTTTGCATAGTCAATCCCGACATATAATTAAATGATTTGAAATAATGGAAGTAGCCAAAGGAGTTCATCATTTTGATAGTGGTCCCTTTAACTGGTATTTAATTGAGGAAAATGGGCGGTTAACATTAGTTGATGCAGGATTTCCCGGGCATTATAAAGTGTATAAAAAAGGGTTGGAAACTTTAGGCAAGACAAATAAAGATATTGAAGCTATTGTGCTTACCCATTCCCATGCAGACCATATCGGATTTGCCGAAAAGCTTAGAAAAGAAACCGGCGTGCCCGTGTTTGTTCATAAGGAAGATGCAAAAATGGCCTGCAAACCTTTGCAGTTACCCTGGTTTGGCTTACTATCAAATGCATGGAGAACATATACTGCAACAATGCTGGGTGTTGCCATTGTAAATGGTGTATTCTCTTTACCTCATTTAATTAAGGTGCAAGCTGTTGAAGACGGGCAGGTACTTGATATTCCGGGAAGGCCAAGAATATTACATACACCCGGGCACACCAACGGAGAAATATCCCTTTTCCTGGAAGATCGAAAAGTGCTGATTTCAGGTGATACCATTGTTACGCGTAATTTATTAACAGGAGAACTTGGTAAACCACAACTTGCCAGTCCAATCCTGACCAACAATTATAAACAGGCTACGCGCTCACTTCACTTACTGCGGGAACTCGGAAGTGTAACAATGCTTGCAGGGCACGGTACTCCCTGGACCGGGAATATGAACCACGCGGTAACTATTGCCGTGGAAAATGCAAAAAGAGAATGAAACATTTTTTCAATCTGTTTCTTATAATCATTCTTTCATCGTGCCAGGCTCAAATAAAAAACACTATGCAAGTATCAGCAATCAAAATCAATGGAAGCAACAACCATTTAAAAAATAACGAAGAAAAGGCTTTGTCAAATTTTTATAAAGCATTTAACACGCGGAATATGAGGCTGATGGAACAGTCGTGGTTACATACCGATGAGGTATCAATGGATAATCCAATAGGCGGAATAAGGAGGGGCTGGGAGGAGATTAGCAAAGGATATGATAAAATATTTAATGGGAAATCTGAAGTATATGTGGAATTTTATGATTATTCCATTCACACAACAGAAACTATGTTTTTTGCAACAGGAAGAGAGCATGGCTATTTCAGAACGGAGGGGAAGGAAATTCCTTTGGCTATCAGAACATCAAGAATATTTATAAAGTTGAACGGTGAATGGAAACAAATCCACCATCATGGTTCCATAGATAATCCTGAATTATTAAAGGAATATCAGGATGCCTTATTAAAATAAGCGTATTTATACTGATGAAGCCATTGCAGAGTGATTTTAATTATGAACCCTAATACCAATGAATAGACCAAACATAAGATTTGCTTTAATAACAGGACTAATTGTAACCAGTTATATTACTTTTACATTAGTTGCTGTAAACATCGGCTTCAAAAACAATTTTGTATTTATATGGCTCAGGAACTGGTTGATTGCTTATCTGTTAGTGGTGCCATCTTTGCTTTTTGTTGGCCCGGTGATCAGGAAAATTTTGGCAGACTGAAATATGCCATATGTTAATAATACAATCACCAAAGAAGGAGCCTCTGTCCGGCAAAATGCGGAGCTAATTGAAGGTGTGAGAGCGCTGCTGCAAAAAGTATTGAATAAGAACCCTGCTGCAATTTTTGTGATCATTGATGATGTGGAAACCGATAACTGGGGTATTGGAGGGCAACAGGTAACAGCAAGGCGTAAGCAAAGAATGTAAATTTTGTTTTATGACTGATCGGAACGTGTTTACAATAATAAATCAGCAGGATGGGAACCTTGCATTTAAAATATTTTCATTTGAGGACAACTGCCATTTTGATCATTTGCAGCGTAATAATTTTTATTCACTGATCTGGGTAAAGAAAGGTAATGGTCTTTTGAAAGTGGATTTTTCTGAATACCTGGTTGCAGAAAATTCGTTATTTACTTTTTCTCCTTTTCAACCCTTTATGTTTTCTACAGATAAGAAAATAAGCGGCATAGCCATACAGTTCCATTCCGATTTTTTTTGTATTCATCGCAATCCAAAAGAAACGAATTGCGACTCTGTTCTTTTTAATAATATCTACGAGAAGCCGTTTATTGCTGTTGATAAATTGACTGGAACGAAATTTGATCAGATCATTGGTCAGATCAAATCGGAATTGAGTAATAATGAAGTGAATGAATATGAATTAATAATTCCTTTACTGAAAATTTTCATAGTGAGTGCGGTAAGGATTAAAATGCAGTCAAAACAAGATCTGCCTGAATTTACTGAGGCAGCAACACCGTATGTGCTTCGAAATTTAAAAGCTGCCATTGAAAACAATTTTAAAGAAAAACATTCTGCAGGTGACTATGCAGCGTTGTTAAATATCTCATCAAATGCCCTGGCAAAACTGGTTAAGGTACATTTCAATAAAACCATTACAGACCTTATTACCGAACGGATAATTATTGAAGCTAAAAGGGAATTGTATATGACGACTAACCCTATTAAAGAAATTGCCTGGAAACTGGGGTATGAAGATGAATTTTATTTTAGCAGGTATTTTAAAATAAATACCGGTATATCGCCCCAAATGTACCGGGATACGGTTGGGTTTGGCAAAGCAGAGTTGAATTAGCTATCAACCATATCTTAACACATATATAACTACCTTCAAGAGTCATTCAATAAGAATTTAACAAGGGAACTTTAAATTGAGCAAGTTTCAGATTTTATGATAACAAAACTGTTTCGACATTTGCATCATACAATTAACCAAGATGAACGAACAGCAAAATGTAAATTATAATCGCATTGCAGAAGCAATAGATTATATTAACCACCATTTTAAAGAGCAGCCCAGTCTTGATAAGATTGCCGAAAAAGTACACCTGAGCCCGTTTCATTTTCAACGTCTTTTTACTGAATGGGCAGGCACGAGTCCCAAAAAATTCCTGCAATACATCAGCGTGGAGCATGCCAAAAAGTTATTAAAAGAAAACCAGGCCACACTTTTTGATGCCGCATACGAAACCGGCCTTTCAGGCACCAGCCGCCTGCACGACCTGTTTATCAATATTGAAGGGATGACCCCGGCCGAATACAGGAATGGCGGCAGAAACCTGTCTGTCAATTTCAGTTTTGCAGAAAGCCCGTTTGGAAATATTATTGTTGCCTCTACGCAAAAAGGTATTTGCTATATGGCGTTTGCCGATGATGAGTCAATTGCATTCGCAACAATGCAAAGTCATTTTCCTAATGCAACGTTCAACAGAAGATTGGATTTAATTCAGCAAAATGCCCTGTTCATTTTTCAAAACGACTGGAGTAAACTTAACCAGATAAAACTGCACTTAAAGGGAACAGATTTTCAGTTAAAAGTTTGGGAAGCCTTGCTTAAAATACCTATGGGCCAACTGTCTACCTATGGTTCCATAGCCAAACAAATAGAAAAATCTACCGCCTCAAGAGCGGTAGGAACAGCCATCGGAAGCAATCCCGTTGCTTTCTTAATTCCCTGCCACCGCGTTATTCAGAGCACCGGAACATTTGGCGGCTACATGTGGGGCAGTACCAGGAAAACAGCCATCATAGGCTGGGAAAGCGCGAAAGTAAATACCTGATTGAGCAGGAATCGGGTTTTCTACAACATCCGGGAATATCAATTTTACAGTATTAAAAAAATAACGATGAAAACATTTGTTTTAATTCATGGTTCATGGCATAGTTCCTGGAACTGGCACAGGGTAATTCCAATTTTAGAATCTAAAGGGCATCAGGTAATTGCCATTGATCTGCCCGGGATGGGTAGAGACAAAACGCCTGTTAGTGAAGTGAAGATGGCAACCACTGTTCAATCAATTGGCAATCTGATCGATCGCATTGATGGTAAAGTAATTCTTGTAGGCCATAGTAAGAATGGCATCATGATCTCGCAGGTGGCTGAATACAAGCCGGAAAAAATTGAGAAATTAATATATCTGGCGGCCTATTTAATTCCCAATGGCAAAACACAGGGAGAATATTCGGCGCAGGATACCAATGGTGTATTAAAACCTTACGTAACAAGGTATCCAGAGTCTAACTCACATACCCTGCAAACAGAAATTTATAAGGAAGGGCTTTATCACGATTGTGATGATCATATTACAGACCTGGCAAAACTGCTGTTGAGCCACGAGCCGGTAGAATCGGGCATTACGCCACTGCAATTAACAGAAGAAAATTACGGGAGTGTTCGCAGGTTTTATATTGAATGCACAGAAGACAGGGCCGTAACTCCTTTTATTCAAAGAAAAATGTACACCGAAACACCTTGTGAAAAAGTGTATAGTATGCCAACAAGCCATTCGCCTTTCTTTAGCAAACCACAGGAATTATCTGATATTTTTTGTGAAATAGCGACTTTGTAAATAATAGGGTGTTGTGCTATTAACAGATGGCTGCCTAATGTTTTCAATAAGAGAAAGACAGAAGAAAAGAAGAGAAAGAGAGTGCCTCGAATTTCAGAGACGCTCTTTTTCATTTGTCTTTCTTTTATTGAAACACAACACGCTAAATAATAATAAGATCCGGTTATGAATTACACATGACGGACACATTTGCAAAATGATACAGCATAGCAAAATAAGCAATATAGATTTGCATAGATTGATCAAACAGCAAACTGTTTGTTTAGGTGGAAATCAAAAATTGAAAATTTATGGAACACTGCAATGTGCATCTGGCAAGCGGATGAAACGGGCAAACAGGGTTTTCTTTTCATCAGAGCCGGAAGCTGTGCAGAAAGGCTTCCGGCCTTGCGGACACTGTATGAAAGCAGCATATAAAAAATGGGAAAATGGATTTATTCAGTAATGAACCAAGCGAAACTGAGAATTTATTGCCGAAAGACGGTACAGTGAATTATTATGGAAGGATTATGCCGGTTCAGCAAGCCAATGATTATTTTGAGCGCTTACTCAATAACATTGACTGGAAGAATGATGAAGCTTTTATTTTGGGGAAACATATTATCACCAAAAGAAAAGCGGCATGGTATGGTGATCGTAATTTCAGTTATACTTATTCTAATACTACCAAGCAGGCCCTGCCATGGACAAAGGAGCTATTGGAGTTGAAGGGACTGGTTGAAGAAAAAACTGGTGAGAAATTTAATTCATGCCTGCTTAACCTTTACCACGATGGCAGCGAAGGAATGGCCTGGCACAGCGACGGAGAAAAAGATTTAAAGAAGGATGGAGCAATCGGCTCATTAAGTTTTGGCGCTGAACGAAAATTTGCATTCAGGCACAAAGCAACAAGAGAAACGGTTTCATTGACTTTAGAGCATGGCAGCCTGCTGGTAATGAAAGATGCAACACAAACCCATTGGCTGCATCGGTTACCACCCACAAAACTGGTTACAAAGCCAAGAGTAAATTTAACTTTCAGAACAATTGTTTATTGATGCATATCGCAGGATGGCCCGGAAGAAAAATAGCTGTAGCATAATTTTGCACGCGCTTTATGAAATCATTTGCAGCAGGTGCGGGATAACATTTCAAAGACTTTTTTCTTCTGTTTATCTTTTATTGAAATATTTTTTACATGTTGTGTTGTTAAACCCATGGGTGTATATTGGTTTCATTAAAGAGAAAAACGAAGTGAAAAGAAAAAGAGAGTAGCTTCGAATTTCAGAGAAACTCTTTTTCTTCTGTTTATCTTTTATTGAAACATCCACTTAATGCCCGGAAAAAATTGATAAATGCAGTGTAAAACAAACAGGGCAATGAAAATTTGTATAGCCCAGATAAAACCGTTTGCAGGAGATATCCGAAAAAATATTGAGACACATAAAAGAATGATACATGCTGCTATCTCAAACAAAGCAGATATGATCGTTTTTCCTGAACTCTCATTAACGGGGTATGAACTGGAATTGGCCCACGAACTGGCTACCGATCAGAATGATGAACGATTAGGTGTTTTTCAGGAATTGGCTGATTTGCACAAATTGGTAATTGCTGTTGGAATGCCCACCAGAGCCGGCACTGATCTATTTATCAGTATGATCATTTTTCAGCCCGGCAAAAAACGCATCACTTATTCTAAACAACATTTATATCCTGGTGAAGATGCTGTTTTTAAACCAGGAGACAGGCAGGTGTTTTTGAAATTTGATAACGGACATATTATCGCACCTGCCATTTGCTACGATCTTTCAGACACAGAGCTTTCAAAGAAGGCGCATGAGAACAATGCAGATGTTTACATGGCAAGTGTTGTAAATTCTGCAAATGGAGTTATTGGTGATAGCGCGAAACTTTCAAACATAGCAGGAACTTATCAGATGACCGTGCTGATGTCTAATTTCATTGGACAATCAGGTGCCTATGCCTGTGCAGGAAATTCTTCGGTTTGGAATAAAGAGGGTAAAATAGTTGGGCAACTTGACGATAAATCTGAAGGGGTGTTGCTGTATGATACGGAAACTGAAAAACTGAGTGTAGTACTATAAAATTCAGGGTAGCCGGGAAGTTTGAGCGGATCTGATAATAGCTAAAATTTGATCATACTTATCTGGTTGTACATCAATCTTCTACAGCTAATTGCAAAAGCATGTTTTGATCTTTAGTAACTTTGCTTTGCGGCTGTAGCCATTGTGTTACGGATCTACTTTCTCCAACTGCTTAAAGCCCTTCCCGTTAGCCGCTGTTAAAAAGAAATATACAAGAGCAGTACACTTGCAATTATTGCAATTATTCTAAAAAGTATTTTATGAAAAAAGTACTGGCTCTTAGCCTTGCCGCCCTCATACTTATTTTCAACTCCGGTTGTAAAAAAGATGTAACCCCGTATGTTGAACCCATTAATCTTGATGCACTTTACCATGCTTCTATTATAGATGCTATGACTGCCGACTCATCTGAGATCTGCGATACGCTGTGGCCGATCAGTTCAACTAATACAAGATTGGTGTGGAAGGTGTTTAACGATGAGCAATATGTATTGATGGGTAGTTTTAATAAATATCCCAACAGTTATAAAGATAGTTCAGTAACTAATTCCTGGGGTGTGATATGGGTGTTTATTCCCGAACAATACAAAAGCAAAATGAAAACAACCTATTTCCCATATACAGATACACTGTTACGAACCCGCCAATTGATTGGTTTGCCACCATCCAATACCAGCACATATATTGTTGAATTATGGGTGAAGCCTAAAGACCTTTATCGCCCCGCCGCGGATCCTAAAATTGATACCAGAACTGCCGGATTATATTTCCCGCCTAATTCAGATGCGAATTATATAAAATGGTTCAACCAGAATATTTATGATTCCTATTATAGTACGTCCATACCTCTGCCATGGACAAGGCTTGGCTATTCGTACGATTGGGCAAAAGGTGCATCTGAAGTTGGAATAGAAGAGTATTGCATAAAAGTGAGCTCCTTACTTTTTGTGAACAGGCTTGCTACGGTTTCAAAATATCTTGTAGAGTAAAAACACGATACATGTAAAAATCGCATTACAAAACCTGTGGTAGGTATAGTTGTATTATTTATCTGTAATACAGACTTCAACTTAGTTAAGCCTCTCTGCTTAGTCTTGATAACATTTCCCGGAATATGTTTCATAACTGCCGGTGAAGAAGTATATTTGAAAAGTATCCTTTTAAATCCAAATCCATGAAAACAACGTTTAAGTATTTTACTTTTCTTAGCATCATTTGCTTAACTCTTTTCACAGCCTGTTCTAAAAGTCAAAACAATAGCCTGGCAAATTTTCAACCAGAAATTACGAATCTGGCGGATAACTTTCAATTACAGGCAACCAATGCAACACAGGTGACTACTACTATTGATTACAACTGGACAAATTCGGGTACCATGGCCACAATAGATAAATCCGGGGTTCTTACTTCGGGTACTGCCAGAATATTGATATTTGATAAAGATGGAACGAATATTGGAATCAGCGATCTTAAAACAACAGGCAATGAATCAACTTCTGCGGGAGTGGCAGGTTTATGGAAAATTCGTCTTGAACTTTCCAATTATAACGGAACACTTAATTTCAGGGTACAAAAAAAATAAGGCTGAACACTTAGTGAAATTATATTAGATATGCCGGATTAATATCTGGCTGTGAATAGAAAAAGAGGGAATCGTCTCCCTCTTTTTCTATTCAGGAACATTGGGTTAATGCCGGTTTCTTTCAGAGAAATTGAAATAAAATGATGCATTGACATTGTTGTTTGCTGCGTATTATTTCATCATACGCATCTGAAAAATGAAGTAACTTTGAGTTAGCCCTCCGGCATTTGCTTTGACTGCTGTTTTAACTAAAAAAACAACGTCGCTGCATCGTTCTTCCAGGTAAAATTATTATTAAGCCATGGACGACTTACTCATTGATACCGGTACTTTCCAATTGTCGCAGGCTGATTTCATTATCAGGTTTTTGGTGGCTATTGGCATGGGTGCCCTGATTGGACTGGAGCGCGAGCATGCTGCCATGAAGGAAAAAATTGAAAGCTTCGCGGGGATCAGAACATTTGTATTTGTTGCATTGCTGGGATTTATGGCCGGGATGACGTTCTATGTTCTATCTCCCTGGGTTTATTTTTCCGTATTATTGATAGTAGCCATCATAACCGGTGTGTCGTACTGGATAACCGCCTCACAGGGACAAATAGGTGCTACCACCGAAGTTACTGTATTGATCAATTTTTTATTGGGCACTTTTTGTTTTTTAGGATTTATTGAGATCAGCCTGATGATAACTGTAGTAGTGGTTGTGTTGCTTTCTTCTAAATTAAAACTGCACACTTTTATTGGAAGTATTACACCGGAGGAATTGTACGACTTTATCCGATTTGTTGTTGTAGCACTCCTGATCTTTCCTTTTTTACCCAACAAAACCTACGGACCTTATGATGTGATCAATCCCCGCGAAATAGGCTGGGTGATCATTCTTATATCAGGTTTTGGTTTTATCGGTTATATTCTGATGAAGTTGATGGAACCCAAAAAAGGCATGCTGCTAAGTGGCATTATTGGCGGAATAGTTTCCAGCACTGCCGTTACCTGGGTGTTTGCAAAGAAGAGCCACGAAAATGAAGCTTACTCGCGAAGCTGTGCCATTGCTATATTGGCTGCATCTTCAGTAATGGTTGTTCGTGTGCTGATTTGGATTTTTGTTTTTAATAAAGCATTATTTAACCAGGTTTACTGGGCATTTATCCTTGTATTCCTGTCGGCCATAGGTGTTACATTATATCTCTATTTTAAACAAACTGAAAAAGCAAATATTGAATCTGCTATCCGTCAGAACAAACCACTGGATCTGAAAGGGGCTTTTTTGTTTGGAACAATTTATATCATTATTTTATTGGTTATCAGTTATGCCAATGCCCACCTGGGAAACAAAGGCATGTTGGTATCCAGCGCCTTTGCGGGGTTGTCTGATATTGATGCCATTACGATTACCGTTTCAAAACTGGCAGGGGGTAATCTTGATTTTTCTATAGCGGCCAAAGCGGTGCTGATTGCTACTATCACCAATACAGTGGTTAAAATGGGTATGGGTATATGGGCCGGCAGCAAGGCATTAAGAGGTTATCTTTACTTTGGCTATGGGGTTATTTTTGCGACTGCTTTATTGGTGTTTTTATTTTTGAGGTAAGCGTTATTTCGGCATTCAATATTTTCTGCTGCTCAATATTTTTTTAATGCACATCAGAAATTGTGGGTGATGCAGCAAACAACTTGCAGTAATATTAATCCCCTCTGTATTGAAAGTTCAATAACAAAAGCACCATAATAAAACAGGCGCAGGGGTTTGTTATTATAAAATAAACAGAGAAGCTACGCTGAAATAAATGATCAGCCCAGTAACATCAACCAATGTTGCTACAAAAGGTGCGGAAGAGGCAGCGGGGTCGGCACCAATTTTTTTCAGAACAATGGGTAGCATAGAGCCGGCCAGTGTACCCCATAAAACAACGCCTACTAATGCAAAACCAACAGTAGTTGCTATCATCATCCATTTATCACCGTAAAGCGCAGGTGCAATAGAGTGCCATACCACAACGCGGATAAAACCGATAATACCCAATACCGAACCAAGTAACAGGCCACTGGTTAGTTCCCTGCGCAGAACGCGCCACCAGTCTGAGATAGTAATCTCACCTACAGCCATCGCCTGTATAATCAGTGTGGAAGCCTGTGAGCCGCTGTTACCGCCACTTGAAATAATCAGGGGTATAAACAAAGTAAGTACAATTGCCTGGGCTATTTCATTCTCAAAATATCCCATGGCTGTTGCGGTAAGCATTTCTCCGAGGAATAAAACAACCAGCCATCCAATACGTTTACGGAAAAGTTTGAACAGGGGTATGTCAAGATAAGGTTCATTCAGGGCTTCGGTACCACCCATCTTCTGCATGTCTTCACTAAACTCTTCATTGGCCACCCATAACATATCATCTATGGTTACAATGCCCAGCAGGATATTATTATCATCCACTACAGGCAACGCCACACGGTTATTCATTTTAAACACCTGGCTGGCATGTTCCTGGTCATCGTTCACGTTCAGTGAAACATAACGGCCATCGATGATCTCATCTACACGCTTATCGGGTAATGCCAGGATCACATCACGGATACGGATATCATCTATCAACTGACCTTTTTCATCGATCACATACAATACATCTATGGTTTCACTGTTCTTCGCATGTTTGCGGATGGTTTCAAATACATCGCTAACGGTGTTATATAGATAGATGTAAACATAATCGGGCGTCATCAATCGCCCCACACTGTCTTCGGGGTAGCCTAACAGTGATAGTGTGATCTTTCTTTCTTCCGGATCCAGCAGTTTGATCAGATCGCGGATAGCGGCTTTGGGCAGTTCTTCTAAAAAGTCTGTACGGTCATCAGCCGGTAACTCATTCAGCAATTCGGCTGTTTTGGCCGATGGCAATTCTTTTACAATATCCTTCTGCTGGGCAATGTCTAATATTTTGAATACACTGGACGCACGATGAATGGCCATATTGGCTATGATCTGCGCTTCGTATTCAGGGAACTCGTTTATCAGGTCAGCCACATCACTGATGTTCTGGTCATTCAGAAACTCACGTATCTGAAGCTTATCTTCTTTTGCAATCAGTTGTTCAAACTGCTCAAAGATGCCTGGCTGTTCTAATTCGAGCGACATGGGGTGCAATTTAATTAGTAATTAAGAATTTAAAATTAATAATTACCGATTCGACACCTGGCTGCGAAAATTCAACATTCGGTATTGCCTGTTCAATATTGGCTATTCTTTGCCCTATCTTCACAGTATTATGATACTACCGATCTTAGTTGTGGCGCCATCCGATAAGCGCGGCCGGGGTGTATTTGCCTCAGAAAAGATTCCAGCTAATACTATCATTGAAATTTCGCCTGTATTGGTGCTGAGTGCCAAAGACAGAAAACACGTGGAGAAGACCTTGTTGTTTGATTATATTTTTGAATGGGGAGAACCCAAAGCCAGGAAGGTCTGTATTGCCTTAGGTTATCTATCTCTGTACAATCATGCTTATAACGCCAATTGTGATTATGAGATGGATTTTGATGCCGGACTTATGACCATTAAAACTGTTCGGACTATCAAAAAAGGAGAGGAGTTGTTCATCAACTACAACGCCATTCCGGATGATGAGACGCCGATATGGTTTGAAGCGAAGTAGTGTTTTAATTAGTAATGAGTAGTTAGTAATTAGTAATTAGTGTGTTGTGCTATTGAAATCAATATGTATCAATGCATTTTACTTTTAACAGTATTTAATAATGCGGCTATTCTTTATTTCAAATCACTTTTAAAACACATAGGTACATAGGAAAAACAAAAAGAAACATAGCTTTTAAACTATATGCCCTGTTTCCTAACCTATGTAACTATGTGTTTAATACAACACGTTAGTAATTAGTAATTAGTAATTAATTTGCTTTTTTTTATTACTAATTACCCCTACCAATACTGATACCCCAACAACCTCGTCAATTCTACTTTAGCCAGGCACAATTGGTACTCGTATTGCAGCTTGGTAAGTGCTGCACGCTGTACGTTGGTGCCGGCATTGGTTATTTCAAGATTGGTGCCGGTACCGCCCTTTAAACGGTTGGTGGCCAATACCTGCGCGGCTTTGGCTTGCTCTGTCTGGCCGCGTGTGTTTTTAATTCTTTCAAGATTGGTGGCAATATCTGTTAATGCCTGTTCAATATCTTTTTTATAGGTGCTGCTTAAACTTTCAACAGCCATTTCATTTTGTTTGATGATGTTCTGCTGCAGTTTCTGTTGCTGTTTTATTTTTCCGCCATTGTAAATAGGAACTGAGAAAGAAACACCGGCCATATAATTAAAACGCATGTCGGTAACATAAGGTACATAGCCATTTTTCACACCGGCTGCAGCTTTTAATCCTACCATTGGTTTCTCGGATAGTTTGGTAATGGCTAGGTCGCTCCGGGCCTGTTTGATCTTATCCTTTGCAAGGGTAAAATCAAGGTTATTGGTTTGCGCAAGTCCGAGAGCGTTGTTGGCATCTGTAAGATTGATGTCAAAATCAAAAGCATTACCACTGCTGAGCTTAACACCGGTTGTATAATCTAACAGGTTCAGTTGTTTTTGTAAAATGTTTTTCAGATCCACTTTCCGGTTTTCTTCGTTATCAACAGAAGCCTGGATATTTAACAGGTCTATTTTTAGCGCCGTTCCGTTTTGTAACTGGCTCTCAACAATTTTTTTATTCTCATTCAGAAAGTTCAATACACTGTCCTGTATGCTGATGGCTTTCTGCAGGTAAACAATATTGTAATACACATTGGCTACCTGGTAAGCCAGTTGCGATTTTACATAATCTACATTGTGTTTGGCAAACTGCAGATCATCTTTTGAACGTTCAATATTTGCCTGGAGCCGTCCAAAATCAAACAGAGCATAGGTTGCATTAAATGAACCGCTGAAATTGTGCAGCGGTGCAAACTGGAATGTTTCACCATTGAGGGGCAGTTCAATTTTTGGCCTCACGTATGCGTAAGAAGCATCGGCTGTTACATCAGGAAATTTATTCAGTTGTGATAGCGTTAGTTTTTCCTGTGCAGTGGCAACCGTGTTCTGTATCTCTCTGATCTTCGGAAAATATCCGAACGACTGATTGATCAACCCTTTCAATTCATTATTCACCGTAACCTGCGCCTGTAAAGCCAGTGCGGTAGAGAGGATGAATGTTGTAACAAGTATCTTTTTCATTGTATATAAATTCTGCTTTAATTTTTATCAGTTACCCAGGCAACCCCCCGGTCTAACCGTTCTCTCAATTTCCCAATTTCCCAATTCCAAAATTTCCCAATCTCTTTAATGCGCTTCCTCCGCAGCTTTCAATGATGCTGCTATTTCCGAAGCCGATTTCTTTTTCACCCGCAGGAATGCCACCAACGGAATCACCAGTATAAAAAAGATGGTGATCAACCGGAAAGTATCGAGGTAAGAAAGATAATAGGCCTGCCTGTCTACAATCCCATTAATGGTTGCGAGGGCTTTGGTGCCTGCACCTGCCACATCACCAGACCTGGCTATGATGCCTTGCGTGATGGTATTACTCCGTTCAAGAAACATCTGCGATTCGCCGGTAACTTTCGTTACCAGATCGTACCGGTGTTGCGCATATTGGTGAGCGATATAGTTATTGGCCAACGCAATACCAAAGGCGCCACCTAATTGTCTTATCATATTATTTAATGCGATTCCCGACGGATAATCTTTTGGCTGTAATCCCGCTACTGCCTGGTTGATCAATGGTAACTGTACCATGCTGATACCAACGGCGCGTAAGGCAAGGGGGAAAAAGAAATCGCCTTTGCCTACATCCGGACTTACTCCTGCACTCAGCCAGGAATAACCCGCAAATAGCAGAAAGCCAATTACTACAAAAGGGATTGGTGTTACCCCTTTACTCATCAGCTTGCCAATAACCGGCATCATCACTACTGTAATTAATGTTGGCGCCAATAAGGTTAAACCTGTTTCGTAGGCGGTAAAACCTAATGTTCGCTGGGCCAGTACGGGAAATACAAATACAGAGGTAAATAAGCCAAGTCCTACTACAAACGTGAAGATGGTAGTAAAGGCCAGGTTTCTGTTGCCAAGTATTTTCAGGTTTACTGCCGGGTTCTTAATGCTTAATTCGTACCAGATAAAACCAGCCATACCGATAAACGCCAGTAATGCTGTAATCTGTATGGTTTGACTGCTGAACCAATCTTCCGATTCACCTCTTTCCAATACATACTGCAAACAACCGATGCCCACCATCAGCAATAGTATCCCTGTATAATCGATCTTGATCTCTTTTTTCTTTTCGCCTTCTCCTTCTTTTTTATCAATAAAGGTGAACGCTAAAAAAGTGGCCAAAATACCAATAGGTATATTGATCATAAAGATCAGCGGCCATGACGCGTGGTCTATGATATAGCCACCCAGTGTTGGTCCCAGGGTTGGTCCCAGCACAATACCCATACCAAACAAGCCGGAAGCAATGGGCCGATCCTGCGGTTCAAACGCATCAAACAGGATTGCCTGCGAGGTAGACAGCAGGGCGCCGCCACCCACACCCTGTATAAACCGCCATATAATGATCTCTACCAGTGTATCCGATTGCCCGCACATGTACGAGGCAACGGTGAAGATGATCATTGATACGATATAGTAATTCTTTCGTCCAAAATATTCTGCCAGAAAACCGGTGAGCGGGATGATGATCACATTGGCAATTGCGTAGGAGGTAATTACCCAACTGATGTCTTCAATGTTCACGCCAAGGCTGCCGCTCATATCACTTAACGCCACGTTCACAATGGAGGTGTCGATCAACTCCATCACGGCGGCTGTTACGGTGGTTAGTACAATAATTGCTTTCGCAAATCCTTTAGGTGTTGCCATTCTCTAAATATTTTCCTTCTCTTGTCAGGGATGGGCGGGGGAGGGTTAAAACTTATTTTATTTCTGCACTCACAAATACACTTAACCCTGCTTTTAGCATGTTCCTGTATTGCTTAATGTCTTTGATCTGAATTTTTACAGGTACACGTTGGGTTACTTTTACAAAATTTCCGCTGGCATTATCCGGAGGCAGCAGCGAAAATTTAGCGCCGGTAGCATCACTCAGACTTTCTATCACGCCTTTTATTTTGGTATCAGGCCAGGCATCAATTTCTATATCTACTTCTTTGCCGGGATATAATTTCTTTAACTGGTTCTCTTTAAAATTGGCAATTACCCAATAAGTAGTATCGTTCACAATAGAGAATAATGGAGTGCCTGCCTGCACATACTGTCCTTCAGATACATTCTTCTTGCCAATCTTACCGGCCTGTGGCGCATAGATCTTTGTATAGGTAAGCTTGAGTTTGGTTTGTTCGATCTTTGCTTTCTTCACATCCAGACCTGCTGTTGCTTTTTCAACACCGGCCTGTAAAACAGCAATACGGCTTTGATCAGCAGTAAGATCTGTTTTGCTGTTCTCTAATTGTTGCGCAGTAGCTTCTACATTGAATTTTGAATCATCCAGTTGTTTTCTGGTGATGGCCTGGTCAGTATACAGGCTTTGATCTCTTTTCAGATCATCTTCCGCTTTTGTTCTTCTTACCCGGCTTAATTCGATATTGCCTTTATTTACACGGAGTGATACAATGGCGTTATTCAGTGCAGCGTTTGCATTGATTACATCTACTTCTGCCTGCCGAAAATCGGCTTCCATTTCAAGTAGCTGTGTTTGTAATTCTGCATCATCCAGCTCCACTACCAGCTGACCTGTTTCAACTGAATCATAATCCTTTACCGCAATACTTTTTACATACCCGGCCACACGTGGCAATACCGGTGTGATCTGAGTTTCGATCTGCGCGTTATCGGTGGTTTCGTGTGTTAGTACATAATTGATCTTTTTATAACCGAAATAAACCGCTACCAGTAATACCAGTATGAGTATTCCTTTTTTTATGTAATTTTTTTTGCTCGCTGATGACATGTGAATGGTTTGTTGTTTATAGTTAGTTGTTTCTTTTTTAAATTTATTTGATCAGCAGGTAGGCCTGCATGATCTGTTTCAGGTGTTTGATAAGGCGGTTTTTAAAAGCCGTATCGGTATAGGGATCAAAACTTTTTCCCTGCTCTACCAGCATCAAACACATGGATTTTGATAACATTACCTGGTTGATGGTGCCGATTAAAGTAGCCATGGTTAATTCAGGGTCTACTTTCCTGAACACTTTTTTCCTGATCCCCTGTTCAATGATATTGCGTAATGTTTTGGTGTTTCGAACAAAAATTTTGATAATGTGTTCGTGCAGGGTCTCGCGTTCGCCCATCAATAATTCCTGGTGAAGTACCCGGTGAAAATCCGGTTGCGACAGGATCTTTGCCACATAATTTTCAATGATGGCATCTATTTTTTCTATCTCACTTAATTTGGTATCTGCCTCAATCTCATCAAGTTTGCCACGCATAAAAGATGCCCTGTACTCTACAATGGCTTCGTACAATTTGTCTTTCGACCCAAAATAATAGTTGATCATCGCCACATTCACATCCGCTTTGGTGGCCAGATCACGGATAGACGTACCTTCGAAGCCCTTTTCTGCAAAGAGTTCTATGGCTACGTTCATAATATGGTCTCGCTTGCAGGTAATCATATTTTTTTAGGTTGGAAGCGCGAAGATTAAACAAATGTTTGAATTAAACAAACGTTTAAATTTCGGAAACAGTAAAAAATCCATGACCGGTAAATCGGGATTTATTAATTTATTGATTATCAGTTGAGGATATCGTGGATATTCTTCCGGATATTTTCTGCAATCTTGTGCATGGGAAGGTCATTCTCGTCTTTCCCGAATGGATCCTCAATTTCTTCTGCAATCATTTCCAGGCTGCCAAGTACAAAGGTGATAAAGGCAGTTACGGGTATGGTGAGGTAACCCAGGGTTAGCGGAAAACCTAAGGGCAGGGTGAGGATGTAGAAAAAAAGGAATTTTTTAATGAACACACTGTATGAATAAGGGATCGGTGTATTCTTGATCCGCTCACATCCTCCGCAAATGTCGAGGAAGGATTGCAGCTCATTATTCAATAGTAATAATTGGTAACCGGTAATTTTTTCATCCCGGTGCATCAGGTTGATTTTGTTCATCAATAACATAGCTACCTGATTAGGGATATGTTTGCTCGTATCAAAATCAGGAATCTCCGGATGCGGAGTGGTATCAAGCGCCAGCCTGGTACGCTCATTCTGTAAGTGATGCCTTAATTCATCGGCAAATAATGGGATCAGCTTCTTAAAAAAAGCACGGTCTTTTTCATCATCATTTGGAAGCATGCTGTTAAGTTTTACAGCAAGGTTGCGGCTGTTGTTTACCAGTGCACCCCAGAGTTTCCTTCCTTCCCACCAACGGTCATAAGCGGTATTAGTTCTGAATACCAGTAACATGGAAATGGCAAAACCAAGCAGGCTGTGCATAACAGGTATATTCTTTACAAAACTGCTGGCAGGCAGATGCAGGTACTCCGTTTGCAGGTAAGTAGCCAGCCATGAATAGCAACAGATAAAAAGAATGGCAGGAAATAATTTACGGATGGTATCCGCTTTATGAAAACGGAAAATAAACGGGAACCAACCTTTAGGGTTATAGTTGATCATGGCTGAAAGTAAAACAAATTTTGTACGGTTTGTATCTGACAATTCAGGGAATACTGAATCCTGATCCAAAAAAACAAAATATAACAATACAATAATGATTACTAACCGGAACTTATACTCATTTTTGCGTAAATATCTGCTTTGGCCTATCAGCAAAAAATACATGCCGCATCATTTGGTCCCGGTTTTTTATGGGGAGTAGCCATTGCTGCGGCCCAGAATGAAGGTGCGTATAATGCAGATGGCCGTGGATTATCTATCTGGGACAATTTCTCCCGCAGAACAGGCAAGATCAAAGGCGGCGGCAAACCTTATGAAGCCTGCGATTTTTATCATCGTTACAAAGATGATTTGATGCTGGTAAAAGCATTGGGCTTTACGGTGTTTCGGTTTTCTATTTCGTGGAGCCGTATTTTACCCGAGGGTATGGGGCGCGTAAATAAAGAAGGAATTGCTTTTTATCATAAACTGATTGATGAATGTTTGCAACTGGGACTTACGCCTTATGTAACCCTGTATCATTGGGACCTGCCACAGGAATTACAAAAAAATGGCGGATGGACGAGCCACCAGATGCTGAAATGGTTTACCCGTTTTGCAACTCTTTGCGCAGAAGAGTATGGCGATAAAGTAAAGAACTGGATCATCTTAAATGAGCCTATGGGCTTTACTTCTTTGGGCTATATGCTGGGCATGCACGCTCCCGGCAAAACAGGCCTCAATAATTTTCTTCCGGCAGTACATAATGCTTTGCTTTGCCAGGCAGAGGGCGGACGCATTGTGCGGTCGCTGGTTACTAAAGCAAATATTGGTACTACTTTTTCGTGCAGTGAGGTAATGCCTTATACCCAACGCGAAGAAGATGTGCTGGCAGCCAGAAGGGTAGATGCCATGCTTAACCGCTTGTTTATCGAACCCGTATTAGGCCGGGGTTATCCGCAGGAAGAAAATTTTCCCCTGCTTGATAAACTGCATCTTTACAATAAAGCATGGAAATATGGCGACAAGATGAAATTCAATTTCGATTTCATCGGACTGCAAAATTATTTTTCACTCACTGTTAAGTATAATGCGATCATTCCTTACATACATGCATCAGAAGTAAAAGCAACCACCCGCAAAGTGCCGCATACCGATATGGGCTGGGAGATCAATGCCGACAGCTTTTATCGAATGATTAAAAGGTTCTGGTTATATGGCGGTGTAAAAGAGATCATCGTAACAGAGGGGGGCGCCTATTTTAAAGACGAACTGGTTAATGGTGTGGTGAACGATGTGAAGCGTATAGATTATTATGAACAATACCTCTCGGCCATGCTCAGAGCCAAAAAAGAAGGCGTTAATGTAAACGGTTATTTTGCCTGGACACTTACTGATAATTTTGAATGGTCGGAAGGTTACCGCCCCCGCTTTGGTCTGATACACCTTGATTTTAAAACAGAACTGCGCACCATTAAAAACTCCGGCTACTGGTTCCGTGATTTTTTAAAAACTTCCTGAATTTCTTTTATTAAGTTTGGTTACCTAAATAACCAGGCATGCCCCGTTCCGTTTTGCTGATCCTTGTTTTATGTATCAGTACCCTTCTCAGACCACAAAGTATTTCAATTCCTGCTTACACAGGTTATGTATTACCTGCTGAAACAGATGATCCATCTATGTGTTCAGAGAAAAATGGGTTGCATCACTGGACAGACGCTTCCAAACAGGTTCAATATTTTGTTTATATACGCAGGTCAGGCAAACTATCCATAAGTATTGATGCGAAAAATGCAGAGGAAGGAACGATCCTCAAATTAAACATTGCCAATAAAAATTTCCTGGTGAAAGTGCCGGAGTCTTCAAAATTCAGGAAGCTTGAAGCAGGCGCTATAACTATTAAAGACAGTGGCTTTTATTCGCTGACCATTTCGGTTATTAAGAAATCGAGAAATACGATTGCCGATATCCGCTCTATTCAATTATCCGGTTCAGCCTCTGTGGGTATTCATTTCAATCCCAAACCAAGACGTAATGCGGCATCCGTGCACCTGCGTTATCCATTACCTGATTCAACAAAGGCGATTGCTTTTTATAATGAGATAACGATACCCAAAGGCTTTGATCACCTGCACAGCTATTATATGGCCTGTGGTTTTGCAAGGGGCTATTTTGGTATACAGGTAAACAGCGAAACAGAAAGGCGGGTTATTTTTTCTGTGTGGGATGCGGGTAAAGAAGGGGTTGACAGGAAAAATGTGCCCGATTCCAACAAAGTACAATTGCTGGCAAAAGGAGAAGAAGTGTTTGCGGATGGTTTTGGCAATGAAGGAACAGGCGGGCATAGCCATTGGGTGTATCCATGGCAAACAGGACAAACCTATAAACTGCTGGTTACCGCATTAACAGATAGTGTATCGCAGGCAACTATCTATACCGGCTATTTCTTTGTGCCCGAATTACAAAAATGGAAATTGATAGCCAGTTTTAAAGCCCCGAAAGATGGTCAATTCCTGCGCAATCTTTATTCTTTCAATGAAAATTTTGTTGGGGTAAATGGTCAGTTACAACGCAAAGCGTTTTTTGGCAATCAATGGGTGCAAAAAGAAAATGGCCAATGGTTAGAATTAACCCGGAGCAGTTTTTCTTATGATGCCACCGGTAAAGCCGGCGACAGGATTGATTATGGCGCTGGTGTTGCGGATGGAAAATTTTATTTGTGGAACGGCGGTTTTCAACGCGCAACGGCTGTGTATGGAAACCTGTTTACCAGGCCGGCAACTGGCCAGAAGCCTTTGATCGACTGGAATAAAAATGCCGACAGCGCTGCACAGTCTGCAAAAGACAAACAAATGATATTTGATGCCGTTCGTGCCAAACAAATTGATACCAGCGGTAGTAAAGACGGCGTGTATTATCAGATAGTAAAAGAGGGTATGGGTGATTTTGTTTCTGTGAATGATACAGTAACTGTTTTTTATAAAGGCTCATTATTAAAAGACGGAAGTGTATTTGATCAGACCAAAGACAAGCCTGCCACCTTCCCGCTAAAAAGACTGATCAGGGGCTGGCAGGTGGCAATCCCGCTTTGTAAAGTGGGCGGTAAGATCAGGATATTTATTCCCTCTGCACTGGCCTATACTATCCGCAGCCGCAGCAAAGCCATTCCTCCAAACAGTGTATTGGTGTTTGATATAGACGTAGTAGCTATAAAAAAATAGTGTACAAAACCGTGCCTTCCCGCCGCTAAGCTTTGGCGAGCGGGTGTGCCTTTGTGTGAGAAAAGAATGCACACAATACACTAAGGAACGGTTTTTTTGTGTATTTTGATGATCCAACTAATACTTATGAAAATCAGATCACTGCTCTTAACCGGCTGCCTGTTATCTTTTGCAGCTATCGGCCAAAAAACAACTAATTCTCCTGTTATCCCGGAACTTGTACCTGCCGGAGTTAATGTAACAGTAACCCATAACAGTGTAACTGTTGACGGAAAAAAAATTGACTATACCGCTCACACCGGATATCTGGATCTCAAAAATGATACGGGGAAACTGATCGCTAAAGTATTCTTTACTTACTATAAAAAAGATGGTGAAGAAGCCGGTAAGCGCCCGGTAACTTTTACATTTAATGGCGGCCCGGGTTCATCTTCTGTTTGGTTGCATATGGGCGGCCTTGGACCAAAACGTGTGTTATTGCAGGATGATGGTACCGCCACTGCTCCTCCTTATCAATACATCAATAACGAATATAGCTGGCTCAATAAAACCGATCTTGTATTTATCGATCCGGTTTCAACAGGATTCAGTCGCGCCGCAGCCGGAGAGAACCCCAAACAGTTTCACGGATATGTAGAAGACATCTCTTCCATGGGCTCATTCATCCGTCATTTTTTATCCCGTTATGAACGATGGGGCTCACCCAAATTCCTGGCAGGTGAAAGTTATGGTACCACCAGGGCTGCGGGTTTATCAAAATTTTTGCAGGACCGTTACCGGATATTTCTCAATGGTATTTTCCTTATTTCAAGTATTCTGAATTTTGGTACCAATGATTATTATGTTGGGAATGATCTGCCAAGGGCATTATATATTCCTTCTTATACAGCAGCGGCATGGTATCATAAAAAACTGGCCCCGGCATTACAGGCCGACCTGAAGAAAACACTGAAAGAGGCTGAACAGTTTGCTATTGGCGAATATGCTTCTGCCTTATTAAAAGGAGGCTGGCTGACTGATGCTGAAAAAGAGGCTGTGGCGGCTAAAATGAGTTATTTCACAGGGTTGAGTAAGGAGTTTTGTTTGCAAAGCAACCTGCGGGTAGAAGAGAGTCGTTTCTGGAAAGAGCTTAGGAGAAAAGACGGGTTAACGGTTGGCCGCCTGGATGCAAGATTTACGGGTCGTGATATAGATGATGCCGGAGAAAATTTCAGTTTCGATCCTTCCTTCGCTAATATTGATGGTCCTTTTACAGCAACCATCAATGATTACTTTGAAAAGGAGTTGAATTTTAAAGAAGAGAAAGGGTACAATATTTTTGGAGATGTGGGGCCGTGGAATTATAACAATGTACAAAACCAATTTCTGAATGTGGCAGAAAGCCTGCGCGATGCGATGGCGAAAAACCCATCATTAAAAGTGTATGTTGGATGCGGCTATTACGATTTTGCAACACCCTATTTTACTTCCCAGTTTGATGTGGAACATATGCTGTTGAGACCGGAACAACGGAAGAATATCCAGTTTTATTTTTATGAGGCAGGTCATATGTATTACATTCATAAACCCTCACTTCAGCAGTTTAAAAAAGATGTGGATGTTTTTTTTAACTGGAGCAGTAATGTGAAATAAACCGGGTTACCAACAGGTGATTAACCACATTAAGAATTGATTAAAGTATAGGTAATCATCTTTATTTTTTGTACTTTGTAACATAAATCGTACAACAATGAAAACCGCCCGCCAATTATCGGTTGCCATTTTGTTTTTGCTTTGTATAACAACGCTGATTGCCAGTTACCATATGATAACCGACCCAACGGGGATCTCACTTGGCCTGCCGTTTTATTTGCTTAATGGGTCTGTATTTACCAACTATTACTCGGTAGGCTGGATATTATTGTTCACTGTGGCATTGTTCAGTGCCCTGGTGATATTCCTCATCTACAGGAAAAACAGGTTCTACTCATTTTTCATCATGATACAGGGGATGATCATTGGTGTGTTTGTTGTAATTGAGTGGTTGTTGATTGGTGAAACATTTGTTGTGCAATACGTGTTCCTGATTTTAGGTATTGCATTAATTGGTTTAGGCGCGCTGCAAAATCAGCGAAAGATAGTTGTTGATTCGGAAAAAGAGGCTCACCCGCATCCCAAGAGTCATCATCACAAACACAGGAAACACAAATAGATTACATCCCGATAAAATAGCGCCTTTGCGCCTTTGCGAGCATTTTTTCACGCAAAGACGCAAAGGCGCAGTTGTTTTAAGAAGTCAATACTGAAGTTTTGTTTTATCCTTGGTAAAAAACTTGAGGTACACCCCATTGGTCCATCCAAACCCATCCTGGTTGGGATATTCTCCCCCACCTGCTTTGGTGCTGATATCTGTTACATTGTATTTCTCCATCATTTTGCCGGTAGCTGCAAACACTTTTTCACAGTTGCGCATCCAGTTCAGTTTTACCTGATCGGCTAAATTACCGTGACCTGTATTTTTTAAACCTTTGTAAGCGATCCATTGCAGCGGTGCCCAGCCATTGGGGGCATCCCATTGCTGGCCGGTTGTATTCAATGTAGTGACAAGGCCTCCGGGTTTCAGAAATTTTTCTTTCAGACAAAGCGCCACCCTGGTGGATTGTTCAAGGGTTACCAGTTTGAAGAACATAGGGAAAACAGCAGCTAACGTATACGAACAGCTTTGCACTTTATCTTTAAAATGATAATCGAAATAAAATCCTTTTTCTTCATTCCAGCAGTATTCGCGGATGGCTTTTTTCCGGCTATTTACTTTAGCCAGCATCTTATTGTATCGGGTAGTGTCTGTTTTTTCATAGATTCTGCATAAAGTGGTTTCTAAATAAAACAGTAAACAGTTCAGATCAACCGGAATCAGTTCTGTTGTTTGTATGGTTTCCATATTCCGCCCATCACGAAACCAGCGGCTGCTGAAATCCCAGCCTGATTCTGCAGCGGCGCGTATATGCCGGTATACAGTTGGAGCATCTTTACCCGATTTTTGGGCAATATGCGTGTCTTCAATAAAAGCTTCGGGCCTGGGTGTATCGCGGTCATCCCAATACCTGTTCATGATACTGCCATCCGGCAATAAAACCACTCTGCGATGAGCCGGATTCTTTTCACTTAAGCTGTCTGCGCCATCCATCCAGAACGCATATTCTTTTTCTAATTGCGGCAGGTATTTCAGCAGTTCTGCATTACCTTTTTCCTCCGCCAATACAGATACCATCAACGCAAAAAAAGGTGGTTGCGACCGGCCAAGGTAGTAAGTTCGGTTGCCATTTGGTATAAAGCCAACCTGGTCTATCAGATAAGCAAAATTATCAACCATGTTCTGAATGATATCTGTTCTTCCGGAAACCTGTAAGCCAAGCATGGTAAAATAACTGTCCCAATAATACACTTCCCTGAAGCGCCCGCCGGGTACAATATATGGATGAGGCAATGGTATCAATGTACCGCACTGTTCATCGGGTTTGCGGGTTAATATATGCCAGAGACCGGATAAATGCTCGTGTAAGGATTTGTTTGCCGAACTGTAACTGTTAGATGCTTCAGCAGGCAGAACAAAATGTGTGGTAACAAATGTTTTGAGGTCAAATCCTTTTTTGTTTTTTGCCTCACTGTATTTTGAAAGGATATCCTGTGGCGTAAAAACCGGTACACAGTCAACAAAAAATTTTGAATCAGAAAATATTTCGCCTGATTGAACATCCTCGTACAAAGGCGAGAGGCTTTCAATATAAAAATGCGGAAGGATGGGCATACAACAACAACTATTTGATTTGATCCGGGTTGGCAACTTTGAATTTGTTCTGCAAACGTTTAAAGATAAACAGGCAAATGATGAGTATTCCAATCGGTATCAATGAGAAATAAAAAGCATTTTGTCCGCCATAACTTTCAAAAATATGACCCGTAATAATGGAGCCGGTTGTACCGCCCAGTGCAGAGAAGATGATGATCAGTCCCGACATCAGCCCGTGTTTCTTTACAGGCAGTGTGCTGAGTATTAAAGAATTTACAGCTGGATATACCGGTGCAATTAATAAACCAATCATCGGAAAAATAAAAGCCGCTAAGGGTGCTGTACTCCAGCCTGTAATAGGTGTGCCTGACACTTTCTGCGCCAGCGGAATTGCCACCACTACCAACAAGGCAGCCAATACCAGGCAGGAGGCAAGTATAATAAACCAGTTTAATTTTTTTAATAAAAGCCCGGCTAAGAAACGACCAATTGCTGTAGAACCGGCAAGAATACTCGCCATCTGAATACTGAGCGCTGCAGGCAGGAGCAATACTTTGTTGTTGAAGGTTGGCAGCCAGCTCATGATGCTTTGTTCGATCAGCACATAAAAAAATGCACAGCAGATAAATACGAGTACAATAGGTGATATCAGCAGTTGAAACATTTTAGAAAAATCTTTCAGCATAGAATCGGGTTGCTGGTTTTTAACCGGAGATTCATCCAGCGGAGCGCTTAGTAATAAAAGAAAAGCCAGCAAAGAAATGGTGCCTAATACATAATATACGTTAAGCCAGGAAGTTGATTGTGGGTTTGCATTATCTACAAAAGAGCTGAAAATAAAATAACCGGTTAAGATACCGATCATGAAAAATGATTCGATAAAATTCATGAGACTGATATGCTCTTTCTCATTTTTGGTAACCAGTCCAATAGTACTGTATACCGACATTTTGATCAACGCAAAACCAGAACCTACTGCTGCAAACAATAGTTTTGTGGTAAAAAAACTGCTGGTGAAGGGCATGATAAAACAAACCATTGCAACAAAACCCAAAGCAATCAGCATAGCATTCTTATAACCGATCCTGGTGATGTATGATGAAATGAGGAATGAAACAATGGCAATACTAAAATCCTTAAATGCTTCCAGGATTGAAGCCGTTCCCTGCGAAACACCATAATTATTCTGCACCTGCAGGATAACGGTGCCTACGCTGTTGAGCAGTATGGCAAACACAAAATAGTTGAGGAACAGCGAAGCTTTGATCTTCCAGTTTTGCATAATAGCTGATTAAAAGGTTTTGATTTCGTAACAGAAGTTATAAACAGGATGCACGCTCATTTTCTTCTGCCTTTCTTTTATTGAAACATTCCTCACTAATCTTAGTTAACTCATTTTGCCAGCATCTTCAAACAAACAGGACTGGGTACTTCAATCTGCTGTAATGTTTGCTGCAATAAACCTGTAACAGGGTCTCTTTTAAATACCACCATGTTATTTGTTTTCTGATTGGCCACCAACAGAAATCTTCCTGTTGGGTCGATCATGAAATTTCTTGGTTGCACACCAAGGGTAGACTGGTATCCAACATTAGTTAACTTACCAGTTGCAGCATCAATTGAAAAAATGGCCAGGTTATTTTCATCGCCACGGTTAGAGGCGTACAGGAATTTTCCATCGGGAGATAAATGAATATCAGCGCTGCCCGGTTGCCCTTTAAAATCTGCAGGATGGGTAGCAATTCGTTGTATCCGTTTAGGTGCGCCATTATTGTAGGCATACACTGTAACAGCGCCACCCATTTCTTCCATCAGGTATAGGTGTTTTTTGTTGGGAGAAAAATCAAGATGCCTTGGTCCTGCACCGGGGTCAACGGTTAAATAAGGCACTGCGGCAGGTTGCAGGGGCTTTGATGCGTTTCCGTTGAATTGGTAAATATTTACCCTGTCTGTACCCAGATCCGGGGTGAATAAAAACTTTTCATCAGGCGAAAAAAACGTAGCGTGCACATGCGCTTTTTCCTGCCTGTCGGGGTTAACGCTTTTTCCTTTATGAATAATATGCTGTGAAAAAGGTTGGACAGATCCATCTTTATTAACCGGGAATGCGGCCAGGCTTCCACCGGTGTAATTGGCTACAGTAAGCCATTTACCATTTTTAGTAATTGAAATATGACATGGATGCTCGCTTCCGCTTGATTGCTGATTAATAAAACTGAGGTTTCCGGTTTCGGCATCAAAAGCATAGGCAGATACCCTGCCGGCATTATTCTTATTTATTTCATTCACTGCGTACAGGTGTTTGCCATCGGGAGCAACGGTTAAGAATGAGGGGTTATCTGCACTGTCGGTATTGCTTACCCATTTTACTTCGCCGTTTTTCGAATTAAATTCATACACATAAATACCTTTGCTTTTACCAGAGGTATAAGTACCTACAAACAGGTAATAATTTTGAGCAGAAAGGGTGATGGCGCAAAAAGAAATACAAATGGTGAGCAACAATCGCATGGCTGGCAGTTTTTTGAGGCTCTAAGATAGAGATTGCAGGCGAGAAATGCGAAGGTGGAATTTGCAGGGGAAGGCACGCGAAGGCGCAAAGGCGCGGGTGGAGGAGGATGGCGGAGGTGATGGAAGATTATGGAATTGTGTGTTGGGTGTGTTTTTAGCCACAGATTCATAGATTTTCACAGAAAGTCAACGGAAAAATCTGTAAACCTGTCTTTGTAGGCAGACAGGTCTGTGGTGAGAATGCTTCAGAACAAGTGTGGTTCGGAATATCAAATCATCCGCATCCTGTATCTTAGCACTATGGTCAAACAAATTACCTCAATCGTTTGCATTCTTTTGTTTTTTGCATCCTGTAAAACAAATTCTTCTATGCCAGCTACTCATGCATTCCGTTTAAAACCAGGTCAGGACCTTAATCAATCCATAGACAGTTTTGTAAAAGCAAAGAACATACAGGCGGGCTGGATAAACACCTGCGTAGGCAGCCTTACCGAATACAATATCCGCCTTGCCAATCAGCCCAATGGCTATAGCGATAAGGGACATTTTGAAATTGTGAGCCTGGTGGGCACTTTATCTGTAAATGGCTCTCATATACATTTATCTGTTTCAGATAGTACCGGCAAAACCATTGGTGGCCATTTACTGGATGGCTGTAAAGTGTATACTACTGCCGAAATCGTGATCGGTGAATCCAAAGAGCTGAATTTTACCCGCGAAGAAGATGGCTCAACCCCGTGGAAAGAGTTGCAGATCAAAAAGCGCAATTAAATTAGCAGCGGCACTCGCCTGTCATTAATTAACATACTGTTTTAATAGACTATTAGTAATCTTGCAGACTTAACAAAAAAAATATGCAGTTGAAAAGGATATTGAGTTGTATTGCAGCATGGATGATGATTGCACAGGTGTCGGCACAAAGCATGGTGAAGCAGGGAGGCTGGCGTGGACAATTATTCAGGGAGGATGGGAATAAAATCCCTTTTCATTTTGATATTAAAACAGAGAACCGCAAAACGGTATTGTATGTGATCAATGCCGGAGAAAAAATCAGGGTAGATAAGATCAGGGAAACCAAAGATTCTGTTTTTATTGAGATGCCTGTGTTTGAATCTGCGTTTAAAATAAAAAAACTTTCCGCCGAAAAATGGGAAGGTGTCTGGACTAAAGGCGGTTCGGTTAAAACACAGGTAATGCCATTTATTGCTGAAGCACAGCAAAACATTAATCCCACAGTATTACAACCTGCTATTGCAGATATTACCGGAAGATGGGCGGTTACTTTTGTAAAGAATAAAGAACTATACAAACCTGCTATTGGCGAGTGGCAGCAGAAAGGCTCAACCCTTATTGGAACGATATTAACGCCAACGGGAGATTATCGTTACCTCACAGGTGTGGTAAATGGAGATAGTTTGCAGTTGTCAACTTTTGATGGGGCACATGCTTTTCTGTTTACCGCCAAAGTGAATAATGACAGACAAATAACCGGTGGTATGTTTTATTCAGGCGCCGTTAGTGCAGAGCCATGGGTGGCAGAGAAAAATGAAAAAGCGGTTTTACCAGACCTGGCTGCCATGTACCTGAAAGAAGGGGAGGAAAGATTGAATTTCAAATTTCCTGATCTGAATAAAAAGCCCGTATCTATTACTGATGCGCGGTTTAAAAATAAAGTAGTGATTGTTCAGATCATGGGCTCCTGGTGCCCGAATTGTATGGATGAGACAGCTTTTTTGAGCGATTATTATAACTGCAATAAACAAAAGGGAATTGAGGTCATTGGTCTTGCATACGAATACAGCACCGATTTTGAACGGTCTAAAAAGAGCATTGAGAAATTTAAGAAACGTTTCAATGTTCAGTACACTATGCTGAATACAGGTGTAGCTGTATCGGATAGCTTGCGTACAGAAAAAACATTGCCGCAGTTAACACCTATACAATCTTTCCCTTCTATGATATTCCTGGATAAGACAGGGAAAGTTGCTAAAATTCATACCGGATTTGAAGGGCCGGGCACCGGATTGCATTACGAAGAGTTTAAAAAAGAATTTGAAGCTACGATAGTGCGGTTGCTGAAAGGGTAGACGTTAAGAAATAAGTAAGCCGCAGTTTTTAAATCTGCGGCTTAAGCTATCCTAATTCTTCCGGTGCAGGATTACAGTTGCGTTTGCTCAGCAAAGTACTATTGATACACACGCACATAATCTATCTCCATCTTCTGCGGGAAGATAGTATCATCAACACCTTTCTGTCCACCCCAATTTCCGCCAATAGCAATATTCAACAGCAAATGAAAGGGTTTATTAAATGGCCATGCATCATTTCCGGTATGTTCGTTCCTGAAATTGAAGTAGGGTTTGTTATCAATCAGCATGGTTATACTTTCAGCATCCCAATCCATTGAATATACATGAAATGCTTCGCTGCAATCCGGAATGGAAGTGGTAGCAGATTTCTGGGTGCCGATGCCATGAAAATATTTGCGCGAGTGCGTTGTGCCATGTATCACGCCATGATTATAACCAACATGTTCCATGATATCTATCTCGCCATCATCAGGCCATTTTAGGGGAGTGGTAGAGCCCAGCATCCAGATAGCGGGCCAGGTACCTACACCTTTCGGTAAGCGTGCTTTAACATCAATATGGCCATAGGTCCAGTCGCCTTTACCCTTGGTTACCAAACGGGCAGATGAATAGGCGTTTTTTTCGATATTTTCTTTTTTTGCTTCAATGATCAGGAGCCCATTCTCAACCCGGGCATTGCCTTCCTGCTTAAGGGTATAGTATTGTAATTCATTGTTGCCCCATCCGGAGCCACCCACATCATAACTCCATTTGGTAGAATCGGGAAGGCCTTTGTAATTGAATTCATCGCTCCAGACCAGCTTCTTTTTAGTCTGGGCCATAGCGCTGGTAATACAGGCAGAAAGGGTAATACAACTGATAATAATAAGCGAAATTTTCTTCATATGACTTGCTTTTAACGGGTAGGAAAGGTACTTATAAAACGGGCATGTTTCCGTGACTTTTGATGACTCTCTGAAAAAAATTTGCAGGTAAACCAGGATGACTTTACTTTTGTGCCTCATTATGAAAATACTGGTACATACACATCACCATCATTTCTTACCCCAGGGGTAGGCTGTTGGTGTTTTGTGCCTGTTGCAATAAAACATTAAAGGGCTTACCTGAACGGTAGGCCTTTTTTATTTAGCCCCATCCCTGAAGGGGGTATTCATCTTCAGGAAAATATTATCGTTAAACGCGATCAATTGTATGAAAGAGACCAAACAGAACACCCCTTTAGAAGCCGGAGTTAAATTGAAATTAGCCATCCAGAAAAGTGGCCGGTTGCATGATGATTCGATCCGCCTGTTAAAAGAATGCGGCATCGATATCAGCAATGGTGTAAACAAACTGAAAGCAGAAGCCAACAACTTCCCGATAGAAGTTTATTTTCTGCGCGATGACGATATTCCGCAATATGTGGAAGATTCTGTAGCCGATATCGGTTTTGTTGGCGAGAACGTAGTGTATGAGAAGAAAAAGAAAGTAGACGTGGTGGAAAAACTGGGCTTTGGCAAATGCCGCCTCAGCCTGGCCGTAAGAAAAGGGGAAGAATACAAGGGTGTTTCGTTTTTATCGGGCAAAAGGATCGCTACCAGCTACCCTGTTATTTTGGGTGATTTCCTGAAAGCAAAAGGCGTACAGGCCGAAATTCATGAGATCAGCGGCAGCGTTGAAATTGCACCGGGTATTGGCCTTGCAGATGCTATCTGCGACCTGGTGAGCAGTGGCTCTACCTTATTCATGAACGGTTTAAAAGAAACAGAATCCATCCTGCAGTCGCAGGCGGTACTGATCAAAACAATTGGCCTTGAACCAGCCAAACAACAACTGCTGGATCGTTTGCTGTTCCGCATTCAATCGGTTAAGAAAGCAAAGAATAATAAATACATTTTGCTGAATGCGCCTAATGATAAGCTGCAGGAGATCATCAGTTTATTACCCGGTATGAAAAGCCCCACCGTATTGCCTTTGGCAGAAGCCGGCTGGAGCAGTGTACACAGCGTGTTGAATGAAAATGATTTTTGGGATATTATTGAACAACTGAAAGCAGCAGGGGCACAGGGAATATTGGTAGTGCCGATCGAGAAAATGATAGTGTAAGAGCGTGAGGCGTGAGTCGTGAGAAGGATTATTGCATATGCTAACTCACTACTCGCGAGTGAAATGTATAAAATTGAAACCATTACAATGAAACTGATAAAATATCCATCGCCAGATACCTGGAAGCAGTTATTGCAACGGCCTGCTATCGACAATACTTCCTTATTGCAGAAAGTAAAAGCGGTAATGAATGATGTGAAGCAGCAGGGTGATGTGGCTGTGAAGCAGTTTACCCAACAGTTTGATGGAGTGGTATTGGATAATGTGGTTGTATCAGCAAAAGAGATCAGCGAATCGGAAGCGTTACTTAGTGATGAACTTAAACAGGCTATCAGGCAGGCAGCCGCTAATGTTACATTATTTCATGAAAAACAGGTAACTGCTGTTGAAGTGGTAGAAACAATGCCCGGGGTAAAATGCTGGCGCAAAAGTGTGGGTATAGAAAAAGTGGGTTTATATATTCCCGGTGGAACAGCTCCTTTGTTCTCCACTATTTTGATGTTGGGAATCCCTGCAAAAATTGCCGGATGCAAAGAAGTGATTCTTTGCTCTCCACCTGATAAAGAAGGGAAACTGCACCCTGCCATTTTATTTGCCGCGCAACTTGTAGGAATAACAAAGATCTGCAGGATAGGCGGTGTACAGGCTATTGCTGCCATGGCTTATGGAACAGCTACGGTGCCACAGGTTTCAAAAATATTTGGCCCTGGTAACCAATACGTAACCTGCGCCAAGCAATTAGTGCAGCAGGATGGTATTGCCATTGATATGCCCGCGGGTCCAAGCGAAGTTTGTGTATTGGCCGATGAGTCTGCCAATGCTGCATTTATAGCTGCAGATCTGCTAAGTCAGGCGGAACATGGGGTGGATAGCCAGGTGGTATTGGTAACTACATCCGCTTTACTGATTGATATGGTGCAGGAAGAGTTGCAAAAACAATTGGCCGTATTGCCAAGAAAAAACCTGGCAGAAAAAGCATTGGAAAACAGCACGATCATTTTAGTGAAAGATATTGAAGAAGGAATTGTTTTAGTGAATGAATATGCTGCTGAACACCTGATCATTGCCTGTAAAGAAGATGAAGCCATTGCAGAAGAAATTATCAATGCCGGTTCTGTGTTCCTTGGTAATTATTCGCCCGAAAGTGCAGGCGATTATGCCAGTGGTACCAATCATACATTACCCACCAACGGTTTTGCAAAAGCATACAGCGGAGTTAGTATAGATAGTTTCGTTAAAAAAATCACTTACCAGAAATTATCGAAGCAGGGATTAGTGAATATTGCAAAAACAGTTGAGTTGATGGCGGATGCTGAGGGACTAACTGCTCATGCGAATGCGGTACGCATTCGGGTAGAAGAATAAACGGGTAACAAAAAACAATTTGTATGTACACTTATCGCTTAATACCAGCCACTGATATATCATCCATTATTCCTCTTTTGCGGATATTGAATGATAAGATAACAGAAGAAACATTGCAGGAACGCCTGGCTGAAATGGTGAAGAATGGGTATGAATGCATGGGTGCGTATGATAATGGCAGACTGATAGGTATCTGCGGCCTCTGGGTGTTGACCAAATATTATGTGGGGCGACATGTAGAGCCTGATAACGTGATGATATTGCCTGAATACAGGGGTAAAGGAATTGGAGAAGCTATGATGGAGAGTGTGTATGCATACGGTCGTTCAAAAGGATGTGTTGCTTCAGAACTCAATTGTTACGTAACCAATAGCGGCGGTCAAAAATTCTGGGCAAATGAAGGATACAAAATTATCGGGTTCCACTACCAGCGCACATTATAAATGAGAGCAGCATTTTAATAACAATTTTATAAAAGAGTATGTCTTTCGACCTTAATAAATTAACCAGGCCAAACATTCAGAAACTAACGCCCTATTCATCCGCAAGAGATGAATTTAGTGGTGATGCCAAAGTGTTCCTTGATGCGAATGAAAATAGTTTGGGATCGCCCCTCACAAAATGGTATAACCGTTATCCCGATCCGCACCAGCGCGCCATTAAAGAAAAGCTAAGTGTGGTTAAAGGTATTGCCGCAGAACATATTTTTCTGGGCAATGGCAGCGACGAATGTATTGATTTGCTGTTCCGCGCATTTTGTGAGCCGGGTAAGGATAATGTGATCATTTGTCCGCCCACTTATGGCATGTACGAGGTAAGTGCCAATATCAATGATGTGGCCGTTAAGAAAGCGCCCTTGCTGGAAGATTTTCAGCTTGACCTTGTGCACCTCGAAAACCTGGCAGATGCCAATACCAAACTTATCTGGCTATGCTCTCCCAATAATCCAACAGGTAATTGTCTTAACAGAACAGATATTGAAACGGTACTCAATAATTTTGATGGTATTGTAGTAATTGATGAAGCGTATATCAATTTCGCCAAACAAAAATCTTTTATACAGGAGCTGACCGATTACCCTAACCTGGTAGTGCTGCAAACTTTCAGCAAAGCATGGGGGTTAGCGGGTTTGCGTATGGGTATGGCTTTTGCTTCTGCCGCTATTATTGAAATACTGGATAAGGTAAAACCTCCCTACAATATTAACCAGGCAACACAGGAACTGGTACTAAAAGCGCTGGATGAAGTAGGACAGGTGAATGATATGATCCGTTTACTGGTAGATATGCGTGATGCCCTGGCCGAAGTATTCCTGTCAATGCCTACAGTAGAAAAAGTATATCCTTCAGATGCCAATTTTATCCTGGTTAAAATAAAAGAGGCAAGAAAGATCTATGAGTTCCTGCTTACAAAAGGTATTGTGCTGCGCGACAGGAGTAATGTGAAACTTTGTGAAGACTGTCTCCGCATCACCATCGGAACGGAAAAAGAAAACACTATGCTGGTAGATGCCATGCACGAGTGGTACGCTCAATAAACAATCTCTGTATTTATCTGTTTTGATTTGTAATTTCAAACTCTAATACAACCGATATATGAAAAAAACGATTTCTTACTTATCACTTCTGCTTGTTATTACAGGGCTCACCAACCTGAATGCCTGTGCTGCCGATTCTCTCAAAGTAGCAACAAAAGCAGGTGTTGTAGCAGAGGCAGATAATGCAGGCTTAAAACTGCCTGATGGTTTTAGTGCAGTAAAAGCGGCAGATAACCTGGGTCATGTTCGCCATATTGCGGTTACAGCCCAGGGCGATTTGTATGCAAAGATCATGGGCAGGGTAGCGGCAGGTAAAGGTATCCTTAGACTGCGCGATACCGATGGTGATGGTAAGTTTGAACAGATCACGGGGCTGGGTAACTACGGTGGTACCGGTATCGCTATTAAAAACGGTTATCTCTATGCCTCTTCAGATGAAGAAGTTTTTCGTTATAAACTGAATGATAAAGGTGAAGTGATCGATCCTGCGCAGGCAGAAAAAATCATCACCGGTTTAAAGAAAGGAAATCAACACGAAACAAAATCTGTCACACTCGACAATACAGGAAATATTTATGTGAATATTGGCGCTTATTCCAATTCATGCCAGGAGCAGGACAGAACGCCGGGTTCAAAAGGAAGGATGCCTTGCCCTATTCTTGATTCTGCAGGCGGCATCTGGCAGTTTAAAGCCGATAAGCTTAACCAGACCTATGGCGATGGTGTTCGTTACGCAACAGGTTTACGAAATGTGGTAGGACTTGATTGGAACACGCAAACAAACCAGTTATACGTAATGCAGCACGGCCGTGATCAGTTGCATGATCTTTTCCCGGCTTTGTATGATAACCAGTCGAGCGCTGATCTTCCGGCAGAAACAATGTATGCGTTGAATAAAGGCGATAATGCAGGCTGGCCATATGTTTATTATGATCCTTTCCAACATAAAAAAATAGTAAATCCTGAATATGGCGGAGATGGTAAAAAAGAAGGCAGCAAAGATTTCAAAGAACCAGCTATGGCCTTCCCGGCACACCTGGCGCCTAATGGACTGCTGTTTTATACAGGAAATATGTTTCCCGCAAAATATAAGAATGGTGCGTTCATTGCATTTCATGGATCATGGAACCGGGCTCCATTACCACAGGAAGGATATTATGTTGCATTTGTTCCGTTTGAAAACGGTAATCCTACCGGCAAATGGGAAATATTTGCCACCGGATTTTCCGGAATGGAAGTAGTAACAGGTACAAGAGGTGCAGCTCACCGTCCATGTGGTTTGGCACAAGGCCCTGATGGATCATTGTATGTATCTGATGATGTAAAAGGTACTATCTATCGAATCATGTATAACGGCAAATAAAAAATTGATGAAGAAACTGATTGGCTCTTCGGTATTGATAATAGGTTTGATGGGTTTTCAAACCATCACAAAAAAACAGACGCTGACAAAACCCAAACCTGCAGCAATTTCACCCGCTATGCTACAGGCTTCTGTTGAGCGGGGAAAATTGGTTTACCTGCAGGTATGCCTTGCCTGTCACCAGGTTGATGGTGGTGGTGTACCTCATATGAATGCACCGCTTGATGGTGCAACGGCTGTGGTGGGTAAAGACAAAGCAAAGCTGATCCGTATTGTGCTGAAAGGCATGACAGACAGGGTGGAGATAGATGGGGAGTTTTACAGCAACAATATGGCGCCGCATAGTGATCTTTCTGATCAGCAGATAGCGGATGTATTAACGTATGTAAGAAATAGCTGGACAAACAAAGCCTCTCACATAACATCCGCAGAAGTAAAAAGAGTTAGAGCAACAATTAAATAATTATGAGTAATAAGTCAAACGTGGAAAATAATACAAACTCCCCCTCCTCAGTGCCGGCAAGTAAAAGAATTCTCTTTATAGACAGGGATGGCGTAGTGTTACAGGAACCACCAACCAATTTTCAGGTAGACAGTACGGACAAAACATCTTTTGTTCCCGGTGCTATCACTGCTTTATCGCGTATTGCAGCAGAATTGGATTATTATAAAGTGATGGTAACAAATCAGGATGGCTTAAGCACAGCATCTTACCCTGAAGCAGATTTCTATCCATACCAGAACCTGATGATCCGCACATTGGAAGGCGAGGGATTTGTGTTTGATGAAATACATGTAGATAAAACTTTTGCAGAAGAAAACAAACCAACACGTAAACCGGGTATTGCCATGGTACAGCACCTGGTAAACGATGATCAGTTTGATCTGGCCAATTCATATGTGATTGGCGACAGGTGGAGTGATATAGAACTGGCAAAGAACCTTGGCTGTAAAGCCATTTATTTCCGCTTGCCGGTGCAATCTCTTTTATTAACAGAGGAGCAGGAATCAAGACTCAGAGATACCATCGCATTTGAAACAGATAGCTGGGCCGATATTTATTCGTTCCTGAAACTGGGATTGCGTAAACTGGTGCACGAAAGAAATACTAACGAAACACAGATCAAAATAGAACTTAATCTGGATGGCAGCGGTAAAGCTGTTATCAATACCGGTCTCGGATTTTTCGATCACATGCTCGACCAGATAGCTCGCCACGGAAAAATGGATTTAAACATTACGGCAAAAGGCGACCTGCATATTGATGAACACCACACTATTGAAGACACCGGTATTGCGCTTGGGGAAGCATTTGCCAAAGCCCTTGCAGATAAACGCGGAATGGAACGCTATGGCTTTGCCTTACCTATGGATGAAGCAGAAGCCAAAGTGCTCATCGATTTTGGTGGTCGTAACTGGATTGTGTGGAACACCGAATTTAAGAGAGAAAAAATAGGAGAGATGCCTACCGAAATGTTCTTCCATTTTTTCAAATCATTCAGCGATGCAGCAAAATGCAACCTGAATATCGAATGCAAAGGCGAAAACGAACACCACAAAATTGAAGCGATCTTCAAAGCCTTCGCCAAAGCAATAAAAATGGCAGTAAAAAGAGACCCGTTGAGTAATTATTTGCCATCAACAAAAGGAGTACTTTAGAGGCAATCAATAATTAGTAGTTAGTAATGGCTTTGTTGCATGAATAATACTAAATAGGGTGGTAAAAGAGTTAATAGGTATAGCGATATAACTAAAAAACTCCAGAACCACCCATGAGCAAAGATAAATACAAAGTAACAAACTGGTCAAGCTATAATAATGGATTAAAGAGACGAGGATCGATGAATTTATGGATCAGTTCAGATTTGTCGGATCAATGGATGTGGGAAGGGAAATCAAAACGAGGTGGTCAGTATGAATATAGCGATGTTGCGATAGAATTATGTTTGACCATAGGGAAAGTATATGGTTTGGCATTGCGACAGACGGAAGGCTTTATTAGTAGTTTTTTTGAACAGTGTGGGTGGGATTTACCAGTACCTTCTTATACGACCTTATGCAGGCGGAGCCAGAGACTACGAGTTAATCTCAGGAGTAAGAAAAACAGGGGGATTACAGATATAGTGGTAGATAGTACAGGATTAAAGGTATATGGAGAGGGAGAATGGAAAGTTCGCAAACATGGGGCTGGCAAACATCGGACGTGGATGAAAATGTATTTGGCGATAGATGCTGTGAGCCAACAGATTAAGGGAGTGCGCCTTACATCAAACAGTGTGGAAGATAGCTCAGAGGGTATCTCATTGATTAAATCGCTGAAGTTTAGAATAGGCAGTTTAAGAGGTGATGGCGGATATGACAAACATAAATTCCGGGAGATGCTAAAAGCCAGAAACATTGTTCAGGTCATTCCTCCGCAATCCAATGCTGTGATTAATGAAAAAGGATTAAACTATCTTATTGAGCGCAATGAATCGATTAAAAAGATAAAGAAGGTGGGACGTAAAAAATGGAAACAAGAAAGTGGCTATCACCAGCGAAGCAAAGTTGAAACAGCCATGTTTAGGTACAAAGCTATTATTGGCGATCATCTTTCTGCAAGGGAAGTTTGCAACCAAAAAACAGAGGTAGCTATCGGTTGCAAGATCTTAAATGTTATGTTACAGGTTGCAAAACCAATAAGTATAAAAGTAAATTGACAGTTTAAATAAATTAAAAGGCTGGCTGCACAAATAGAAGCTATTCATGCAACAAAGCCATTAAAAATTAGTAATTAGTAATTAACACCTTATGTAGTAGGTAGATTGGAAACAGGGCATGTAGTGTAAAAGCTATGTTTCTTTTGGGGTTTCCTATGTATCTATGCGTTTTAAAAGATTTGAAATACAGAATAACTGCCGTATTAAATGCTTTTGAAAATAAAACATATCAGCACATAAATTTCAATACCACACACGTTATTTATTACTAATTACTAATTACTAATTGAATCAATAAATAAAAACCCGTCCCGGCTTAGCAGGGACGGGTTTTTTATTTATTCAGCACTCAGATTAGAAGATATACCTGATACCGAATTGGGCCTGCCATACGTCGAAGATGGTAGTACCTTTTCTCCAGGTAGTATAATTTAATCCGCCGTTAAATGAGTTGAAAGAAGATACAGGGTTACCATTCGTATCCACACCTTTTGCAGCCAGTACAGAGGTGCTGTTAACTGAATAACCTACGCCTGCAGCAGGGTTAATAAGGTTACCGAAGTTGAAGATATCACCCCTCAACTGTATGGTATGCCTGTTCTTGTTAATGTTTCCGAATAATTCAACCATCACAGATACATCAAAACGTGTTACATAAGGCAATATACCTCCGTTTCTTTCTGCGTATTTACCCCTGCGTGAGCTTAAGTATTTGTCCTGGTTGATGTATGCATCAAAAGCGTCTTTCTGTTGCTGAACAGTAAAACCACCTGCAGCAACAAAGTTCATTTCGCTTTGATCTTTTGGAACATAGATTAAATCATTACCACTCACGCCATCACCATTATAGTCGCCTGTGTAGGCGTAGCTAAAACGGGTTTGGAATGCGCTCACGGTCTGGTTCTGTGTCTGGCTAAATAATGAGAACTGGATAGCAGCATTTTTGCCAAGTTCAGTTCTGTAGTTGATATTAGCAATAACACGGTTAGGAACATCATTATCGCTTAAAGAGATATCAGGTCTGTTGTTACCATTAACAGTACGGTTACCAGACCAGCTTGAGAAGGCGATAGATCCGCCTGAGATGTAATCTCTGGTACGTCCATAGTTATAAGCGAGTAACCAGCCAAGACCTTTGCTCTTAAGTGGTTTTTCAAATTTAATGGTTGCAGAGATTGATTGTCCGTAAGGTCCGCTTTTCAACACAGTAGCATCAGAGATCTTAGAATTGATCCTGATAGCAGATGCGGCAGTGTTTAATGATGCTACACCATTGGTAAAAGTACCCGGGTTGGCATAACGTAAACGGTTGTCAGGACCATTGAAAGTACCTTTTGGAGCAACCAGGTTGGCATTGTAGTAGAAAATATTATTCAGGCTCTGAGTGAATACTATTTCTACGCCACCTACGATATCGCCGAATAATTTCTGATCAACAGCCAGGTTAGCTCTCAGGATTTTTGGATACCTGAAATTATCCTGTACAGGAGCAATATTATAGCTCGCTGCAGGAGTGAGTGGTGTAGGCTGCAGGCTTGGAGGAACAGTTGCCGGTGTATTAGGTTTGAAAGGGAATTGCAGCGTTGCGGCATTATCAAAAACACCTGAACCACTGATCACACCATTGTTACCCACTGCGTTACTGATATACACAAATGGAGGACGGCCGGTGAACAAACCAACTCCACCACGGATCTGGGTGGTTTTGTTTCCGGAAACATCATAATTGAATCCAATCCTTGGAGAAACCTGTAATAAAGCAGAAGGTAATTTGGAAGTGCTTAATTTAACCGGTTGTCCGTTTTCATCAAGGAAGCTTAAATTATCTACTTCTGTATTTACAAAGCCTGAGCTTGTAAAGTATGGTACGTCAAAACGTACACCATAAGTAAGGTTGAAATTCTTTTCAATTTCAATATCATCCTGGATATAGGCGCCGATATTTTTTGCCTTGGTAACAGCAGCCCAAACACCGCCATCAGGTAAATTACTGATAGAATACTGGTATCTTCTTAATTGAACCGGGTTGCTTGTCATGGCAGGATTAGCCAGATAAGCATCAGCAGAAGTATAAAAATCTGCTAAGCTTTTGAAAGTGAATGTACCAAAAGCATTAGGAGTGAATGCATTGTAATATTTAAATGATTCGTAGCTAACACCAGCAGTAATTGTATGCTTGCCACTATAAATGGTAAGGTTATCTGAGAACTGCCATGTATCTGTATTCAAACGGTTATTGGGCGTAAATGGATCCACCCCGAATGAAATATAGTTACGGTCGCCGGTACCATCAAGGATATCAACAGTTGGGAATGCGCTTGCTTTGTAAGCACGGTAGTCCCTGTTTGCTGTATAACCAAAAGAGATCTCATTGGCTACCTTGCTGCTGAAACGGCTGTTCAACTGGCCAATAAATGATAAGATATCATTATTGATCTCATACGTTGTATTCTGGAATGCCATTGACTGAGAACTAGCTCTTGATGTAAAAGCACCGGAGCTACTGATCCCTACATCACGTTTGGATTTCATATAGTTTCCGCGGATGCTCAGCTTGTGCTTATCATTAATGTTCCAGTCGATCCTTGCCAGACCTTTATTGCTGGTAGTAAGGAGAGGGAAATCCTGATAAGCGCCCGGATCGTAATTGAATTTAGTTTTGAGGTAGGTAGCCAATGCATCCAGGTCAGATGTCTTTACACGGCTAACATTACCGCCGCCGGTATTGCTTCCGTTATCTGCTACATAAAAGGATCCCGGATCGGTTCTCTTCTCATTCTCGTAGTTTAAGAAGAAGAACAATTTGTTTTTAATAATAGCACCACCCAGACTTAAGCCATATTGTTTTACATCGAATGCATTAGTAACAACAGCTTCTTTACCTGCCATACCGGCTTTGGTACCTACCAGGCCTTCGTTACGTTTGTTGTAGAAACCGCCACCATGTAAGGTATTGGTACCACTTTTTGTAACAGCGTTGATGCTTGCACCGGTAAAACCAGCTTCTTTCAGGCTATAAGGAGAAAGACTCACCTGGATCTCTTCAACGGCATCCAATGAAACAGGTTGAGAATTGGTTTGACCACCATTTAATGCAGCCAGACCGAATGAGTTATTAAAGATGGTACCATCCAATGTGAAATTGATAGCACGGTTATCCTGGCCTGCGAAAGATGTTCCCTGGGCCTGAGGAGTTAGTTTGGTGAAGTCAGTGATACTTCTGTTCAGGGTAGGCAGACTGGAGAGTAAGCGTCTGTTGATGTTGGTAGCGGTACCTTTTCTGTCTTTTGAAATAAGCGCGCCTTTTCTGCTTGCTCCGGTTACCACTACTTCAGATAGTTGTGCAGAAGTTTCTGCCAGTGTTACGTCTACAACAGAAGGTTCACCTAACTGAATATACACGTCGGTAAAAACCTCTGTTTTTAAACCAACATAACTGACCGTGATCTTGTACGGACCACCTACACGCAGTGCAGGAACATTGAATTTTCCTGAAGCTGCTGATACAGTTTTGTACTTGGTACCGGAAGGTTCGTGGAGAACCTCAACTGAGGCGCCGGCTAAAGCTTGTCCTTTACTGTCTTTTACAGTACCGGAAACAGCACCGCCGGTAACCTGAGCCATCGATGCCAGGGCCATCAATACAGCCGGAAGCATCAAGCAAAATCTCTTTAAAATTCGCATATAAGCATAGTTTTAGATTCGGCAAATATCATACATATAAGCCGTTTCTTACCCCATATTTCCAAATTAATGTTAAAATAATAGTGGAATAGAAAGATAATGTTGATTAAATGGTGATAAAATGGTATATAGCTAATACTAATTCTGTTTGAAATTATTGTCCTCCGGCCCACCATGCCTGGGTTTGAGTGGAACTGGTATTATAATTTTATTTAATTAAATGTAACCCTGATTCCCATTTGGCTGCTCCAGCGCGATGCGTATGCGGGTATAGTACCCGTATAAACTGTCCATGGGGTGGTCTGTAAAAAAATCGGGTTAAAACGGTATTGTGGAATAAAAGAATTTTGGTTTGTATACCCTGCAAAACTGATCAGGCCAAAATGATTAAATGGTACCGTATACTGTAATCCCCAATTGGGGTTAAACAGGTTGCCTAAATTAAAGATGTCTACAGTTAATTGTAGCTGGTAATAATATTTTCCTATCCTGACTTTCAAATCCTGTTTCAGTCTTAAATCAAAACTTTGTGTAAATGGTGTACGGCTGCCATTTCTTTCTGCATATTTTCCGCGGCGGTTGTTTAAATAGGTATTGTTCAGGATATACAGATCTAACGCTTCTTTTTGCTGCAGCCCTGTATAAGTATTGCCGTTAATGGTATTGGGCAGAAAAATCATTTTATCCAGATCTGTTTGGGTGGGGACATAAATAAGATCGTATGCACCAAACATCCCATCGTCCCTTGTTATGCTGCCATCTGTATAAACATAACTGAATGGTGAACCCGATTGGCCGGTATAGGTCAACGAAATGGTAAATGCATTGTTTTTATTGTTCACAGAAAATCTTTTTCCTGCATGCGCAAAAATGCGATGGCCCATACTGAAATCTGAAACAGCCAGTGTTGGAAAATTCCGGCCATTCACTGTTTCTGTCAATCTCCATTGACTCACATTGATGGAAGCTGTTCCATCATTCACTGCCATTGATTTACCGTAAGTATAATTTGCTTCCCAATTCCATCCGTTTGTATGTTGTTTTGAAATGGTGGCTGTGAAACTGTGGGAATATCCTTTTCTGCCTTTGTTGTTACCCAACAGGATCACATAGTCATAAGGGTTGGAGCTATCGGCGTTCAATGGAATACGGCCATTGTTAATGATGGGGTATACCTGCCTGTTATCCGGTCCGGATGCATGGTCTGTTGCCGGTAGCAGGTTGATATTTGTGTAACTGATCTCATTAATATTTTTACTGAATATTCCTTCAAACTTCACCGACAAACCATTACTAATTTTTTTCTCAATTGATACTGATGTTCTGAACAGTGAGGGCATTTGAAATTTTTCCGACATAAGATTCAGTGGTTCTTTATTGATCACCGCACCTGTTTCTGCAGCGGTCCATTGATGATAAGGATCGGGCCTGAAACGGATGGTATGTAACTGTGCAGCATTTGCCCTGTATGCACCAATCAACAATCCATTATTTGTATAGAGCCCACCCGGCCATGCTAAAGGAATGCGCCCTGAAAACAAACCCATTCCTCCCTGTATGATGAGCTTTTTTGCCGGCACGCGATACATAAAACCAATCCTGGGAGAAACAGAAAGCGGTATTGCAGGCGCTACACCTGATTGTGCACCTTCTATATTCCAGTATTTGGAAAATGTTGGGATGGCTGTGTTGTTTACATAATCATCACCCGCAGGTTTTGTAAGAAAACGATAGTGGTCTGCACGCAAACCAAAATGGAACGATATGTTTTGTGATGGCCTTATTTCATCATTGACAAACAGCGAAACTTTCATAACAGAAAACCTGGCAGAGGAAGCGGTTCCATCATTGATGGTATTATCCAATAAAGGGAAGCCCAGTTGGTAAACCGAAGGATGATCATTTGTAAGAAAATCTCCTAACGATGAATAAGTATAGTTACCAAAACTGTTTTGAATAAATGCGTTGTGAACGGAATGGTACTCCATCTCAACGCCCATGTTTAACAGGTGTTTGCCCGATACAAAATTGAGTTTATCCAGTAACGCCCAGTTTTTTTGTGTTAAAAGGTTGATGCCGGAACTGTTGTCTGAACCAAAAACAAAAGCTCCTTCTCCATCATTAATCCTCACACGTGGAAAAGCTTTACCCAATGGGCTACGGTCATCTGTTACGTTTGTGTAGGTTACTAATAATTTATTGCCCATCCGGTTAGCGATCACCGTTCTCCATTCTGCAGAAACTGAATGGGTGATCGTATTTAAAAGAAAACCGTCGTTACTGAAATGAATGGTATTACTGTTGCCGGCATAGGTGCTTACCCGTTGCCCTTTTGTGTAACGGTTACTGATGGATAGTTTGTTCCTGCTGTTAATGTTCCAGTCAAACCGCGCCACTAACCTGTCTGCATTAACTGTTTCAGTAGCATCTGTAAAACTTCCGGCATCGTAATGGTAGGTTGATTGTAATGTATTGGCTAATATTTTTATTTTGCTTAGTTCTTTGGTCTTGCCCTCGTATTGACTGATGTTGAACGGTTTGGGGAAACGGTCTCTTTGTATTTCTGCACTGAGAAAATAAAACAATTTATTCTGAACAAATGCCCCCTGTAAACGCCAGCCCGAGGTATGCGTGGCAAAATCATTTTGTTGCGCAGTTGGTTCATTTTTTTGTACAGGTATTTTTCCTGCCATGTGCCTGTTACTAAAAAAATGATACACTGATCCCGCTGTTCTGTTTGAACCCGTTCTTGTTACTGCATTAATACTTCCTCCTGTAAAATTTCCAACAGAAGCGTCATACGGTGAAACAGCCACCTGGAACTGATCGATGGCATCAATAGATAATGGTGCAATACCGGCCTGCCCTCCATTGGTACCTGATGCAGAAAGACCAAATACATCATTGTTTAAAGCGCCATCAACATAAAAAACATTGTAACGGTTGTTTTGTCCTGCAAAAGAAACTGCCCCTTCAAAACTGTTTACCAGTTTGGCCTGTGGTACGGTTCTCAAATAATCATGCAGGTTACGGCCTACTGTGGGCAGGTCATTGATTTTTTCTTTACCGATAATGGTGGCAACACCGGCGTTGCCTGCGCTGTTCGCTTTTGCCGTTGCATTCAGAATTATGTTACTGAGTAATGTTGATTGGGGAGATAAGGCAATGTCTATCTTCAGGTCCTCGCCAAGGCTTAGAAAAATGGACTTTCTTTTTTCATTGCCATACCCAATAAAGGATACTTCCAGTGTAAAAGGCCCGCCGGGAGTAATGCTGTTAACAAGAAAAATACCCTGTTTGCTGGTCTTCGAAAAATAGGTGCTGCCCGTTGGTTCATGTATTAATTTAACGGTGGCGCCCATTAATATTTCGCCCGTGGCTGTTTTTACAGTACCCTGTATACTGCCCGTTGTGCTTTGGGCTGATGTCATAAAAGGCAGCAACAGCAAACAGCTAATGAGTGATCTCCGGCAAATCATGGTGCATTTTTTAAAAAGCTAAGCACCGGAAATATCTGTTTGGAGCAATCAGGTATTTACCGCTAAAATCAACCGTTTTTATATGGTAATTATTTGCGTTATTGGTAAAAATCGTTAACAGTTTGTCTTTTCAGGCAGTTATTGGCCCAATTACAGAACATCATTTGTAATTTTGCCATTCAATTAAATATTTATGTTAGATAGGATCGAAGATGCGATTGAGGATATCCGCCAGGGCAGGATGGTGATTGTTGTTGACGATGAGGATCGTGAGAACGAAGGCGATTTTATCATTGCAGCCCAGCATACAACCCCCGAAGTGATCAATTTTATGAGCAAAGAGGGGCGTGGACTGATCTGTGCCGCATTAACAGAGCAACGTTGCATAGAGCTGGAACTGGAGCCGATGGTAACATCCAATACCTCTTTGCACGAAACGGCTTTTACCGTATCGGTTGACCTGATTGGGGAAGGCACTTCTACAGGGATCTCTGCACACGACAGGGCCAAAACTGTACAGGCGCTGGTTGATCATACTACCAAACCGGCTGTATTGGGCAGGCCCGGACATATTTTCCCCCTGCGGGCAAAAAATGGGGGTGTTTTAAGAAGAACCGGTCATACAGAAGCGGCAGTTGATCTGGCCCGTTTGGCAGGACTGGAGCCGGCAGGTGTATTGGTAGAAGTGATGAATGAGGATGGCACCATGGCAAGATTGCCTCAACTGACTGAGATCGCGAAAAAGTTTGGGTTGAAGATCATTTCCATTAAAGATTTGATCGATTACCGTTTGCGGTTCGATTCTTTGATAGAAGAATTGGTAAGGGTGGATATGCCTACCAAATATGGCCATTTTACGCTGGTGGCTTTTAAAGAAAAAATGACCGGTGCAGAACACCTGGCATTGGTAAAAGGCAGTTGGACCAAAGACGAAGCCGTACTTACCCGCGTACACAGCAGTTGCTTTACGGGCGATATACTGGGAAGCCTGCGTTGCGATTGCGGTGAGCAATTGCATGCTGCCATGAAAATGGTGGAAACAGAAGGCAGGGGCATTATCTTATATATGAACCAGGAAGGAAGAGGTATTGGCCTGATCAATAAACTGCGCGCCTATAAACTGCAGGAAGAAGGGATGGATACCGTAGAAGCCAATCTTAAATTAGGCTTTGGGATGGATGAAAGGGATTATGGTGTTGGTGCACAGATATTACGCCATCTTGGCGCTACCAAACTTAAATTGATGAGTAATAACCCCCGCAAGCGTGCAGGCCTGAAAGGCTATGGGTTGGAGATGGTAGAAATTGTACCGATTGAAATGCATCCCAACAAACACAATTTAAAATATCTCGAGACTAAAAGGGATAAATTAGGCCATGAAATCTTAGGCGAAAAATAAAACTACTCTGCGTAAGCTCATGTTATTCCCTGTCTCTGCGGTGAATATTTTTTTCACCGCAGAGATGCAGAGAAACGGGAGTTTTCGCAGAGAAAAATAACTAACTAAAAAGGTCTCAATACATTGAGACCTTTTTAGTTTATCTTATCTGTGATGATGACCGTGTTCCGCCTCATCTTTTTCATGTTCTTTTTCGTAGGCTTTGATGATGGCTTTAACCAATCTGTGACGAACCACATCTTCTTCCGTTAATTCGATATGGGCAATACCATCAATGTTTTGTAAGATGCGCGTTGATTTTTCCAAACCGCTTCGCATATTCCTTGGCAGGTCTACCTGTGTGGGGTCGCCGGTAATAATGGCTTTTGCGTTGGCGCCGATACGGGTAAGGAACATCTTCAACTGCAGATCATTGGTGTTCTGCGCCTCATCCAGGATGATGAATGCATTATCCAATGTTCGTCCGCGCATATACGCCAGTGGTGCGATCTCGATGGTGCGGGTGGTCATATAATAACCGAGTTTATCGGCCGGTATCATATCGTCCAGCGCATCATACAAAGGCCGCAGGTAAGGATCGATCTTTTCTTTCAGGTCGCCGGGAAGAAATCCCAGGCTTTCACCTGCTTCTACTGCCGGACGTGTTAAGATGATCTTTTTTACCAGCTTATTTTTTAATGCCCTTACCGCTAATGCAACGGCTGTGTAGGTTTTACCGGTACCTGCCGGTCCGATCGCAAATACAATATCGTTGCGGTCTACAGCATGCACCATTTTTTTCTGGTTCTGTGTACGGGCCCTTACCGTTTTTCCATTGGGTCCGAATACGAGGATGTCGTTAGGGTTGCGGTCCACAAAATTGTCGATGGTTTCCGCATCATCTCCGCCTAAAATCTGTTCAAAATAATTTTCACTCAGGTGGCCGTTTCTTTCGAGATACTGAATGATGAGATCAATTTTTTCTTTTGCTGTTTCAATCTGTTCCGGAGCCCCGCTCAGTTTTAATTGCGTCCCGCGGGAGAGGATCTTTAACAATGGGAATTTCTTTTTCAGCAAATCTAATTTTCCGTTGTTTACTCCAAAAAATTCAATGGGGTTAACGGACTCGAGGTTGATGATGGTGTCAGTCAATCTGTTTCGGTTTAAGGTTTGATGATAATGATACGGTACTTTTTACACATCCATTTCAAATTTAATTGTTTACCAATATCAAAACCTAAGGTTTCTTATACACAGGTGTGGATAGAGAGAGGAGGGAAATTGGGAAATTGGGAAATTGGGAAATTGGGAAATTGGGAAATTGGGAAATTGGGAAATTGGGAAAGCCGCGTCGCGGCTTCTTACTTCTTTACTGCTTAAATTTCCCAATTTCCCAATTCCAAAATTCCAAAATAACCTATAGCTTTTTCAACGCCGCAATCACCGCACTGGGGTTGGCAGATTTAAACACTGTATTGCCCGCTACCAGTACATCGGCGCCGGCTTCTAAAATGGAGGGGGCGTTTTCAAGTGTTACGCCGCCATCTATCTCAATTAAAGTAGGTAATGATCTTTCTTTGATCATCTGCTTTAATGCGCGGATTTTATCGAGGGTATAGGGGATGAATTTTTGACCGCCAAAACCGGGGTTTACACTCATCAGGCAAACCATATCAATTTCATGAATAATATCGCTCAATGAATGAACGGGTGTATGTGGGGTGATGGCCACGCCTGCTTTCATGCCCAGTCCTTTTATCTGTTGCAGGTTGCGGTGTAAATGCGGGCAGGCTTCAAAATGAACCGTGAGGATATCGGCACCGGCTTTTTTAAATGCTTCTGCATAATGGCCCGGTTCCAGTATCATCAGGTGCACATCGCATACTTTGGTAGTGGCTTTGCGAACCTGTTCAATTATCGGGAAACCAAAACTGATATTGGGCACAAACCGGCCATCCATTACATCAAGGTGGTACCAATCGGCCTGGCTGGCATTCAGCATATCACAATCTTTCTGCAGGTTCAGAAAATCAGCACTTAACAGGGAAGGGGCAATAATGGGCATATCTTTCTTTTGGTATCGCGAAATTGAGAAATTTTATGTTGCTGTTGTTATTTTATTTGGCACCAAGTCTTTTCAGGGCTTCGGCAGCTTCTTTCAAAGCGGGGTCTAATAGTTGGGCTTTCTGGTAATTGGCAATGGCTTCTGCCTTGTTTTGCAAAGCTTCATAAGATTTGGCCAGCCAGTAATAGCCATCGGCATACGTATTTTTAACCGTTACCAGTGTTTGAAATACCTGCAGGGCTTCGTTATATTTTTTAGCATCGTACAACAAAAATCCTTTCTCCATATACGCCTCGGTATAATTCAGATCGTTGGAGAGACAATTATTGAATGCCTCCATTGCTTTTTGTTTATTACCCGTTCTGGCAAGAAAGACGCCTGTAATAAAATGACAATGCGCAGTGTATTCCCTGCCAAGTCGAAGGTCGGCCACCTGCTTACAAAGCAATACTGCGGTAGAATCCTTTTTTTCGGCCAGTAAATTAGCTGCGGCCAGCATGGCATCGGGCGAAGGGTAAATGCGGATGGCATACCGGTATGAGCGCAGGGCGCCGCTTGTATCTTTTGTAGATTCCTGTAAAAGGGCTTTCCTGTACCATAAACCGTAGTTCAGGCTGTCTTTCCTGATCAGCGAATCCATCTGTCCTAAAGCCTGCTGATAGGCGCCTAAGCTATCCAGCGCATTTACTAATCGCAGCCGCAACCCAATACTGTCGCGGTTTTGCTCAACCTGTTTAAATAATTGCTGCACAGGTGCGGGCATCTCATCGGGCCGTAAGGTGTCCGGCACTTTATTTTTTGGCTCAGTATGGCAGGCTGCCATAAGTACGGTTAACAGAACTACACTCCATCGTTTCATCAGGCAAAAATAAGTGTACGGGGAATGTAGTGACAAATTACTGACAAAAGACTGTTCCCCCATCCTTATTTTTGCCGAATATTAACAAAACTAATATGAGAAAAGGCTTTCTGTTTACGCTTTCATTACTTATCAGTTCTGTAACATGCCTCATTGCCCAAAAAACGGATTCTGTTTTGTTTGCAGGAGAAAAGCATTTTAAGAATATTCGCCAGTTAACTTTTGGGGGAGATAATGCAGAAGCTTACTGGAGTTATGATGGAAAATCAATCATTTTTCAACGTACCAACCCGAAAGAAGGATTGTATTGCGATCAGATCTTCATTGGTAAAATACCCACCAAAGCTGATGAAAAATTTACCTATAAAATGGTAAGCAGCGGAAAGGGTCGTACTACCTGTGCGTATTTTTTGCCAGATGGCAAACATATTATTTACGCATCTACCCATAAAGGCGCTGATACCTGCCCGCCTTTGCCAGACAGGGCAAAATTTGGCAACAAATATATCTGGCCTTTGTACGATAGCTATGATATTTTCATGGCCGATCTGAATGGAAAAATGGTAAAGCAATTAACCACCGCCAAAGGATATGATGCAGAAGGAACACTTTCGCCCGACGGAAAAAAAATGATCTATTGCAGTGATAAAGATGGCGATCTTGACCTTTACATCATGAACCTTGCTACAGGTAAAGAAAAAAAGATAACCAATACACTTGGATACGATGGCGGTGCATGGTTTAGTCCGGATGGAAAGAAGATCGTATGGCGCGCCAGCAGGCCATCCGCCGATGCAGAAATAAAAGAGTACAAAGAATTACTGGCACAGGGTTTTGTAGCACCCACACATATGGAAGTATGGGTAGCAGATGCTGATGGAAAGAATGCCAAACAGATCACCAACCTGGCACAGGCCAACTGGGCGCCTAATTTTACGCCCGACAGCAAGCATATTATTTTCTGTAGCAACCACGAATACAAAAGAGGGTTCCCTTTTAATATGTACCTGACGGATATTAATGGCAATGGCCTGGAAAAGATCAGCCGCGATAAGGGTTTTGATGCTTTCCCGATGTTTAGTCCCGATGGCAAAAAGATCATCTTCGCATCTAACCGTAATAACGGGGGAACGCATGATACGAATTTGTTTGTGGCAGATTGGGTGGAATAGTCTTCGTGAGTCGTCAATCGTGAGACGTGAGTTGTTTATTTATATATCTTTTACTCACCACTCACCACTCACCACTCACCACTCACGATTGACGATTCACGCCTCACAAAAAAATCTTCGATTATTACTTTTGGCTGCTTTATCTTCAATTCCTAAAATTATTACATATGCAAACAGGCCTGGTACATGTACACAACTTTTTACGTTGGGTGATCCTGGTTTTATTATTGGTTTCAATTATAAAAGCTTATTCTGGCTGGAAAGGGAAGAAAGCATTTGCTGCCGGTGATAAAAAAGTGTGGCTCTTCACAATGATCAGTGCACATATTACCCTGCTGCTGGGTTTATACCAGGTAGTGATGGGCCGTTATGGTTTTTTAACAACCAGTTTGCCGGAAGGTACCAGTTTTATGAAAGACAGATTCTTTCGTTTTTACTGGGTAGAACATCCGTTAGGAATGATTGTGGCTATTGTGCTGATCACACTGGGACATGGCATGGCTAAAAAAGCTGTAAGTGATGAAGAAAAATACAAAAAAGCATTCCGGTTTTTCCTGGTTGCTTTGGTGCTGATATTAGCATCGGTTCCCTGGCCTTTCAGGGAATTGATTGGCAGGCCCTTAATTCCGGGAATGCACTAACCGCACAAAAAATAAACAAGAAAGCCGCATATTAGTTGCGGCTTTCTTGTTTGTATTAATTAAAGTGTTGTGCTATTAAAATTAGCTATTGATACAATCATTTCTGGTTCTACCGGGTTAATTGCATTCTTAAGTAAGAATTACGTGAAATACACAAAGACCTTTTTGCGATCATTGCGGTCTATTGCGTTCTTTGCGTTACCGCTTTAAACCTTGTATAATCAGCGAGCCAGCTAATATAGATGAATCTGTTTCATTGATTTTTGGGTTTATAAGTGTTGGAGAGAAAAGCTGTAACGCAAGGAGCGCCAGGAACCGCAAGGGGCACAAGGGATTAACCATATCCCATCTTGCTTAGTAGTTGACGTGTTGTACAATAAAAACACACAGTTGCATAGGAAAAGCAAAAAAAGAAACATAGTTTTTGAACTATATGTAAGCTATGTAACTATGTGTTTAATAAAACAACATGGTATTAATTAATTGCTAAAAGGTATTTTTATTTTATACCTGTACCTGTCTCCAAATTGTTGTTCCAGCTTTAATACTTCTTTCGTTTCCTTGCTGATGTAAAACACTTCATGATTCTTCATCCGGTCATTATCATCATGTGCCAATAGCCAGCAGTCGATGGATTGCCCGTTGTAACCCGTTATAGTGATGCTGCCGGTTACTGTGTAGTAAACAATAGCTGGTGCAGTAAAACCGGGATCGTAGAAATTGATGGCAAAGGTTGTATTGTTTTTGTAAGGCAGCAAAGGAAATACTTCCAGGTCAAGATGCCAGTTCAATACATACGTACCGAATGATTTTTCAAAAGCTCTGTATCGTTTTGCCTTGTTACTGTCTGCATCAGAACCGGTGATGGGCCTGCCGTTTACCATAGCTTCCCTTGTAAGAAAATTAAAAGCTGTGCTGTTATTCCCCTTGTTCCATGTTTCATGATAAAATGGAGCAAAGCTTTTCCTGTCGCAAACAGAATATACTTTGTGAACAATGGTGTCATTGTTTTCCCATTCCTGTGTAATGCTGATGGCCTCTTTTCCGTTGTATTGTGTCAGGTCAATTTTCCTTGTCCAGAACTGGTAATGACTGCGGGTGCTGTCTTTTCCCATTTTAAAATACACCAGCCAGCGGTGTGTGCCGGGTATTAACACTTTGGTGTTTACCTGTGATGGGTTGATGCTGATGGTATCATTTGTTTGTGCCTGCGCTGTTGCGATATTCATAAACAGTACAAAGCATGCGATTACATATCGTATCATATTATCAAAATTTGAAACAAAAATGAGGCGCTGGTATATCCTTCCAACTTGTATTCAACATGTTCATGGCATATTTCAACCAATAGTTTTCCTCTTACAACGCTTCTATCCGTTGAAAGAAAAGGGTATTCCGTTTAAATTTTATACCTGCTGTAAGCATAAAAATTAGTTTTGGGAATGAGGTTAACCGGCAGAGCAATTTCGCTAAAACATATACAGTGGATCATCTGGATTGTACTATATGCAGTGCATGTATTATCTATCATGCCCTATGACCCTATCGGGCAGGCAATGGTATACTCGGCCATTAATGTGGGTTCCTATTTTGTGATTGTATATGGTAACGCTTTTTTTCTTTTGCCACGTATATATGAGAAGAAACAAAAAGTTATATACGCCTTGGTGGCCCTGGTGTTTATTATAACGGTTGCTATTTTAAGATACTATACAACGTTTTATGTGTACAATCATTTTTATGCAGAGAAGCCAATCCCTTTAAATTGGTGGGGGATCAGTTCTTCACTGATCTCATCAATTCTTATTTACCTCACAAGTATTCTGTTTTATATCTCGCTCAATTTCTTCCAACTCAAACAAAAACAGGAGCAGTTACAGAAACAGCATGCCGAAGCAGCGTTAAACATGCTGAAAGCACAGGTGCAACCTCATTTTCTATTCAATACACTGAACAATATTTATTTTATGGCCCAACGCGAGTCGCCGGTTACCGCTGCATTGCTTGAGCAGCTTTCCCAGATCATGCGGTATTTTGTAGATGAAGCGCCCAAAGACAGGATCAGCCTTTCATCAGAAATTAATTTTATCAGAAATTATATTGAGCTGGAAAAAATGCGGATGCGCTATCCGCTTGCAGTTACGATTAGCGGGGATGGAATAAGTGAAGATATAGCAGTGCCGCCCATGCTGCTGATACCACTCGTGGAAAATGTATTTAAACATGGGATAGATAAGCTGAGAAATGATAATTTTATTTCACTGTCGTTATCCCTGCATCGGAACAGACTTGAGGTAATAGTGGAAAACAGGCTACAGGAGAATCCGATAAAGGGAACTAATAGCGGTACCGGTATCCGGAACCTGAAAGACCGTCTTACGCTATTATATGGAGCTGATTATATGCTGGTAACAGGCGAATCGGGTAGTCATTACCGGGCACAATTAAATATACATCTGTGAAGAAAATTACCTGTATGATCGTTGAAGATGAGCCGCATGCCATGCTGCTGCTCCAGGACCATATTGGCAAAATTCCATTACTGGAATTAACAGGCAGTTATTATGATGCTATGTCGGCCATCGCTTTTCTAAAAGACCACAGTGTGGATGTCATCCTACTCGACATTAACCTGCCACGGATATCAGGTATTGAAATGGCAGCCATGCTTCCCAAAGAACAGAAACTGATTTTTACAACGGCCTATTCTGAATATGCGTTAGACAGTTTTGATTATCATGTAATCGACTACCTGCTGAAGCCTATTAGCTTTAAACGGTTTATGCAGGCTGTAAATAAACTGCCATTGTTTATGCAACATGAAACATTGGCAACCGTTGCTGCTGATACAAATAGGGCAGATGATTTTTTATTTGTGAAAAGCGGTAAGCAGGTGCACCGCATTGAATACACCTCTATTCTTTACTTAGAAGCAGTGAAAGAATATATTGCCATACACACGGAAAAAGAAAAAATACTGGCTTATAAAAGAATGAAGGACGTGGCGGCCATCTTGCCGGAGCAGTTTGTACGTATCCATAACTCGTATATCGTGAACATCAAACATATCCGGAATATCGAATCGAATATGGTGCTGGTGAAGGGAGAGAGCCTGCCTGTAAGCAATAGCTACCGAAATATTTTCCAGGAAAAGATTAATGCGAAATTGTTGTAACCCTAAAACACTGCATATGTTAACCAACGCTTCTTTTTCAAACCCCGGAGCAAAACGTGCTGTCATAACTGCGGGATTGTTTGCGGGCAGCCTTGATATTCTTGCTGCATGTACCCAGTTCTACCTGAGAACAGGAAAGAACCCCGATCGTGTGCTGAAATTTGTTGCCAGTGGGGTGTTTGGGAAAGATGCATTAGCGGGTGGAACTATGTATGCCGCATGGGGTTTGCTGTTTCATTACCTGATTGCTTTCTCATTCACGGTTTTTTTCTTTTGGGTCTATCCCCGCTGGAAAGCGCTTGCTATTAATAAATGGGTAACTGCTGTTGGGTATGGTTTATTTGTGTGGCTGATAATGAACAGGGCAGTAGTGCCCCTCAGTCAAACACCCAAAATGCCTTTTCAACTAACCCAGGCCATGATTGCAGCCGCTATATTGATCTGCATGATCGGCTTACCCCTTTCACTTATTATCGGGAAATATTATTCTCAAAAGCAGAACAGTTAATCCCCTGCGCCTTTGCGTCTTTGCGAGAAAAAATGCACGCAAAGGCGCCAAGGCGCAAGGAGTAATTGCTGGTTGTCCAATTTCCCAATTTTCCTCCCGCCTGGGCGGGATCCCAATTCAATTCACCCCTTCCAATCTTCTTTCATCAACCCAATAAACTGTTTCATTTCATCCATGGTGCCAATGCTAACCCTTGCCCATTTGCCATCTGGATAGGTGGTAGACCGCAGGAGCACATTCTTTTGTAACATGTCTTTTGCAAAATCTCCCGGGTATTTGCCCAACGGGAAGAACAGGAAATTTGTGTGTGATGGGATACCTGTAATATTCATTTCCTTAAGTGCATTAAAAGTATAATTGCGTGCAGCAGCATTTTTCTGTTTGCAGTCTGTTTTGTGCGCTTCATCTTTCAGACTGGCTAATGCGGCAGCTATTGACAGATTGCTGATAGCATACTGCGAATTGGAAAAATAATTTTCATCCAGTGCATCGGTTATTGCCGGATGTGCAATAACAAAGCCCACCCGTAACCCCGCCATGGCATGGATCTTTGAGAAAGTTCTTACAACGATCACATTCGGATGTTGATCAATCAGTCCGATCATGGATTGATCTTCAGGATTGTCGAGGAAATCAATATAGGCTTCATCTACAATCACTACTGCTTTTTTAGAAGCTTCTATGCAGAAATCTTTCAGCGCCTGTGTTGGTAAAACAGTACTGCTGGGATTGGCAGGGTTGCATACATAAACCGTTTGTGTATTATTGTCGATGGCACGTAGCATGGCCGGAAGATCATGCACTTTATCGGCAGTTAATGGCACTTCAATTACTTTGGTCCCAATTTTTTTTGCTGTACCGGGAAGCGTTGAAAAAGTAGGGGTGGCTGTTACAAGGCTACCCTTACTGAAATGCATAGCCAGTTTTTTCAATGCTTCTCCTGAACCTGGAGTGGCAAGAACCTGATTGCTGTTCACTTTAAAATACTGCGCCAATTCTTTTTCAAAATTCAGCAACGGGGCTACATTAAACTGGTAGCGATGCGATTCGGAAACTATATCCAGCAGGGCTTCTTTGGCTTTAGCAGAAATGCCATACGGATTTTCATTGGAGCCAAGATTGATCAAACCCCGTGCTGCACCAAAGTTTCGCAGAAGACCTTCTTCATTGGCCATGCCCATTGAGGGAATAGAAAAACCAAGCGCCAATGCAGCAAGTGAATTAGCTTTTAGCCAGTCGCGACGGTTTAACGGTGCAGCCATAGTAAACGTTTTAGAACGATAAGATAGCTATTTCTAAAATCATTTTAAAACCACGAGCCAGATTTAACAATTTTCCAACCTGCCTGCCAGCAGATACAATGAGTAATGCAAAGAGAGAGGCATCAAGAGCGGATAAATTAATTTAATGGAACGGATTGCGACTTGACTGTAATTCTATTACAGTTGTAGGGGGGCTAAGTATGATGTTAAAGATGTGATAACAATAATGATATATAAAGGGTCAAGTCCGGTCGTTTTTATTTCTAAGATAGGTATCTACTGTTTCATATAACAAATGACCGCTACCCCAGGACCATTGATGACCTATTACAAACACATCGTAGCTGTCTGATTCTATTGAAAAGAAGAGCAGAGCCTTATCATTGGTTAGGTTGTTATCGTACATACGTGAATATAAATTGGGAACACTTTTTAAATCACTAACTATTACGTCTCTAATATTATACCCCATTGAATATGCTTCGCCAATCAAATGTTTAAATTCCTCTCGTTTAATAATTGCTTCTTTTAATGTCATAAAGGTTGCTTTAAGATTACTAAAATACTAAATATATGGGTAAGTGCTTGCAAGATTTGCTGCTTAAAATGTCTACAGAAAAGGGGTGTAATAATTATTTGATAGTGCAAAGATCGGACGGGTACTTTTAAAAACCAGAAATCTCTATTGGTTAAGATGGTTCCGATGAACTGCTAAAACTGGCTTTAAATACTCTTATTAAAAAGAAGAGATACCCCGTTTTTTTGAGGTTGCAAATGTATGTGTTAAATCATATACAAACCTGAAGGGAATTATTAACAGGTGCGCATAAAGAATGCCCCTAAAAAGATTAGGGGCATCTCAAATAATGTACTTTCGCTTTGTTAGACATTAAAGCGGTTTGCACGGTGTGTAATCACTCTGATATAGTGCTCTTAAAGTTGCTCAAACCTTCTTCTTACCCGCCTCACTATTCCCGTAGTGAGGTTTTTTATTTATAAGTCTAAAGTAATAGGTTCTTGTCAACTGCCAAATTAAAATTTATCAAATAAACATTTTCGGCACATCCACTAATAAACCTAACGGTTGTAATACGTAGATTATTGTTTTTATTTTATTAAGCCAATCTGCTCCTTATGGGTGATTCGAGGATAGTCAGGCAATTTCCCAATTTCCCAATTCCAAAATTTCCCAACCCCTTACCTTTTCCCCAATTCAATCACCTCACAATTCTTCATCTCTTTGCCATCAATCACAAAACGTATCAGTGTTCTTATTTTATGCCAGCCCTGTTTACCCGCGGCGCCGGGGTTCATGTGCAGGCAATTCAGTTTATCATCATACATCACTTTCAGAATATGGGAATGCCCGCTGATAAAAAGTAGCGGGTGGTGTTGTATAATCAAAGGTTTGGAATGCGGGTTATATTTTGGCGGATAGCCCCCGATATGTGTCATAACAATTTTAACCTGTTCACAATCCCATACCAATGTTTCAGGAAATACCGTTCGTATATCCTGCCCGTCGATATTGCCATATACGCCACGTAACGGTTTAAATGTTTGTAACGCATCAGCTATTTTGGCGGTGCCAAAATCACCGGCATGCCATATCTCATCGCAGTGCTCAAAGTGTTTGAACACTGCATCGTCAAGATAATCATGTGTGTCTGATATGAGGCCGATCCTTGTCATTTGCCCGCTAAGTTATCCTCAAAAACAACCCGAAGAACTGCTTATTTATTTTTATCTTTCATGTCCCATAATAACAACTGTATGAAAAACCATTTACTGTATCTATTGGTTGCGATAACTTTTATGAGTTCGATTAGCAGCAAAGGACAGAAGCCTTTGTTTGATGGAAAAACACTTAAAGGTTGGCGAACTTACCAGAACAAGCCTGCCGACTCATGGCTGGTGCAGAACGGTATGCTGGTTAACAAGGGCAATAAAGATCCGAAGACAAAACATGCCGACCTGATTACCGAAAACGAATATGAGAATTTCACCCTGTCGCTCGACTGGAAAATAGCACCTGCAGGCAACAGTGGTATTTTGTATCTGGTTACGGAGGAATTTCCTTCCAGCTATCTCAGTGGGCCGGAATATCAATTATTAGATGACAAAGGTTATCCTGAAAAAATTGAAGACTGGCAAAAAACCGGCGCCAATTATGCTATGAACCCACCGATGCTGGATGCCACTAAGCCTGCGGGGGAATGGAATCATACGGTTATTAAAATATTTAAAGGGCATGTAGAACATTGGCTGAACGGAAAGAAAGTAGTAGCATATGAATTGTGGAGTGAAGACTGGCAAAAACGCAAAGCTGCAGGTAAATGGAAAGATGTAAAAGGATACGGCATGGCAAAGAAAGGCCATATTGCTATCCAGGATCATGGGGGAGAGGTGTGGGTGAAGAATGTGGTGATTGAGGAATAGGGGGATTGGGAGATTGGGAAATTTTGGAATTGGGATCCCGCCCAGGCGGGAGGGAAATTTGAAGGAGGTGGAGTGAGAAATTGGGAGATTTTGGAATTGGGATCCCGCCTAGGCGGGAGGGAAATTTGAGGGAGGTGATTTTCTTCTTATAGTTGCGGTAAATACCTGATTTAGGAATAGAAGATTTTGTAAACTTTGGAAGTGATTATTGTTTTATGAATCATCTCCATTTTTTATATGACTGAAAGAGAATTGAAAATCAGAACCCGGAAATTTTCTGTTGAAGTATTTAGGTTAGTAGATCAATTGCCGAACAGCAGAAGTGCCAATATTATCGCAAACCAATTAGGCCGATCAGCAAGTTCCGTAGCCGCCAATTATAGAGCAGCATGTCGGGCAAGAAGCCATGCCGAATTTGTTGCAAAGATTGGTATTGTTGAAGAAGAATCAGATGAAAGTACTTACTGGCTGGACATTGTTATAGAAACACAAAATGCGCAAGATAAAATGGTCGCTCCTTTATTAGCAGAATCCCGCGAACTTACAGCCATCTTCACTGCTGCCAGCAAAACTGCTAAGTCAAACAGATCAAAATAATTTTGCCTCTCACTCTCTTTCAATTTCCCAATCCTTCTTTCCCTCCAATTTCCCGATTTCCCAATTCCAAAATTTCCCAATCCTTCCCTCCCTCCAATTTCCCAATTTCCCAATCCTTCTCTCCCTCCAATTTCCCAATTTCCCAATTCCAAAATTTCCCAATCCTTCCCTCCCTCCAATTTCCCAATCAAAAATATCTCTCCTCCACCACCTGCTTATGATGCAACAGATGTCCGAAAATTATAAACCCAATGGCATTGGCTTTTACAGGCACATTACTGGCGGTGCCTTCTTCGGCTAATTGTTCTTCGGTAAGTGAAGCTATTAGTAAGTCTGTTGCTTTTCTGACGGCTGTAAATTCTTCTTTGAGTGAATCAAAACTTCTGTTATTGGCTTTTGAATTAGCTGCATAGCTATCCTCATCAAAAGAGGCAAGCGGTGTTGTATCTCCGCGGGAGATACGCAATAACCGGTACGACATGATTCTTTCTGTATCGATCACGTGTTGCAACAATTCTTTTAATGTCCATTTACCCGGCGCATAACGGTGCGCTGCTTTTGCTTCGGGAAGATTGGTGTAAAAATCGAACAATGGGTTTGAATAATTGGCGACTGCTTCTGCGAGGCTGTTGGCATTTACCTGTGAAATATACCTGGCAAAATAAGGAGGAAAATCACTTGCTGCTGGTCTTGGCATCAGAGTTTGGCTTTTTGTTTTAAAGTTGTTGTATTGGAAGTTATTTTCAGGGGCTCCCGTATTACGATAATGGCTTTGGTAGTATCCGCTGCTGCTACTGCACTGTAGGCATTAATGATTCCCCCGGTATTGCTCAATAACTGAAACGGGATATTCTCATTTTTACTGCCCGGTTTAATGCAGTATACGGAAGAATCTGGCTTTAATACAGATTCCTCAATCACTTTCTTAACCTGTACTGCTGTAAGACCGGGATAATAAGAACGGATTAATGCTGCCAGGCCGGTAACAATCGGCGCGGCCATACTGGTTCCTTTCAGATTGCCGTATTTATCGCCGCCGGGGAAGGTTGAATAGATGCGTACGCCCGGTGCAAATACATCTACATTCTCTTTACCATAATTACTGAATTCAGCAGTGATACTGCCTGATATCCGGGGGTCACTGCTGGCGCCTACATTAATGAAATTGCCGGCCTTGCTATGCCATTGTTTAGACCATGGGTTAGGAAAATTTTCTTTCTCATCCACGTTGTTATTCTCATTACCCGAAGCGTGTACCAGCAACACATCTTTTGATTCGGCATAACGGATAGCGCTGTCTACCCATTTTTTCTCAGGAGAGAAATATTTGCCAAAGCTCATGTTGATCACTTTTGCCCCGTTATCTACCGCATAGCGGATGGCTAATGCCACATCTTTATCGTATTCATCTCCATCGGGTACAACACGGAGCATCATGAGCCGTACGTTATCTGCCACACCATCTATACCAATACCGTTATTTCTTTGTGCACCAATCAGGCCACAAACATGCGTGCCGTGTTTGGCGGCTGCCAGCGGGCCCATCACATCGTTGTTGCCGTAGAATCTGTCGGATAGGTTATAGTAATCATCCTGTACAATATCTGCGCGGTAGTCAACAGGAGCCACATCTTTCGATTCAAATGCGGCTTTCTTACCATCAACATATTCATCAAGATCTGCAATGGTATTGGTGTTCTTTTCATCTGAGTCAACACCGATCATTTTCATACAGGTGAGGTAGCCAAATTTAGCTTCCCGCCCTGTTTTGGTTTGCGGCTCAAATTTTTCCAGTTTCTCGGTGGTATACTCTTCGCAATCCATTTCTTTACGCAGCACTTTATCATGCCGTTTGATGGCTTTGGCTGTTACTTCAATAAATAACAGTTCTACCTGTTCATCTGTACTGAAGTTGAGTTCATTGGAAGCTTTTTTCCAGAGATCATATTGTTCTTTATCTATGCCTGAAAGTTCTGTGGTGTCAATAGGTCTGCCGCCAAATTTGTTTTTCAGCCTATGGTAAATCCTCGATCTTTCATCTGCCACTTTGCTTACATCACGGCCGTCTTTACCACCCAGAAAGTTCCATCCGTATACATCATCTATATACCCGTTGCCATCATCATCAATACCATTACCGGGAATTTCTTTGGGGTTGTGCCAGAGAATGTTCCTAAGGTCTTCATGAGTAGTATCTACACCAGAGTCAAGAACAGCTACAATAACTGGTTTGGAAGGTTTATTTCTGGTTTTAAGGAAAGTGTAGGCCCGGTTTAGACTGATACCGTAGAATGAATCCTGCGCGTAATCCAGCAGGTGCCAACCCCTTGGGGCTTCCGATTGCGCATTACCCTGCAATAAAAACAGTGACCACGCCACTATGGCTAAGACAATCCCACGGTACATCATTGTGTAAACTTATTTTCTATATATACAAATTTGCGTAATGATAACGATAAAATAACCCGATGCTGCCAGTTTTATGAAAATGTTAAGGGTGTTGCCTGACTAATTTATTTTCAGTTGCGTTGCAGGCATGCAGATTCCTTTGCTTTGGATTTTTACTAAGGTAAAATAGTATCTAAAAAGCAGAACTCATTAAATAATAATAATATATAAATATTTTATTCTACCTTTTGAAGAAATTTTATTCAATGATCTTCCAAAAAAAAGGGTTACTGGTAGTTGTTTTTTTACTTTTTCTTACTGTTTTTTCTGAAGCACAACTGCGCGACAGGATCTATATCCAGTTAGACAGATCGGGTTATGTTGCCGGTGAAACTATCTGGTTAAAAGTATACCTGTTATCCGCTTTAACGCCGGGCAGTGCGGGCTCAAACCTGTTGCTGGATCTGGTGGATGAATCGGGCAAACGCATTACCAGCGGCAGCTTACCGGTTTTAGGTGGGATTGCGATAGGCAATCTTGATCTGCCTATAGGTCTTTCGCAGGGCGTCTATTTTATCAGGGCATACACCAAAACGCAGCCGGCCAAAGATGAATACTCATCGGCCATTAAAACGGTGCATGTATTCAATCCGTCATCAGTAAAATCAGTGCTGGTTTCCGGATCAATTGGCGATTACCAGTGTATTTTCAGGCCATCATCGGGCAACCTGGTTGTTGGCTCTGTTAATATCGTTTATGTAAATGTGAGAGATCTGATGGGTAAGCCGGCCATGGTGGAGGGTAAGGTTGCAAATGCTAAGAATGAGGTATCGGTTGATTTTAAAACAGATGTTGATGGCTTGGGCCGGTTTGCACTTTCTCCCTTGCCCGGGGAACAGTACAAGGCCAGTATCCGCTTTGCTGATGGAACCACTAAAAGTTTTGATCTGCCAAAGCCAGATGACAGCAAAGTGCTTGTTTCTGTTACTGATGTGCCCAAAGGAAAACTATTCAATGTGGTTATTCCCGAAGCGGCAAGAAACGGATCGGCTATGAAGATCAGGGGTTTTATGGATGACAACCTGGTGTTTGAAAAAAACTTTGCTGCAACGGTTGATCATCTCTCAGCCCGTATTCCTGTGGATGAATTGCCTGCGGGATTATTGCAGTTCATTGTTACTGATGCTAAAAAACAGAAACTGGGAGAAGCTATTTCATTGGTAAACGGGGACAGTTCTTTATTGCCTGTGCAATTTAATGTTGATACTTTAAACCTTTCACCGGGAGGGAAAAATGTGTTTTCGCTTCGTGTGCCGGAGGATATTGCGGGAAGTTTTTCTGTTTCTATCACTGATCACGATAAAATACTTTATACAAATGAGAATAATATTGTTACCGGACTACTGCTTAACCAGGATAGCCGTAACCATTCATTGGTGAGTAATAAAACTATTTCTGGCATTGCTGATAAAGAGGCTATTGATCTGGTATTGGGCGCTGCCGACTGGCAGGACCAATCTATGCACACGGCAGAAGGCCATACACCCAATGATTCTGATTTTATAACGGTCAGGGGAAAAATATTCAACAAGGATAATAAAAAACCGATCACTAAGGGTGATATCTCAATTATATACACCACCAAAGATTCCGTTACTTCTATGTTGTCTGCATCATTGACAACTGATGGCAGCTTCAGCTTGCCGCAACTCATCTTTGAAGGAAAACAATTGTTCAGGTTTTCTGTTAACGGCAACAAATGGACCGACATTGCAGCAAGTGTAGATTCTACCAAACCGGAAGATGCATTTCCGCTCCCTTTCACGCATCCAGTTGTTTCAGCAGACAAAAGTTTTTTTGCTGATGCAGTTGTTGTTAAACAGGCTAAAGAAACATACACAACCATTCTGGCAGATTCTGTTTCATCAACCGGACTGAAAGCTGTAACTGTAACAGCCCGCAAAGTATCGCCAAAGCAACAGGTAAACGACAGGTATACAAGAGGTGTGTTTACCAGTATGGGTGCAGCCAAAACACTTGATCTTATTAATGAAACTAATGTAAGCCCGGGTAATATCCTGGATTACCTGCAGGGACAGATTGCAGGACTGCTGATTACTTCAAGCGGTGGGGAATATTCAATAGCGGGTAACCGCCAGTTGTCTTTAACCTTAATGCCGCCTGTTCGTTTGTTTTTGGATGAGAGTCCTACAACGATTGGTTTCCTGAGTACTATCCGTGCAAAAGATGTTGCTTTGGTAAAATATTATCCCCCAGGAATGGGTGGTGCAATAGCGGGGGTGGGAATTGGTGCTGCATTAGCAGTGTACACAAAGAAACCATCCGATGGTGGTACCACCAATTATGGTGCTATGAGCCAGTTCTCGATTAATGGTTATTTGCCTGTAAAAGATTTTTCGTACGACTATCTTCAGAAAAATGGCGCCGCAATTGGCCAGCGTGCTACTGTTTACTGGAATCCTTACCTGCAGCCCGAAGAAGGAAAACCTGTATATAAAATACGTTTTATCAATTCAGATACAGCCAAAAAATTACATGTTGTTGTAGAAGGATTTACCACGGATGGTAAATTATTACACTTCGAAAAACTGATCGAATAATTGAGAACGGTTGATAAAGCAAAGGGTGTATGGTTAGTAAACTATGTGCCCTTTTTTTAAGCTGTTATATTTCACGCTGCACAAAATCATTGCCTCTGCTGCTCTGCGGATAGAAAAAATTTGCACAATACGCATGCACATTTTACGCGAAAATGCAATGCGTAAAGCAGCCGGATGGTGATTGATCTATGTAAAATATGACTAATATCGGCTACCGCCACGCTACTTTAAGAGACGATTAATAAGCAAATTGATTAAATTTGCCTCACAAAAAATTCATCCTATTCCTTTCTACGCATGTTTACTCCTAAATTATTCAACACATTAAAGAACTATAACCGTCAGCAATTAGCTAAAGATTTGATGGCCGGATTGATTGTGGGTATTGTGGCATTGCCGCTGGCGATTGCCTTTGCTATTGCATCGGGTGTTTCTCCTGAAAAAGGGTTGTACACAGCAATTATTGCGGGTTTTATCATTTCTGCTTTGGGCGGAAGCCGGGTACAGATTGGTGGTCCAACAGGTGCATTTATTGTAATTGTATATGGGATTGTTCAGGTATATGGTGTGAATGGATTGATCGTTGCTACCCTGATGGCAGGCATCATGCTTATTATTATGGGTATTGCGCGGCTGGGCGCTGTTATCAAATTTATACCCCATCCGTTGATCATCGGGTTTACCAGTGGGATTGCTTTGCTGATTTTTTCTTCGCAGATGAAAGATTTTTTCGGGCTGCAGATGGGAGCGGTACCCGCCGATTTTATTGATAAATGGGCAAGCTATATAGAACATTTCCGTTCGGTAGGATTGGAGGCTTCTGTTGTAGCAGTTGTTACCGTTGCTATTATTCTGTTATGGCCAAGGATAACACATAAAATTCCAGGATCACTGATCGCTATTCTTGTTACCACTGCCGCAGTGTACTGGCTGAAATTGCCGGTTGAAACAATTGGCAGCCGTTTTGGTAAAATCCCTTCTTCATTGCCATCGCCTGTTGTTCCGCATTTGGATATGGCAACCATCAAACACCTGATTCAGCCTGCATTCACCATTGCCTTATTAGGTGGTATTGAATCTTTATTATCGGCTGTGGTATCAGATGGTATGATCGGTGGCCGCCATAAATCAAATATGGAATTGATCGCGCAGGGTGTTGCCAATATCTTCTCGTCTATTTTTGGCGGGATACCGGCCACAGGTGCCATTGCCCGTACGGTTACCAATGTTAAAAATGGCGGCCGCACACCCGTGGCAGGTATGGTGCATGCTGTGGTGTTGCTGCTAATCATGGTATTTGTGGGCAAATGGGCAGCATTGATCCCGATGGCAACACTGGCGGGAATACTGGTTGTTGTTGCCTATAATATGAGCGAGTGGGAGAACTTTGTTTCTGTGATGAAAGGCCCGCGCAGCGACAGTGCCGTTTTGCTTACTACCTTCCTGCTTACCGTTATCATAGACCTTACGGTTGCCATTGAAATAGGCATGGTGCTGGCCGTATTCCTCTTTATGCGTAAAATGGTTCAGGTGAGTGAGGTGAATATGCTTACCAATCAAATGGAAGATAACGGGGGTGCTAGTGATGTTGATAAGATCAGTGATTTTAATATACCCAAAGGCGTGGAGGTATTTGAAATAACCGGCCCGCTGTTCTTTGGCGCTGCCTATAAATTTAAAGATGCGATCAAATTTATTGAAGACAGGCCCAAGGTTTTAATCATCCGCATGCGTTATGTACCTATTATTGACGCAACAGGTATCAGCAGTATTAAAGATGTGTATCTTGAGACAAGGCATATGGGAACCAAACTCATCCTGTCTGAAGTACATAGTGAAAAGGTATTGGAAGAACTGAAAAAATCAAGGCTTCTCTTCGCTATCGGTAAAGCCAATGTTACCAATACTTTTGAACAGGCTTTGCAAAGAAGCACCGTTGTGATACAGGAAGGGAAGAAGGTGGTACTCTAATGCAGCGTTTTTAACATTTCTACCTTGTGCCACTTCATGCCTTAGCGCCCTTGCGGTAAAACAGTCTTCACCGCGAAGACGCCATGGCGCAAAGGTTCGCGAGGTAGCTATATTAATAAAGTCATCCTCTTATACTTTTTATATGCGCCCAAAGTTCAAATCATCATTCGCATACCTGCTGCCTCTGTGTTTTTTTCTGTTTGTTTTTTCATCCTGCCGTCAAAATCAAAAAACTGATTTGCCGAAGCCCGAAACCAATCATACACCGCTGGAAAAACTGGTTGCAGGCAATGCCCGTTTCTCGCACCTGAAACCGGAACACCCCGATGAAGATGAGCCACGCCTGAAAGAAGCCTCCAAAGAGCAGAAACCTTTTGCTGTGATTGTATGCTGCTCCGACAGTCGTGTTTCACCTGAACTGGTATTTGACCAGGGGGTGGGAGACCTGTTTGTGATACGCACTGCAGGCAATATGATTGGCGACCTGGAAACAGGCAGTATCGAATATGCAGTTGAACACTTAGGTGTAAAACTGGTTGTAGTAATGGGCCATGAAAACTGCGGTGCCGTAAAAGCTTTTATTGAAGGAGGAGAAGCGCCGGGCCATATTAAAGCCATTATCGACAGTCTTACCAAAGAAGCGGAGATCAAAGCCATACCTGTTACTGCCGTGAACCGCCTGGATGATTGCGTAAAAGCAAATGTGCGGCATGGTCTTAAACAATTGCAAACACAATCAGCCATTATTCGCGAAAAAATGGAGAAGGGAGAATTGCAACTTGTTGGCGCCCGCTATGACCTGCATGATTATACAGTTACATTTAACAAAGAGTAGTTCTCAATTATGAATGCCTTAACCGTGCCTTTGTGTGAGAATTAAATAGCACACCAAGGCACCCCGCGCTCGCTCAAGCTTAGCGGGCGAGAAGGCACGGTTTTGTTTTGGTGATTAAATTATGCTTTGAAATAAATTTTCCTGTAAACTGATTTCAATACCTCGATACAGAAAACGCAGGTAAGTGTTACCATTAAAATAATAACCATTTCGGTAAAGCCTAAGGATATTGTTTTAAAGATGGGTTGAAGGAAAGGTATATGAACAATAGCTGATTGAAGAATGATTGTGAGTATAATTGCACCCCACATACCCCTGTTTGAAAAAAGCTGCGCAGAAATAAGCGGATGAAATACGGAGCGTACAGAAAGCGCATTGCCTAATTGCACAAAACAAAGTGTTGTAAATACCATAGTTTGCTGCATCCTGATGGTATATCCCCGGTTAACCGCCCACCATTGAATAAGCAGAGAAGCGGCTGCCATAATAGAACCGGATATCAATATCCTGGGAACCATTCCACCCGCAAATAAATTTTCTTTGGGCTCACGCGGAGAACGCTGCATCACATCTTTCTCTGCAGGCTCGGCAACAAGCGCCAGTCCGGGCAAACCATCTGTTACAAGATTGATCCATAAGATATGTATGGGTAATAACGGTAAAGCCATGCCAAGAAAAGGGGCCAGGAAAATAGTAACTATTTCACCAAGATTGCACGATAAAACATACAGGATAAACTTCCGGATATTCTCATAAATTCTTCTGCCTTCTTTTACTGCTTTTACAATAGTGGCAAAATTATCATCCAGTAAAATCATATCAGCCGACTCTTTAGATACATCTGTTCCGGTGATACCCATAGCCACACCAATATCTGCCTGTTTTAATGATGGCGCATCATTTACGCCATCGCCCGTCATGGCAACGATCTCTCCATTGCTTTGCAGGGTTTTTACGATCAGTAATTTTTGGGCAGGCGATACCCTTGCATACACCGTAGTGTTTTCTATTTCTTTACTGAATAGTTCTGCCGACAGTTTATCTATATCGGCACCCGTTGTTACGCCTGTGTGCGGAGATTCCAGCATGCCCAGTCTTTCTGCAATGGCAGTAGCGGTCAGCAACTGGTCGCCGGTTATCATCACTGTTTTAATGCCTGCTGTTTTGCATTGCCTGATGGCTTCTATTACTTCTTCCCTTGGCGGATCTATCATGGCCGTCATCCCAAGAAAATTGAGCCCTGTTTCAATTGCGTGATTGATCTCAACAGGATACTTGTCAAAAATTTTATACGCAAAAAACAGCACCCGCAATCCTTCAGAGGCCCATTCCCTGTTGGTGCTGAGCAAAGAAGGAATTTGGTCCTTGTATTTTACAGCTAAGCTCTCGGTCATTTTTGCCGGAGCGCCTTTTACCAGTAAAATCCATTTACTTCCATGCTGATGAAAGGTACTCATCCGCATTCTGTCTGAATCAAACGGAAGCTTTGCCAGTAATGGCAGCCGTTTATCTGCCTCTTCTTTTGAATGACCATTTACCAATGCATATTTTACTAATGCGGTTTCTGTAGAATCGCCCAGCAACCCATGTTCTGAAAACCTTACTTCATTATTTAGGAGCATCGCATGCCTTAATAATTCTTCCTGTCCTTCTGCCGCCAGTATCTTCTCAACCGTCATAATGTTTTGTGTGAGTGTTCCTGTTTTATCTGTGCATATATAAGTAACAGAACCAAGCGTTTCTACTGCGGGTAATTTTCTTATCAGCGCTTTTTGCATGGCCATTCTGCGCGCACCTTGTGCAAGTGCAATGGTAATCACTGCCGGAAGCGCTTCCGGTAAAGCCGCTACTGCCAGCGACAGGGCAGTAAGGAACATCGTAAACGGCGCTTCACCATGCCATAAGCCAAGGCCAAATACAATTAAACAGATAACAATAACAGCGATAGCTAATTGTTTACTGAAGATGGCCAGCCTTTTCTGCAGCGGTGTTTTATAAGGTCCCTGTTTCAACATCCCTGCAATTTTTCCTATCTCTGTGTTCATGCCAATAGCGGTTACAACAGCTTTGGCAGAACCATTGCTAACAATGGTTCCTTTAAAGATCATGTTCAACTGATCGCCGGGAACAGGGGTGTGGTGAGCAACGATTGTTGTGATCTTTTCAACTGAATGACTTTCGCCTGTTAAAGACGACTCATCTGTTTTTAAAGAATGAATGTCGAGCAGCCTTGCATCGGCAGGAACGATATCGCCTGCATGTAACAGGATGATATCACCCGGTACTAATTGCGCTGTCTCTATTTTTGATGGATTATTGTTACGGATTACCATTGCGTACTGAGCAGACATTTGCTGCAGCATCCTCACCGATTTCTCTGCAGCATGTTCCTGCGAAAATCCCATCCATGCATTGGCAATGATGATGGCAAGAATAACAAACGCATCTGTATGTTCTCCGGCAACGAAAGATATCACAGCAGCAACAACCAATATGATGATCATTACATCGGTGAACTGTGAAAGAAGAATAGATAATTTGGTTTTTTGTTTGGCGTCGGGTAAAGTGTTTGTGCCAAATCTATTGCGGAGTGCGGGTATTGCATCAGTGTCAAGACCTGTAACTGAGGTTTGTAATTGCTGCAGGGCAGCTTCTTTACTTAACTGGTAGAAGGCTTGCATTGCATGATATCTCTTAATGACACTATTTCAGCAGTAAACTACTTTTCCCCATTCTTCTCTATTCCTGGCTTTCGATCTTCGCTTTCTTAGCGGCCCTGCCGATAAACACTACAACGTTAATAATCCATCCAATAGGATAAGGGAACATGATGATGATCCACCACCAGGATGTAGTTGAACTTCTTCCAATGCCGCCCAGTGATGAAATATAAAAAAGACCACAAACACCCAGCATTATCAAAATAAAAGACGTCATGAATATTTTCCAATTCCGGTCTTTAACAAGATAGGTTGACAGGGCAACCAATGCACTGCCCGCTAAAATAACAACAGATCCTTCCAGTGGATCAAAAGCTCCTGTCACCATTGCAATAACACCTGTGGTGTATATGGCACGGGCCCATTTTGGCTGATCTTTCATAATGTACTGATTAAACGGTGAGCGTTAGATAGCTGCATATCAGTCTGAAAAACATACAAAAGGTAAAACTTTTTTATTTGATGGGGCAATGATGATTGTCATTATGTTCCTTGATGGCCATCAGCGCAATTTTTGTTTTGTTCGTTTTGTGAGGGGAGTATAAAAGATTAGCCGCAGATTCACAGATTTTTTAAAGAATAATCTGTGAATCTGCGGCTAATTTATCTTTGATACTGCTATTGTTCCAGATGCTTTTTCAGTCCTGTATGAATAATAGAAGTCCAGCCTTCCACAAAATTTGATGGAGCAAAATCAGGATTCTCTTTCGGAAATGAGTCAAGACCTGTATGTGTTAAACGAAGCAGGGTATTGTTATTTTGATCGAACAATTCAAAGGTCACAAATGAGATGCCTTCATAGCCATCATATCGCCAGCTATAGGTGAGTTTCTTTTGAGGAATCACTTCGGTTACTTCACATAGGTGCAGGTATTGTTTTTCCGGAGTTGGTCCGCCCAGAAAACTGAACCGGAAACCTTTCTCTGCCCTGAATTCGGCCAGATCAAAATACCAGTTTTTCATTTCATCTTTGTCTGTTATCGCTTTCCAGACTTTGGCGTTTGAGGCAGTAAACAGCCGTTCCATTACAATAGGTTGCATACTCATAGCGTTATTTATTTTTTGGTTTAGGTTTAACTGTTGTTTTTTTAGAACTGTTTAAATGCAGTTCAAGAGCGTCTAATTTACCTGCCCAGAAAATCCGGTATTGGTCTATCCATTTAGATACCTGGTGCAGGTTTTTCAGGTGCGCCTTGCAATATCTTTCTCTGCCCTGCTGCCTGATAACGATCAATCCGCACTCGGTCAGGATCTTGATATGCCTCGATATAGCCGGTCGGCTGATCTGAAAATTATCTGCCACTGCATTCAGGTGCAGGCTCTTGTGTGCAATCAGGTTAATGATCTCTCTCCTGGTTGGGTCGGCAATTGCCTGGAATACGTCCCGTCTCATAAATTAAAGTGTAACTGTTCGGTTACAAATATATATGTAACTGAATGGTTACGCAATAGGGTAAACAATTTTTTTCCGTAAAAAGGATGAACGGAAAATGGGCAGGTTGAACGTGTTGCCAAAAACACGCAACCTGCCCATAAGGTAGATCAGCAAAATGGTTAATTACATGTGTTGCTCATCAGCACTCGGGCCATAGCTGCCCGGGATGGGTATGTTCAGTAACCGCAGGTAAACACCCAATTGCGCCCTGTGGTGTACAGTTTGACAGTAAGACATGCGTATTACTTCACCCTTGCTTCTTACACTGTAGATCTCATTGCCGTTTCGTAAAGTCCAGTTAGGTAGCAATTGTTCATCGGTTGCTTTTAATAAAGCCTCTTCTCCTTTAGTGAATTTTTTTTCATAATACGCCAATAAATCCTTGGTGTTGTTGATATCTTCCGGCTTATATGGAGTGCCCGCAAAATCCAGCTCATCGGTGTCCATGGTCATCTGCACCCAGCCGGGTAATTCTGCAATATGCGTGGCTAACTGTTTTAGCGACATACTTTTTTCATGCGGTTTCCAGTCGTACTTATCGTCAGGAACCAGGGCCAGCATTTTTCTTGTGGTGAAGGCTTCGTTTTTCAGCTCTTTCAGGAGCATCTGAATCATTGTTGTCATAAACGCTTGTTTTTTTGTTTGAGATACAAAGAAAACAGGCCTTACTGACAACCCTATGTCAGTGTAGTTTTTAATAATTTACAGGTAATAATTTCATGTAACTGTTTACCTCAATATGGTTGCTTATGGTAAAAGGCGCCCCGGTATTTTTTAGCTGAAGGATGCGCGATACTTTAAAATCGCGGTAGTCTTTACGATTATGGCACCAGCCTATCAAATGCCAGCTAAATGCGTAAAATATCAGACCAATGGGTTCAACCTTTCGTTTGCTGGTTTCTTCTTTGCTGTTCTTATAGCTAAGCTCAATAATGGTTTTGGCAGAAATGGCATCCTGTAAAATGGACAGGTATTCGAAACTATAATTAAACCTTTCCGGGATCTGCAGTTTGATATTGCCGGCAAGACTTTCCATTTTTTCTTTCTGCGATGACCGTAACACAGTTTTTATTTTATTCAATCCATTGGTGTAATGTTTCTGAATGGATTTATCAGTAAATCCCTGCACAATTGTTTCCATCAGCAAAAAAGCATTGGCTTCTTCTGAACTGAAAGATACAGGGGGCAAAAAATAACCCTGTACAATAAAATACCCTTTATGCTGCTCAAAACTAATAGGGATGCCGGATTCGCCCAATGCCTTGATATCCCTGTAAACCGTACGGATGCTGAGTTGAAATTTGTCGGCTATCTTTTCTGCGGGTACATATTTCTTCGATTGCAGTAAGGTGAGTATTGCAAATAATCTGTCAATACGGTTCATAGTAGCTGGTATTTACAGGCGATAGTTTGTTTTGATGAAGATAGGCACTTTTATGAATTGGGATATGGGAGGTACGGCAAAACATAAAAACACCCTTCCGGAAAATGGAAGGGTGTAAATGAACAGAATACTATTATTTCTGCGGTTTAATTGTTTTTGCTGACTAAGCCTTTCAGAAAATCTGTGGATATTTCATTTCCGGTAATGGCCGATAGTCCTTCCTGTTCTTTTAATTGCATTGCCAAAGTCCTCATCGCTTTGATGGCAAATTTTAAAAGCGAAGGGCCAAGGGTAACCCTTGCAACACCCAACTCACCCAGGGTTTTTAAATCAGGAATGCCGGGTATGGTTAAGATATTAATTGGTAAATCAACATTGGCAATTAATGTACTGATCTCTTTTTCCTGCTTCAACAGAATTGGGAAGAAACCATCTGCACCTGCTTCCTTGTATAGTAACCCCCTTCTTGTTAATTCTTTCAATTTTGCTTCTGTACTATCAAAATTAGTTTCATATAAATACACATCCGATCTTGCATTTATAAAAAGCGGAACACCCGTCTCGTTTGCTACTGCTCTGATGAGGCTGATCTTATGGCTTTGTATTTCTGCAGACTGCAATTGATGGGTTTGATGATTGGTGTCTTCAAAATTAATGCCCACTATCCCTATGCCAATAAGCCGTTTGATGTTTTCCTTTAATTGGCTGTCGGTTTGCGCGTATCCGCTTTCAATATCAGCCGTTACCGGAAGATTAACACTGTTTGTAATCTTGTTCAACAGTGCCAATAAATCATTGAACGGGATTTGCTCACCATCCTGGTAGCCATTGGCAAATGCAATAGCTGCGCTTGCTGTAGCAATGGCAGGGTAGTTCAGGCTTTCCATTAACAGAGCGCCTAATGGGTCCCAGATATTGGGCATAAGCAACATGGTGTCGGTATGGTGAAGCTCACGAAACCGGGTAGCTTTTTCTTTTTGAGAAATAGTAGTTATCATACTTACTGCTTATTTTTATTTAAGTCGATCCATTTTTCCCTGTCTATTGTCATGTTTAATGCAATCCAGACCTCCTCCTTTACTTTTCGTTCAAGCTTTTTATCAGGATTGATGGTAAATCCAACTTTCCCGTAACATCTTATGGCACTTGTATTCCAATCAAAAACATAGAGTTCTGCTTTTGGTTTTTCAAGCCATGAAAATGCAAAGTCTAAAAGTGACTGTACAATTTGCACACCTAATCCTTTTCCTCTTTGTTCTTTGTTGCCAATAAGTATCCTCCCAATTCTAACAGAATCCGCTGATGCATATATTTCAGCATGGCCGATTGATACATCAGTTTCATTGGCCACTATTCTGAATGCAAACCTGTTCCCGTCGCTTAATGAAATATCCAGTTGCTCCGGTGTTAGTGGAAACTTAAATTGTGGGCCGGCAAATTGCATCAGTTCCTCTTCGCTGTTAACCCATGAGATCAGGGCTGCATAATTCTCCTTATCAAAGTGCTCAAGTCTGATCATTGTACATCAATTTAGCTGATTACACATATTTTTCCAGGGAGTACTCTAAAATTTCCTTTGCATTTGAATAGATATTCTGCACATCATAAAATCCATGCATTGTGTCAAACGTTAATGCATGAATTTGTTTTTTAATGCGTTGTACTTCCTGTATCGGCAATGGTATCCTGTTAGGATAACTGTACATAACCGCCATATGTTTTTTACTGGGCGAAATGGCAAAAGTATCCCCGCAAAGAACAGTTCCTTTTGGCGAAAGAAATGGAACATGCAAAATGCTGCTTCCCGGAAAATGACCGCCAATGTTGATGAGCCGGATCCCGTTCCATAATTCTTTTTCTGTTCCCAACCATAGTTTAATATGGCTGCCTTTATGCACGATCCATTGTTCATCGCTTTGATGGATATAAACCGGGCAATCAAAAACCTCCGCCCAATCATTCATGGTAGAGTAATAGTGCGGATGAGAAAATGCAATCGCCTTCAGGCCGCCTTTCGATTTGATAAACTCAATTGTTGGTTCATTCAACAAGGCAATACAGTCCCATAAAATATTTCCACCTGGCGCCAGAACTAATAAAGCCCTTTGCCCGATGGCAAACGTAGGGGCTATTTTTAAATCATATAAATTATCGGTTACTTTTTTGGCAATAACACTGTAGTTGTTGGTCATCTCAGTAAGATTAGTCCATGTTTGCCCACCTTCAGGAATAAACTGCCGGTCATCATTGCATATCGGGCAAAACTCCGGCAGGTCTGTGTCTGATGAGAATTGCGTGCCGCAACCTCCGCAAATTTTTTTCTGGTTCATTTGTTTAAATTTAATAACAGGGTATTGTTAACGTGGGTTGCTATTGAAATATAGTGTTAAGTTAATCGTGAGTTGTCGGTGGTGAGTAGTGAGTAAGTTAATCGATTATGGGGATTTACTCACTATTGACTACTCACAAATTAGCGGCAAACTAAGCTTAACATAGCACCAGATGTACCTATGTGTTTAACAGCACTACACATTTGGTTCTAATCTTTTTCCGCTACCATATGCATGGATATAGCTATCCGGTTCCAGCTATTAATGGTTATAATGGTAAAAATTGCCTGTGCCAGTTTCTTTTCGCCCAAAATATTTCTTGCATGGGTAAATACTTCGTCTGATATACCGCCATTTGAAATAGTTGTTACTTGTTCTGCCAGTTTCAGAATGGCTTTTTCTTCTTCTGTAAAAAACGGGGTTTCCCACCAGGCGCTTATCACAAAAAGACGTTGCGTTGTTTCGCCCAGTTTCAACGCATCTTTTGTGTGTGCATTGATGCAATAGCCACAACCATTGATCTGCGATACCCTGATCCTGATCAGTTCTTTTAAATGTGCATCCAGCTCAAAAGAGTTAACCTGGGCGTCTGATGCTTCCATTGCCTTGTAAATACCGGGTTCTGCTTTGTTAATGTTCATTCTTTCTTTCATCCTGTTTTATTTTATTTGTTTTTAATTAATAATTCATCAATACTCCAGCGGTACTGCGGCATGGCTGCCAAAAGAAATGCGGCGCTGCTAAAAGCAAATACCGAATAATCGAACGGTTCTTTAATGCCAAATGAATAAGCCATAGCCAGGGCAAATAACAGTGTGAGAACTGAAGCTCCTGTAGCTACCCATTTTGTTTTATAGCCAAGCAATAGTAAAATGCCAAAAACTATTTCGAGTGTGGTGCTAACAAGTGCAAGCGCCGGAACAAGGCTTGCAGGTGCAAACGAATTTACCTTGCCTGCATAAACGAGAAAATTTTGCCAGCAGTCGGGGTTGCCGTTTATAAAGCTGATGCGGCCGGATGCAGCCGACAAAAAGCCGGAGGCCAGTGCCAGTCTTACCAATAAGGTTGCGATGTCCTGATGTTTTTTCATTGATTTTTGTTTGATGTTCAACAATAATTAATCAGGCACAAAGATGGCTTGTGCAACTACCCTAAAGAATAGACGATTTAGAGAAAAGCATGTAATTTTTAAACAGCGTATTTCTCCTTATACATTTTTGGAGATTGCTTTGTCTGCTTTTTAAAGAAATTGGAAAAATAAAAAGGGTCATTAAACCCCAGTTCATAGGCCACTTCTTTAACCGATAATTTTTCATACATAAACAGGCGTTTGGCTTCAGATGCTACCAGTCCGTGTATCACATGTTGCGCGGTACTGCCTGTATGCAGTTTTGATAGCTCGTTCAGTTTGGATTCTGTGGTGCCCAAATACACAGCCAATTGCCTGGCAGTGGGGTTTTCTTTGAAATGGGCTCTTAATGCTTCCAAAAATTTCAGGAACAGGGCATCAGGTTTATAGATCTCACCGCCCTGTTTTATTTTAGAACGGTTTAACTCAACCAGTATCAGTTTGATCATGCTGTGCGTAGAGATCAGGTATTGATAGGGTTTTTGTTTCAGCTCTTTTTCAATCTGTGTCAATTCCATCCCAGCCAGTTTGCTTTTGCCGAGCGGAATTACCTCGTTCATGGCAAAATGACAAAACAAGCTGTTATGAAAGATCAGCTCAATGTCTTTATCATCCTTGCAAAAAAAATCGTAAGTAAATTCAAGCACAAAACCTTTGGCAGCTTTTGTTTTTTTGATGTAATGAATTTGTCCGGATGTTATGGTGATAGCGGTATTGGCTTTTAATTCAAATACATTTTCATCCACAACCATTGTTGCGTTGCCGGATGAACACCAGACCAGTACATACTTCCTGATGCGCCTTGGTTTATATAAGTCAGTTGCTTTTTCTAAAGTAGTTATGTTGATCATAGTAAATAATAATTTCTGCAAAGGCACTAATGGTTTATAAGTCTTTACATCGGTTTAGACCAAACCAATCTGGCTTTATCTTATGTTGAAGGTAAGATTTCAGCATATTTCCCACAAAATACCATTGGCGTCAAATTGCGCCTTAGCGCCTTTGCGCGGAAAAATATGCTCGCGCAAAGGCGCTAAGGCGCAGTTGGTGAGAAGGTGTTATCGTATAAGAATAAAGCTGCTGATTTCTGAACTTGTTCTTTTTCAATCTGTTTGGATGCATGGCTAAATAGGGAAAGCTGATTAATATCACAATAAACCAAGATGGCCGTCATTGTTTAAAAAAGATCTCGTTCTTAGTTTTCCAAACAGAAACTGCCTTTCCGGAAACAATTTTTACCTGAGAAAAATTATTGGTTATGAAAAAATATATCTTTTTAATGATTGCTGCGCTTTCATTCATTGGAGCGAATAAGACGCAATCCCAGGTAGTGAACGACACCAACGGTGATCAGTTCTACCAATACGACACAACCCGCCAGCTTATTGCATTGGTAAAAGATGCGGCAGAGCTGCTTCGTGTTAAGGGCGAAAAAGCTTTTAAAGATTTTCGTGTTGCTGACAGCCGGTGGCGGCATGGCGATACATACATTTTCATTCTCGATCCAAAAGGCAATATGCTCGTGCACCCTGATCCTGATTTGGAAGGGGATAATCAAATCAATCTGAAAGACATTAACGGAAAGCCTATCATTAAAGGACTGCTTGATGCGGCTACATCGGTTATGTATAAACCTGCAGGATGGTACCATTATCAATGGCCCGTTCCCGGCGGATTACTTCCACGTTGGAAGAGCAGTTATGTAAGACTGGTGGAAACACCATCGGGCAAAAGTTATATTGTTGGCAGCGGTATGTATAACGACCGTATGGAAAGAGAATTTGTGGTTGATGCGGTAAGAGAAGCAGTGGGACAAATTCAGCAGAATGATACGGCTGCTTTTAAACTTTTCCATGATCCCAAAGGTTCTTTTATTGCGAAAGATGCGTACATATTTGTTGTTGATACAAATGGTATTGATCTTGTTAACCCGGGTTTCAGAAATCTTGAAGGACGAAATATTATGGACCTGAAAGATACACATGGCAAGTACCTGATCCGTGAAATGTTTAAAGTAGTACAGCGTAGTGGTTCCGGCTGGGTAGATTATATGTGGCCCAAACCCGGAGAAAGTATTTCTACACTGAAGTCTACTTACGTAAGTAAAGCACAGATAGGAGACAGATGGGTGCTGGTTGGCTGTGGTGTTTACCTGGCCGATGCTCCTAAAGCAGTTTCTGCGATTAAGAAAATGGCTGCTCCTGAGTTAATGTCACTTGTGCGCGATGCTGCAGCAGTATTTGAACAAAAAGGTGAAAATGCATTTCCTGAATTCAGGCAGAAAGGCACCAAATGGTTTCATGATGATACATACTTTTTTGTTTGGACAATGGATGGTATAAGAACCTTCCACGCTGCAGACCCCGCGAGCGAAGGAGTAAATGTGAGCAATTTGGAAGATGTGCTTGGAAGACCCATCGGTAAAATGTTTCTTGGCGCGGCTGCTTTACCCGGCGGTGAAGGATGGATTCACTATATGTACCCTGAACCGGGAGATATCTTTCCCACATGGAAATCCACTTTCGTGAAAAAAGTAACATTCCCTTCCGGCAAGGATTATATTGTTGGCTGCGGAATTTACAAGATGCAGATGGACAAAGCCTTTATTGAAGATGTTGTAAATCGTGCGGCCGATCTTGTAGCTAATCACGGCAAAGACGCTTTTCCGCAACTGCGCGATAAAACAGGTCCGTTTATTTTTATGAACACTTATGTATTTGTTCAGAATCAACAGGGTACTGAGTTGGTGAACCCTGCACAGCCCAGCTTTGAGGGAATGAACCTGATAGATCTGAAAGACCTGAAAGGGAAACTGGTGATCAAAGATCAGATAGAGGCTGTTATGGCAAAAGGCAGTGCCTGGCTGGATTGCTACTGGTACAAGCCCGGCGATAATACCCCTGCGCTTAAACAAACTTATGTACGCAAAGTGGTTCATAACGGTGAAATTTACATAGTAGGTTCCGGACTCTACAAAGAAGAAGAACCGGCCATTATTATAAAGCCGGCTGAGATTAAGAAAATTGCCTGGCAAACTTTTAAAGAAGAGAAATTAAATGATAAGCTGGTACGCCAGGCAGTGTATGGAGAAAAAGCTACACTTTCAAGGTTTACTGCTAAAGAAGGGGCCTATGCGGCCCGCCATTCGCATGAGAGTGAAGAATATTCATGGGTTGTTTCCGGCAGGATGAAATATGTTTTTGATAACCGTGAAGTGGTGGTTAATGCCGGCGAAGTGCTTGTTATTCCATCAAACATTCCACATTCCATTACTGTATTGGAAGATACCGTGTACATCTGTTTCTTTGCACCGATGCGGGAAGACTGGCTGCGGGGGGATGATCAGTATCTACGTAAGTAAATAATAACGTTTTGAGTTATTGAACACATAGTTACCTACAGGTTTCAATAAAAGATGAACGAAGAGAAGAAGAAAAAGAGCGTGTTCCCGAATTTCAGAGGCGCTCTTTTTCGTCTGTCTCCTGTCTGCCGACAGACAGGTTCTCTTATTGAGCACCATCAGTTTTAAAACTTTGGTTATTAAACGGGGGTGTTTCTGGTATTTTTACAATATTAAATTCGAAATCAACGGCATGATGGCAGTTGTTGCAGGTGTTGGTTAGATTAATATAACTGCTTTTGAATGCTGAATAATTCTTTTGCTGAATGGCAGTATTAACGCTGTCTAAAGCCGGGTTAAGCATATCAATTTTTTGTGATTCTTTTCTTTCAGTCTGGTATCTTTTAATGTTGCTCAATGCCTCCATGATCTCATGTATTTCAAAATCGGCCAATTTCCAGTTTTGATTAATGCCTGCAAACCAGAGTTTGGAATGATGAACCTGGATAGAACTCATAAACTCGCCCAAACCCGGTTTATAGGTATTTGAAAGGTTTGCCTCTAAAGTGGCTATCCGGTTTTGAAGCGCCAGATTGTTATCGGGTTGTTTACAGGATAAAAATCCGATGCATACAGCCGGGAAGATGACCCAATATTTCATAACCTCAGATTTGGTGAAAATAAACAAGAAAATATTTTACCGTGGGTAGCTATCTTTCTTTTATGGCAACAACTCTAAGCCTTTTATAATCAGCATACCAATTGCCATTTTTGTAATTGGTTGGCTTTACCTGTTCTTCCACTGTTGTTAAAATATCGTCAACCAGCTTACTGTCCAGGCCATCCAGGTAGGAGCGTCCAAACATCTGGATCCAGTTTTTAACGCCGTTGGTATCCTTCAATAATGTTTCCCTGTCAAAATGTGCTGCAAATGTTACCCTGAATCCTTTTTGTTCGAGTAAGGAAGTATACTCTGACAATGAAGGAAAATACCAGATGGTTTTATTGGCAATATCAGGAAGTCCTTTCTTTCGTAAAGCATCCTGCAAGGCTGTAACAATATTAGCAACATTGCCTTTGCCTCCAAATTCTGCAACAAATCTCCCGTTTGGTTTCAGGCATTCATAAATACAGAAAATTGCCTGTTCTTTTTCCAATATCCAATGCAGCGTTGCATTAGAAAATACCGCATCAAATTTTTCATCGTAACTAAAATTATCAGCAGATTTTAAATCGAATGCGATAAAAGGGTATTTAGCTTTTGCAGTTTCAATCATTTCAGGCGAGCTGTCGAGGCCGGTGATATTGGCGCCTCTTGCTCTGATCAGTTCTGCCAGGTCGCCGGTTCCACAGCCAAGATCTAAAATATTTTCGCCATTCTGCGGATCAAGTAATTCAATTACATCTGCTCCGTACTTAGATACAAAATCATGTTTTTGATCATAAAGAACCGAATTCCATTTCATTATTCTGTCAATTATGTATGGTTGTTGATTATCCCTGCTGTTTTTATCTAAGGATTGATTGAATAAAACTCCAAAGTAACAGATATTGTTTTTGTGAATGATGCTGCAGATTCTTTTTTCTCAATTACGATCAGCTCTTTCCCTTCTTTTCCTACATCATCTTTTAAACAGAATGCCACACGTGAACCATTTTTAAAACTGCCTGCTGCATAGTCTTTTCCTAATGATGCAGCAATCAGGGCGCTTACGCTCTCAATTGTTCTTGTGGCATTATCCTGCGATAAATTGCCGGCTACCTGCACCTGGAAAGTGGGTTGTTTGTGAAATACATTTACGGGAAAAATGCGACAGTTGTTTAAGCCTGTTAAGCAAAAATTACTATTGTAGAATTCAATGTATCCGTTGTTGGTCAATTCTCCCCTGATTCCTTCAAATTTTGTTTTAGATGCTTCAACAACTTTGCGTACCTCCTTACACTGTTGCTGCGATTGATCCGGCTCATTGGTTAAATAAATATATTCCCGAAGCAGGTCGTTTTTATACATGGTAAAACTTACTTCAAAGAGGTTGTCAACTTTTCTTTTATCAAGATAGGCATTGTAATACCTGATTCCCGCATTGTGTTTATTGACCAGGTAATAATGATACTGATTAATCTGCCTGTCTTTTGCAATAACAAATTCAAAGCCGGGTTTGCATTTTACAAATTCGGCCTGCAGGTCTTTCATAAATTTCGAAGCTTCTTCATTGGTTGCAAACCTGCCAAAATCTGCATGAAAACTGTAATAATCTAAAAAACCATTGATGGTGGATGATTTTGCATCCTTGATCTGTATAGTAGAATAAAATTCCTTGCCATCAGCATTGCCGGTTTTTGCCCCCCTTAAATTTGAAAAATCAGAGGCGGCAGATTGAACCAGGAGGTCAAAAGAATTACATAAAGGAAAGGCTTGCTTAGCGGTAGTTGCTTCTTGTGAAAATCCGGTTTGGCATAATAAAACAACCATGCAGAAAAGAAGTTTGGGGGTTTTCATACAGAAAACTTTAAAAGTGGAGAAATAGTACGCTTAAAGTTATAAAATTTGCCCTGATTTTTTGTAGACTTTATTGGTTTTGGTAAGCAGTGTTATAATCTGTAAATAAGGCTTGATAAAATTTTAAAATGATGTTTATTTATCCCCCAACTGAAACACCTATTAATTTGCCGATTCCAAAAGTTACAGCCGCGGCGGCTAAACCAAACAGTACCTGCCTGAAGCCGGAAAACCATACATTTCTGCCGGTAAATAAAGTAATGGCTGATCCGATTAAAAACAAACCAACAGCACTTAACGAAACACTGATAACAATGGCCTGCATACCGTTTGTAAACATAAAAGGTATCACAGGTATTACAGCGCCAATAGCAAACAGGATAAAAGAATATACAGCAGCCTCAATGGCAGACCCTTTTAATTCTTCTGCATTAATGCCCAGTTCTTCTTTTACTAATATTTCGTGTGCGTGTGTTGTATTGTTCATTATCTCAGCAGCCATTTCATAAGCCTGTTTTTCCGGAATGCCTTTGGCAATATAGATCAATGCCAGTTCTTTCATTTCGCCTTCGGGATTGGTTTCTAACTCTTCCAATTCTATCTGCATCTGGTTTTCGTATAATTCCTGCGAGCTTTTTACCGAGATCCATTCGCCCAAAGCCATTGATAAGGCGCCGGCCAATAAGCCCGCCAGTCCCGCCAGTAAAACCCCTTCCTGCCCGGATGTTGCACCGGCTATACCCATGATCAAACTGAAATTAGAAACTAAGCCATCATTGCCGCCCAATACCGCCGCCCTAATGGCATTGCCGCCAACAGAACGGTGCCTGCTTTCAAATTTAGACAGTTGTGTGCCTGTTACTTTCTCTTCTTTTTCAAGTATGGAGCGGAGAATTTTTACATGGGTTGTTTCTGTGCCTGTTATTTCCTGTTTGTTCTTTTGTTTGGTGTTTATTACAGCAGATGAAATACTTTTTTCCGTATCCATTAACGCCCCCAGTACATAATCGTACCCGAATATTTTGCCGATGGTGTTTAATGTTTTCGCTCTCCATGATGGCTGCATTAAGTTGTCAAAACTGATATTTTCTTTTTTGGCAAAAGCTTCTGCATGGCTTTTTTCAATCCCGCTCATTTGTCTGAAAACATTGGCAATGGTTGGGTCTTCCTCATGCTCGGCAAGTTGCTGATACAGGAAGCTGGCATCAATTTCAGTTTGAACAGTTTTGCTTTTCATCAGGGGCATTTTTAAAATGATGCATAACGGCAAAAAGCAGGAAACAGCAGGAGAGAGGCGCCGTTATGTTATGGAAATAGCCACTGGCTAAAGTTACGAAAGATGTGGGTATTTTATGCAGGAGAGAGAAGTTGTTAATTGTAACCTTAATATGTTGTGCTATTAAAATCTAAATGTACAGACGTGCTATACTTTTAATAGTATTTAATAATCTGATTATCCTTACTTCAAATCACTTTTTAAACACATAGCTACATAGGAAAACAAAAGAAAAGTATATTTTTTGAATTATATGCCCTGTTTCCTGACCTATGTAACTATGTGTTTCATAGCATAACACATTAATCTTTATTTATGCCAAGATGTTATTCAGGGTTTCAAACAATTTGTTTTTTTCCTTAATTGCTTCAAGAAAATAGGGGTTCTTTATGGCTTTTTCTTCAAGCAGATCAACTTTGCGGTTTAAGATGTGTTCGAGTGAAAACTTCAGATCATAATAGTTATCAGCATAATCTTTAGAATCTATTGGAAGAAAGTCTACAATAAAATCAATATCGCTCCTGGTGTTATACTGATCTGTGAGAATGGAACCAAATGCATATAGGTGCTTTACGCCATACGCAGAGCACAGTTTGCTGATATCCTTTATATACGCAGATAGCCGATCCATGTCCCAAAAGTACAACTTGTTTTTTATTTGAGTTTTGAGAACCTATGCTCCAGGTTTAGCAGCCATTTTTTTCTTTTTTGTTCTGAAACAAACTTCACCATATTCAGGCTGATCCATTTCCTGTTCTTAACACCAATTTTCCAGAAAGTGCCGGTGAGGATAGCTTTTTTAATAGCGTTGCCAAATACGATCCGGTAAACAATAGATGGTGAATTCATAGTGGTGATAACGGTGAGCCCTTTCAGGTTTTTCAGCCTGCAAACCATCTTTATTTCCTTTTTATAATCGTAGGTAACACCCGGAAATACAACTTTGTCGATAAAACCCTTTGTTAATGCAGGCATCAGCTCCCACCAGATCGGGAAAATGAAAATTAAATGATTCGCATTTTCAAGCCGCAGTTTGTAATTAAGCACCATAGGGTCCAGCGCCTGCAGGGTATTTCTCTTTTCAAATTTTGCTTTGGCAAATGCCTCAAGATCTTTGGCACGCATTACAGGGTCAAAATTGTCTTTGTCAAGATGGATCAGGTCAATTTCATGACCGCCTTTGGCAAGTCCTGCCGCTACTGCCTGTAAAACGGCATTGCAATAACTGCCATCATACGGATGGTTAAAAACGATGACTACTTTCATAGCTGTGCTGTTTTAATTTTTACAACACAAAACTGGAAAGATTACAATGGGCAAACGATAACAATTGTTAAGAAATGATCACCGCCTGTTACGGATACGGCTTAATGAAACAGGCGTAATGCCAAGGTAAGAAGCGATATAATGTTGCGGCACCCGCTGCAGAATTTTTGGGTAATGTTTTAGCAGCTCCTCATACCTTTTTTGTGGGTTGTCTTTAATGTGCGACAGGAACAGTTTTTGATAAAAAAACATCCGTTGAAAGATTTGTTCTTCTACCTGTTGTTTAATGGCAGGAGAGCTATTAAGAATAGTTTGAAAATCTTTTTTGGAGATGGAATGAATAATGCAGGGCTCAATACTTTCAATAGTGAACAGGCTTGGCTGGTTTGTTCTGAAGCTTTCAGCAGAAGAAACACCTTCGCTTTCAAAAAAGAACTGGAAGGTGATGTCTTTGCCATTGTTGTTAAAGAATAACCTGATGCAGCCCTGTTCAATATAAAATGCTTTTTTAGAAACCTGACCTTCCCGCAACAGGACTGTCTTTGCGGGTATTTCCTGCCGTTTAAACAGGTGCACGAACCTGTTCCATTCTGCGGTGTTTGTTTGAAAGCGGTTGTTCATGAATTTTCTGGTGATGATTATAGGTTTTACCAAAGTTTCCCGCCATTCTAAATGTGATGCTTTCAGTATCTGAAAGCATCACATTTAGAATGGCGGGTTATGTACTACTAAATCGCCGCTAAAATCTCCATCGCAGTTTTTTCTTTTTCTGATATTGTTTTTAAAATAGCTGATGCCAACTGAATATACTTAAAGTCTTTTGTTTGGCTTACTTTTTCAAATAAGCCTGAAACAGAAGTCCAGAGTTTTGCAATTTCCACAAAGTCTTCGCTACAGGCTTTTATCTTGTCCAATTTAAGCAAATCATAACTTTCTTTTAAAAAATCCCTGTATAAGTTTCTGAACAAAGCCCTGCCTGTTCCGGCTTTTTCCATAAGCATGGCCGTTGTTTTGAAATCAGTTTCTATACTTTTACTTGTCTTGAACCATTTGATTATTTCGGAACTTGCTTTTAAAATTCCTTTGTAACCAATATTTGAAATAGGTGGATTCAAATAGTCAGTTGCATTATTTCTGATTGCTGTAACAATTGCTTTTTTCAAATCAAATTTCCTGCCTGTTTTTTGAATCGTGTAATACAGATTTTTTGATGACATTGGCCCTTTTTCAGCTCTGGCCAATGCCAAACTTTTCAAAGAAGTTTTTACTTTGCCGCCCTGTGGTTTGGTGTCCACTAAGAAAGCATCATTTTTATCGTAGCCGTAAAGTGCAGCATAGTGTCCTGCAAAATGGAAAGGTTTCGAAAAATAGTCAAGATGAAAGCAGTCTAATTTTAAACCTACAACCTGCCCGTTGTCTATCAGCTCCTTAACATTGTTCCATGCTTTTTGCTGCGAGGCGGTTTCTTTAACAGTCAATTCGAGGGATAGATTTTTTGCAATATTTTTGGTTAATTCATCTGGCTTTACCCTGCCGCCGATAAAAGGGAAATCCATTGTTTTCATATTCCAGAAAATAAACCCAAGCCCTTCGCCTAAGCCAAATAACATGGGCTCCGAAAGTTCGATGCTAAGTTGACGTAATAAAGTTCCAGTTGCTGTAGTTTCGCAATGCTGGCCCTCAAATGGTTTTATATTTTCCAGGATCATTCTGCTTTTTTATCAAAATTAAATTGTTCTACTGTCAACCCTATGTCAGTTTGGATCGTTTTGTAAAATAATTCATAACAACAAAGCCTGAAACGGCAGAAGGAAGGGGGGGATCGAAAATGCCACTACCCAAAGCTGCAAAAGATGGGGATATACATTGCGATAGAGCCGGGATGATCTCATTTTGGAATGAGATTCGTCATTATCCCCGGCTATTTTTTTGATGTACTCAAATATTGAGCATATTGCTCTTTTGTCCAGTTAATCTTTCTAACTCTTAAAAAAGCAGACCCATTGTTACTTAGAACTTCAGCGAGTAAATGTTTTGAGTATTTCGATAAAAAGGTCTCCGGATTTATTTTTACCCAGTTGTATGATTTGTCTTTAACTGCCTTAGCAAAATAGCCAGTAATGCATGAATCACAGGCTTCACTTACCTCCGAAATACATTTGTCTTCCTGGTTGAAATAAAAAGTGAATTCAGCAGGCTTAAATTTAGGGTCACGCACAAGCATTCGTACTGTTGAATCGGTTTCCTGAAGCGTTGCTTGCATCTGACTTTTTAAAATGTGTTTATTCAAACCGGATACTATTCTTTTTCTGCCCTTGTCAATAAAATTTTGAGAGAAACAGGTCAATGAGGAACAGAGTGATATTTAAAATGCTAATCGCTTAGTCATGGTATTCGATATTAGATAGATGAAGCATACAATCCGGTACTTAAAAATACATTATTCTTACTGAGTAGTTATGGTTTTCAATCAGGAAAGGTGCTATCAAAAAAGCCTTAACCAACGGTTAAAGCTTTTCAAAATAAGATATTGCAATCCACTATAAATCAAACACAATGCCTTGTGCCAAAGGCAGTTTGTCGCTCCAGTTAATGGTATTGGTTTGCCTGCGCATATAAGCTTTCCATGCATCGCTGCCACTTTCTCGGCCACCACCTGTTTCTTTTTCCCCGCCAAAAGCGCCGCCAATTTCGGCACCGCTGGTACCTATGTTAACATTGGCTATACCGCAATCGCTGCCGGCATGCGAAAGAAATAATTCTGCTTCGCGCATGTTAACGGTCATAATTGCCGAAGAGAGTCCCTGTGGTACATCGTTCTGTAATGCAATGGCTTCTTCCAGTGTTTTGTATTTTATCAAATATAAAATGGGTGCAAAGGTTTCGTGCTGCACAATGGCCATCTCGTTTTTTACTTCGGCTATGCATGGTTTTACATAACAGCCGCTTTCATATCCCTTGCCATTTAATACACCGTCTTCAACAATAAAATTCCCGCCCTGTTGTTTGCATTGCTCAATAGCGTGGAGGTACATCTTTACCGCATCGGCATCAATCAATGGCCCTACATGGTTGTGCGTATCCAACGGGTCGCCAATGCGTAACTGGCTGTAGGCTTTTACTAATTTCTCTTTAAACGCATCGTACACACTTTCATGAATGATGAGTCTGCGGGTAGTGGTGCAACGTTGCCCGGCTGTACCCACGGCCCCAAACACAGCACCGATCAATGCCATATCCAGGTCGGCCTCTTTAGAAACAATGATGGCATTATTACCACCCAGTTCCAGGATGCTTTTACCCAAACGCGCCGCAACGGCTGCGCTCAAAGCTTTACCCATGCGGGTAGAGCCTGTGGCAGATACCAGTGGAATTCTGGTATCGTTACTCAACCATTCGCCCACTTCTCTGCCGCCCTGTACCAGTCCGTTCACGCCTTCGGGTACATTATTTTTGGCAAATACTTCAGCAACTATTTTTTGTACGGCAATACCGCATAAAGGTGTTTTTTCGCTCGGCTTCCAGATGGTAACATTTCCGCAAACCCATGCCAATGCACTGTTCCAGCTCCATACCGCCACCGGAAAATTAAATGCAGAAATAATGCCCACAATACCCAATGGGTGCCATTGTTCGTACATGCGGTGTGCAGGTCTTTCGCTGTGCATGGTTAACCCATATAACTGGCGGGAGAGGCCCACTGCAAAATCGCAGATATCAATCATCTCCTGTACTTCACCGTAGCCTTCCTGCAGGCTCTTGCCCATTTCGTAACTAACTAATTTGCCTAATGGTTCTTTATTGGCGCGTAGGGCATCGCCTACCTGGCGTACAATTTCTCCGCGTTTGGGTGCGGGCCACATGCGCCATGTTTTAAATGCTTCCTGCGCTTTGGCTATCGCAGATTCGTACGATTGCTTATCGGCGGTTGCTACCGAGCCGATTTTTTTACCATCAACAGGAGAGAAGGAGTCAATGACAGCGCCATTACTGTTGATCCATTCTATACCGGTTGACACACCATGATTCTTATCAGCTATACCCAGTTGTTTGAGAAATTCCATTCGGAAAATGTTTTTGCGAAGGTAGTTCGTAACATAGTAAATAGGGGAATAAATTTACCTATCCCCCCGGCCCCCTGAAGGGGGAGTTAGATGTGTAGTATAGTTTTAGTGAGCTTTGTTATCAGTAAAAAACAGAGCCCCGCCGGGGCTCATTCCAACTCCCCCTTCAGGGGGCCGGGGGGTAAAAAGGTATTACCCATGCTGAGAACAGCAGATAATACCTTTTTTCAAAACCTTGCATGAAACATTTATGAAAAATGATCCGTGTAAAATTATCTACTGTGCTGATGTTGAATGGAACAGATAGGTGAGTAGCCCGCTGCAATCGGGGAAATTACTTTGTTTTTGAAACAGCCAGTAACTGATCGTACACACCACTGTAACTGCTGCCTATCGGAATTTCTTTTCCGGCGATCCACAGTTTGGTTTTGCTGAATTTTTCGATGCGGCTCAATGGCACAATAAAAGAACGGTGTACCCGCACAAAATCGCGGACCGGTAATTTTTCCTGTATGCTTTTAAGTGTCATTAAAGTGAGTACAGGATTGGGTTTGATGTATATTTTGATATAATCGTCCAGCGCCTCAATCAACTCAATGTCTTTGAGGTTGATCTTCATAATCTCGTAATTCACTTTTACAAAGATGGAATTGAGCTGCAACTCCTGCGAGCTTAAAAACTCAAGGTATTCTTTGGCTTTGTAACAGCCTTTCAAAAAACGGTCGTATTCAAAAGGTTTCAGCAGGTAGTCAACAGCGTCTACATTAAAACCTTCTGCGGCAAAATCTTTATAGGCTGTAGTAAAGATCACCGGTGGCTTTTCAACCAGGCTTTTATAAAACTGCATACCGTTGATATCGGGCATCTGTATATCGAGGAAAAGCAGGTCTACTTTATTATCCTGCAGATAAGCTTTGGCCTCATCTGTATTGGTGAATGTTTTCTCCAGTTTCAGAAAAGAGATCTTGCCGCAATATTCTTTAATTAATTGCAGGGCAAGTGGTTCGTCGTCTATTGCAATACAGCGGATCATCAGGTTTCAATTTCCAGGTGAACAGTATAATAATTGTCTTTCTGTGCGGTACTCAGTTGGTGTTTGCCTGGATACATCAGTTCCAGGCGGCGTTTTACGTTGTTGATCCCAATACCTGTGTTTTCCATCAGGTTGTTCTCTGACGGCACAATATAATTTGTGGCAGTAAATACAACTGTATTGGCAACCGTTTTTATTTCTATATTAATGTTCGATGCTTCTTTGGTGCTTACACCGTATTTGAATGCATTCTCAACAAAAGGAATAAAAAGCAGCGGAGCAATCAGCAGGTCGCTTATACTGCCTTCCGTAGTAAAATTCAGTGACACTTTATCAGTCAGTCTTACTTTCTGCAGATCTATAAAGTTGTGGATGAATTCCACTTCGTTTGAAAGTGGAACTAAATCGTGCTGCGTTTCAGTAAGGATGTACCGCATAATGGCGGATAGCTTCATCACTGCAGGCGCTGTTTGCTCGCTGCGCACAACGGCCAGCGAATAAATATTGTTCAACGTATTAAAAAAGAAATGTGGGTTAACCTGCGATTTCAGAAATGATAATTCTGTATTCAGCTTCTCGTTTTCCATTTCTTTTCTTGTTTGCTCGGTGCGCAACCAGCGTTGTATCACCGATATGCTGGTGCCCATGGTGAATACCAGCAGGAATAATACGGTGCTATAGGGATCTGCCCCGGGCCGGTTACCCCTCATCATCATTCCGTGAAAATGTTTTTTACCTGTATAGGCAGGGTTGCGGATGAATTCCCTGTTCTGCGGGTTAAATCCTTCCGGCTCTGCAATCAGTGTAGCAATCTCTTTGGGTGTATATAAAAAGATGAGCAGGCATGCTACGATAGACAGCACATACCATAACCATTTTTCTTTGGCAAGGAATTTTGGTATCAGTACAATGGTGTTGAGATAATAAAAAATAACCAGGAATATATTATTGCAGATAATAGAAGCCAGTTGATGATTACTCATGCTGAAATCACGCAGCCTCGGAAAAAAAACCAGGTAGGGTAGTGTGAAAAAACAGATCCATGCCGCAGTATGGGCGATGAATGTGACGATCTTCTTGTTATTCTTATTACGCAAGTAAAATGGTTTGATAATTGAATTTAAAAACTAATTATGTATTTGGTCCAGATACTTTGTTCCTGAAACCGGCTGTCTGATAAGTTTGGTCCGAAGGTTACTTTGGCAACACTGCTGCCAGAACCTGCAACACGGCCACCACCTCCTCTTCCCCCACCTCCGCCAAAGCCATTACCGGCCTGCCCAAAAGAGGATGCTCCGGTAGAAGCACCGGATGGTGGTGCGCTAATACCATTGATTTTCCAGCCTATTCCCAGGGTTTTACCATTTAAGGCAGCCTGTGGTCCTATAAATTTAAGCGGCACCTGGTATTCGATGTACATGTTATTTGCTGTATCCCAGTCGAACGCAATATTCACTCCGGTTTCTGAAGCTATCAATTGTGTTTTATCATCCTGGTCTTCAAACCCGAATGATCTCAGCAATATCATAGTAGCCGCCAACCGCTCCCTTATTTCTTTTGGATCAGGTTGTTTTCCTTCTCTTCCTTCAAACCCACTACCTTCATTCTTAACAGGGAACTCAATACCCGTGCCTTCTCTTTTTCTCCCTTTTTTATCAATGTATAAGTTCATGCCATGTGTCATCAATTTTAGCTGCGTACGCTGGTCGTTTATCTTCATGGCCAGGTACAGGTTGTTCATGTCGTGGTCTATGCAGTAAAGAATATGTGTGTCTTTATCCGTTTCAAATTTTTCAATCCTCCATTCATTGATATTACCATCCTGCACATGATTGATCTTTGCAGATGTATCATTGACAGCCACCGGATTGGCGATACTCTTTTCAGTGAAAATGCCTGCCATCAATAAAACAGCAATCAATAAAAGCGTTTTCATGGGGGGAGTTTGAATCAAAACTATCCTTCCCCAATATACCTGTAAAAGAATATGGGTGAATAAGGACTTGCCATCGGTGAAAAACCGTGTATGCAGGAGAGTGCGGAGTTGGGAAAACTAAAACCGTGCTTTTGTGCCTTTGCGCGAGTTTTTTTGCACACCAAGGCACCAAGGCACGGTTTTAACTGTTATCAGGCGGTGATGGCATTCTTGGCCAGTAACTCATAATACAGGTGCTGTACTAATCCATCGGCCAATCCAATTTTAGGCACATAAATTTCATCGGTATCAGACCAGCGCATTACGTTGATGTACACCTGCAGGGCAGGCACAATTACATCGGCCCTGTCCTGGCGCAGTTTGTAAATATTGATACGGTCCTCAACAGAAAAATTAGAGATCTCTTTATAATAATCTTTTAAGAGCTGAAGGCTTAAGGGCTTGCCATCTTTTTTCTTACTTAATGAGAACACTTTATTAATATTACCGCCGGTACCGATGGCCACTATTTTTTTATAGCCTTTGGTTTTGCTTCTAATGGTATCCTTCATCTCGTTCCATTTGGCATCGTCTACCATATCTTTTAATAAACGGATGGTGCCTATGTTGAACGACTGTTTGAATACTAATTTACCGTCTGCAAAAAAAGTAAGTTCGGTACTGCCGCCACCTACATCAATGTACATGTAGCTGTGGTCGGTGTCCATGTTTTCGGCAATATGGTTCTCGTAAATAATAGACGCTTCCAGTTCACCGCTGATGATCTCGATATCAAGCCCTGTTTCCAGTTTTATTTTTCTGATCAGGTCGGCGCTGTTCCTGGCATCGCGCATGGCGCTGGTGGCGCAGGCAATCACATTCTTTACGCCATAGGCATTTAACAGGTGCCCATAGGCTTTCATGGTTTGCAGTACCATGCCCCTTTTCTCTTTGGATATCTCGCCTTTCTCAAATACATCAAAGCCCAACCGCAACGGAACCCTCACCAGGTTCAGTTTATTAAACTGTGGTTTCCCATCCCTGCTTTGCGTTACTTCGGCAATTAATAATCTTGCTGCGTTACTCCCGATATCAATGGCGGCTAACCTCACTATTCACAATATTTTTCTTGTACAGGTAATGATACGTCTCAATCTGCGACCGTATCCGTTTTTTACCTGCGGAAGGTACATAGTTGTTCTTTAATTCATGGTCGAGTATCCGTGCTTTTACGTTATCTCTTAATTGAATGTGGATAATATCCTTTAATTCGGCACAGATCGCGGGATCGGTTACAGGAACGGCTGCCTCTACACGGTGGTCGAGGTTTCGCACCATCCAGTCGGCGCTTGATATATACATTTTTTCTTTACCCTGGTTATGGAAGATCAATACACGGGCATGTTCCAGGTATTCGTCAACAATACTTACTGCAGAAACTTTATTATTGTTTTTTTTGATATCAAACCTGGCGCAGAATATTCCCCTCACAACCATATGTATTTCCACGCCTGCTTTCACAGCTTCGTTTAGTTTGTAGATCAGTTCCGCATCGCTTAAAGAATTTACTTTAAGGGTGATCCTGGCTTCTTTACCGGCTTTGGCATGTTTGATCTCACGTTCAATTAATGCGAGCATTGCCCGACGCATATTGGTTGGACAAACGATCAGCGTTTTGCAAGCGTTTAAATGATGAATACCTGTTTTCCAGTTTTCGAGGTAACGAAAAATGCGGTTAATATCTGCCATCACATTTCTGTTGCCGGTAAGCAGGCAATGGTCTCCATAAATAGTAGCTGTTTTCTCGTTCAGGTTACCCGTACTTACAAATCCATACTGAATGGTCTTATTGCCTTTTCTTTTTTTAATGATACATAGTTTGGCGTGGATCTTTGTTTTGGGTACACCCAATAAAACCGTAACGCCTTCTTCTTCCAGTATTTTTTTCCATTCAAGATTAGCTTCTTCATCAAACCTTGCTTTCAGTTCCAGCATCACTACCACTTCTTTGCCGTTCCGGGCAGCGTTGATCAATGCATTGATCACTTTCGAATTGGAGGCAAGACGATAGGCTGTTATTTTGATGGAAGTTACATCAGGGTCCATCGCCGCTTCACGCAACAGGTCAATCACCGCATTAAAAGAATGATACGGGAAATGCAGCATCACATCTTTCTTAACAATCACATCGGTAACGCGCATAGATGTTTGCAGGGCGGCATGTGTAAACGGAGCGCGGCGTGTGTTTTTGGCGTTGAACACATCCGGGAAATCCATGAAATGCCTGAAATTATGGATACGGCCACCGGGTATGATATTGCTTTTCCTGTTTAAGCTTAATCTGCGGATCAGGTATTCCAGCAAACCTGCATCCATTTCTTTGTCATACACAAACCTTACCGGTTTACCCTTGCGCCTGTTCTTTAATCCCTTCTCGATCTTTTCTACAAAAGTGGTACTTACATCATTATCAATATCCAGTTCAGCATCTTTGGTTACTTTAAAAATATGCGAGTCAAAATGATCATAATCGAAATAAGAGAAAATGTTAGGCAGGTTAAAACGAATCACATCTTCCAGCAGAATGATCAGTTTCTCATTGGCTTTTGACGGCAGCAAAATAAACCTGCCCACCGCTTTTGCCGGAACTTCTATCAAAGCATATTTCTGCTGGTAGGCTGTTTTTTTCTTGCGCATTACCACACCCAGGTAAATACTTTTATCGCGCAGGTAGGGGAGTTGCGGTAAACTCTCAATCATCAATGGAATAATGTTGGAGCGTACCTCTTCTTCAAAATATTTTTTTACAAATGCCTGTTGTTCTCTGTTCAGGTGTTTTTCGTCCACCAGGTGGATATTCTGTTTCTTTAACTCACCTAAAATACCTCTCCATATCCTGTTAAATTCATTCTGTTGCTGCAGCACAATAGTCTGTATCTGGTCGAGGATGGTTTGCGGCGCATCCTCCATATGCATATTCAGTTTTTTTCTTTTCTCAGCAAACTCAAGCATCCGTTTTAACGTAGCCACGCGAACCCGGAAGAATTCATCTGAATTATTTGAGAAAATACCCAGAAAACGGATCCTTTCTTTTAATGGAACGGTAGGGTCATTGGCTTCCTGAAGAACCCTTGCATTAAAACTGAGCCAGCTAATATCACGTTGGATTAATAATTTTTTTGGCATGCGGTAATTGGGAAATTTTGTAATTGGGAAATTTTGAAATTGCCCAATTCTGCTTTCAAAAATCTAAAAACCAAATATAAACAGGCAGATATTTTATCAATGTTAAGTTTCAGAAGCCTCTAAAAAATCAATTTCCCAATTTCCCAATTCCAAAATTCCAAAATTGAAAGATTTCCCAATTCCAAAATTTCAAAATTGAAAGATTTTAAGAAAATGAAGCCTTGATCTGCCCAATAATCCCCGTTGTAGAAAAACCTTCCATAATCGGATTGATCACTACACGCCCACCATTAGCTATCACTTCTTTTGCACCTGCAATCTGATCGATGGTATAATCGCCTCCTTTAACCAATACATCCGGCTGAACGGCTGTGATAAGTTCCAGTGGTGTGTCTTCTTCAAAAATTACTACCGCATCTACAATTACCAGACTGGCTAATAACAAAGCACGGCTGTGTTCGTGGTTAATAGGTCTCTCCGGACCTTTTAATCTTTTTGTACTGGCATCACTGTTAACGCCAACAATTAAATAGTCAGCTTCCTGTGCAGCCTGCGAAAGCGAAAAAATATGTCCCTCGTGCAGTATATCAAAACAACCGTTGGTAAAAGCAATTGTTTTGTCGGCTATCCGCCAGGCGGCTATTTGCGCCAGTATTTGCGGCAGGGTGTATATTTTTTTTTCTATGGCACTAATTACTTTCATGTAGTTTTCTTTTGTTGTAAAAAGGCAGAAGTCCCATACACACAGATCCTACCAGTACCACAATAATAAATTGAGCAAACCATTGCAGGGTACCATTGGCAAAACCTATCTCAAAAGGGATATCATTTTTTTCAAGCACTTTAGCCAGGAAATACGCATAGGCGCCAATACCTCCGGGTGTTACAATCATGCCAATACTTGCAAAGGCAAGTCCCGATACAGCCTGCGCCAATCCCAGGTGCGAAGTGCCCTGAGTAGCAAGTAAACCAACCCATGTGCCGGTAATGTACAGGGCCCATATTCCAACCGTGTAAAAAAGAAACAATCCTTTGCGTTTCAGGTTACGGATGCTGCTGAGGCCTTCCCATATGCCCCACAGAATTTTCTTGGCCAGTATAACAATTTTCAGATGTGCAAATTGATTGAACCAATGTTTGATCACAAAGATGATCAGGATAACAGAACACAGAACCACACCTGTTTTTACATAAGAAAAATGGCCCGACTTATTTTCAAATAACTGCCTGAATAGCTGCATGCCAAATTCGCCAACCACATCAAACTGACTGATAAGGGCCAGTAAAAAAACAATGCCGAGAGAGATCACATCCACCGCTCTTTCTGCTACAATGGTGCCCACTAATTTTTCGGCGGGTACTTTTTCGTATTTGGCAAGGATGGTACATTTTAATACTTCTCCCAAACGCGGTACGGCAAGGTTGGCAAGATAGCCGATCATAACAGCAAAAAAAGTATTCAGAAAGGATGGGGTGTAACCCATTGGCAGCATTAATATCCGCCAGCGCAATGAGCGTAGGATATGGCTCAGGGAAAGAATAAAAAAAACAGGCAACAGCAGCCAGAAATTGGCCGTTTCCAGCGAGTGTTTGAATTCACCCCATTTTTCATCAGGTATCTGGTGCAGACTCCACCACACAAGGAACACACCTAAGCCAAGAAAAAACAAATATTGTAATACCGATACTATCCTCTTATTCATATAAGCAACATTCACCGGCAAGTTAAGCAAGCCATTTTATATACCCGCATTTTACATCACAACGTTAATCTCTTTGGGTATGAGTTAAGGACGTCTGAAAGAAATATAGCCGCAGGTTCACAGATTTTTTTCCATGAGCCGGTTTTTGACGGGAGAGAGGTTAATGCAAAAACTCAATCATAAAACCTGTTCCATCTTCGAAGTATCAGATGTTACGTCCCGGCTTTTTGATAATCCGGTTAACAGATGTTAGCAAAATTTTCAGTGTGGGATACCTCTCAAACTATCCCAAGCGCCTGCTGCCTGTTTTTCTACCTCCTGGTTTTGGGAACATCAACCTACATAACTTATAGAATATTGCCACCTGCATAGGCGTTCCTCCCTTAAGTATTGATTATTAGTTATTTAGATGCTGTGCAGGGTCTTATAAAGCAGGAGATAATATAGATGGATTGCGGTGGAAGCCCTATAAGCAATTGCATTTCACGGTAATTTTCGTACCTTCGCACACTGATTTTTTCCTGCGTCGAGCTAAAATTCGCAAACTAATGTCTATAAAGAAGAGAATATTGTTCATTTCCACCGAGATGTCCCCCTACCTGGAACTGACCGAATTCGCCGAGGTGATTAATAAACTGGCGATCAAGAGCAATGATACCGGACTCGAAGTGAGATGTATCATGCCGAGGTTTGGTGTGATTAATGAAAGACGTCACCGTTTACATGAGGTGGTTAGGCTTTCAGGGATCAATGTATCGGTTGATAATGATGATTATCCTTTACAGATCAAGGTTGCGTCGCTGCCCAACGCCCGTTTACAGGTTTATTTTCTTGAAAATGAAGACTTTTTTAAGCGGAAGCAGGTTTTTCATGATGAGGAAGAAAATTGGTTTGATGATAATATGCTTCGTACCGTATTCTTTTGTAAAGGCGCACTGGAAACCGTTAAGAAATTCGGATGGCCTCCGGATATCATCCATTGCAGTGGCTGGATGACAGCTCTGATACCTGCTTACATTAAGACTGCCTATAAAAAAGAACCGGTTTTTGGGAATAGTAAGGTAGTGTTTACTATCGGACAGAATACCTTCAAAGAAAAACTGGGTGCCGATTTTATGCAGAAAGCGCTTATTAACGCTAATATCAAAGAAAAAGACCTGGATTCTTTCAAAGATGCCAATAATACCGCCATGTTCAAGGGCGGTGCCAGTTTTGCGGATGCCATTACTTTTGGGGCCGACAAAATTGAAAAAAAGCTGTCAGACGAATTCGCCAAAGTAAAAGGAAAGAAGGTTGTTCCTTTTAAAGGATGGGATTCTGATTTAACAGAGTATTTAGAATTGTACAACGACCTTGCGGGCAAGTAATCACCAACACATGTATTCAATTTTTACGCTGCGTAGAATATTCATTTCCTGTATTATTTTGGCCGCTTTTTTATCAGGATGTACACGTATATCATCAACTGATATAGGTGGCGGACTGATACCGGCTATTGATGGAGTTGTTACCAGGGATACACTATTAGATGTGATCACAGACAGTTTTGAAGATACTGACTCAACCCGGATATATAAAGGGGATAATCACGTTTTTGGTACTATTACCAATGATCCTCTTTTTGGTAAAACAAGAGCTTCTATGTTTTTTGAATTGAAGCCTAATGCCTTCCCGTATTATATTCCCGGAAACAAAGACAGTGTTGTTGTTGACTCAGCTGTATTGATACTTAGTTACCGTGGTTTTTATGGTGATTCTACCCAACCACTGCGTTTAAATGTTTTTGAGATAGATAATACAACACCGATTGATCCATACAGGGCTTATCCGGCTAATTACCCGTCTGCTGCTCCTGTAAATATTGGTCAGTCGTTGGGATCATCTGTCAATGTAGACATCAGGCGCCTGGGCGATTCAGTAAAGAACCGCTATGAAGATGCAAAGAACCAGATACGTATCCCATTAAGAGGAGATGTAGCCAAAAGATTTCTGAAAAATTACGACTCTACCAACGCTTATCTTTCCGATTCTGCTTTCAGAACTTATTTTGCAGGATTTGCCTTAACGGCCGATGCATCCTCACCTGCCAATGCTTTATTAAAGTTTAATCTGTCTGATACAAACACGAAGTTTGCTCTTTATTATAGTTCCAGTTCAACAGGAGCTACCCAGAGAGATACTTCTGTTGTTTATTTTAGATTCAGTACTGCTAATGGTGGCGATATCAACCTTCTTACCCGCGACAGGTCAGGATCTGATGCCGCAAAGCATCTGACCACCACGTCTAAGCCGGATTCACTTGTTTATGTGCAAACCAGTCCCGGTACTTATGTCAGGATAAAAATACCCGGTCTACAGGGACTGAGCAACCGGATTATTCACCGGGCAGAACTGATTGCAGAGCAAGTACCAGACGATCCGAACTTATTCACAACAGAAACCCAGATGTTACCTCCCCGATATTTATTATTGAGCAGGTATGATTCGGCTACAAATAGCTTACGCAATATTCCTAACGATTATATCCTGGGTACCTCAGGTGCTAATATCTCATCATTCGGGGGATATCTTACCTATAAAACAGTGCCGGGCTACGATAAAATTGCGGCTTATACATTTGATGTAAGCCGGTATGTACAGGGCATTGTAACAAGAAAGGACAGCTCATTTACCCTTCGGTTATCTGCACCCAGCAACGATTCGCTGCATTATACGGCTCCATATCCAAGTTCAGGCCTTACCCAGGCTTATTACATCAGCCCGTCTGGAGCAAACGATGTGGGTGATGGCCGTGTGAGACTGGGTGGCGGAACCCATTCACGTTTCAGAATGCGGTTGAGAATTATTTACTCACGTATCTAAGTATGAATAGCTGATTATTCTATATTTGCATCCATTAAATTTATAATTATATGCCTTATTTGTTTACTTCTGAGAGTGTATCTGAAGGACATCCGGATAAACTGGCCGATCAGATTTCCGACGCCCTCATAGATAATTTTCTTGCATTTGATCCTCAATCAAAAGTGGCTTGTGAAACTTTAGTAACTACCGGACAGGTTGTACTGGCTGGTGAAGTAAAATCAAAAGCTTATTTAGATGTTCAGGAAATTGCCCGTGGTGTGATCCGTAAAATCGGTTATACCAAGAGTGAATACATGTTTGAAGCAAACAGTTGCGGTATATTATCTGCTATTCATGAGCAGTCTGCAGATATTAACCAGGGTGTAGACAGAAAGAAAAAAGAAGAACAGGGTGCAGGCGACCAGGGAATGATGTTTGGCTATGCTACCAACGAAACAGAAGATTATATGCCATTGGCGCTTGACCTGGCACATAAGATCCTGATCGAACTGGCTGCGCTGAGAAGAGAGAACAAACAGATCAAATACCTCCGCCCTGATGCAAAAAGCCAGGTAACATTGGAGTATGATGATAATAACAAACCCGTTCGTATTGATGCGATCGTGGTTTCTACACAGCACGATGACTTCGACTCAGAAGCAAAAATGCTGGCTAAGATCAAAGAAGATATCATTAATATCCTTATCCCAAGGGTAAAGGCCAAGTATAAAAAATATGCAAAGCTGTTTAATGACAAGATCAAATACCATATTAACCCAACCGGTAAGTTTGTAATTGGCGGACCACATGGTGATACCGGCTTAACAGGCCGCAAGATCATCGTTGATACCTACGGTGGTAAAGGGGCACACGGCGGTGGTGCATTCAGCGGAAAAGACCCAAGTAAAGTAGACCGCTCTGCTGCTTATGCTACACGTCATATCGCCAAAAACCTTGTTGCTGCAGGTGTAGCCGATGAGGTGTTGGTTCAGGTTTCTTATGCTATTGGTGTGGCTCAGCCTACTTCAATCAATGTGAATACTTACGGAACTGCTAAAGTAAAACTCACCGATGGACAAATTGGTAAGCTTGTTGAGAGTGTTTTTGATATGCGCCCTTATTTTATTGAGCAGCGCTTAAAATTAAGAACACCCATGTATAGTGAAACTGCGGCTTACGGACATATGGGCCGTAAAAACGAAGTGGTAACCAAAGAATTCACTTTACCTAACGGGAAAGTGAAAAAAGTAAAAGTGGAACTCTTTACATGGGAGAAACTTGATTACGTAAGTAAAGTAAAAAAAGCTTTCGGTCTTAAGTAACCAAAGCTTTTAAAGAAATAATCACAACCTCTGCTCTTTTGGGCAGAGGTTGTTTATTTTTAGGGTATCAATTGCAACGGCATACTGAATAATTGCATTGTATACGATTGCTAACTCTAAACGGATGAGCATGAAAAAAAAGTTATCTGTAACAGCGATTGCTACTTTGCTGATGATTGTAGCAATGCGTTGGCAGGGGGGCAGCCTGCAAACACCAGCCAGCCCAAAAGGAATTGTCAATCTCGAATTTGCCGACACTCCTCAAAAACTACATGAATTACTGATTGGTTGGGATATAGCTGTAGTTAAGATGAATGTATGGCTTGATTTTCTGTTCATTGTTGCCTATGTGGCTTTTTTATCGGTAGCATCGGAATATTGTGCCATCAAATGGGCAAAAGGTTTTGGACAAAAACTGGGACTATGGCTGGCAAGATTGGCTTTTGTTGCGGGAACACTTGATATTGCAGAGAACCTGTTAATGCTGCAAAGCGTGGCAGGTAATTATAATACAGCTTCGTTGCAACTTACTTTTTACTGTGCCGCTTTTAAATTTGCTTTGGTGGGACTGATTGTTTTGTACTTGCTTATCTCTTTGCCGGTAGCCATTCGTAAAACCAAAAACTGACCATGCATAAAAACCCATGGACAATTACTGCCGAAAAAATGATTTATGAAAATCCGTGGATCAGCTTAACGGAATATGATGTGATCAATCCCGGCGGTGGTAAAGGCATTTATGGAAAAGTACATTTTAAAAACCTGGCAGTAGGCGTTATTGTATTGGATGATGAAGCAAACACTTACCTGGTGGGCCAATATCGTTTCACGTTGAATAAATATAGCTGGGAAATACCCGAAGGCGGTTCACCGGAAGGCACCAATCCGTTGGAAAATGTACAACGGGAATTAAAAGAAGAAACCGGATTGCAGGCCGCCAACTGGCAGGTATTATTGCAGATGCATTTATCTAATTCTGTAAGTGATGAACTGGCCATCATTTATCTCGCTACCGGCTTAACCCAGTTGGAAGCAGAACCGGAAGAGACTGAACAAATAGTCATAAAAAAAATAACATTCGAAAATGCATACCGGATGGTTGAGAATGGTGAGATCACCGATTCGATGAGCGTTGCCGCTATTTTAAAATTAAAACTACTGATGGTAGAAGGGAAACTGAAATAATATATTTGCCAATGTCTGTTAAACAAAACTCACTCATAATAGGTCGCCAGCCACTGGTAGAAGCACTCCAGTCGGGCAAGTCAATTGATAAAATTCTGCTGCAGAAAAATACGGTTGGAGATGTGATCAATACAATCCGGCAATTGGCACGGGAGAAAAATATTCCCATACAGGTAGTTCCTGTTGAGAAACTGAATGGGATGACGAAAGCCAATCACCAGGGTGTACTCGCATTTGTAGCAAGGGTAGCTTATATGGATCTGCAACAGGTAATCGACCATGTTGTTTCCAATGGTGAATTGCCATTATTTCTGATGCTTGATGGGGTTACCGATGTGCGCAATATCGGCGCAATCGCCAGGAGTGCCGTGTGTTGCGGCGCTCATGCTTTGATCATCCCCGATAAAGGTGTTGGGGCTTTAAATGAAGAAGCCATGAAGAGCAGTGCAGGCGCTTTGGAACTGATACATATCTGTCGCGTAAACAGTTTATTAAAAGCAGTTGATACTTTGCACCTGAACGGCATAAAAGTGTTTACCAGCGAAATGAGAGCCACTGAGAATGTGTTTGATCTTCCTTTTGAAGATCCCTGCTGCATTATTATGGGCGATGAAGGCAAGGGTGTACAGCCTTATCTTGCCAAAGCTGCCGATCATTTTTTTAAAATACCCATGGCCGGTACATTTGATTCTTTCAATGTATCAGTAGCATCAGGTATCATTTTATATGAAGCGATGAAACACCGTATGGTTAAATAAAGGATCTTTTTTTAGAACAGTACGTAAACAAATCAAACCCTGCCTTTGTGAGAATATTTATTTTCACACTAAGGCACAAAGGCACGGTTAAAACAGGTTTAATAAATAATGCGCCAGGTTTTAATTAGTAATGAATAATACATCACTCACCACTCACCACTCACCACTCACTCTCGTTGAGTGCCCCCGCGATGCTATGCAGGGCTGGCCGCATTTTATCCCAATAGCACAAAAAATAAAATACCTGAATACTTTATTAAAAGTTGGGTTTGATACACTCGATTTTGGAAGTTTTGTTTCGCCCAAAGCCATTCCGCAGATGGCCGATACAAAAGAGGTGATCCCTCATCTTCAACTTTCGGGCAGCCATACCAAACTGCTCGCCATTGTAGCCAATGCGCGCGGGGCAGAAGAGGCTGTGGTGTTTGATGAGATCAGTTACCTGGGGTTCCCGTTTTCTGTTTCACCGGTTTTCCAATTGCGCAACACCAACAGCACGATGGAAGAAAGTGTGCAAAGGGTAGAAACTATCCAGGAACTGTGTATTAAAAATAATAAGCAACTGGTTGTATACCTGAGTATGGGGTTTGGAAATCCTTACGGAGATAATTACAACGAAGAAATATTATTGCATTGGGCAGATGAAATGGTAAGAAGAGATATTCGTATCCTGTCGCTGGCCGATACAGTTGGATTAGCTACACCGGAGCAGGTTTCCTTCGCACTAAAAACATTGATTCCGCAATACCCCGAAGTATTAATTGGTGTGCATTTGCATTCAACTGCTGCCAACTGGCAATTAAAATTAGAAGCCGCCATAACCGCAGGCTGCCAAAGATTTGATGGTGCGTTAAAAGGAATTGGCGGATGCCCCATGGCACAGGATGAGCTGGTAGGAAATATGGATACTGCTTTGATGATCCCTTACCTGGAAGAGAAAGGATTGCTACAGGGATTAAATAAAGAAGCATTAATTGCAGGCTTGCGGATGGCTGATGAAATATTTCATTAATTTTCTACTCTGGAATAAACGAAACAATACCCTGGTATCAGATATGTGCGCGTATGAAATTTCATTTTGAATTTGATATTAAGAAATTACCATTCCCCATTCATCATCAATATAGTTTGCTGTTGATGGGGTCCTGCTTTACAGAAAACATTGGTGAGAAATTAAGAAGGCATAAGTTTCGTGTGTTGGAAAATCCCAATGGCATCCTCTTCAATCCCGTAAGTGTTGCAGAAGCTATTGCGATGTACATTGAGGATAAGCAGATCTCTGGATCTGATATCTTTCAATACAATGAAACATGGCATAGCTGGAAACACCATAGCCGCTTTTCCGGTATCACTGCCGAAGAAAGTGTTACAAAAATCAATCAATCAACCACACAGGCGCATAACTGGTTAAAGAATACAGATTACCTGATGATCACGCTGGGTTCTGCATGGGTATATACATTAACAGAACAGGCAGCCAATGCGCAGGTGGGTACTGTGGCGGCCAACAATCATAAAGGACCGGCCGGTTGGTTTGCCAAACGTTTATTAAGTGCTGCTGAAACAACAGAGATACTGCAGGATATGCTGCACCGCCTGTTTCACTTTAATCCGGGCCTGCGTATTATTTTTACCATCAGTCCTGTGCGGCATCTGCGTGAAGGTGTGATTGAAAATAACCGGAGCAAAGCAGTGTTGATCCAGTCGGTACATGAATTAGCAGAGCAGTTTGAATCGATATATTATTTCCCCGCCTATGAATTGGTGATCGATGATCTGCGTGATTATCGTTTTTATGCAGAAGACCTGGTGCATCCCAATTACCAGGCCACGCAATATGTTTGGGAGAAATTTACAGAAGCCTGTATGAACGATGAAACAAGGGTGTTGATGAAAGAGATTGCCGAGATCAACCTGGCATATCAGCATAAACCTTTTAATCCTTCAACAGAGCAACATAAAAAATTTCTGTCTTCCTGTCTGGTGAAAACAAAAATACTCCAGGAGAAACATCCATACCTTGATATGAAAAAGGAGATTGGTTTTTTTGCTGAGAAACAATAACTATGGTTGGGCCCAACCAATTAAAACTGCGCCCTTGCGTCTTTGCGTGAAAAATTGCTCGCAAAGGCGCAAGGGCGCAGTTAAGCATTTAATGTATCCGGTCGCCCCTTATTTCCATTTCATCCATCACGGTTTTTTCATACACCAGCCATTCCTTCCATCTTTTCCTTACCGTTTTTTTATCAAGATAAGTCTCTGCCAGTTCAATAAACAAAGTATAATGCCCTGCCTCACTTTCCATAAAGCGGCGGTAAAAATTGCACAGGTATTTATCTTTCAATCCCTCACTTAATCTTTTAAAACGCTCGCAGCTTCTGGCTTCAATAAGGGCCATCGTTAGCAGATGATCCAGCAGCCTGTCTTCCGGACTACCCCCTTTTTTCTGAAACTCAATCAGCTTATTTACATATTCATCTTTTCGTTGTTTGCCCAGTTTCAGTTTTCTTTTCTTCAGCTCATTTAATACCAATCTGAAATGCCCCCATTCTTCTGCAACAATGGGCGCCAGCTCATACACTAATTTTTCTTTATCAGAATAGCGCTGAATCAAAGTAATACAGGTAGTGGCCGCTTTCTGTTCGCAATAAGCATGATCCGTTAGAATGGCTTCAAGTGAAATGCTTGTAAGGTCAACCCAACGCGGGTCGGTGGGTAAATGCAGTCCTAATATGTTTTTAGTATGTTCAGATAGTTCCATCATACGTTTGCTTTTGTTTCTGTAAAGCGATGCCAAAATTACAATTAAATTCAAAGAGGCAGTGACAGGGGGTAGTGATCAGGGGTTGCAGGCAGTGATCTTTCCCAAAATACCATTCCGAAAAAAATAATTGTAAAAATATTTGCGAAACTGAACGGTTGCGTATATATTCGCAACTGAATAGTTGCAAATAAAACAGACGAAAAATGAGAAGAGACGTATTCCAGGCCATTGCAGACCCTACCAGGCGCGAAATCATTAACCTGATCGCTTATCAAACATTAACGCCAAATGCTGTGGCAGACAGTTTTGATGTTAGCCGGCAGGCAATATCAAAACATATAAAAATCCTCACCGAATGCGGCATCATCGTTATCAACCAGAAAGGGAGAGAACGGTTTTGCTATATACAACCCGATAAGCTGGAAGAAGTAACAGTTTGGCTGGACGGTTTCAGAAAAATATGGGAACAGCGTTTTGATAGATTAGACCATCTGTTGCACAAAATGAAATCAACAACTAAAACCAAACCAAAATAGCAATGAAAAACAAAACCATCATCACCGCCGAACCAGGCAAACAGGAATTTTTTATTATGAGAGAATTTGAAGCCCCAAGGGAACTGGTATTCAGGGCCTTTAACGATCCGGAACTGCTGGTACAATGGCTGGGTCCACGCGACCTGACCATGAAAATTGAAAAAATGGACAACAGAACCGGCGGGTCATACAGATTTATTCATTGCAATGCAAGCGGCAATGAGTTTGGCTTTAATGGAGTTATCCATGAAGTGGCAGAACCTGTAAGGATTATCCGGACATTTGAATTTGAGGGGCTGCCGGAAAGGGGGCATGTTTCTTTGGAAACTGCCACATTCGAATCGCTTGATGGCGGGAGAACAAAAGTAATTATTCACGCAGTATTTAAATCTGTTGCAGACCGCGATGGAATGGTGATGTCGGGTATGGAAAGAGGTGTTGTAGACTCTCATGATCGATTAGATGAACTTTTTGAAAAAACACTGGTAAAATAATACCGACAATTATGAAAAACAAAACCATCATCACCGCCGAACCCGGCAAGCAGGAAATTTTTATTACAAGAGAATTTGAAGCGCCAAGGGAAATCGTATTCAAGGCATTTGCTGATCCTGCATTACTCTCTCAATGGATGCTGCCCGCCGAACACAAAATGCGGGTTGATTATATGGATTATAAAACCGGTGGGTCCTATCGGTTTATTATGCCTGATGCAAATGGTAAAGAAGTTGGCTTATTTGGATTTGTACACGAAGTGCTGGCACCTGAAAGGATCAGTAAAACGTTTGAATATGAAGGACTGCCTGAAAAAGGACATGTTGCGCTGCAGAAATTTTTATTCGAAGCATTGCCCGGTGAAAGAACAAAAATTACCATTCAGTATATATGCGAATCGGTTTCGTACCGGGATGGATTGGTCAAGTCGGGAATGGAACAATATTCGGCAAGCTGTCATAATAGTTTAGACCAATTACTGGCAAAAGGTATTTAACAGCAATGATAGTAGAAGTCTTTAAAACAAATGTTCAGCAAAAGAAAGAAGCACAAATGCTTCTGCAGTTGCTTGCACAACATTTTCCTGCACATAAAATAAATTTCGACCTGTCTGATTGCGACCGGGTTTTACGGGTGGAAGGAGAGCAGGTGGTGCCTCATAGAATAATAGCTTTGCTGAATGCAAATCATTACCAATGTATTGTTTTGGAATGATGATCTAAAACTGTGCCCTTGTGCCTTTGTGTGGGATTTAATTTGCACACAAACACACAAAGGCACGGTTCAGGAGTGCTGGCACAGAAGCTGTCCGCAAAACATATAGGAGTGGTAAAGTGCTGCTCTGCTGCAAACAGGCGTGATGAATGCGGTGATAGCGCAAATCCCACTGAGGAAGGTTACCTTTGCAGATGCATTCGAATAAAAATAACAGTCAAATACTTTCTAATTTCTCCATCAATTCCCTGAACCCGATGCAGGAAGCAGCCTCGGCGGCTATACTTGCAGATAAAGACATCCTGTTACTATCACCAACAGGTTCCGGTAAAACACTGGCCTTTTTATTACCCGTTTTGCAATTGCTTAAGAAAAGTGTTAAAGGCGTTCAGTGTATGGTATTGGTGCCTTCGCGCGAACTGGCTATTCAAACAGAACATGTTTGGAGAAAGATGGCCACTGGTTATAAAGTAAGCTGCTGTTATGGCGGGCACGATATGCAAACCGAGATCCAGAACCTTGCCGAACCTCCTGCCTTGCTTGTTGGAACACCGGGCCGTATCGCCGATCATATCAAACGCGCAACTTTTTTGCGTGAGGGGGTTACAACTTTGATACTTGATGAGTTTGATAAATCGCTGGCACTGGGTTTTGAAGAGGATATGTCTTACATATTCGGCTCCTTACAACACCTCAACAAAAAAGTATTTGTATCTGCCACCGCCAGTGTAGCCATCCCCGAATTTGCAGGCGTGGCCGATGATCTGACTGCATTGGATTATATCAACGAACAGCCTTTGGGCGAGGCACTAACACTCAAACTGGTTATCTCTGAAGAAAAAGATAAAGTGAGCCGTTTGATTGAGTTATTGAGCTTTATCCAGTCAGAACCCGCATTGATTTTCTGTAATCACAGGGACGCCGTTGAACGGACAGCCTCGCTCCTGAAAGAAAAAGGCATTGAATGCGCCGCTTTTCATGGCGGTATGGAACAGATGCAGCGTGAGCAGACATTGATACAGTTCCGTAATGGCAGCGTTCGCTTTCTTGTTGCCACAGACCTTGCAGCAAGAGGATTGGATATTCCAGAGATCAAACACGTAATACATTATCACCTGCCTTCTACAGAAGCAGAGTTCACACACCGCAATGGCCGCACGGCAAGAATGGAAGCAACAGGTACTGCATATTTGTTAATGCACAGCGATGAGCCACTGCCTTACTACATCAGGCAGAAACCGGAATTGCTCAACATTCCAACAGGCCTGAAATTACCCAAACCTGCTGAGTGGATAACCATCTACATCAATGGTGGTAAAAAAGACAAGCTCAATAAAGTAGACATCGTAGGGTTCTTATCTCAAAAAGGAAAGCTTGAAAAAGCAGACCTCGGCCTCATCATCGTAAAAGACCATAATGCATTTGTTGCAGTTAAAAAGCATAAAATAAAAACCTTACTTCCTCTCGTTCAAAACGAAAAGATCAAAGGCACCAAATACAAGATCGTTGTAGCCCGTTAACATACTCAGGCACTGCATTAAGCAATGCAACCTCTACCTCCCAACTCCTCAACCGTGCCTTTGTGTGCAAAATAAATTTCCTCACTAAGGCACAAAGGCACGGCTGGGTGGAGAAGGTTTCTTACATTAGTCTTATCAAGATTGCCATGCCCTACCACCGTAATTTTACTTACTGGATAGACAAGCGTGTCTGGAAATATTATTTCCTGATGCTGTCACTGCAACTGTCAAAGTTGTGAATGGTGAATGGTGAATGGGCAATGGTGAGTGGTGAGTAGTGAATGCCAAACCCCAAACTCCAAACCCCAAACCCCAAACTCCAAACTCCAAACTCCAAACTCCATGCCTCATTATCATACTTTGGGAACCATTCCCCATAAACGCCATACACAATTCCGCAAGCCGGATGGTACATTATATTCGGAACAATTATTTTCTACTGAAGGTTTCAGTAATGATTATTCATTGTTATACCATACCTGGCCGCCAACACAGATCATTCACACTGATGAACCGGTGAATGTGATGCCCCGGGTGGCCGAAGAAAAAATGTTAAAACATCGCAGCTTTGAAGGCTTTCATATTAAACCGGAGCCTGATTTTCTGCAAAGCCGTAAACCGGTATTGGTTAACAACGACTGCCATATTGTGCTGGCTGCACCACAACAAAGCATGACCAATTATTTCTACAAAAATGCTGATGCAGATGAAATGATCTTTGTGCATGAAGGCAGTGGTAAACTCTGCACACAATATGGTGAGTTATTATTTGGTTATGGCGATTACCTGGTTATTCCGAGGGGTACCATTTACCAGATCCAATTCGCCGATGAGAAGAACCGATTGTTTATTGTAGAAAGTTTTAGTCCTATCCGCTACCCCAAAAGATACCAGAGTAAATACGGGCAACTGCTGGAGCATGCACCATTTTGTGAAAGAGATATCCGCAAGCCGCAGAACCTGATAGCCATTGATAAAGAAGGCGACTTTCTCATCAAAACAAAAAAGAAAGGTGTTTTATACGGGTTGCATTATGCACATCATCCTTTTGATGTAGTAGGCTGGGATGGATGTTGCTATCCTTTTGCATTCAGCATTCATGATTTTGAACCCATCACCGGCAGGGTACATCAGCCACCACCCGTGCACCAGACTTTTGAGGCAAATAATTTTGTGGTATGTAGTTTTTGTCCGCGTTTATACGATTATCACCCCGATGCTATCCCCGCACCCTATAATCACAGCAATATTGATAGTGATGAAGTACTCTATTATGTTGCCGGCGATTTTATGAGCCGAAAAAATGTAACAAGGGGGATGATCACTTTGCATCCGGCCGGTATCCCGCATGGGCCGCATCCGGGTGCAGTTGAAAAAAGCATCGGCAAAAAAGAAACACAGGAGCTGGCGGTAATGGTAGATACCTTTCATCCATTACAACTTACCGAAGAGGCTCTTGCAATTGAGAACCCGGGGTATACGATGAGTTGGGCGGAATAGGAGGTAGGCTGTGGTCTGTGGTCTGTAGTCTGTGGTTGTGGTTTTTTTTCTTCCGGGAAATATTCTTAACTTATCATCCTAAAACCATTGCCATATGATTAAGTACAGCGACATCAGGATCGGCGACTATCTGAAGGCGGAGTATGAAGGAAAAGCATGGGAAGGAGAAGTTGTCAACCTAAACGGAGACGAAAAACAGGTTTGCGTAGAAACAGACGTACAGGAATTCTGGTTTGAACCGGAACACCTGTATCCTCTCGAATTAAGCGAAGAGGCTTTGTTAAAACTGAATTTTAAAAAACAGGTAAACGACGATGGATCGGTAAAGTACCTGAAAGGTTCATTCAGGATCGTTACCCCCGTTGCGGGCGATTTTTCTAAAATGGAGATCTGGTACCGCGAAGACAGAAGGCACAATCCGAATGTTCATTATGTACATCAACTGCAAAATCAGTACCTGGATATGACCAAGGTTCATCTCACCAGTGAGCCTGCATAAACTAAATTTGCCTCCCATTTATAAACCGTGCCTTAGGCCTTTGTGTGAGAAATAATTTGCACACAAAGACACGCCCGCTCCCCAAAGCTTAGCGGGCGAGAAGGCACGGTTTTTTATGGGTATCTTGAAATCAAATTCTTTAGCACCAACATGAATCGCAGTATATTTTTTGCCTTTTGCCTTTTTACTTTTCACTTCTCTTCCGCCCAGCAGTTTGGCGGCAACCCTTCCTCCGTTCACTGGCAGCAGATCAATACAGATACGGTACGCGTTATCTTCCCCAAAGGACAGGATGCTAAAGCCCAGCGCATTGCATCCGTTGTACATCATCTGCAAAAACAGTACGCCCATTCTATTGGCGATGCGATCAATAAAGTCAATATTGTTCTGCAAAACCAAACTTTGATTTCTAATGCTTATGTAGGCCTTGCGCCATACAGGAGCGAGTTCTATCTTACCCCTCCTCAAAATGCATTTGGGTTTGGAGCCGTTAACTGGGTAGATAACCTGGCAGTGCACGAGTTCAGGCATGTACAGCAATACAGCAATTTTAATAAAGGACTTTCCAGGCTGGCTTCATTTGTACTGGGTGAGCAGGGACGGGCGCTTGCCAATGCAGTGGCTATTCCCGACTGGTTCTTTGAGGGTGATGCGGTATTTAATGAAACCAAATTAACCACCCAGGGCAGGGGAACGCAGCCTTTGTTTTTCAGTGGCTATCAGTCATTGTATCAGTCCGGCAAAAACTATCACTATATGCAGATGCGCAATGGTTCGTTGCGTAATTATATGCCCAATCATTACAATCTGGGCTACCTGCTGGTGGCTTATGGAAGAAAAAAATATGGGGATGATATCTGGCGAAATATAACCAGCGATGCAGCCGCATTCAAACCGCTTTTTTATCCTTTCCAGGGATCAGTTAAAAAATATACAGGTATATCTTTTAACCAATTTGTGAATGATGCCATGCAGTTTTACAGGGATCAATGGAAATCATCTCCTGCTGAAAAAATGGATTGGATTACAGCCACTGAAAAAAATAATGTGGTCAATTACCAATATCCATACCAATCAAATGATGGTTCTTTGGTTGTATTAAAAACATCCAACCGTTCACTGCCTGCATTCTATAAAATTCATGCAGATAAATCAGAAGAGAAACTGACAACAAAAAATATTTCCGACGATGATTATTTCTCTTACAACAATGGCAGGATAGTGTACGCGGCTTTTGAACCGGATCCCCGCTGGGGCAACAGGGATTATCATTCGATACAATGGCTGGATGTGCAGACAGGAGAGGAAAAGAAACTGTTATCACGCACAAAATATTTTTCGCCCGATATTTCGCATGATGGAACACTACTGGCTGCTGTGATGAACGAAAATGATTCGGCCCATTTGCTTTTACTGAATATAGCGGATGGTAAAACTGTTCGTGCTGTTTTGGAAGCAGGGGCAGTGTATGCTTATCCCAAATTTTCTGCCAACGACCAGGCTGTTTATTGGGTTGCACGAAATGTGCAGGGTGAAATGACGATTAATAAACAGGCAACAGCCGGCGGGCCGATAACAAAACTGATGCCCTATACTAACCGCATCATAGGCTTCCCGAATGTGCAGGGCGATACAATATTATTCTCAACAACCTGCCAGGGTCGGGATGAAATATGGGCATTGATTGATGGAGATGAAACAAAAGGCCCCTTTCGCCTCGCATCTTATTCAACCGGACTTTACCAGGGTACACTGCAGTTGGATGGAACATTAGTGGGTTCAGCTTTCACCGCAGATGGCTATCGTCTGGGTTCTTTCCAGCCAAAATGGGAGAGGGTGGAAATAAAAACTGCTTTAAAAGATCTGTATGTGGGAGATGTTTTTCGGCAAGCAGACCACACTACCTTAAATGGATTAACCCGGCAGCAATACCCGGTAAGCAAATACCCAAAATCATTTCACCCGCTCAACATTCATAGTTTCCGCCCTTATTATGAGCAACCGGAATATTCGCTCACTTTATACGGACAAAATATTCTGAACACCCTGCAATCACAGATTGCATATACCTATAATGAAAATGAAGGAAGCCATAAACTGGGCTATAACGGCATATTTGGCGGCAGTTATCTTGAACCGGTGTTCGGTATCAGTCAAAACTGGCAAAGAAGCGGGATACTGCTCAGAGATACAACAGTAAACTGGAATGAGCTTATTGCTTATGCAGGCTTGCAATTACCGCTTAACCTATCAGGAGGGAAGCAATACCGGTACCTCACAATATCTTCCACCTTTAATACGGAACGGATAAGCTGGACCGGTTTTGCCGAAAAACTATTCGCCAACAGGAGTCTCTCTTACCTCAATAGCCGGATAGCCTACTCGCAACAGGTACAAAAAACGGTTCAGCAGATCTATCCGCAGTGGGCACAAAGTATTTTACTGCAGCAGAAAGGCGCTGTTAACCATTATTCGGCTCATCAATGGCTGTTAAGCGGGCAGTTCTACCTTCCCGGTTTAGCCACTAATCATAGTTTGGTAGTTACAGCAGCTTATCAAAGCAGGGATACCATGCAGCAATACCTGTTTTCTAATAATTTCCCTTTTTCCCGTGGGTATCATGCGGTAGATTTTCCGCGGATGTGGAAAATAGGCATCAATTACCATTTTCCCCTGGCTTACCCCGATTGGGGCTTTGCTAACCTGGTTTATTTCCTCCGGATCCGCTCCAACCTGTTTTTCGACTATACCCAGGGTAAAAGTTTACGTACCGGACTGACTTATCCGTTCAAAACAGCAGGTGCAGAGCTGTTTTTCGATACCCGCTGGTGGAACCAGCAGCCGGTAACCTTTGGCATACGGTATAGCAGGTTGATGGATAATGAGTTCCGGGGGAGTACCCAACCCAATGTTTGGGAGTTGGTTTTGCCGGTTAACCTGTTCAATTAAGCCCGTTTTGGCTATATTTGCCCCGGTTTGCCGTTTTTTTTTAAGGCTTTTCCACATTTTCGAGATTTTTTTCCACTAATTTTTCATATTCCGGTTGCGATTTTATATCTTTGCAGCCCCAAAAATTGTATGTCGAAACAACCACTGATTAAACAAGATGGCGTAATTCTGGAAGCCTTGAGCAATGCAATGTTCAGGGTGAAGTTAGAAAACGGTCATGAAATACTGGCCACCATCTCAGGTAAAATGAGGATGCACTACATCCGGATATTGCCAGGTGATAAAGTAGGAGTTGAAATGAGTCCATACGATTTGAGCAGGGGAAGGATCATTTTCAGGTATAAATAATTTTAACGCTGAACGCCGAAAGCAGAAAGCTGAACGCAATAAGCAGGAACTGATAAAAAACCAAGCAATGAAAGTTAGAGCTTCCATTAAAAAACGCAGCGTTGATTGCAAGATCGTGAAGAGGAAGGGAAAGTTATTTGTGATCAACAAAAAGAATCCCCGCTTTAAGCAGCGTCAGGGGTAAGAACAATTTGAAAATGTGGCAATTTGAAAATTTGAAAATGATTTTCAAATTGTTTAAAGAAACATTTTCAAATTTTCAAATTTTCAAATTTTCAAATTAAACAAAAAATATGGCTCGTATTGCCGGTATTGACTTACCAAAAAATAAAAGAGGAGAAATTGGTCTGACCTATATTTTTGGTATTGGCCGTTCAACCGCCCAGTATATCCTTACCAAAGCTGGTATTGACTTTGATAAAAAAGTGAATCAGTGGAACGATGAGGAGCAGGGTGCTATCCGTAATATCATCAACGCCGAATTTAAGGTGGAAGGTGCTTTGCGTAGTGAGGTTTCAATGAGTATCAAACGCTTATTGGATATCGCCTGCTACCGTGGCCTCCGTCACCGTAAAGGGTTGCCTGTTCGCGGTCAGCGTACCAAAACCAACAGCCGTACAAGGAAAGGTAAGCGTAAGACAGTTGCGGGTAAGAAGAAAGTAGCTAAGAAATAATTGAATTGGGAAATTTTGGAATTGGGAAATTGGGAAATTGCAATTTCAAAATTTCCCAATTTCAAAATTCCAAAATAAAATCCGATGCAGCTTGGATCTTTTCGGTAAGACGAAAAAGGAGAGCGCCCGGTTCCCGGTTAACGGGATTTTTTAATGTTAAAGATTACCTCAAAAAAGAATTATGGCAAAACCACAAAAGGCGCAGAACAGTGCAAAAGCTGTTGCCAAAAAAAGGATCGTAAAAGTTGATGCGGCTGGTGAAGTTCGCATCTCTGCAACTTTCAACAACATCATCATCAGTTTTACTAACAAATCAGGCCAGGTTATCAGTTGGAGCAGTGCCGGTAAAATGGGCTTCAAAGGTTCTAAAAAGAACACTCCGTATGCCGCCCAGATGGCCGCTGCAGATGCCGCTAAAGTTGCTTCTGAAGCAGGTGTTAAGCGTGTAGATGTATTTGTAAAAGGACCAGGTTCAGGACGTGAAAGTTCTATCCGTTCTATCGCTCAGTCTGGTATTGAAGTTACTTCTATCAAAGACGTAACCCCTTTACCACACAATGGTTGCCGTCCTCCAAAACAACGTAGAGTTTAATTAAATTGGGAAATTTTGGAATTGGGAAATTGGGAAATTGCAATTTCAAAATTTCCCAATTTCCCAATTCCAAAATCAAATAGGGTGTTTTATCGATTTTAGATTTTTATGATAAAACGCCGTCATTAAAAAATCGCAAAACAAAACAAATGGCACGTTACACCGGTCCAAAGACCAAAATTTCAAGAATCTTCGGCGAGCCCATTCTGGGTAATGGCAAATGGTTGGGTAAGAACAGCAACCCTCCCGGCCAGCACGGAGCAGCACGTAAGCGTAAAACCCTTGGTGAATACGCTTTACAGTTAAGAGAAAAACAAAAAGCAAAGTATACTTACGGTGTACTTGAGCGCCAGTTCCGCAAAACCTTTGAAGAAGCCCAGCGTCTGAAAGGTGTTACCGGTGAAAACCTGATCAAATTGCTCGAAGCCCGTTTGGATAATACTGTTTACCGTTTAGGGTTAACAGCCAGCCGCCCTGAAGCAAGACAGTTGGTTAACCACAAACACATCACTGTAAATGGTGAAGTGATGAATATCCCTTCTTACCAGTGTAAAGCAGGTGATGTAATCGCTTACAGGCCAAAAAGCGCGGATAACTCTTCTTTAACAAGCAAGAGCCGTGGCAAAAACCCTAAGTTCAGCTGGCTAGATTGGAATGAAACCGAGAAGAAAGGTACTTTCATTACCTACCCAGAGCGTGAAAGTGTTCCTGAGAACATCAAGGAGCAACTGATCGTAGAATTGTACTCTAAATAACGTGAATCGTGAGACGTCAGTCGTGAGTTTTTTCTCATGTCTGACGATTCACGACTGACGTTCCACATATTTTCCTTCTGCCTCATGTGGGTGAGAAGACAAACAAAAAAAACAAGTTTTAATATGGCCATATTAAGCTTTCAGAAACCTGACAAGATCGTTTTACAAAAAGCAAATGACTTTGAAGGTCAATTTGAATTTCGTCCGTTAGAGCCAGGCTTCGGTCTGACCATTGGTAATGCTTTACGCAGAGTATTATTGAGCTCATTAGAAGGATTTGCTATCGTAGGTATCAAGATCGAAGGTGTAGACCACGAGTTTGCTACCATGAAAGGTGTAACAGAAGATGTTACCGAAATCATCCTGAACTTAAAGCAGGTTCGCTTCAAGAAGCACGTAGAGCATGATGTTGCCAACGAAAAAATCACTTTATCCATTAAAGGCCGTACCGAGTTCAACGCCGGTATGATCGGTGAATTATCACAGAACTTCCAGGTAATGAACCCTGAACTGGTAATCTGCACCATGGATACCACTTCTAAAATGGATATTGAACTCACCATCGCCAAAGGCCGTGGTTATATCCCTGCAGAAGAGAACAAGATCAAAGATTCCGTATTCGGTTATATCGCTATCGATTCTATCCACACACCGATCAAAAACGTGAAATACGCTATTGAAAACTATCGTGTGGAACAAAGAACCGACTACGAGAAACTGATCCTCGATGTGGCTACTGATGGAACAATCCATCCTGAAGATGCTGTTAAGCAGGCTTCACGTATCCTGATCCAGCACCTGATGATCATCACCGATGAGAACATCACTTTCGATAATAAAGAAGACAAGAAAGAAGATGTGGTTGACGAACATGTTTTACAATTACGTAAAGTATTGAAAACACCGTTAGAAGACCTCGATCTTTCTGTACGTGCCTTTAACTGCCTGAAAGCTGCCAAGATCAACAGCTTAAGCGAACTGGTACAATACGAACAGGAAGACCTGATGAAGTTCAGAAACTTCGGTCAGAAATCACTCTCAGAAATTGAGCAGGTGTTAACTGAAAGAGGCCTGAGCTTTGGAATGGATCTGAACAAACTGGGATTAGATAATTTAGATAATTAACCCCCCAGCCCCCTAAAGGGGAGTAAGGGATTTCTTTAATAACCACTTTCTAATTCCCCCTTCAGGGGGTTAGGGGGTACACCTCACAAATCCTGACACGGTGTGAGGTTTAAAAACAACAAGTCATGCGTCACGGAGACAAAATCAACAATTTAGGTCGTAAAAAAGCACACAGAGTTGCTTTATTGCAAAATTTGGCCAGCCAGTTAATCACACACAAACGTATTGTTACCACTTTGGCCAAAGCCAAGGCGTTAAGAGCTTACGTTGAGCCGCTGATTACCAAAACAAAGAAAACTGAATCAGCTACACAAATCAGTCACAATCACCGCTTGGTATTTGCTGAATTGCAGGATAAAGCTGCTGTGAAAGAATTGTTCACGGTAGTTGGTCCAAAAGTAGCCAGCCGCCCCGGTGGTTATACCCGTATTTTAAAATTAGGCATCCGTCCCGGTGATAACGCTGAAAAAGCAATGATCGAGCTGGTTGACTTTAATGAGATCTACGGTAAAGGTGTTGACAAAGCTGCTGAACCGGCTAAGAAAACACGACGTGGCCGCGCTCCTAAAAAAGCAGAAGCTGCTGAAGCACCCGTTGCTGAAGCTAAAGTAGAAGATGCACCGGCAACCGAAGAAAAAGCCGCTGAATAATATGATAGCTATTTGATTATAAAAGGCATCCCGCTATTAGCTGGATGCCTTTTTTCTTATATGTATGGTGTGAGAAAATTTATGTGGAATTCTAATCAGGATGAAGTTTTTTTGCAATCGAAAAGAGATAAATAACCAATGAGTCAATCCAAGCAACCAGCAATCTTATTATTAGCCGACGGACACGTGTTTCATGGCTTTTCTTTCGGGAAAACAGGTACTGCCACCGGTGAGATATGTTTTAACACCGGCATGACAGGCTACCAGGAAGTATTTACCGACCCCAGTTATACCGGCCAGGTACTGATCATGAACAATGTGCATGTTGGCAACTATGGCGTTAAAAGTACCGATGTAGAAAGCAACAGCGTGAAGATCCGTGGCCTGATAGCCAGGAACCTGGAAGAACAGTTCAGCCGTTTTCAGGCAGAAGGCGATCTGAATGCCTATCTGGTTGCCAATAACATTGTTGCAATAGAAGATATAGATACAAGGGCATTAGTAGCCCATATTCGCACCAAAGGTGCCATGAATTGCATTATTTCTACCGAGATATTGGATATCCCCGCACTTAAAACAGAATTGGATAAAGTACCCGATATGGATGGCCTTGAATTGGCCAGCACCGTAAGTACTGCTGTTGAATATGAACTGGGCGATACCAATTCAGAACTAAAAGTTGCCGTTCTCGATTTTGGTGTAAAAGAACATATTTTACAGTGCCTGGTTGCAAGAGGCGCTCATGTAAGGGTTCACCCCGCTAAAACAGACTTTAAACGCCTGAAAGAATTTACCCCGAATGGCTATTTTCTCTCCAATGGTCCCGGCGACCCTGCTGCGATGCCTTATGCTGTTTCTACCATAAAAGAGATATTAAAAGACGGTAAACCGGTGTTTGGGATATGCCTTGGTCACCAGTTATTAGCGCTGGCAAATGATATCCCCACATTTAAAATGCACCACGGACACAGGGGATTGAACCATCCTGTTAAAAATATTATTACCGGTCAGTGCGAGATCACCACACAGAACCATGGCTTTGGTGTAGACCCTGAGGCGGTGCGCAAACACCCGAATGTAGAGATAACACACGTGAACCTGAATGATGAGTCGATTGAAGGCATCCGTTTAAAAGACAGGCAGGCGTTCAGTGTACAATATCACCCTGAAAGCACACCGGGTCCGCACGACAGCCGTTACCTGTTTGATAATTTTGTGGGGATGATGAGGGGGTAACACGAATGTGAATTGTGAATTGTGAATGGGCAATGGCCGGAATACCACCCCTCACCACTCACTAATTAGCTCGGAGCATAACAGTATTAATTCTGATACTTTATTGTTGATAAGGAACCGAAAGATGAAAGGATTGCGACGCAACGAAGCTGCCATGAAAATATGGTGCCGGTATACTATCGCACTTCTGGCAAGGGCTAAATAAAACAATATAATTCGTAAAAATTCGTGTAATTCGTGTTATGAAAATCGCCATCATCAACGGCCCTAACCTGAACCTTCTGGGCAAACGGGAAACAGATATTTACGGCAATATGCCTTTTGAAAAATATCTCGACGAATTAAAAAACATTTTTCCTGCGGTTGAATTTCATTATTTCCAGAGCAATGTGGAAGGAGATTTGATCAACGAACTACAAAGAGTTGGTTACGACTATGATGGCATTGTTTTAAATCCTGCCGGGTACACACATACCTCTGTTGCTATTGGAGATGCTATTGCCGCTATCAAAGCCCCTGTGGTGGAAGTGCATATCAGTAACGTGCATTCAAGGGAACATTTCAGGCACCTGTCGCATGTTTCGGGTAAATCTGTGGGCAGTATCTTTGGATTGGGATTGAAAGGCTATGAACTGGCTATTCGTTTCCTGTTGGAAAAGAAATAGTTCGGCCCCCTCATTCTACCATGAACTTATCATATAGTAAAAAGGTACTCTGGCTTATTCTGGTTGTTTCTGTATTAAAACTGATCAGCGCTTCATTGCTCGAACTGGGTAATGATGAGGTTTATTATTGGACCTATGCCATACAACCCGACTGGAATCATTTTGATCATCCGCCTATGGTGGGCTGGTTAATAAGACTTACTACTTTCAATCTTCACTGGGTAAATGATGTATCGCTGCGTTTGGGAAGCATTCTTTGTGCCGCCATCTCTACCTGGTTCATTTTTAAAACGGGCAAATTATTAGCCAGCGAAAAAGCCGGATGGTATACGGCTTTGATCTATAACTGTTCTGTGTACACCGGATTTATTGCCGGTCTTTTTATACTTCCTGATTCTCCGCAAATGCCTTTCTGGACAGGCGCTATGTACATTATGGCGCATCTCTTTATTAAAAATGATGATCAGAAATTAAGCACCTGGTTATTGCTGGGGTTGATGATAGGGCTTGCGGCTTTGTGTAAAGTGCATGGATTATACCTGTGGGCAGGCTTTGGCCTGTTCATGCTTATGCGGCGCATTAAATGGTTGTTGAACTGGCGTTTATATGCGGGTGTTGCTGTTACACTGATCTGCATTTTGCCGATTGTTTACTGGAATGTGTTGAATGATTTTATTACTTACCGGTTTCACTCAGAAAGAGTAACGCACACTACTATTCAATGGGATATGCTGGGAAGAGAAATAGGCGGTGAGTTTGCTTACCAAAACCCAGTGATCTTTATCCTGCTGCTGATTTCATTCATTGCATTGCTAAGAAACAAGATTCGGTTTGAAAGAAAGACAACGGCTGTCTGGCTGCTATGTATGAGCTTGCCAATGATCTTTTTATTCTGGGGAGTATCCCTGTTAAATCCTACACTACCCCATTGGAGCGGGCCGGGGTTTATTCCTTTATTTTTAATTGGTGGAGTATATCTCGAAAAAAAATCATTTAAAACAGTTCCGGGATTTATTAAAGTGGCTGCACCACTGGTTGCTATTGTGTTGGTTACCGGAATTGCATTGGTTAGATTATCACCCGTAAACTTTGGCAGCCACAATAAAGAGAACTATGGTGAATATTGTCCTACGCTGGATCTTTCGGGATGGAAAGATTTCAGTAGATCATTTGCGCTGCTAGTAAAAGAAGATGAAGCAAAAGGACTGATGAAAATCAATCCGCCCATCCTGATAAACAAATGGTTCCCGGGTGGGCATCTCGAGTTTTATGCAACAGGAGAAACCGGTTTGCGTGTAATGGGGTTGGGGAAATTAGAAGACGTTCACAAATTTGCATGGCTAAACAAAGAAAGAGAACCTTTGCATTTGGGTGATGATGCGTATGCCATTGTTCCTTCAAACCTGCCATTGAATGTTGCCGAAACGTATGGCCCATATTTTAATGCCATTGATCAACCTGTTGTAATTAATCAAATAAGAAGCGGGGGAGTGGTGCGATATTTTTATGTGTATCGGTTGAAACATTGTATTCGTTTACCTCAATCGGTTTTGCCTTAATGTAGAAGGAAAATTAGCCGCAGATTCGCAGATTTTTTAATCTGCGAATCTGCGGCTAACAAAATTAATTGCTTTTGTTTGAGGTGCTATCCACAGGACCTTTTACTTCAATGGCTTTCTCTTTATTCCCAAACAGTGTTTCAAAATCTTTTCGGTAAGAGATACTAACGCCCTGCCTGTTTCTGCGGCCAAAGCCTGAACCTGTAAAGTCGAGACTGCTTTTATTGAAAACAATCAGTCTTAATTTTTTATCTTTTGAGAGGATGAATTCAATATTCACATTAGGTAACCATTGGGCATTACCATTCTGGATGACTGAAGTATTTCCAAAATTAAAATCGATGTCGCTTCCCAGTGTAACAAAGATCTTATCGTTGGCAAATGCATAACCGAATTTCAGGTCAATCCTTGTGCGGTCTAATTTACTATTGCCACTACTTACACCCGCGTCTACCAGGTTGGAACTGCTGTACACGCTGGTACCCATATCAAAACGTAAACTTTTATCGCCTGTGATCTTAAACAGCAGATTAGAGAGTGCCTTGTTCACACTTTTGGTTAATAATTGTGATACTGTGTTTACCGTAAGAGAAGTAATAGAATATGGACTGATGCCCGGTGCAGTATTGCCCCCTCCGGGTGGTGCAAATGAATTGAACAGGATAAGAAAAGCAGCCTGGTTCAGTATTTCATTCTGGTCTTTTTCCAGTCTTGCAAGGTATTGCGCAAACTCGTTATCAGATTTTACCGGGCTTCCCTGCGGGAAATCGAGTCTGAATTTGATATCGGGTTTGTTCAGCTTATCCCGTAATTCCGCAATCACGTATACATCGCCACGGTAACCTTTTAAAGCCGGGTTGGTGAGATTCAGATTATTCGCCAGGTCGGCAAGACTGATGCGTTCAGCGGTATATTGGGCGTCAACGTGCAGGTCGGCCTTAAACGGATCTCCTTTCCATTCAATATAGTTGCCGGCATCGGGTGGTAATAAAAATGGTTTGCGGATCAATCCCTGAAGGTTGAATACATAACTTCCTTTTTCAATATTGTACCTGCCATTAATGGTAAGTGGTTCAATCGTGCCTGCCCTTATTTTTAAGTTACCGTTGCCTACCGCTTTAATCACATCACCCGTTAATTCATCCAGTATCACATCGATCATCACTTTGTTGTTGGCCGTAATATTCAGGTCAACAGTAAGATTAAAATTACTGCTTACACTTTCTTTCACCATTTCTGTACCATACTGTTTGAATACGATAAAATCGGCAACACCACTTTCCTTACTTACAGAGTTGGGAATATAAATATGCGAGCTGTCGTTCGATTCTGCAATAATACTCATCCTGGCATCCGTTTCCGGCCCTATCATTTTCAGGGTAGCCTTGCCGATGGCTTTGCCATAAAACTGCTGGTTATCGGTTGCTTTGGTATCAAGCATCAGGAGTTTATCGGTAGATAATTCAAAATCAAATACCATGTTCTTAAATCCTTTCTCCTTCAGTTTTCCGATGATAGTTCCGGAATTTTTATAACGGTCGTGAATGATGAACTTCCCAAAATCAATACCCTCATTGGAGAAGTTGATATCTGCCGAATCGATGCTATAATACACTTGTGTGTAATTCACTTTCATCCCTGCATTTCGCAGTTTGATTTTTCCCGCCAGATCAGGTTCGTTCAGGTCTCCGCTTATCGTTAAAATTCCGGTGGCTTGTCCCTTGATATCTGTAAAGATGTTGCTAAGAAACATGTGTAATATATCAATACGGGAATTGTCGAGATTAATAGCTGTATGGAATGATTTTCCTGTTGTGTCTTTTACATTATAATTACCGGTTGCCGTTAAATGGTAGTTTTCATTAAGCGATTGAACAGAGAATGGGATATTACCTGTTTTGCTGTCGTATGATGCTGTGATATTCACCAGCCCTATCGAGTCATCATCCAGCCTGAATTGTTCTACTTTTAAACTGGCAGCAGCATTAAAATCACCGGTTATATCATTGAGCGCAATACTGCCCGATGTAACACCTTCCAGCCTCGGTTTTTTAAAGAAGATATGTGTCAGATCTCCCAATACCACATTCTTTAACCTGACAGCGAGGTTGCCTGTTTTATTCCCATTAACCGGTACAGACTCTACAGTAATTTCCTGAAAGCCCTGGGTGAATTTTACGTTCTGTGCCTGCACCAATTTGCTTCGGAAACTAATTTCACCGGCTTTTTCAATTCCCCATTTTTTTTCATTCAAAACAAAAGAGGATGGCCTGAACTGCACTTTCACACCGTCGGAATATGTAAACACATCTGCATACAGATCTGCATCATTCAATGTATTATCGGCGCTGGTTTTAATTGATACAACAGAATGGTCATTATACGAAATGATGTTGAGCTTTGTATTGGGAAAGCGGAGGCTATCACCTACCTGTACACTACTGATATCACCTGCCAATGATAAAGTATCAATGGTGCCTTTCCCGGTTATATCAAGCCCGGTAAATCGGTATTTATCATATCTGCCAGATGGGATAGCTGCAGTAATGCCTAACCTGTTAACGCGTGTATCTACCGAGCCCGATATTCTTGCATCATCAAAACCGGATACGCGGCTGTCTAATATTCTCAGGTAAGGTTCAATATTGGAGGTACTGATGGTAAATGAGAACTGCTGATTTTGCGGTATGGATTTTAATGGCTTGATATACGTAGGATAGTAGTGTGTTAAAAAATTCTGGAAACTGGAAGGCAGGTCAAGGATGCTGAATTTGCCCAGGATAGTTGCACTAAAATCGTTACTCCCGATATGCAAAGATTTTGCCGAATCAACATAACTGGATACAAGGTTTAAGGAATCAAAACTGAGATTGGTTTCTCCGCTTCTGATATTCGCATTCAGAAATTTGGCAGTACCCAAAAAGTTATCAATGGTGGTGCCGGTAAAGTTTACGTCAAGCAGTCCCGTTAACTCAACCGGGTACTTTGTGTTTTTAAGGATGTTGAGTGTATCCAGATTGGAATGAACCAGGTCTCCGAGTATGTTAAAGCGCGGCAGCTCTTTTGTAAGATCAATTTCAACGGTACTCGTAAAATCAAGATTGGGGTCATTGATTTTTATTTCGCCATTAAAGTATCTTTTCTGAAACGTTCCATTGGTAGTGATATTGGTATAGGTATAATTCTTATAGGTAAGAGAAGATATTTTACCTTCTAAAGTGGTTTTGAGCTTATCAACAGTAAAATTACTGCCGGTAATCTTTCCTTTAAAGTCAACCAATCCCAACTGATCGTTGTTTAGAAATTTACCCATATTAAAACGGCTGGTTTCAATATAACCGGTATAAGCAGGATCATCTTTAACAGGCAGTTGCAGGCTCACATTTGTTTTAACGCCACCTAATTGTGTACTGAAAGTTCCTGTTGTGGTAAAGTTTCTGATGCTGCCATTGAAATCACCCCTGTAAATAATTTTACCAAGTGCAGCCAGATTAGGCGAGTTAACATTTCTTAATGCCGGAATTAAAACACCCATGTCATAATAGTTGGTCTGAAGTGTTCCGTTGGTAAAGCTGATATTGGTCTTGTCAATATCAGGCAAACCTTTCATTTTAAGCGTACCAACAATATTGGTGCCCGCACCTGATGTTGCAGATAGATTTTTTACCGTAAAGTTCTCAACAGTGCCCAGATAGTTGCCGGTAAAAACGATATTCCTTTTCCATGAACTTAGCTCAGGTGCGAAATAGGCGATATCATCACTGCTCACTTTTGCATTGGTAAAATGCGCGTTCATGGTAACATTCGAAATATATTCAGCAAAGTCTTTATTAAAGTCTTTGTACTGCATAGCATAGTAATTAGTAAGCCTGCTTTTATTGGTCTGCAGGTCCAGCTTTGCCAGCTCCATCATTTGTGGGGTAAACCTGAATGTTGTTTTCAGTTTTTTCAGTTCCAGTCCGCACCTGTCTTTTGCAGACAGATCAATTTTTGCACGGATCGTGTCTTTGATAAAAGAAACATTGGTAAGTGTTCCGTTTAGTTTGCTTAGCTGGATATGGCTTCCATCAAAATTGGCAGAAGGTTTATTCAGGTTGCCATCTATAAAAAAGACACCATTTCTGATATTGATCTCACCTGCCTGAACGGCTATATCTCCTGCATTAAAATACATGCCTGTATCAACGGCAGGCTTGCGCATGTGTGCAGGACGTAATGCCGGCAGACTTTGAATTTTTACAGATGGTTTGTCAAGCGACAGTTGGTTAATGACAAACGAAGCTTTTGCGAAATCTATATTTTCTGCATCCACAACAAGACTGCCGGCCTGAATATCCATTCGCTCTCCAGCCCAGAGATCATTTTTTTGAAAGTGCAGGTTTTTGAAATCTATTTTTTTCAGATTTAACGCCAATCCATTCTTTTTCTTTGATGGTGTAGGCGATTTAAAAAAGTCTATGATGAACTGGTGATTCCATACCGAGTCTTTCCGTTGCAGTTTAACCACAGCATCTTCCAATCCAACAAAATGTAATGTGGCTTTATCCTTCAAAAAGAACCAGTCGGTAATTCTTACTTTTAACTGGCCGGCATACAGCAGCGTATCTTTCTGTTTATCCCTTACCATCATCCCTTCCAGGTTAAACCGGTTAAAAAGGGAGAAGCTTACATTTCTGATACTCACTTCCGTGCCCAGTGCTGTTGATAGTTTCTTGGTGGCAATCCCTGTTAGCCAGTTCTGAACAAAATCTGTCTGAATAGCAATAAATGCCAATAAAATAAGGGCGATGGTGATGAGAACAGTACGACGTAATATTGTTAAAAAGCGCTTCAGAACTTGCTTTGTTTGAGTGGTAAAAATAGGCATTAGTAAGCTTAAGGCAAATACAATACCAAACGGGCCTGATATTATTTAAAAACTGAGATTTTTTTAAATAGTCTGTCAGATTCATTCGATATCATTACCGGCATTGCTGTTTTATACAGAAAGTATAAAATAAGCCTTTGAAACATTGCAGATCTGCTCTCTTTGCCTATTTTAGAGGGATATCCGGTTATTAACCCAGCATATATGAAAAAGATCCTTACCTGCCTTTTATTCCTGGCAGCCCTTTCCTGCCAGAAAAAGCCCAAACCTGCCGAAGTGCAGACGCACCTGAAAAAAGCCATGACTGAATTCCTCTATGAATCGGTGAACAATGATTCTTCAAAAGTGAAGTTTGAAGTAAAGGATGTGATCTTTTTTGAAGATGTGAACTTCTACGAATGTGAATTCAATGTTAGAATGGTGCAGGGATCAAAAGACACCACCGGGGCCATGAAAGCAAGAATTACCAAAGATTTTTCGAAGGTTAACCGTAAGCTCTAACCACGTCCTTGCGAGGAACGAAGCAACCTGTGGACCGTGATATCGGGCTCTCTATGTTTTGTAGCACAGGTTGCTTCGTTCCTCGCAAGGACGCAACAACCCGTGGACTGTGATATCGGGATCTCTATGTTTTGTAGCACAGGTTGCTTCGTTCCTCGCAAGGACGCAACAACCCGTGGACTGTGATATCGGGATCTCTATGTTTTGTAGCACGGGTTGCTTCGTTCCTCGCAACGACGCAACAACCCGTGAACTGTGATATCGGGATCTCTATGTTTTGTAGCACGGGTTGCTTCGTTCCTCGCAAGGACGCAACAACCCGTGAACTGTGATATCGGGATCTCTATGTTTTGTAGCACAGGTTGCTTCGTTCCTCGCAAGGACGCAACAACCCGTGAACTGTGATATCGGGATCTCTATGTTTTGTAGCACAGGTTGCTTCGTTCCTCGCAAGGATGCGATCGTTTAATGAATAGGGTAGTTGTCAGAAAAAAATCCGCTCTTCAGAAGAATAACTCTTTTTAAACTCCTTAGGTGTACAGCCTTTTTTCTTTTTAAAGATGCGGTTAAAGTTGGAAATATTATTAAAGCCGCATTCGTAAGCGATCTCCGCAACAGATTCTGTAGTATCTATCAGCATTCTTGATGCATGCCCCAGGCGTATTTCAGTCAGACTGTCTATAAAAGTCATCCCCGTTCTTGTTTTAAAAAAACGGCTGAAGGCAGACTCGGCCATATTGGTAAGCCTTGCTACTTCGGTAAGTGAGATGGGATTGTTGAAATTTTCATTCAGGTATTCCATCACCCTTTCTATGCGCCTGCTGTTATAAGAGAAATGCTCCATGTTGTTGAACGTAGAGTTCGACAGCAAACGGGTATGTCTCGACATCGACAGTTCATGCAATATCGCCATCAGTTCAAAAACAGATTCAAAGCCATCTTTTTTACTTAACCGCATGATCCTTGAAGCAAGCAGGGAAGTGGTCTCATATGAAAACAGGATGCCCCGCAAGGAATTTTCAAGCATGGTCCGGATAAATGAGAGTTGGTTTCTGCGGAGAAATTTTTCATCAAACAGGTCTTTATGGAACTGGATGGTTACTTCAGTAATCTCCGGACTCTTGCATTTATGGGTAAACCAGGCATGTTGCAGATTAGGGCCAATCAATACCAACTCATAGTCTCCAATCTCTTCTACATGATCCCCAACAATCCTTTTTACACCTTTCCCGTTCTTGATAAAATTGAGCTCAAATTCTTCATGATAATGAACAGGGAAGTCGAACTCGGTCTTGGTTCGCGCAAAAACCGTGAAGCAATCTGATGGCGTAAGGGGGGTAATTTCTCTAAGGATCTTTTTCTGCATAACTACGGCTCTGTTTATATGGCCTTGCTGCCGACTTAAAAGTATATAACTAATAATAAAAAAGTACAATAGCAGAATAGCTTATGTAACCGATTAATTATTACATAATTATATTTTTTTTTGTCGTTTTGATAAAGCAAATATATCAAAAAAAGCATTTAATACAGGTAAAATAGTATTGCATATGCTGCCGTTATCTGCATTTTTATCTGATGATATTGGCCTTGGGTTACTTACTGCTCAAGGCTTAGGCAGGCGTATATGGAACCGGTAGAATAATTAGCTGCCGCAATAAGAAATGCAGAAAAAAATGCTCCCTTATTCTTTTTTGCCTGTCTTGTTGCTAAATCGGGGGGATATTTGTTAAAGATTGACAGTCAAATGATTCTCTTCGCTGCAAACAGTTGCTTATTTTTTGCCGATTTGTGGGATGTTCCTGCTTTGGCAGACAAGGTAAATAATTCCCGCTCCGGAGAAATCTTTGCATGATCAGTTCATGCCGTTACTATGAAACTTACATTTCTGGACATATCGATCATCCTGTTATACCTGACCGCTATGGTTCTGTTGGGATGGATGCTTCGGAAAAAAGCAAGACAGAACCAGCAGAACTATCTGATGGGGGGTAAGCAGTTGCCCTGGTACCTGTTGGGGTTGAGTGATGCAGCAGACATGTTTGATATCAGCGGCACTATGTGGATGGTAGCGCTTTGTTTTGTTTACGGCATGAAAAGTATCTGGATACCCTGGCTATGGCCGGTATTTAACCAGGTGATCCTGATGATGTTTCTTTCCAAATGGTTGCGCCGCTCTAACGCTACCACGGGTGCAGAATGGCTGGCCACAAGATTTGGTAAAACAGGAAAATCTGTTCAGGCATCGCATAATGTGGTGGTAGCTTTTGCCTTGATCAGTTGCTTCGGATTTTTAGCGTATGGTTTTATAGGTCTCGGAAAATTTATTGAAATTTTTGTACCGTGGAGCCAGGTAAAGTCATACGTTCCATTTGAGATAGCCCCTCAGTATGTGGCCCATTTTTATGGCATCATATTCACCCTGTTTGCAATGTTTTATTCCATACTGGGAGGAATGCGGAGTATTGTATTGGGTGATCTGATCAAGTACATCATCATGACGGTTGCCTGTATCGCTATCGCAGTCATTGCTTCGCAACACCTGCACAAAAAAACACTCGCTGTACCGCAGGGATGGTTCGATCCTTTTTTTAAATGGAAGCTTGATCTCGACTGGAGTAATCTCAATTCAGCAGCCAATAAAAAAATAACAGATGATGGCTTCGGTATTTTTGGTTTCTTTTTTATGATGATGTTATTCAAAGGGGTCTTTGCCAGTCTTGCCGGCCCCGCACCCAACTACGATATGCAGAAGATACTCTCTACCAAATCACCCAAAGAAGCATCTATGATGAGTGGTTTTGTATCCATCGTTTTATTGCCTGTGAGGTATGCAATGATCATCGGGTTAACTGTTTTGGGACTATTATATTATCAACACCTTAATCTTGATTCTGCTAACGGTGTTGACTTTGAAAAAGTATTGCCTGCGGTTATTAATAATTATTTACCTGCAGGAATACTTGGTTTGGTGTTGACGGGATTACTTGGCGCTTTTATGGGAACATTTTCCGGCACATTAAATGCGGCGCAGGCATATATCGTAAATGATATTTATGTCAGGTATGTGAACCCTGCTGCGTCTGATAAAAAGATCATCAAAACCAATTACCTCGTAGGTATGGCAGTGGCGGTGATAGGGATTGTGCTGGGATTTTTTGCTAAAAATATAAACGCTGTTTTGCAATGGATCGTTGGTGCTTTGTATGGTGGCTATATCGCTTCCAATATGCTGAAATGGTATTGGTGGCGTTTTAATGCCAATGGATTTTTTTGGGGAATGATGAGTGGCATCATTGCTGCACTGATCTTTCCGTATGTGTTTGACGGATTGCCATTATACAACTGGCCCTTGCTTTTTCTGATCTCTCTGGCCGGATGTTTTATCGGAACTTATTCTGCTCCGCCAACAGATGAAGCGGTGCTTAAACAATTTTATAAAACAGTAAATCCATGGGGCTTCTGGAAACCCATCCGCAAAAAAGTGATGGAAGATGATCCATCCTTTATTCCTAATCAGCAATTTAGTTTGGATATGTTTAATGTGGTGCTTGGCATCATTGCACAGTTATGTCTTACCATACTTCCCATGTACCTCGTGTTATGGATGAAATTGCCTTTGCTGATTACTGTCATCATACTTGCAGTCATCATCTTCATCCTCAAAAAAACATGGTGGAATAAATTGGAGAATTAATTCTGCTAATAAAACCTGATCTACTGAGGTTCACTAACAACAGGCATTTTTTGCAATACATTTTGACAATATTTCATCTCAGTTTTTTAAAAGATAACGGTTGTGCTATTAAACACATTGATAACAATAGATTTCAATACAACACGTCAACTACTAAGCAAAATGAGATATGGTTAATCACTTGCGCCCCTTGCGGCTCCTGGCGCTCCTTGCGTTACAGCTTTTCTCTCCGGCACTTATAAACCCAAAAATCACTGAAACAGATTCATCTATAATAGCTGGTCTGCTGATTATGCAAAGTTTAAAGCGGTAGCGCTAAGAACGCAATGAGCCGCAATGATCGCAAAAGGCTTTTGTGTATTTCACACAATCCCTGCTTAAAAATGAAATTAACCGGTAATACCAGAAACGATTGTATCAATAGCTAATTTTAATAGCACAACAAGTTAGAAGATAGTATAAAAAATAGTATCTTGGTTTCCCGCATAAACACGGTAAGCAAAGACACTCTTTGTTTTGCTATGGTAGAAAATAATGGATGGCCCAGGATGTTTATAGAACGAAGGATAAACGAAGGATGAACGAAGGATGAACGAAGGATGAATGAAGATGTTATGCCTGAAACCGGGAGATAATAGGTGGATGCTATCCAAAGACACCCCACCCCCCAACCCCCTGAAGGGGGAGTAGAATAATTTGCATACTTATCCTTGATATTTCTGCCAAAGACCAAAGACTAAAGACCAAAGACCCAACACCAACAAATCAGTCAATTCTACCATTCATTCCCACTTAATACATTGTAAAAATAATATATATGCAACAATGTTTAAAATTCATCATTTTTTAAAATTGACCTTCCTGGGTAAGATTTGTACAAATCTGTTCAAAATCAGATGAAAGCCTTTCCTGTATTGATATACAAGCGGTATATACGCAAAATAAAATTTCGTTATGTGTATTTAGTACATATTAGAAATGGTAAAATCATACAATAAATTGTTAAAAAAACATAGCCCTACATTAACAAACCGTTATAAATTTAGCCCATAATTGCTATATCCTTTAACTCACAACCCAAATTGCTATGCCAACTAAAATCAACTTGCTAGTCAAGAGCGGCCTTCTCGCGCTGTTTCTTGTGTTCTTCAGTTTCAATGTTTTTGCTCAAAAATCCGTCACCGGTAAAGTAACCAATAAAGCAAACGGTCAGCCGATTGTTGGTGCTACTATCCAGGTGAAGGGTACAACAACGGTGTCCCTTACTAATAATGAGGGTGTGTTCACCATTAATGCAGGCCCTAAAGCGGTGCTTGTAGTTTCAGTGGTGGGTTTTGAAACACTGGAACAGTCTGTAGCAGGTAAAAGCGAGTTTTCTTTCGCTCTTACTGAAACAACCAGCCAATTGAATGAGATATTGGTAACCGGTTACTCTGCTCAGCGTAAAAAGGATATCACAGGATCTGTTTCTGTGGTAAACGTAAAAGACCTGAAGGCAGTACCGGCAGGCAGCCCCGAGCAGATGCTGCAGGGTCGCGCTTCCGGTTTAAACGTGATTACTTCCGGTCAGCCGGGTTCTACCAGTAATATCCGTATCCGCGGTATTACATCTTTCGGTAACGTGGATCCGTTGGTGATTGTGGATGGCGTTCAGGGTAGTCTTACCAACCTGAACGTTTCTGATATTGAGTCAATACAGGTATTGAAAGATGCCGGTGCTGCCTCTATCTATGGTGTGCGTGGTTCTAACGGTGTAATCGTTGTTACTACTAAAAGAGGTAAATCTGGTCGTGCTACTGTTACCTATGATGCATATGTAGGTACACAAAGGCCAAAAGGTGGTAATGCCTTTAACCTGTTAAATACACAGGGTATGGCAGATCTTACCTGGTTAGCTTTGAAAAACTCAGGTCAGACATTAACGCACCCTCAGTATGGCAATGGTGCTACACCGGTTATTCCTGATTATATCTTAAACGGAAGCAACTCAGGTGTGGTAGGAACAATTTCTGCTGCTGATCTTGCTAAATACAACACATCAGATTTCAATAAAGGTATTTATCAGATCGTTGCTGCAAATAAAACAGGTACTGACTGGTTCCATGAGATATTCAGTCCTGCCGCTATGCAGAGCCATACAGTTAGTGCAAGCGGTGGAAGTGATAAAAACAGTTATTTCTTCTCTCTGAATGCGTTTAATCAGCAGGGTACTTTATTGGGTACTTACCTGAAAAGATATTCAGCCCGTGTTAATACTACATTCAACATCAAGAATAATATCCGTGTAGGAGAGAACCTTTACATCTATACAAGGGAGAATCCAAGAATTACTAACCTTGATGAAGGTAATGCGATCTCAATGGCATACCGTGAGCAGCCTATCATTCCTGTTTTCGATATCAACAGAGGTTTTGCGGGTACCGCAGCCAAAGGTTTAGGTAATGCATCGAACCCTGTAGCCAACCAGATGCGTACTTTTGATAACAAGGGAAATAGCTGGAATATTGAAGGTAATATGTTTGCTGAGGTTGACTTCCTGAGTCACTTCACTGCAAGAACTGCATTTGGTGGTACAATGGCTAACGGTTACTATTATAACTACGGATACCGCACTTATGAGAATGCAGAAAATAATGGTTCTAACTCATTTAGTGAAAACGCTACTTACGACAGGCAATGGACATGGACCAGCACTGTTAAATACAACAATGTATTTGCAGGCAAACATGCTGTTACCGCTTTGGCTGGCGTAGAAGCTGTTGAAGCTTATGGACGTGGTGTTGGTGGTGGAGCTTTGGGTTATTTCACTGATAATCCTACATACAGAACACTGAATGGTGGTTCTTCAGGATTTACTAACTACAGCTATGCTTACCAGAATTCTTTATACTCTCTGTTTGGCAAAGTTGATTATGCTTACAATGATAAATATTTGTTGAGCGCTACTGTACGTCGTGATGGTTCTTCAAGATTCGGACCGGATAAGCGTTATGGTGTGTTCCCTTCATTTGCCTTAGGCTGGAGGATTTCCCGTGAGAAATTCATGGAGAACGTTAAATGGATTGATGATTTAAAAATCAGAGGAAGCTGGGGTAAACTGGGTAACCAGGCCAACGTTGACCCTGCAAATGCATTCAGCCAGTTTGGTAGCTCTGCAGGAAATTCATTCTATGATATCAATGGTGCAAGCAGCAGTTCTGTACAAGGTTTCTATGCAACACGTATCGGTAACCCTAAAACAGGATGGGAAGAAGATATCCTGACCAACTTTGGTTTTGATGCACAGTTATTCAGAAACAAAGTAGACCTGTCTGTTGAATACTATCAGAAAAAGATCAATGGTCTGTTGTTTGTTGACCAGGCTCCTGCAACTGTAGGAGGTGCTTCTTTACCTAATGTAAACATTGGTGATATCCAGAATAAAGGAGTAGATGCCTCTGTTACCTATCATGGATCACCTACTAAAGACCTGAAATATGATGTAGGTGTGATCTTCACTTCTTACAGAAGTAATATCACCAATATCCCCGGCGACTATTTTGATGCAGGTGGATCACGTATCGGAAGTTTTGTAAGAAACCAGGTTGGTCACCCCATCGGTTCTTTCTTCGGATATGAGGTTGTAGGCCTGTTCCAGGATGCAGCAGATGTAACCAAATCTCCGGTACAGGATGGTGCAAAACCAGGACGTTTTAAATATCGTGATGCCAATGGTGATAACAAGATCACTGATGCTGACCGTGTTTATTTCGGAAACCCTAACCCTAAATACACTTTAGGTCTGAACCTTGGTGTTAACTACAAAAACTGGGATATCTCAACCTTCCTGTATGCTTCTGTAGGTAATGATGTAATTAACTATGTTCGTTACTGGACAGATTTCTACCCTTCATTCCAGGGTGTAAAAAGCTTAGATGCCCTCAACAAATCATGGTTGCCTACCAGAACAAATACTACTGTTCCTATTGCTGAGAATGATGCAAGCTTTAGCACCAACCAGGTACCAAACTCTTACTACAAAGAGAATGGATCTTACCTGAGAATGAAATCTCTCATCATTGGTTACACAATGCCTGCTGCTCAATTAAAGAAATGGGGTATTGAAAAACTCAGGTTCTATGTACAGGCTGCCAATTTATTTACAATTACAAAATACACAGGGTTAGATCCTGAATTGTCTGGTTCTAACGCAGCTTTTGGAATTGATTATGGTAACTATCCTAATAATCAGAAAAATTTCAACTTCGGCGTAAACGTAACTTTCTAATTGATAACCCATTTAATTGTATTTAAAAATCGTTATATGAAACAATCTAAATTCAAAATATTACTGGTAGGCGTCACCACTTCACTGGTGTTGTTCTACGCCTGCTCAAAGAACTTCCTTGATAAATCACCGATAGGTTCACTTGATGAAAATACACTGGCTAATAAAGCGGGTGTGGAAGGTGTACTGATTGGTGCCTACTCTATGCTTGATGGTTTTGGTGGCGCTGGCGGTGGCTGGCAGAGTGCCGGTTCCAACTGGGTATATGGTGGTGTAGCATCTGATGATGCGTATAAAGGATCTGATCCCGGTGACCAGGCGGATATTGTTCCAATTGAAACCTATTCACCTACAGCATCCAATGGTTATTTTAATTCTAAATGGCAGGCTGTATATGATGGCGTTCAGCGTTGTAATGATGTGCTCCGTTTGATGGCTAAAGCTTCAGATATTTCTGATGCCGACAAAAAACGCATCACTGGTGAAGCCCGTTTTCTGCGTGCCCATTACCATATGGAAGCCAAGAAAATGTGGAACAATGTTCCCTATGTAGATGAGACCATTACTTATGCTGCCGGTAACTTCAATGTTCCGAATACTGCTGATATCTGGCCTAATATCCTGGCCGACCTGGACTATGCAATTGCCAACCTGCCGGCTACACAAAGCTCAGTTGGACGTGCCAATTCATGGGCTGCTAAATCAATGAAAGCAAAAGCGCTGATGTTTAAGAAAGATTTTGCTGCTGCATTACCAATCCTTAAAGATGTGATTGCACTCGGTGTAACTACATCAGGAAAGAAATATGCATTAACACCAAATTTCTTCGACAACTTTAACGCAGAAACCAAAAACTCTTCTGAAGCTGTATTCTCCTCTCAGCAGTCTGTAAACGACAACTCAGGCGGTAGCAATGGCGGATGGGGTGATGTGTTGAACTTCCCTTACAACGGTGGTCCCGGTGGTTGCTGCGGTTTCTACCAGCCTTCTGTAAGTTTGGCCAACTCATACAAAGTGGATGCAGTTACCGGTCTTCCTTTATTAGATACCTGGAATGCATCTGATTTTAAAAACGACCAGGGTATTGCTTCAGGAGCTGCTTTTACTCCGGATGTAACTACTCCCGTTGACCCAAGATTAGACTTTACCATTGGCAGAAGAGGTGTTCCATATCTTGACTGGGGTGTGCATCCGGGTTACGACTGGATCCGCGACCAGAACAATGGTGGACCATACTCGCCAATTAAACACGTTTACTTTAAGCGTCAGGCAGGTGCTTTAACTGATAACTCTTTCTGGACTTCAGGTGTAACTGCCAATAACTATACCATCATCCGTTTTGCTGACGTATTATTATGGACTGCAGAGTGTGAGGTTGAGGTAGGTTCTTTGGCTAACGCTGTTACACTGGTAAACCAGGTAAGGAGCCGTATTAAAGATAATCCTGCAACTTGGGTTAAAGATGCTTCAGGTGCCGGCAATGCTGCTAATTACCAGATTGGTCTGTACCTTGCATTTGTTGACCAGGCAAGCGCCCGTAAAGCTGTTCGCTTTGAAAGAAAATTAGAACTGGCAATGGAAGGACACCGTTTCTTTGACCTTGTTCGTTATGGAACTGCTGATGTTGAGCTGAATGCTTATATCGCCAAAGAAAAAGCGCAACGTACTTTCTTTACCAGCGCCACTTTCACTAAAGGCAAGAACGAATACTTCCCAATTCCACAGTCGCAAATCGATTTAAGCAAGGGTGCTTTAAAACAGAATCCTGGCTTCTAATCAGCATTGCATTTTTTTAGATAAATTTGACAAGGGGCAGCGTGTAAACACTGCCTCTTGTCATTTTTTTTGAGGATATTGCATACAGTTATTTTCATCCATAGAAATTGTGCTCCATGAAATGGCCGCTAAGAAATGCACCCGTTCTTCTTTTGATATTTTTTTCTGCAGCTTTCTTTTCCTGCCGAAACAAACATACACTCTTCACACAGATCAGTTCTGAACAATCCGGCATACATTTTAATAACCGTATAACAGAAACGGATTCGATTAATGTGCTTGATTTCGAAAATGTATATAACGGCGGTGGAGTAGGTGTTGGGGATTTTAACAATGATGGTTTGCCCGATCTGTATTTTACAGGTAACCTGGTGTCTAATAAACTGTACCTGAACAAAGGCAAATTTGCTTTTGAAGATATTACTGCTACTGCCGGTGTTGATGGCAAGGGCAAGTGGTGCAGGGGCGTATCTGTTATAGATATCAATAACGACGGACTATTAGACATCTATGTATGCGCCACCTTATTGCGTAACCCGGTATTGCGTGAACACCTGTTATATATTAACCAGGGCATTGATAAAAACGGGGTGCCGCATTTTAAAGACATGGCGAAAGAATATGGCCTGGCTGATACCAGTCATGGCACGATGGCCGCATTTTTTGATTATGATAATGACGGCGACCTTGACGTATATATTGCCAATAACGAAATTGTAAAAAATGATTTTCCTAACAGGTTCAGGCCAATACTGAAGGATGGAACGCATGCAAATACAGATAAGCTATTCCGCAATGGCTGGAATGATTCTTTGCATCACCCGGTATTTACCAATGTTTCGAAAGAAGCTGGTATACTGGTAGAAGGGTATGGACATGCCATAAGCATTGCAGATATTAATAAAGATGGATGGAAAGATATTTATGTGAGTAATGATTATTTATCGAATGACCTGCTTTGGATCAATAATCACGACGGCACATTCAGTGAAAAACTATCTACCTATTTCAAGCACACTTCAGCCAATGCCATGGGCAATGATATCATTGATATCAACAATGATGGGTTGAGTGATATGATCACATTGGATATGAATCCGGAAGATAATTACCGGAAAAAAATGATGCTAAACCCCAACAGTTATCAAACATACCAGAACAGTGATTACTTCGGCTATAATTATCAGTATGTGCGAAATACACTGCAGATAAACCAGGGCCCAACTGTAAAACAAAATGATTCAATAGGGCCTCCCATATTCAGTGATATTGCTTTTTATGCAGGAGTTGCCGAGACCGACTGGAGCTGGACACCCATGGTGGCCGATTTTGACAATGACGGAAACAGGGATATTATTGTAACCAATGGATTCCCGAAGGATGTAACCGATCATGATTTTGTTGCTTTCAGGAATACAGCCTACGCAGTAGCTACCAAAAAGCAATTACTGAGCCAGATACCGGAAGTTAAGATCCATAATTACGCATTCAGAAATAATGGGGATCTGAAATTTTCTGATGCTACAAAGGAATGGGGGATGACGGCTCCATCCTTTTCAAATGGGGCAGTATATGTTGACCTGGATAATGATGGCGACCTTGATGTGGTGGTGAATAATATTAATGATGAAGCAGGTGTTTATAAAAATAATGAACGAGACATTAATAAGGATTCTGCTCATTACCTGCAGATACAGTTTGCCGGTGATTCGTTGAACAAAAGAGGGCTGGGCACATGGGCCGAGTTATATTATGATCATGGGAAAAAACTGTTTCTTGAAAATTCACCCTACCGTGGCTATCTATCTTCTGTAGATGCTAATGCGCATTTTGGATTGGGTAAGACAACGGTGGTGGATTCTGTTATTATCAGATGGCCCAATGGAAAAATGCAACGACTGCTCAATGTTTCCTCAGACCAGCGATTGAAGGTGAACAGTAAAGATGCCAGAGAATTCTATTCGTTTTCTACAGATGTTTTTGCAAAAGGAACTTTGTTTACAGAAGTTACCAATGCGGTTAATATTCATTATGAGCAACAGGAAAAAGATTTTGTAGATTTTAATATACAGAAACTGATCCCTCATAAATTTTCTGAATATGGTCCCGCATTGGCGGTGGGCGATGTGGATGGAAATGGGTTGGATGATATGGTTACCGGCGGTTCATTCTCATTTAGCGGGCAGGTATTTCTACAGCAGCAGGACGGCCGGTTTATTCAGAAAAGTATACTCCCTAATGCCGATATCAATACCAAAAGATGGGAAGATGAAGGCATGTTGTTGTTTGATGCAGATGGTGATGGCGACCTGGATCTGTATGTATCAAGCGGTGGCTATGAGAACGAAAGAAATACCAGTGTTTATCAGGATAAGTTTTATGTGAATGATGGCAAAGGGAATTTTACAATAGATTCATTAGCCTTGCCTGCTAATTTTACCAGCAAGTTTTGTGTAAGAGCTGTAGATTATGATCATGATGGCGACCTGGATCTTTTTGTTTCAGGAAGAGTGGATCCATGGAATTATCCGAAGCCTGTATCCAGCTTTATTTTCCGAAACGATTCCAAACCCGGTAATATTAAGTTTACGGATGTTACGGATAGGGTAGCTAAAGACCTGAAGAATATTGGTTTGGTATGCGACGCCGTATTTACGGATTTTGATAATGATGGCTGGTCAGACCTGGTACTAGCCGGCGAATGGATGCCTGTTACCTTTTTAAAAAACGAGAAAGGTGTATTTAAAAATGTAACAGCCGGAACCGGAATAAATAAACAAACAGGATGGTGGAATACCATTGCGCCTGGCGATTTTGATAATGATGGCGATATTGATTACATCGTTGGTAATATGGGATTGAATTCTTTTTACCGTGCCAGCGAAAAATATCCTGTTCATATTACGGCAGCAGATTTTGATAAGAATGGCAGCTATGATGCGTTCCCTTCTTTATTCCTGCCTGATAAGAATGGAGAGAAAAAAGAATATCCTGCGCAAACACGCGATGATATTGTGAAACAGATGATCGGTATGCGTACCCGTTTTCAGAATTATAAAACCTATGCGGAAGCAACTATAGATAAACTGTTCACGCCAGAGCAGTTTACATCTGCCCTGAGGCTGGAAGCCAATCATTTTGAATCTGTTTATTTGCGTAATGATGGTAATGGAAAATTTACCATGCTGCCTTTACCGCAACAGGCACAGTTCTCTACTTTAAATGGGATGGCAGCAGGCGACTATGATGGAGACGGTAATCTTGATGTGGTAATTAATGGAAATGATTACGGAACAGAAGTATCTGTTGGACGATACGATGCATTGAATGGCCTGATGCTGAAAGGAGATGGTAAAGGAAATTTTAAAGCGCTGTCTATCCTGCAAAGCGGGATCTTCCTGCCCGGCAATGGTAAGGCGATGGTACAACTAAGAAATAAAAACGGCGAATGCCTGTTGGCCGGAAGCCAGAACAGAGGCCCATTAAAAGTATTTCAGTTAAAACAAAATACCAGAACATTTGCTGTAACGCCTGCAGATGTTAGTGCAACATTGTATTTTACTGATGGCAGGAAACAAAAACAGGAACTTTATTTCGGGGCCTCTTTCCTGTCGCAATCGGGCCGGTTTATTGCTGTTGGTAAGGATGTAAAAGGACTTGAGATAAAAGATGTTCGTGGTAATACCCGACGGATACAGTTAAATTAATAAAAACGATCTATATGAAAAAGTATGTTGAATCATGGCTGATGCTGTTGCTCATTCTTGTTTTTTCTGCATCCTGTGGTAATAAAAAGGACAAGCAGATTAATGAGGCTGAAATATTGCATAACAACCAGGACCAGTTAACACAGATCATTATCTACGATATGTTTACACCGCCTGTAAGCAGCCGCATTTATGTATACTCATCGCTGGCTTCGTATGAAGCGATCCGTTTTTCAAAACCTGGCTCTCCTTCCATCGCTGCAAAGCTGAAAGGATTTAAGCCGATGCCTGAGCCGGAGAAAGATAAAAAGTATGATTTTGCATTGGCTGCAACCAGGGCTTTTTTTACTGTGGTACATAAAGTGATTTTTTCGCTTGACTCACTTAAGCCATACGAAAATGCGGCCCTTGAAAAATTCAGGCATGCATTAGATGATGATACCTATAGCCGCTCAATTGCTTTGGGCGATTCAATTGGTAAAACAGTTTTAGTGAGAGCTATGGCCGATGGCTATGTACAGTCGAGGGGCAAACCCAAATACCTTGGCAGTAATGACCCCGGTAAATGGCACCCCACGCCTCCCGATTACCTTGATGGCATAGAATGGTGCTGGAATACCATGAAGCCGATGGTACTTGATTCTGCCTCACAGTTCATGCCTGTTCGCCCTCCTCAATACAGTATAGATACCAATAGCGCCTTCTTTAAAGGGGCGAAAGAAGTATATGATATCGGAAGAAACTTAACTGAAGAACAAACAACCATTGCAAAGTATTGGGACGATAATCCATTTGTGATCGAGCATTCAGGGCATATGATGTTTGGTAACAAAAAAATTACGCCCGGCGGTCACTGGATGGGTATTGCTGCCATTGCAGCCAAAGAATCAAAAGCTGATGCCGTAAAAACTGCGCAAGGCTATCTGATGACAGCGATTGCTTTATATGATGCGTTTATTTCCTGTTGGGACGAGAAATACAGAAGCAGTGTGGTGCGCCCGGTAACCGTGATCAATGAGCATATTGATAAAGGATGGGTGCCATTCTTACAAACACCACCTTTTCCTGAATATACCAGCGGACATAGTTCTATCACTGCTTCTGCTTCAATGGTATTGGCGCATTTGTACGGCGATAAGTTTGCTTTCCAGGATACCAGTGATCTCCGGTACATAGGAATGCAGCGGCATTTTAATTCATTCCAGGAAGCGGCTGCAGAAGCGTCTATCAGTCGCGTATATGGGGGTATTCACTACAGAACAGGGGTGGATGTTGGCGCCGATCAGGGTAAAAAAGTAGGTCAGCTTATTGTAGACAGGGTTTTGAAATAAAATGATAAAAGAAATATTCCATAAAACAATAACAGGATATCATTGATCATGTTATTGTTTTCTTTCTAATGGGTATGGCAGCATTGTAAGGCTAATCAGACAATAAAACCAATGCCATTAATTGTTGTAAAAGTTCTTTGATTGATACGGATACCTGTAAAATCAGGGATCACATCTTTGGCGCCATATTGCAACAGGTCATTCATAGCAGCATTATTTCCAATGCCTATTGAATGCATACCTGCGGCAGTAGCAGATTGTATACCACTGATCGCATCTTCAAAAACAAGGCAATGCGATGCAGGAATGTCCATCTTGCCGCTCATGGTTAAATAGGGTTCGGGATGCGGTTTGCCACGGGTAACATCATGTGCCGTAACAAAATGGGTGAATTGATTTTCGATAGATAATTTTTCCAGCATATCCCACATACGCGAATGATGTGAACTGGTAACGATGCCAACAGGCAGTTGCAGCAGGGAAAGCGAATTGATAAAATTAACTACACCAGTAATAGCATCAGGGTTCATGCTTTGGTCGAAAAGATAGGCCGATTCGCGGATCTCTTCTTTTCGTTCATCTGTAACATGCGCAAACAGCCCACTGAGTGTGTCGGTTACCTTACGACCGTGTACCCATTCGCGCATCAATGGTTCGGTTAGTGTTATGCCTTCTTTGTCGGTCCAGCTTTTCCAGAAAGATTCAATGGCAGGGTTGGTATCAACAATTACTCCGTCAAGATCAAATATAATGGCCCGGATAGTATATGGCATAGATGATGAATGTTTTCTGGTTAAAGTATTATCAAAAATAACGGTTTCAAACTGTTAATGAAATTTATAAGAAGTAACTTTAAATCCCTCAATTAATAACGATAAATAACAACCAAACGAAAGCCCCATGAAAAAGACAGTCGCATTTTTAGGCATTTTATTTTGCCTGAATTCAAACGCACAAACAGAGAAAAAAGACATTGCTATTATACCGGAACCGGTTTCGGTTAAACAAGGTTCCGGTTATTTTAAATTGCCTGCTGCTGTTATTATTGAAGCAGGTACACAACCGGAATTAAAGCAAACAGTAGCTCTGGTAAAAGACCGCTTATCGGCTATTGCAGGCAGTAAAGTTTCTATAGTAAATGCATCTGCTGATGCCACCATCCGTTTTGTACTCAACAAAGCAAATGATGAGTTGATAGGGAAGGAAGGCTACCGTTTATCGGTTACAGCAAAAAGCATTGTAATCACTGCCAATAAGCCTGCCGGAATATTTTATGGTGTTCAATCACTATTGCAACTATTCCCAAAAGAAATAGAAGGTAAAACACTTGCTAAGAATGTACAATGGACAGTACCTGTTGTAGAGATCACTGATGTGCCAAGATTCGGCTGGCGCGGACTGATGTTTGATGTATCGCGCCATTTCTTTACCAAAGCAGAAGTAAAGCAATTTATAGATGATATGGTTCGCTATAAATACAACCTGCTGCACCTGCATTTAACAGATGATGAAGGCTGGCGCCTTGAAATTAAAGGCCTGCCTAAATTAACAGAAGTAGGTGCGTGGAATGTTAAGAAAATAGGTTACTTCGGCACCTTCTCTGCTCCAACACCTGATGAGCCCAAAGACTTTGGCGGCTTTTATACCCAGGAAGATATTAAAGAACTGGTGAAATATGCCAAAGACCGTTTCGTAGATATCTTACCTGAAATAGATGTTCCCGGACATAGCCTTGCTGCGGTGGTTTCTTATCCTGAATTATCCTGCACACCCGAAGCAAATACCTATCGCGTAAGATCTGGCGAAGAAATTATGGACTGGTCGCACGGCGCTCCACCCATTGCAATGGTTGATAATACACTTTGTCCTGCCAATGAAAAAGTATATGAATTTCTTGATAAGGTAATGACACAGGTTGCAGAACTTTTCCCATTTGAATACATCCATGTGGGCGGTGATGAGTGCCCTAAAAATTATTGGGAGAAAACAGATGCGATCAAACAACTGATGCAGCGTGAAGGATTGAAAACGATGGAAGAAGTGCAAAGCTATTTTGAAAAAAGATTGGAGAAGATCGTAGAATCAAAAGGCAAGAAGTTCATGGGATGGGATGAAATATTAGAAGGCGGATTGGCACCGAGCGCTGCTGTAATGAGCTGGCGTGGTGTAAAAGGAGGTATTGAGGCCGCAAAAATGAAACACGATGTGGTAATGAGTCCTACCACTTATGCCTATCTCGATTACATGCAAAGCGATCCTGTTATAGAACCACATATCTATGCATCGCTCCGCTTAAACAAAGCTTATGAGTTTGAGCCGGTACCTGATGGGGTAGATGCAAAGTATATTAAAGGCGGCCAGGCTAATTTATGGACAGAGCAGGTATACAATATGCGTCACCAGCAGTATATGACATGGCCAAGGGGGTTTGCAATAGCCGAATCATTATGGTCTCCAAAAGAAAAAAAGAACTGGAACCATTTCTTCTCAAAAGTGGAGAAACATTTTGAACGCTTTGATGTGGCTGAGATGAAATATGCACCAAGTGTTTATGATCCCGAATTTACCCCAAGCATAACAGCAGATAAAAAACTGAAAATTCAATTAGATAAAGAAGTAGAAGGACTGGATCTGTATTACAGTTTTGATAACAGTTTTCCCGACAGGTTCTATCCAAAATACACCGAGCCATTAATTTCACCGAAAGATGCAGTGATGTTAAAGGTGATCAGTTATAAAGGCAATAAACCCGTAGGTCGTATGATTGCTATGCCGATTGCCGAATTAACCAGCAGGGCAACGAAAAAGAAATAGGTTGCGGGTTATTTAGAAGCTGTTTGAGTTAATTAACACAAATTTCTAACATCTCTGCGAGCAGGAGGTTTACACTGGGTTTGTGCCTATTAACCCTCTGTGAAACTCTTTTCCTCTGAGTTCTCTGTGTTAAAAAAAACACGTTATACTGCATCAGTTTTTTAAAACACGGAGCGCACAGAGATTTGGAGTTTCACAGAGCTTTTAAACTATATGCCCTGTTTCCTAACCTATGTAACTATGTGTTTAAAGCACAACGAGGTAATTATAGAATCCAGGTTACTAAAGGCAGCAATTGCCTGTAACCTGGATTTTTTATTGCCGAATGTCAAAATATGAGTTTGCTAAACCGGAGCCAATTATTCGTAATTTAGATAGCTAAGTCTTAATTCCATTATACTGCCCGTGTTTGATACCTGTGCCTTACATGAAAAAAAAATTATTCTCATTATTCCTGCTGGTACTTACCTGCTTTCATGTGCACGGACAACTATGTAACGGGAGTTTAGGTGATCCTGTGGTGAATATCACATTCGGGAATGATCAGTCACCTGCAGGTCCACTCAGGGCAGGTGTAACTAATCTATCCTATACGAAAAGTGGTTGTCCGAACGACGGGGAATACACCATTACTAATTTATCGTTAGGCTGTTTTGGTAATGGCTGGTTTTTACTTGCAGGAGATCATACCCGTGATATTGGCGGAAGGTACATGCTGATCAACGCTTCTATTGAGCCCAGCGATTTTTATGTAGACACAGTAGGCGGATTATGTGGTAATACTGTTTATGAACTGGCTGCATGGGTATGTAATGTATTAAAACCTACTTCCTGTGGCGGAGCGGGTATTAAACCCAATCTTACATTTAAAATTGAAACCGTTTCAGGAAAAGTACTGCAACAATTTAATTCCGGCGATATAGCTTCCGGAAATGAGAAAACCTGGAAACAGTTCGGCACTTTTTTTACAATGCCGGCAGGCTCAGACAAAGTGGTGCTGCGCATTTCCAATAACAGCAAGGGAGGGTGTGGAAATGATCTGATGTTGGATGATATCACGTTCAGACCCTGTGGCTCAACCATTACAGCAACAGTTAATAATTTGGTGCAGCCATTAATAGATATTTGCGAGAATAATAAATCTTCTTTTTTATTCACTACCAGTTTCCCTTCTAATTATAGTTTGCCTGTAGTTCAATGGCAGATAAGCACCGATACAGGTAAAACATGGAAAGATATCGCAGGCGAAAAATCACTGAACTATACAAGAAAACCTACAGGTGGGGGCAGTTTTCAATACAGGGCGGTAATGGCAGAAGCAGGAAATTTTAGTTCTGTTTCATGCCGTATTGCATCCAATGTTACTGTCATCAATGTAAACCCGCTGCCTGATATTACTAATGCAAAGAATCTAATGGGCTGTACGGGTAGTGATTTCAGACTGGAAGCGGTTGATGGCACAGCTTTTACATACCAGTGGTCTGGGCCAAACGGATTTAATTCGCAGGTGCGAAATCCTTTTTTATATAATGTTACTAATGCCGACTCGGGCCTGTATACAGTATTGGTTAAAACTGATGCCGCTTGTTCAAGAACAGATTCATTTCATATTGCCGTATTTCCGGGCACAAAAGCTGTTGTAAGCGCCGGTGGCAATATGTGTGAGGGAAGCAGCATGGCTCTTTCTGCATCTGGCGGACTAACCTATGTATGGACACCGGCATCGGGATTGTCTGATAGCTCTTCAGCCAACCCAATAGCATCGCCGGTTGATACAACCACTTATAAGGTGGTTGTTGCTAATCAGTATGGATGCAAAGATTCGGCGCAGGTGCTTGTTAATGTGTTCAAAAAACTGATTGTAAATGCCGGTCCCGATAAAGCCATCTTTGAAGGGGATACGGTTTTACTAAACGGAACAATCAGGGGAACCCCGGTTGATATTTACTGGTTGCCTGATTCATATATTCAAAACAGTCATACAGTTACACCCGTTGTAAACCCGGCAGACAATACTGTTTACACTTTATATGCAGCATCGGGGTTAGGCTGTGCTGTTGAATCTGATGATGCATTTGTGCGTGTCTATAAGAAACTTCGAATCCCGAATATATTTTCTCCTAATGGAGACGGGATCAATGATACCTGGATCATTCAAAACTTAGATACCTATCCACTGGCATTCGTACGTGTGTTTAGCAGGAGTGGAAGAGTTGTTTTTGAAGCAAAGGCGGTTAGTAAAACATGGGATGGTACACTGAATGGCAAACCGCTTCCCGTTGGCACGTATTATTACCTGATTGACCTGAATATAGGAACACCAGTTCAATCAGGTTGGGTAGTTATCCTCAGGTGATATTACTCTTTCCGGCTCTGAATATAGCCTCTCCATTTTTCGATCACATTTTTCATATCATCCGGCAGCTCAGATTCAAACAGCATTTCTTTTTGTGTTACCGGGTGTATAAAACCAAGTGTTTTTGCATGTAATGCGCAGCGCGGGCAAACAGCAAAGCAGTTGTCAACAAACTGTTTGTATTTAGAATAAATAGTGCCTTTTAATATTTTATCGCCACCATATTCCCAATCGTTAAACAGAGTGTGACCAATATGTTTCATGTGAACACGTATCTGGTGGGTACGGCCCGTTTCCAGAATACATTCTACCAATGTTACATAATTAAACCGCTCAATCACTTTGTAATGGGTAACCGCATGTTTGCCTGTTTCGCCTTCAGGATATACATCAAACATCTTGCGGTGTTGCTGGTGGCGTGCAATATGACCGGTAATGGTTCCTTCATCATTTTCCATATCTCCCCATACTAATGCAGCGTATTTACGTTTTACGGTATGACTATAAAATTGTTTGGCAAGATGTGCGGCTGCATCAGGCGTTTTGGCAACTACCAGCAGGCCGGTAGTGTTTTTGTCAATACGATGCACCAGGCCAAATCTTGGAAGGGCATCTTCGTCAATATTCGGGTTTTGTTGTTCAAGATAATAAGCAACGCCATTCAATAATGTGCCGCTAAAATTACCAACACCCGGATGGACCACCATATTGGCCGGTTTGTTAAGTACCAGCACGGCGTCATCCTCGTACACAATATTCAACGGAATATTTTCCCGTTTCAGAATGGTATGCTCCGGGTTAATCAGGCTCAGGAGTAATAATTCATCACCCGGTTTTATTTTATAGTTGCTCTTAACAATTTTGCCGTTCACCGTTACAAAACCTGCTTCAATACCTTGCTGCACTTTGTTTCGGGTAACACCTTCCACGTGCATCTGTATCCATTTATCAATGCGCAGCGGCTCCTGGCCCCTGTCAATGGTAAAGGTTTTACGCTCGTATAAGGTTTCTGAGGTATTATCTTCCGTAAGATTATCAATATCATCCTGCATCGGGCAAAAATAACGGTTTGGGGGGATAGTCAGCAGCCAAGGGGCAACAGTCCACGGTAACTAACAGTAAATCCGGCAAAAACCTGTTTTCATGTGGCAGTCTATCCGCTATAGACAGATTTCTGCTTAATTTCGCCCCATGCAAAAGGAAGTGTTATTTGAAGACCTTGGTTTCAGACCCTATAAAGAAATATGGGATTACCAGGAACAGCTTCTGAAGAAGAATACAGAGGCAAAAACTGCCTTGCGTTTGGCTGGTAATGTGCCCAATGCTGTTGATCTGGAAGATACCACCAGCCATTTGTTATTTGTAGAACATTCACCCGTATACACACTTGGTAAAAATGGCGATGCGGGTAATGTATTGATTACAGAAGAAGAAAGAACCCGCAGAGGGATCGATTATTTTCATATTAACCGTGGAGGAGATATTACATTTCATGGTCCGGGCCAGTTAGTTGGGTACCCAATACTTGATCTTGAAAAATTTAAAACAGACCTTGGCTGGTTTTTGAGAAGCCTGGAAGAAGTGATTATTCTTACAATGGCAGAGTACGGACTGCAGGGAGAAAGGAGTAAGGGTGAAACAGGTGTTTGGATAGATCCTTCCATCAAAGGAAAGGAACGCAAGATCTGCGCCATGGGCATCAAATGCAGCAGATGGATTACCATGCATGGGTTTGCATTTAATATTAATACCGATCTGGACTATTTTAGTTTTATTGTTCCCTGCGGGATAGAAAATAAACAGGTTACCTCATTGCAAAAAGAACTGGGAAGAGAGCTGCCCATGGAAGAAGTAAAACAAAAAGTCAGAAATAATTTTGAAAAAGTATTTGGTTGCAGCCTGGCAGGATAAATTGTCTTTAATTTTTCTGCAGTTGAAATTTACTCTTCTCTATCAGCTTATCATTTTCAAATAAGTCGAAACTAAACCAGCCGGCATGGATAAAATTGGCTTTATCCAATACAAGTTCTGTTTCCCTGATCGTTTTAATGCGGAATAGTTCAGAGCCATCATCATCATAAAATATGATATGGTATTTATGCTGCCGGGCCAATGGCAATGAGATGCTTACATAACCCTGCGCGTTGGTATACACATAAACAGAAGGCTTCCATACATATTTAGGTACAAAGGAGTGGATATCTACGCGGCTGTTATTGATCTGGTAAAGGGTGTCTTTTGTTTTAAATGAGATAGAATCCCTGAACTTTTTATACAACAGATTTTCAACCTGCATTAAAAGGCTGTCATTTCTGTAAATGCTGATATGCTCTTTCTGCTTTGGCACAAACAGGTGTAATGCCTTATACCTGTCGTCAACAGCAAATAACGTATCTCTTGTTTGATAAATTACAGAGTCTTTGAATTGCTGATATGCCTTCTTTGAAAACGTTCTGACCATCCCATCTTTCCTGAAAACAATGATCAGTTCTTTTTTAGATTTTTTTTCGGATGGCTTCCATTCCACACTATTATCAGTGATCTTACGTAATCCGTCTTTTGTTTTGGTATTGATCGAATCTCTGAATTTTTTATATTCTTCCCGTGGGAGCCTGAATATTTCTGATTTTTTTAAATAGATACTTACAAGGTCTATCTTAATTTTTGGTTCAGGTTTGGGTGAGGTTTTAATATCCGGTTCTTCTATCATTATCGGCACTGCTGTTGATGCAAATGCAACAACTTTCGAAAAATAATAGTCGCCGCCTTGCAAAACATAAAATATCCGGTAATACCATTTGTTTGCTGCCGGTGGCCGGTTGTCAACAAATCCATTAGAAGGCAGTTCAGGCGACTGGGCTGAAAATATAGTTCTGAAATTTTTGCTGCTGTCAGTAGATCGTTGAACAGCCAATTGTATGCAGGAAGGGTAAGGGTTGTTCCAGCTAACCTGTATTTTTCCTTTAGTGAGTTCTCTCACAGAAAAATCAGGCAATGGTTTTTGTGCGCTACCAAGGATAGGTAACAACAAACCAAGTAGATAAACAGAAAATCGGGTAGCAGGCTTCATTCGATACAAATATAAAATCCTGAATGCAATTAAAATGGTAATGTGTTAAGCGGAAGTGAAAGATTACCCTGTAGTCCGCCACTGTGAATAACCAGGAGCCTGCTTCCCCGGGGGAAATGATTTTTATTGATCAGGTCCTTCACCCCAAAAAGCAATTTGGATGTGTATACGATGTCTGTCGGTAATTGCCAGCTTTCCCAGGTCTCTTTCATAAAGCTGAGCAGTATTTCCGGGTGTTTGGCATATCCTCCAAAATGGTAGCCATGGATAAACGAAAACTTCTTCAGCCTCTCAGATTCTTCCAGTAAACTTTTCACCTCTGCTTCTAATGAGAAATGATTTTTCAGCACACTGATGCCTATTACTTCCTGGTGTTGTTGAGCAGCTTTGATGAGCCCTGCCATCATCGTGCCTGTGCCTGTTGCACACAGAATATGTGTATACAAATCACTATTAGGAAAATCAAGCATCCCGGCTGCTCCTTTTGCACCTGTTTTTCCATAGCCACCTTCATTCACCCAATAAGAGCCGGGCAAATTGTATTGTTCCATAATGGACTGCTTATCGCGATAGGCGCTGCGTTCAACAAATACAAGTTCCATCCCGTAAGAAGCTGCATGAACAAGGGTATGACTAAGTTGCTCTGCTTTTTCGCCCCTGATAATTCCCATGCTTTTTAGTCCCGCTTCTCTTGCGGCAAAAGCTGTTGCTACAATATGATTGGAATACGCTCCGCCAAAACTGACTATTCTTTCTTTTTTCAGGGCAATGGCTTCTTCCAGGTAATAACGCAGCTTAAACCATTTGTTACCGCTTACTACCGGGTGAATCAGGTCAGTCCGAAGTATGTCTACCGCGATTGAATTACCCGAAAACCCTGTTAACTTATCCAGCCTGCTATCCTGTAAATAGGTATTCATACGAACTATTTATTACCTTCACGTTCCTTTGGATTTTAAATATAGAACATGAAACCGACACTTGTTATTTTAGCCGCGGGAATGGCCAGCAGATACGGAAGTATGAAGCAAATACAGTCTTTCGGCCCCTCAGGCGAAACTATCATGGATTATTCAATTTACGATGCCATTCGTGCCGGATTTGGAAAAGTTGTTTTCATTATAAGGGAAGAATTTGCTGAAAATTTCAAAGCTATATTCGAGCCTAAGCTGAAAGGCAGGATTCCTACAGACTATGTTTACCAGCATTTGCATTCTTTTACCGATGGAAGAACTATTCCTGCTGACAGAACCAAACCATGGGGCACTGCCCACGCGGTACTTTGCTGTAAAGGAAAAGTGAATGAACCTTTTGCAGTGATCAATGCGGATGATTATTATGGCCGCGATGCATTTGTAAAAGCCTGCCGGTTTTTAACCTCACAGTGTAATGAACAGACTTATTGTATTGTTGGATATGAATTGAAAAACACTTTGAGTGATAATGGCAGCGTGAGCAGGGGGGTATGCGAGGTGGATGCCAATCACAACCTGACAGATATTAACGAACGAACCAGTATTTTTCGTGGAGACAATGGCAAAGTATCTTATGAAGATACTTCAGGATTACACGAGGTATCGGAAGACAGCTTAGTAAGTATGAACTTTCTCTGTTATGCGCCCGGGTTTATTGGTCTTTGTGAAACGCAGTTCAGCGATTTTCTGGATAAGCATATGAATGAACCAAAATCTGAGTTCTTTTTACCTACCGTTACCAAATACTTTATTCAATCCGGCAAAGGGGTTGTAAAAGTGATCCCTACTTCGGCTAAATGGTTTGGTGTAACTTATAAAGAAGATGCACCAGGTGTTCAGGCAAGTATTAATGAGCTTGTTTCATCTGGTGAATACCCGAAAGCTTTATGGGCCTGATATAGCTGAATGGTTTACGTGGGTTACTATTAAAATATGCAGGGTTAAATGAAAGTTTCTCTGCGCTTTCTCTGCATCTCCTGTTCTCTGCGGTGAATTGAATCAGTTGATTAAAGCAAATTGGCGATTAAGCAAGGGGCTTTCACCGCCGCAGAATAAAAGAGTTTACGCAGAGGGCCAACTAATTTCAATTGTACAATACGTTTTATAAGGTATCAAATCCTGCACTCCGGTAACAAAAAAGTCCCGCATAAATGCAGGACTTTAATATTGAACCAAAAACCAAACTGAATTTCTTATTTTTTGAAAGCTTTTACATAAAACACACAGTCTTCCACTTTAGAGATCTGTTGTTTTCTTTCAATACCTTTTAAAGAAGAGCGAACGGGCAGTTTTATTTTTTCGATAGAAGTATCACTTTTTTTCAGCTCATCTACCATACGATAGATATTCCTTGATTTTACAGCAAAAGCAACTCCTTCAGCCTGTGCCTGGCGGGTACTTAATACACCAATTACTTCTCCGTTATTATTAAATACCGGTCCGCCGGAGTTACCCGGGTTAGCGCTGATCTGTAACTGATAAGTTAAAGAGTCGCTGTTGTAGCCGGTACGGGCACTCAGGTAGCCTTCTCCGTAAACGATGTCGTTACGTGGGTAACCTAAGGTAAATATCTGTTCACCCATTTCAGTATTCGTTTTGCGGATACTGTATGGGAGTGATTTCAACGGAGTGTAATCCTGGTCATCAATCTTCAGTATGGCAAGGTCTTTCTCTACATCAACATTTGCAATAATAGCGTTAAACTCCTGTCCCTTGCTGTTAACCACCACTGCACCGGATCCTTTTAATACGTGTGCATTGGTAATGATATATCCTTTGGCATCGATCAGGAATCCTGAGCCACCGCTGATCAGCTTTGCATTTTCAGGAATCTTACTTTTTACCTCGTTAATTAAGGTGCCCTGGTATTGCTGGTTCTTTTTAATAACTTCTATCGCTTTGCTTAATTGTTCTATCTGGCTGCCATTTACAACCGGAGAAAAGTAAATAGCCAAACCGCTGATCACCAGTGCTATCACTCCTCCTACAGAGGCTGCAATGGCGGTAACCCTTTTGTATTTGTTCCAAAGCTGTATTACGCGGCCCCTGGTGCTTAATTCACCACCTTCATATAATTCGCCACGATCTAATAATTTGGCATGTGCCTCCTGCAAACTTTGCTTGAGGTTGCGATGGGCTGAATAAACATCTATCTGGTGAAGGAACATGCTGTGTTCAACCACCATCTGGTCTATCTCAGGGGTATTTTTCCGCAGCGTTTCAAAATACTCCCTTTCAGCGGCATCCATGTCGCCGATCAGGTATCTTTCGATCGCTTCTAAGAGTAAAATGTCATCCATGATATTAATCTCCGATATTATATTGCGAGAAGAATAATTTCTTCAGCCGCATCAAACACTTGTATTTCTGGTTCTTGGCATTATCTGCGTTGGTGTAGCCAAATTCGGCGGCCAACTCCTGCATCCCCATTTTTTTAAGATAATACCCTTCCAATAAACTCTTACACGGTTCCCCCAGACTATTCATTGCCCGATCCATTATCGCAAACTCAGCGTTGCGTTTTTCGTGTATTTCAAGATCTTCTTCAACCGGGACTGTTTCATCCAGGTTATCAACCTGGTTCGAATATCTACCAAGTTGTTGTAATCGTTTAAGCCATAAACGCCTGCATATGGAATATACATAAGTTTTAATTTGACAGGTTAAGACAAATGATTCGGTTTGTGCTTTCTCATACAGCGCAATCATCGCTTCCTGAAAAATATCCCTGGCGTCGTCATAAGAGCCATTGTTCTGCAGAATGAAAGCCTGAACCATAGGAAAATTATCCTTGTAGATGGTCTCAACGGCCTTTGAGTCATTAAGAGCCAGTCCTTTCAGTAATGCTTGTTCGTTAGTATCAACTTTCACTATCTGTACATTTAATACTGGAGAGGGGTCAAAAGTAACCCAAAATAGGCCTAAAATAATTTTTTTAAAAATATCTGCTATCCCGGGTTACCTTTTATTACCTGCTGGTATTAATACTAAAATCACTCACTTCAAAACACACAAAAAAATGAAAAAGCTGTTATTCGTATTAGCTCTGGGCGCTTTTGCTGCCTGCGGTTCTGGTGAAAACAAAGAAGTTAAAGCTGACTCTACTGCAACTGTAGATTCTGCAAAAGCTACTGTTGATACTGCTGCTAAAGCTGCTGTTGACACAGTTAAAGCTGACACAGCTGCTAAGAAGTAATTTTAGTTTAGCTTAAGTGCGTAAGACCCCGAGGGGGACTTCGCTTGCCGGTCAGGAACAGCTATTAAACTTTTTTTCATATGGCAAGCAATCGTTAGAGGCCGCTCCGTTTCCACGGAGGGGCTTTTTTTTTGCCGGGAGGCTAAAAAAGCGACCTGGTAACTATTCTCTGCGCTTAAATATTATTTTCTATTGATCCCTGGGTTATCGTTCAGGCCGCTTTAGCAGAGCCTGGCAACTAATCCCCATACCTCATTTTCTATTTCTTATAAGTTGCTTTATCGTTCAGGCCGCTTTAGCGTCCCGACCGAAAACGAAGGTTTGTTAGCTTAATAATTTTTTCAAAATTGTTTTTTGAATCTGATCAATAACTATATTTGACATGAAATGAAAACAATCATTGCAAATACTTTTTACTTTTTCTTTTATTTCTTCTTTGAAAAAAGAAGCCGGGAAGTATTTGCCAAAGCATAAAAAGCGAAAACAAAATTAAAATACAATCCCGGCCAAAAAGGCCGGGATTTTTTTTACCCCCTAACCCCCTGAAGGGGGAATAAAAAGGAAGATGAATATGAAGACGATAACGGATACAACTGAAAAAATTATTTCTAACTCCCCCTCTAAGGGGCAGGGGGGGATTACCATCCAGGGCTACGAAGGAAGTTTTCACCAGGTAGCGGCCAGGCATTTTTTTGGTAAACAGGTAGAAGTGATTCCCTGCGCCACTTTCCGCGACCTGGTTAGAATTGCGCACGATAAAAAACAGTCTGCCGGCGGTATCATGGCAATTGAAAATTCAATTGCAGGCAGCATACTTCCCAATTATAACCTGCTGCAAAAAAGTAAACTGAAAGTGATAGGGGAGGTTTATTTATCCATCAGTCAGAATTTGTTGGTGAACCCGGGGGTTAAACTGAGTGATATTAAAGAAGTGCATAGCCACCCAATGGCCATATTGCAGTGTCTTGATTACCTGGAAAAATACGACTGGAAATTAATTGAATCAGAAGACACCGCCTTAAGTGCCAAACATATTCACCAGCATAGAAGTAAACATGTAGCAGCTATTGCCAGTAAACTGGCCGCCGAATTGTATGAACTGGATGTGATCACTCCAAACATTCATACACTAAAAAATAATGTAACACGTTTTTTGGTGCTGAAGAGAGAGAACGAGGCAGTGGAGATGGCAAATGCAGACAAAGCATCCATCTATTTTCAAACCAACCACTCAAGGGGGATATTGGCTAAAGTATTACAACAGATAGCAGATGGTGGTATTAATTTGAGCAAACTCCAGAGCATGCCTATACCCGGCAGCAATTTCAAATACGGGTTTTATGCTGATCTGGAATTTGATACACGTAAGCAATTTGATACGGTTCTGGAATCTATCAGCTCCCTAACCAATAACGTAAAGATCTTTGGCGTTTATAAAAAAGGAAAAGTTGTAAAAGGATAACATATGGAAATGGTAACTTCAAAAAGACTGGAAGGTATTGGCGAATACTATTTTTCTCAGAAACTGAGAGAGATAGATGAGCTGAATAAACAAGGTAAGAACATTATCAACCTTGGTATTGGTAGTCCCGACCTGCCACCGCACCCTGATGTGATCAAAGTTTTGCAGGAAGAAGCTGCAAAGCCCAACACACACGCCTACCAGGGTTACAAAGGCTCGCCCGTGTTAAGAAATGCGATTGCAGACTGGTACAGTAAATGGTATCATGTACAGCTTGATCCCAATACTGAAGTATTACCACTAATAGGCAGCAAGGAAGGTGTGATGCATATCTGCATGACCTACCTGAATGATGGTGACGAAGCATTGATACCTAACCCCGGCTATCCCACTTACAGCAGCGCGGTAAAACTTGCCGGTGGCAAACCGGTTCCTTATGAATTAACAGAGGCCAATCACTGGGGCCCTGATTTTGATGCGCTGGAGAAAACAGATCTCAGTAAAGTGAAATTATTATGGGTTAACTATCCCCATATGCCTACCGGGCAAATGCCTACCAAAGCATTGTTCGAAAAGATTGTTGCTTTTGGCAAGAAACATAACATTCTGATCTGCCATGATAACCCGTATAGTTTCATCTTAAACGAAACACCGGAAAGTTTATTAAGCATTGATGGTGCAAAAGAAGTGGTTGTTGAACTGAATTCGTTAAGCAAAAGCCAGAACATGGCAGGCTGGCGGGTAGGGATGCTTTGTGGCGCCAAAGAACGTATAGAAGAAGTGTTGCGTTTTAAAAGCAATATGGACAGTGGTATGTTCCTTCCTCTGCAGCTCGCAGCAGCAAAGGCTTTAAGTCTTGGAAAAGACTGGTATGACAGTATTAACGCTGTTTATGCCGAACGCAGAGAGAAAGTATTTGAACTACTCACCTTGCTTAATTGCGAGTTTTCAAAAAAACAGGTAGGCCTGTTTGTATGGGCAAAAATACCCGCGAAGTATAAAAACGGATACGAACTGAGCGATCATGTTTTATATAACGCAAACGTATTTATTACCCCCGGCGGAATATTTGGTAATGCAGGTGATGGATATATAAGGGTAAGTTTATGTGGCAGTATAGAAAAGTTTGAAGAGGCGATAAGGAGAATTACTAATGCTTAATTACAAGTAATATGACAATTACAGTTATAGGTGTCGGTCTAATCGGAGGTTCCATGGTATTAACCCTGCGGGAGAAAGGATTTGCCGACAGGATCATTGGCGTGGAAGCTAACCCTGCGCATGCAGAAAAAGCATTGGCATTGGGCCTGGTAGATGAGATCATGGAACTGGAAAAGGCCGTGAAACAGGCCGACCTGGTAATTCTGGCAACACCCATCAACACAGCAGAAGGATTGTTGCCGTCAATTTTAGACATAGTAGACAAACAGGTGGTGATGGATGTGGGCTCTACCAAAAAAATAATCTGCGAATCTGCAGCTAAAAACCCGCATCGTGGAAGATTTGTAGCTACCCACCCCATGTGGGGAACAGAATACAGTGGCCCGGAAGCAGCAGTGAAAGGCGCTTTTGAAGACAAAGCTGCAGTGATCTGCAGCAAAGAAGATAGCGATGCAGATGCAGTAGCACTGGTAGAAAAGGTCTACAACCTGTTAGGCATGCACCTGGTATACATGAATGCAGACGATCATGATGTGCACGTGGCATATGTGAGTCATATTTCTCATATCACCTCATTTGCGCTGGCAAACACCGTTCTGGAGAAAGAAAGAGAAGAGGATGCCATTTTTGAACTGGCCAGTGGTGGTTTTGAAAGTACGGTTCGTTTGGCAAAATCCAACCCGGCCATGTGGGTACCCATCTTTATGCAGAATAAAGATAATGTGTTGGATGTGCTGAATGAACATATTGCCCAGCTACGCAAGTTTAAAGCCTGCTTAGAGAAAGAAAACTATGAATATTTAGGTGAATTGATTGAGAAAGCAAATGGGATCAGGAGGATTTTGAAATAATTAACGGATTGGCGAATTGCGGATTGGCGGATTGAAAAGCTATTGATTAGCAATTCGCCAATCCGTAATCCGCCAATTCGCCAATCAAAGCTGATAAGCGGAAAGGAAGTACACGTGTGCGACGCAACAACAGCTGAAATACTTGCTGCTGTTGGGTTTCAAACAAAAAACAGGCAAAGAGGCATATAAAAAGTACCTTTGCCGCAAATTTTTTAATACATGACGACATTTGAAGCGTTGGGAATTGATGCAAGGTTGATTCAGGCAACGGACGAGTTGGGGTATGTGAACCCAACCACAATACAGGAACAGGCAATACCCATATTGCTTAGTGGTACCAAGGACTTTATTGGCCTTGCACAAACGGGAACGGGCAAAACAGCAGCCTTTGGTCTGCCTTTGCTCCATATTATTGATGCGGCAGCTAAGTATCCGCAGGCACTGGTGGTTTGTCCTACAAGGGAACTCTGCCTGCAGATTGTAAAAGAAGTAGAGCTCTTTAAAAAATACATGACGGGTGTTTCGGTGGTGGCTGTGTATGGAGGAGCTTCTATCGGGTTACAGATCCGCGACCTGAAAAGAGGTGTGCAGATAGTAGTGGCTACCCCGGGAAGGTTGATTGACCTGATCGAAAGAAAAGCGATCAATCTTGAACAGATCAAATACGTGGTACTGGATGAAGCTGATGAGATGCTGAACATGGGCTTCCAGGATGATATCGAATTTATCCTGAAGAACACTCCGGTTCGCGAAAGTACCTGGTTATTCAGTGCAACTATGCCACCCGAAATACGCAAGGTGAGCAAGAAGTACATGAAAGATCCGAAAGAGGTAACAGTAGGTAAGGTGAACACCGCCAATAAAAGCATCGATCACCAATACTATGTTACTACGGCGCAGCACAGGTATGAAACTTTAAAAAGGATCATCGACTTTAACCCGGGTATCTATGGTATCATCTTTACCCGTACAAAAATTGATGCACAGGAAATATCTGAACGCTTAACACGTGAGGGATATGATATTGATGCTTTGCATGGTGATCTGACACAGCAGCAGCGCGACAGGGTGATGGGGCAGTTTCGCGATAAAAGCCTGCAGTTGCTCATTGCAACCGACGTGGCTGCAAGAGGTATTGATGTAGTTGGTATCACGCATGTGATCAATTACGAGTTGCCGGATGATGTGGAAATCTACACGCATCGCAGTGGCCGTACAGGTCGTGCCGGAAACCAGGGTATCTGTATCTCTATTGTGCATGCGAAAGAGATGTATAAGTTCAAACAGATTGAACGCATCAACAATTCGCAGTTTCATAAACTCGATATCCCAAGTGGTAAAGATGTATGCCGTAAGCAATTCTTCCATTTTATGGATAAATTATTGTCGGCCGATATCAGTCATGGAGACTATGAAACCTATGTTCCCCAATTGGCCGAAAAATTTGCAGACATCAGTAAAGAAGAAGTTTTGAAACGAGTGGCAGCTATGGAGTTTGACCGTTTCCTCAAATACTACGAGAATGCAGAAGACCTGAACCTGAGAGAACGCAGCAAAAGAGACAGTAACGACAGATCAGATGCACCAAGAAGAAGGGATGACAGAAACGAAGGACGTGGCGATAGCCGTAGAGAATACACCCGCGGTGGAGGTTACAGCCGTTTATTTGTAAACCTCGGAACCAAAGACGGATTTTTTAAGGCAAGCTTTTTACAGTTTATCCTCGATATGAGCGATCTGAAGAAAGAAGTGCTGGGTAAAATTGATATGAAGGATATGAATAGCTGGATCGAGATTGATAAAGGTGCCGCCCAGCAAATGATCCGTTCATTGGATGGCAAAAATTACAAGGGCAGAAGGATCCGCATGAATGATGCGGATAGCGGAGGCCCTGCCGGTTTTGTAAAACGCCCAAGAAGAGGAGAATAATAAAACGAACACCATAAACAGTATAAAACAAGCGTCTAAACACTATGGAGCAAGCAATTGAACAAGCAACATCCGTGGAAGCATTGTTAAAAAAGCGTCCACTGATCATTTCCGGTCCCTGCAGTGCCGAGACAGAAGAGCAGGTTATGCAAACGGCTACCCGTTTGGCAGCAACAGGTAAAGTAGATATCATGCGTGCCGGTATCTGGAAACCCCGTACACGTCCCGGAAGTTTTGAAGGAATCGGTACCAAAGGCTTACCATGGCTGCAGCAGGCAAGAAAAGCAACCGGTTTACCGGTTGCAGTAGAAGTTGCCACAGGCAAACAGGTAGAAGATGCGCTGCATTTTGATGTGGATGTATTATGGATAGGCGCCAGAACCACGGTAAACCCGTTCAGCGTTCAGGAAGTTGCTGATGCTTTACGCGGGGTAGATGTACCCGTATTGATCAAGAACCCTATTAACCCCGACCTGGAATTATGGATCGGTGCAATGGAACGTGTGGCCAAAGCCGGCATCAAAAATATCGGGTTGATCCATCGTGGATTCAGTTCTTACGGTAACACAGAATACCGCAATGCTCCCATGTGGCACCTTGCCATTGAGATGAAACGCCGCTATCCTGAATTGTTAATGATCAATGACCCTTCGCATATTTCAGGAAGAAGAGATATTTTATTAGACATAGCACAAACAGCTATCGACCTTGATTTTGATGGCCTGATCATCGAAAGCCATATTGATCCGGATAATGCCTGGAGCGATGCCAAACAACAGATCACCCCTGAAAAACTGGGCGAAATGATTGACAGCATCCGATGGAGAAAAGAAGATGTGGCATCTGAAGAATACCATGCAGCACTGGAAAAACTGCGCCAGCAGATCAATAACCTTGATGATGAACTGATGCAGATCTTAAGCCAGCGTATGAAAGTTGCTGAAAATATCGGTAAGTATAAAAAGGATAACAATATCACCATCCTGCAAACCAACCGCTGGAATGCTATCCTGGAAAGGGCTTTTGCAAAAGGCGAAAAATTTGGATTGAGCAAGGAATTTGTTACCAAGTATTTTGATGCGGTACACATGGAAAGTATCACACACCAGAACAAAATCATGAATTCGTAATAATTAGCGAATTGGCGAATTAGCGGATTGGCGGATTATTTTTTCTTCCAATCCGTTAATCCGTTAATCCGCAATCCGCTAATCCCTCCATGAAAAAAAGAACTTTTACTTTCTCCAAAAGCAGTGTTGATTATTATTTCGATGCCGGCTTTTCTCACCTGGAGAAACTCGTGCCCAAAGAGAACGCTGTTATAATTACAGACGAACACGTTTTTGCCAAACACAAAACAAAGTTCAAAGGCTGGAATACCATTGTATTAAAGCCGGGCGAACAATATAAAATTCAGCCAACTGTTGACGTAGTGGTTGATCAGTTGATTGCATTGGGCGCCGACCGTAAAACAACCCTTATTGGTGTGGGTGGTGGGGTGATAACAGATATTACAGGTTATGTTGCCGGTATTTATATGCGCGGTGTAAAGTTCGGATTTGTACCCACTTCTTTGCTGGCCATGGTAGACGCTTCCATTGGCGGTAAGAACGGTATAGATGTTGGCGTATATAAAAATATGGTAGGATTGATCCGCCAGCCCAACTTTTTGCTATTTGATTATTCTTTTCTGAAAACATTGCCTAAAACTGAATGGCAGAACGGGTTTGCCGAAATTATTAAACATGCCTGTATCAAAGATGCCGCCATGTTTAAATTGCTTCAGCAACATAGCCTTGGCCATTTTCAGAAAGATGTAAAACTGTTGTCGGCTTTGATTCAAAGAAATGTACTGATCAAAACAAAAGTGGTGCTGAATGATGAGTTTGAACAGGGCGAAAGAAAGCTACTCAACTTTGGCCATACACTCGGGCATGCAATTGAAAATATGTATGAACTGAGCCACGGGCAGGCGGTCAGCATCGGAATCACCTACGCATCTGTTATTTCACAACAGCTCAAAGGCTTTAAAGAAACAACCGATGTGGTAAACCTTTTAAGCAAATACGGCTTGCCCACATTTGCAGCCTTCGATACTAAAAAAGCATTTAAGGTATTATTGAAGGATAAGAAAAAAGACAATGTAAGTATCAATTATATCCTGCTTACCAAAACAGGTAAAGGCGTTATACAGCCACTGTTATTGGTGCAGTTGCAGGAAATTTTAAAACAATTCTAAAGGATGACGGATGATGGATAAACGCCTGCCGGTGAATATCCGTTCAATCTGTATTATCCGCGTGCCATTTAAAAATGATTGTAAGAATACAACCTTCGCAACTGTCGGGAGCCATACATGCTGCAGCCAGTAAAAGCAGTATGCAAAGAGCCTGTGCCGCCGCTTTATTAACAGAAGGCCAGACCACATTGATCAACCCGGGTAAAAGCAACGACGATCTGGCGGCTATAGACGTTATCCAAAAATTAGGTGCAGTAGTTGAAACAGCAGCGAATGGCAACCTTGTTATTCAGTCAACTGGCATTCATCCTAAGAATAATGAAGTGAATTGTGGTGAAAGTGGCTTGGGGATCCGTATGTTCACACCTGTTGCATCGCTGAGCGATCAACCCATCACCTTAACAGGAACCGGAAGCCTCCTGACAAGGCCAATGGATTTCTTTGATGAGATACTGCCCAAACTTGGCGTAAAAGTCAAATCCAGCAACGGTAAACTTCCTCTACAGATACAGGGTCCATTAAAACCCACAAACATAGCGGTAGATGGCTCACTAAGCTCTCAATTCTTAACAGGATTGCTGATGGCCTATGGCGCTGCCAATGCAAAAGATGTTACCATCACCGTAAAAGACCTGAAAAGCAAGCCCTATATCGACCTTACGCTCCAGGTAATGAAACATTTTGGCTGGGAGGTAGAAAATAGAAACCACGAAGAGTTCCATTTCCCCAATTTCCCTCCCGCTGGGGCGGGATCCCAATTTCCCAATTCCAAAATTAGTTACACCGTAGAAGGCGACTGGAGCGGTGCCGCATTCCTCCTTGTTGCAGGTGCCATCGCAGGCCCAATAACAGTTAAAGGACTTGATGTTAATTCCACCCAGGCCGATAAAGCAGTGTTACAGGCATTATCTGATTGTGGTTGTCAATTATCCATCCAGCCACAGCAGATTGAAATAGGCCCGCTGCCATTAAAAGCATTTCATTTTGATGCCAATGATTGTCCCGACCTGTTTCCTCCCTTGGTAGCCCTGGCTGCTTATTGTGAAGGAACTACCGTGATTGAAGGCGTTAACCGTCTTACCCATAAAGAAAGTAACCGGGCGCTTACATTACAGCAGGAGTTTGCTAAATTGGGCATTGAAATCAGGCTGCAGGACGATTTGATGCTGATCATCGGGGGAACCGGTGTAAAAGCTGCTACCACCCATTCACGCCACGATCACCGTATTGCTATGGCCTGCGCTGTGGCAGCGCTGAAGGCAAACGGAGAAGTGTTGATTGAAGAGGCAGAGGCGATTGACAAATCTTATCCTGATTTTTATGAGCACCTGCAGGCTTTGGGCGCATCAGTACATTCATAATAGTTAAACGAATAAACCTATACCCTTGAACAGTTTTGGCCGCATATTCCGAGTACATATTTTTGGCGAATCGCATGGAGAATGCGTTGGACTTGCCATTGATGGATGTCCCGCCGGCTTACCCCTTGCCGTAGAAGATTTTCTGGAAGATACCGAACGAAGAAAAGGTGGTGTTCAAAAAGGAACCACCCCACGTAAAGAAGACGATCTGCCCATATTTAAAACAGGATTGTTTAACGGGCATACCACTGGCGCCCCACTTACCATCCTTTTCGAAAACAAGAATACCCGTAGCGGCGATTATGAAAAACAGCGGGATACGCCCCGCCCGGGCCATGCCGACTTTACCGCACACACCAAATATGGTGGTTTTGAAGATTTTAGGGGAGGAGGACATTTCAGCGGCCGTTTAACTGTTTGCCTGGTGGCTGCAGGTGTTGTTGCCAAAAAGCTATTGAACCATCCCGCAACCCTGGCCAATGGCATTAAAGTAGCATCTACCATCTTAGAAATAGGTGGTGAAACTGATCTTGAAAAAGGATTGGATAAAGCCATTGAAGCCAAAGACAGTATTGGAGGTATCGTTGAATGCCGCGTAAATGGATTGCCGGTTGGTCTCGGTGAGCATTTTTTCGACTCGGCAGAATCGCTGATCAGTCATGCCGTTTTTGCGATTCCTGCTGTTAAAGGCATCGAATTTGGAGCCGGATTTGCTGCTGCCAGGATGTTTGGAGTAGACCATAACGATCCCATTGAAGATGCAACCGGCAAAACCAGTACCAATCATGCAGGTGGAATTTTGGGTGGGATAACAAATGGCAATGAGTTGATTTTCAGGATAGTTGTAAAGCCTACCTCATCAACCCCTAAAGAACAGTTTACCTGGAATTGGGAAACAAACGCCAAAGAAAGCTTCTCGGTAAAAGGACGTCATGATCTGTGCATAGCGTTTAGGGTACCGGTAGTGCTGGAAGCGGTAACTGCCATGGTGCTTACTGATCTAATGTTGCTTAACCAAAGAATAAAGCCTGTATTATTGTAAAACAGGGGAAGGTTGCCTGTGCGGTAAATATTAAATATAGTTGCACGATTGATCTTCTGACAGTAATAACTTTACATACTAAATTGAACTTAAAATGGAGTCAGATTACATATATCATGTTACCACCCGGAAACAATGGGCAGAAGCGCTTGAGTCAGGACATTACGATTCGGATACTTTAGCTACCGAAGGGTTTATCCATTGCAGCACAGAAGCACAGGTGCCTGGCGTTCTGGAAAGATATTATAAGGGACAAAAAGATCTTATAAAGCTTAAGATCGAGAAAAGCAGGGTAGAGCGGCCATTAGTTTTTGAACTGGCGGGGTCTATTAATGAAGTGTTCCCACATATTCACGGAGCCCTTAATCTTGATGCAGTTGTGTCAGTTACTGAAATATAAATATGCACCAGTTTATCGTTAATGCATCCATCCAAATTTTACCTATTGTTCAGGACAGGCATCCTTACGAGTGGGTAGACGAGGCTATTGCCATCATCCAGCAATCTGGTCTTAGATACGAAATAGGTCCTTTTGCAACGGTTGTGGAAGGGCGTTATGAGGATGTGATGGCAACAATAAATGCCGTAAACGAGCATCTTTATTCCAAAGAATGCAATGAATGGATAGCCAGTGTGCAGATCCAGATCCGCAGTAAAGGAGATATAACCGGCGATGAGAAGACTGCGAAATTCAAAAGCTAAGAGGTTGCTCTTTCTGCGCTAAGGCTTGCTAAACTTTCCGCATATCCCGTTCCTCCAAATGCCAGTAGGCCGCTTTTATTTCATATTTGGCGCAATTCTTTATGGTGGGTATTAGGCTGTCATGGCTATATGCTCAATTCAATGAGTTTTATTAATAATTGATTTTAAGTGATTTAGTGAATTTATCTAATTATAAAATGTAATTAATGATTTACCTGCTGTTTCTTAGAAGCGGCAAGCGTAGCTCAGTTTCTGTTGTGCCAGTTTAGGTTTGTGCAGGGCCATTAGCCAGTGAAGCTGGCCATCCCTTCTCAGGTTGTTAGAAAGATGAAAAGGCTATAGTCATATCTTTTTTTTGCCGCAGAAGGCACAGAATAACACAGAAACTGTCTGTGAAAATCTGTGCATTCTGCGGCAATTTATTTCTTCCTAACAGTTGGAATCATACAAACAGCAATCATGTTGTGCTTGGCATTGCCCATTGCAAGAATGCTAAACTGCCGAATAAGGTTTACATAAGGCGGAGGAAGCGGATATGAAATATCCGGCAGTAAGTCTGGCAAAAAGTATGGAAGCGTAATTTTTAATAAATTAATTATAAATTATTGATTTTAAATTATTTGCAATTAGTTGTTTGAATTTATTAATTAAACTTGCTCTCGTTTTTGGCATGGTGTTTGGCTTCTGTGGCCGGTTTCTTTTTTATAAATAATGAACCAAAAATAGCCCAGATCCCGCAAGGTTTAAGTATTTTACTTATGAAAGTGGGTTAGGGTAGGTTGATGCTTCAAATCACATAGTTATAATGAAAAAGGTCATCTGCCTTATATTGTTTGCCGGTCTCTTTGTTTCGCTAAAGGCGCAGCAGGATAGTTTACCCGTTAAGGAAGGCAATCAGCATGTATTGCTGCCTGATTCGTTTAAAGTAATCGGCAAACCTGTTTCTGGCAATGCCGGCGTTTTCAGTGCCAAAGCTGACGGTACCAAAACGGCCAATGGGGAGAAATTCAGTAATGCGGCTTTCACTGCAGCCTGCAATAAGTTCAAGTTCAATACCTGGGTTCAGGTAACTAATCTCAGGAATAAGAAAACGGTTTTGGTGCGGATTAACGACCGGACTTCCAAAAAGAAGAAAGCGCCTATCATGGAACTGAGCAGGGCTGCTGCCGGTGTTCTGGAGATTTTAAAAACAGGGACAGCTAAAATTAAAATAGAGGAAATTGTCTTAATCAACAATAAATCAATTGAAAATGAAATTATTGATTCGATTAAGAAACCAATCCTTGTTCAGGATACATCCCCAACTATTCAACCAGATACCTTTATCATTAAGGGGAAATCTGTTACAGGAATAGCCAGCTTTTACAGTTCTAATTTGGATGGCACCAAAACATCTACCGGGGAGCGATACCGGAATAATAAGCTGACTGCCGCCAGTAATAATTTTAAATTAAACACCTGGGTACTGGTAACCAATCTTAAGAATAAACAAACGGTTGTTGTACGTATTAACGACAGGATGCATCCCCGTATGAAACGGAAAGGCAGGGTGGTTGATCTTAGTCGCGACGCAGCCAGAAAACTTGATTTTATTGATGCCGGTCTTACTAAGGTTAAGGTAGAAACAATTGAATTCATCGCTTCATCACCACAAAAAGAGAAAACAGACAGCCTGCCGGTTAAAACAGACTCAATACCCTTAGTAGATTCGGTTAAATCAATTGATTCTGCTACTGCCCAAAATAGTGCTCCCAATACGAACAGAAACAACATAACGGGGATTGCCAGTTTTTACAGCTTAAACCTGGACGGTACCAAAACAGCCACGGGTGAGCGGTATCGTAATAACAAAATGACAGCCGCCAGTAACGATTTTAAACTGAATACATGGGTACGGGTTACCAATTTAAAGAATCATAGATCAGTTATTGTAAGGATAAACGACCGTATGCACAACCGAATGCAAAAGAAGGGAAGGGTGGTAGATCTGAGCAGAATAGCAGCAAGCCGGCTTGGTTTTCTCAAAAATGGTCTTGCCAGGGTGCGGGTAGAACGGGTGGATAAGGGAACCTTGGAATAAAATGGGTATAATATAAAGTTATCTTAATTTTTAAAAGTCAGTTTCTGCCTGTATTTTTGCTCACTACTAAAACTCGTATTATGAAGAAATTCCTTTTTTCCCTGATAGCTATTGGTTTGTCAGCCGGTTTATTTGCGCAGGCGCCCATCAGCTACAAAAAAAGACCTACGCTGTCGGTCAACTTTTTTCTGAAAGATATGAATACAGCTAACCTCATCGATCATACATCGCTGTCTTCTGTTCTGGCTAAGAATCAATGGACAAAAATTAAAGACATGTCTCCGGGGTTGAGCTTTCAGTATTACGAAGGTTTGACTGAACATGTAGATTTTGTTGGAACATTAGCCGGCTCTTATGTAAAATATCCTTTTGCATATACTTCAGGTGTTGCTGCTTCAAAAGACAGTAAATTCTTACTGGAAACTTCTGCAGGACTTAATATCAAGTTGTTGAGAGATAAATACTTTGCTGTTCCTTATATCACTATCGGTCTGGGTGCTTCTATGTATGGCGGAACTTATTTTGCTGCGTACATGCCTACCGGTATGGGTTTGCAATTTAACCTTGGTGAGGGAACTTTTGTACATACCTTATTTGGATACAATGCAAAAATCTCAAATCTGGCTGTAAACCACCTGAACTATTCGATAGGTATTGGTTCTCCGCTGAAAGAAAAGAAAGAGGTTGCTCTTGTAGTGCCTCCGCCTCCACCTCCGGCTCCTGAAAAAGATACTGACGGCGATGGTATTGTTGATAGCAAGGACAAATGTCCTGATGTTGCAGGTGTTGCTAAATATGATGGTTGCCCTGTTCCTGATACAGATGGCGATGGTATCAATGATGACAATGATAAATGCCCTACTGTAAAAGGCGTCGCTAAATACCAGGGATGTCCTGTTCCTGATACAGATAAAGACGGCATTAATGATGATGAAGACAAATGTCCTACTGTTGCAGGTGTTGCCCGCTACCAGGGATGCCCTGTTCCTGATAAGGATAATGATGGCATCAATGATGAAGAAGATAAATGTCCTGATGTTCCGGGTGTGAAAGAAAATAACGGATGCCCTGCTATTAAAGAAGCAGTAGCTAAAAAAGTGGCTGCCAGTGCAAAAAATATTTTCTTTGCTACAGGAAGCGCTAAACTGTTGGCTAAATCATTTAAGTCATTAAATGATGTAGCCGCTATTCTGAAAGAAGATGCTGCCTTGAAATTAGATATTGAAGGCCATACGGATAATACAGGTAGCGATAAGATCAATGTGCCTTTAAGTCATAATCGTGCAAAAGCGGTTTTCGATTACTTAACTACAAAAGGTGGTATTGATGCGTCAAGACTAACTTCTGAAGGTTTTGGTTCTGCTAAACCTGTAGCTGATAATAAAACAGCGAAAGGACGCGGGCTTAACCGTCGCGTTGAAATGAAACTGAAATACTATTAATAACGAGACTGGATTAGTAAGTGAAAGTGGGCTATCGGTTGATAGCCCACTTTTTTATGGGATACCTGCCATGCAGTAAAAAATAATTGCCACAGAACACACAGATTTTCACAGCGTTTTTTTTCTGTGTTAATCTGTGTAATCTGTGGCAAAAAAGAATCCGCGTATTACAGGAGATTCACTTCTCTTTCAAGTCTGATCTGAAATTTTTCTGCAACACTTTGTATGATGGATTCTGATAAATTGCAGATTTCCTGCCCGGTGGCATTCCCATAATTTACGAGTACCAGTGCCTGTTGATGATAACAGCCTGCATCTCCTTTCCGGTATCCTTTCCAGCCACATTGTTCTATCAACCATCCTGCTGCCACTTTTATTTTATTTTCTTCTGCGGGATAACCCGGTATAGCAGGAAATGATCTTTTAAGTTCTTCAAAATGTGTTTCAGTGATCACGGGGTTCTTAAAAAAACTACCTGAATTACCAGTATTAACAGGATCGGGCAATTTACTGCTGCGGATCCTGATAACGGCATCGGATATAGCTTTGATGGATGGTTCCGAAACCTTCATTTTTTCCAGTTCCTGCCCGATGGCTCCGTAACTGGTGTGGAATACAGGTTGTTTGCGTAACCGGTAGGTAACAGTAAGAATAGCGAACTGGTTGGCGTATTTATTTTTGAATACACTTTCTCGATACCCAAAATGGCAATCATCTAATCCAAACCTATAAATGGCCTGTTCTTTCAGATGATAGGCTTCCAGTTCATAAAATACATCTTTGATCTCAACACCATAAGCCCCGATATTCTGCATGGGCGAAGCGCCTACATTGCCAGGTATCAGGCTCAGGTTTTCTACACCGGCATAATTGTTTTCAATACAGTAAAGCACAAATGAATGCCATCTTTCTCCGGCATGTGCTTTTACATAATAATAGTCTTTGTCTTCCCGCACCAGTTCAATTCCCTTCCATTCATTTTTTAACACTAATCCGTTAAATGGTTTGGTGAAAAGGATATTGCTTCCGCCACCAAGTATCAGCAGCTTGTTGGAAGGGGTTTCGCGTAGCAGTTCTGTTAGATCTTCTGATGAAGCAAAGGAAGAAAAATATCTTGCCTGCACATCAATGCCAAAAGTATTATAAGGTTTAAGTGATATGTTTTCTGCAATGTTCATTTACTGTAAATTACGTAGCAAGTGCTATTTATATCGGATCGATATCAGGCAAAATGGTAACGCTCCGGTAGCGTTTGTTTGATTGTATGATAACGATCTGCTGTTGTATTTCGCGCTTGCACTGGTTGATGAGGCGTGCATCTTTGGGTAGTTTGATCAATATCTCCCAGAGGTATTGGTTTCTAACTCTGTCAACAACCGGTTGTGCGGGCCCGTTACTTTGTTCTCCAAAATTAGCTTTGAGGCCCTGCATCATAATATTGGCGGCTTCTTCGGCAATATGCTTTTCCTTATGTTTGAAAGTAACCTGTATTAACCGGGTGAAAGGAGGGTAGGAGAATTGTTTCCTGTTGGCTATTTCATACGCATACAATTCTTTAAAGTTGTGGTGCTGCACAAATTGCAGCACAGGATGATGGGTATTGCTTACCTGGATCAGCACCGTGCCCTGGCCATGTTTCCGGCCCGCCCGCCCGCTAACCTGCTCCATCAGTTGGAAGGCTCTTTCATTTACCCTGAAATCAGTAAAGTTCAATATGCCATCTGCATCAACAATGCCCACCAGATTCACATGCTCAAAATCCAAACCCTTTACCACCATCTGTGTGCCAACCAATATATCAATCCTTTGCTGTTCAAACAGTTTGATGAGTGCATCATGGTCGTGCTTTCCTTTTACACTGTCATAATCCATCCTCGCAATCTTTGCATCCGGAAAAGTTTCGGCCACGAGTTCTTCTATTTTTTCGGTACCAAAATTCTTTTGCATGAAGTTATGACTGCCGCATGCCGCACAGGTATTAATAACAGGATAAGAAGTGCCACAGTAATGACAGGATAATTTGTTTTTTGCTTTATGATAAGTAAGCGTTACATCACAATGCTGGCATTGCGGGATCCAGCCGCAGGTATGACAGATAAAGTAGGGCGAATAACCTCTTCTGTTCTGAAAGAGAATCACCTGTTTTTTTTGTTGCAGCGAATTTTGGATGGCTTCAATCAAGGCGGGGCTTAACGCAATCTTTCCTTTATCCTTCGTTGGTATTTTTTTGAGATCAACAATGGCTATCTGTGGTAAATCTATATTGCCATACCGTTCAAACAGATTAACCAGTCCGTATTTATTTTGTTCGCAGTTATAATAGCTTTCAATAGATGGTGTAGCACTTCCTAATAAAACATTGGCTCCAAATAAAGAAGCATAATAAATAGCAGTGTCTCTCGCATGGTAGCGTGGCGCAGGTTCCTGTTGTTTGTAAGATGCATCGTGTTCCTCATCTGCAATGATCAGCCCTAATTCTTTAAAAGGCAGGAACAGCGAAGAGCGGGCGCCCAATACTACTTTTGTTTCGCCTGTTTTTACTTTGTTCCAGATCTCCACTCTTTCGTTGGGATTGAATTTGGAATGATAGATCGCAATATATCCCCCAAAATGTTTCTGCAAACGGCGGATGATCTGTGAGGTGAGTGCAATTTCAGGCAGCATATATAACACCTGTTTTCCGTGCAGGATGGCCTCTTCGATCAGCTTTGTATAGATCTCCGTTTTACCACTGGCTGTTACGCCATGCAATAAACAAACAGATCTTTCGCTAAAACTGCTTTTGATCTCCTGTAAAGCATTGGCCTGAATATCAGATAAAGTAAAATCGATTTGGATATTTTTGGGTAGCTGCCGTATACGGTCGGTGGCGCGTTTTTCAACAAGTAAAATTCCTTTATCGCAAAGGCCCTTTAACTGTGCGGCACTGGCATTTGATTTTTTTAGTAGTTGTGGCTGTGTTACTTCTCCTTCTGTTTTCACCAGGTGCAGGTAGGAGAGCAGCAGTTCCATTTGTTTGGGGGCTTTGCTCCAGTTATTCAGCAGGTCGGCCAGTTTATCTTCATCATGATAAACCGGATTAAGGGTAATATAGGTTTCTGTTTTTTCTTTGTATTTATCTTTCAGTTCTTCCCATACATGGCATACCCCTTTTTCAATCAGTCGTTTAATAACAGGATAGGTATTTACAGAATCTATCAACTGCTGCACCTCACTTAGCCGTAATTCTTTTTTCAGCTCCAGTGCTTCTGCAATAATATATTCTGTGTCCGACAGGTCGCTGAAATCATAACTTCTTTCTTCATTCCATATCAGGATGCTTTCGCTGGATAGTTTCAGGTTTGATGGGATGGCGGCCTGCATCACTTCACCTTCGCTGCACATATAATATTTCGCTACCCATTCCCAAAGCTGCAGTTGTTGCGGATAGAGTAATGGCTCGGTATCAAGTACATTAATAATATCCTTGGGCTGAAATGCTTCTGGTTTGGCAGGGAGTATTTTTTTAACGAGGCCCGCATATCTTTTGTTTCTGCCCAAAACAACTTCCACTCTTATGCCCGGCTGTATAACACTTTGCAGGTGTTCGGGTACAGCCCAGGTATAATTTTTGGGTAAGGCTAACGGTATGATGACTTCTACAAACAAAGAAGATGAATTTGATCAAAAATAAGCTTTAAGCTGATGGATAACTGCGATATCGTTTCAGGCCATTTTCCATAATGGTGTATACCCGGTGTTTCAGTAGCCGGATATCATTGATATTTAGCCCTTCCACCGGAACTTCTTCGAGGTAAATTACCCGGTTGATCCCTGGTGTTAATTCAAATAAACCCCTGTAATGCAATCTGTCGATGGTGTCTACCAATAATACCGGTTTAATGGGTGTTTGCGTTTCAATGGCTATGCGGAATGCACCATCGTAAAATTCCTTTAAAGGCTTTTTTGTTTCATTAAAAGTGCCTTCGGGAAAGATAAAAATGGAAATATGGTGCTTTAATGCCGCTTTTAAAGCTCTGACGCTTTTGGACCGTGTTACTGAATTACTCCGGTCTACCAGGATGACAGCCGCCCGGTAGATCCATCCAAAAACGGGAATTTTTACCATTTCATATTTGCCCAACACACGCACAGGTTGATGGGCTATTAATACGATAGCCGGGATATCCATATAAGAAATATGGTTGGCTACAAAAATATATTGTTTGCTGCGGTTGTGCGGATGTTCATAAATCTCCTGATGTTTTATGCCAATTAAAAAGTACCAGGCTGTTCCCCAAAAACGGCAAAGCTGGTAAATCATGTTTCCTCCGGCTACTTTACCAAATAATAATGATAAAAGCACAAAGGGCAGCACCAGAAACATCAGTACAACAAAAAAAAGGTAGGCATAGGCGCAGTAAACATATTGAAGCGTTCGTACCAGCAGTTTCATTTTTCTAACTTAAGCAGAAAACTAAGGTAAATGATAAAATTTACCTACAGGCAAAAACTCAGGCTTCTACTGGTTTAACAGCAGGTGTAAAACTAAAAGAGATTGTTTTTCTGGGTGGATGTTCCAGTTTTATATCGGCTGTATTTTTGAAATTATACAGGTAGGAGTATCCCATAAGACTGGCTATCAGTGAACCGGCCATAACGGATACTTTTGAGATCACCTGCAGTGAGTCTGCCGAAAATGCAAGAGAGGAAGTAAAGATCGACATGGTAAACCCAATGCCGCCTAAAAGACCAATTCCCCATAGTTGTTTAAAATTTGTATTAGATGGGAGTGAAGCAATACCAAGTTTAATAGCGATAAAAGAAAAGAAGAAAATACCCAATGGTTTGCCAAGTATCAAACCAAGCATCACACCGCCTGAGATACTGGAAGTAAAAACATCGGCCATATTATTGGGTAAAATGATTGCCGTATTTGCCAGGGCAAATAATGGCATAATGATGAAATTGACAGGCTTATGCAAAACATGTTCCAGTTTGGCAAGGTTTTTCAACGGCATACAAAATGAAACAATTACGCCGGCAATGGTTGCATGTATACCGGAATTGAAAAGACAATACCATAAGGCTATTGCCGGAAGAATATAGAAAAGCAGGTTCTCTTTTTTAAGTTTATTTATTACAACCAGCAGTAAGGCAACAATACCTCCTGCTAAAAGGTACCCGAGATTTAATTTGGCTGTATAAAATAAAGCAATAGTAATTACTGCACCCAGGTCGTCAATAATGGCTAATGCCGCTAAAAATATTTTTAATTGTACGGGGACCTTTTTTCCGAGCAGGGATAAAACACCTAATGAAAAAGCAATATCTGTGGCCATTGGGATGCCCCACCCGCTTTTTCCCGGTGTATAAAAATTATAAAAAGAAAAGATAACAGCCGGGCATACCATCCCGCCCAGAGCAGCTAACACAGGCAGTAATGATTTTCTGATAGAAGCTAATTCCCCAATGGTCAGTTCCCGTTTGATTTCCATACCAACCAAAAAGAAGAAAAGGGTCATTAATACATCATTGATCACCAGCAGGTTGGTTTCTGGTAAATGGATGCTGCTGTTGCCGGTAATATGTATGGCTCTTTGCCAAAGGCCTGTATAAAATTGCTGACTAAAAGAAAGATTGGACAATAAAAGCGATAAGATGGTACAGGCAATCAATATGATACCGGTTGCCCTGCTGTCATTAATAAAATCCCTGATCGGACTGAATATCTTATAAAACCGCTGTTCTGCCATATAGTTAGTTCAGTGCTGTTTGTTCTTTCTGTTTCACTACTATCTTATTTACCACTTCCAGATCACCCAGCGATAAAGACTCCCACCATTCATCGGTTACATCATCCAGTCTGTATTCTGTATCAACATCATAATCGCCGTTCTTATCAATCTGGTAGAAACAATTATTTAATGTATCCAGTACGCTGTTGACAGATTTCAGTTCCACGAACAGCAGCCTGCTCACTAATTTCTTATTTACTTTTTGCTCTAAAAATTCAACCCTTTGCTGCAGGTCAAGTATTTTGTCATCTTTTCTTGCCAGCAGATAACTGGCTGCAAAAAGCATTAGGATGAATACAACAAATAATAGCGATATCATACAGATCTAATTGTTTTCTCAACCGGGAAGCGATAAAATAGTTGACGGAAATTTATAAAAACCAAATAGCCCCGGTATTGCACGGTGCTATTTGGTTTTGACATTTTCTCATGTTCAGTATTAGTCTACATAACCATGTACGCCTGTTTCAGGTATATCAAGGCCAGCTATTTCATCTGCTTCTTTGCTTCTTAAAGGAATCACTTTATTCAGCAGTTTGAAGAAGAAATACATTGCTACGAATACAAAAACAAAGCAGGTTAATGTGCCAATACACTGGGCAAGGAATTGTTTGGTGTCTCCATAAAACAATCCTTTTACTGGTCCGGCAACACCATTCCAGCCATCTCCATATGAGCCGTCAGCAAATAATCCCAGCGAAAGAACACCCCATGCACCGTTTACACCATGCACAGCTACTGCTCCAACCGGATCATCAATCTTTAATTTTGAATCAATAAAGTTATAAGCTAATATCACGAGGATACCAGCTATGGCACCAATGATTACTGCTGATAGTGAAGTTACAAAAGCACAGGGAGCCGTAATGGCAACCAATCCTGCCAGCATACCGTTTGCGATCATACCCGGATCGGCTTTGCCGCCTTTTATATACATAAAGAAAAGAACTGACAATGCACCGGCTCCACCAGCCAGCATGGTGTTTACAGCTACCACTGCAATTCTCAGATCACCACCTGCTAAAGTTGAACCCGGGTTAAAACCAAACCAACCGAAAGCGAGAATGAATGTACCGATGATGGCCATCGGAATATTGTGTCCGGGGATTGTATTTACGGTACCATCTTTTCCGTATTTACCATATCGTGGCCCAATAACGATGGCGCCTGCCAAAGCGGCAACCCCACCCACCATATGAACCACAGATGATCCGGCAAAATCAACATGGCCATGCCCTAATCCAAAATTGCTTCCCAGCATGGCTAACCAGCCACCGCCCCATACCCAGTTACCGAAGACCGGATAAACAAACATGGAAATGAAGAAACCGTACACTACAAAAGATTTCAATGTCCATCTTTCAGCCATAGCTCCCGTTGGGATGGTAGCAGTTGTATCCATAAATACCATTTGGAACAGGAAGAGTGTGAATACACCTACGTCGTAATATTTGCTGCTCAGGAAATATCCTACAGTGCCTGCAATACCGAAATCGTGGCCAAATAAATGGATTACATATTCGTGAGGAATAACGCCTGCAGAGCCTCCGAGATTAGCCACATTTAAAGCACCCCCAAACATGATCGCAAAACCACAGATCCAGAAACCTATCATACCAATGGCATAGATAAGGAAGTTCATACACATGGTATGTGCCACATTCTTTTTCTGTGTGAAGCCTGTTTCCACCATTGCAAAACCGGCCTGCATAAACATTACCAGGAACCCTGCGATCAGGGTCCACATAATATTGATGGCAATTTTATTATGGCCATCTGCATTACCGATTGTTGAAACGGCAGTTGCCAGCTTGCTTACATTAGAGCTAACACCGGCTACCGTACTATCGGTTGCTTTAGAAACCGAGTCAATCACTTTTGCAGCGGTTGTATCAATGTCGCTGATAGTTCCTGTTTTAGCGCCTGTTGGGTCTTGCGCAAAACTTGCTGCAGGGATTGCCATAGAAAACATCAGAAGCATCATTACAGCCGGCATAAAAAACTTATGCCTGATCTTGGTGGTCAATAATTCTTTCATGTTGTTGCGTTTTGGTTATGAAATGGGAGGAAGGAAGAGATAGATCAGAACTTATATACTGCCGCCAGAATGAAGCTGGCTGTGCTTTTTGTACCTGCACCGTTTCCTTTGGTAAAAATGGCGGTGGATGCATTGTCTAATCTTATTTCCGGAATAATGGTCAGGTTATCCACTTTCACATTTCCGGAAAGTGTAGTTGCAAATACTTTTTTACCGCCATTCAGCAATGGAGACAGTTTTCTGTCGTCAAAATAATCTGCCCGTAAAGTCAAGCCGAATAATTTGGTAGGATCATAATTGAAATACAATGCATGACTCTTCCAGCTTGAATTTTCGGTTCCGAATTTGCCGGAATTAAGGTTCCCATCGTACACCAAGCTCCACTGATCAGAGAGTGTACCTGATACCACCAGGTTAAACTGGGTTACACCGGTTCCTCCATGAAAATTTAAATAGGCTTTCAGCTTATCATTTTTGGAAGCAGTACTAAATTGAGCAATTATCATTTTTACAGAAGTAGGAGCACTCACATAATCAACAGGATTAGCTACTCCAACCATCAAAGTGCTTTTCCCTCCTAAAGAAATATCTGCTTTTAACCCTGTATGAAAGAAGGGACCAAAAGTGAATCCATAGGACATGCTATAGTTTCTGTTGGCGTAGGCATCCAGCAGCTCCCAGCCGCAATGGGTGGCCCATTTACCGAAAGTGAATTTCAGTTTGTCGGATGGGGCATAGCTTATGTAGGCCTGCTTTACTGCTGTAAGGGTAGTTCCTACATCATTGTAAGAGAACTCCTGCGCTCTCCTGCCAAATCCGATATCTGCGGTTGCGGTTACTTTACCCACTGTATGGTCAACCTTTACAGAAGCCATACCTAATTCAAAGGAGTTCTTTGAATTGGTAAAACTTGTCAGGTTGTTGGTACCGGTTGGGGGATCATCGAAATTGAAACGGTAATACGCATCTACCGAACCTGTAAAGGTGGTAGTTGATTTCTTAGTGGAATCAGATTGGGCATTCGCGGACAGAATACTCAAAATTCCAAAACAAACTGCTGAAATTTTCTTTAACATTGCAATGGGTTTTATGATTAACAAATAGGTACAGCCTTTAAACTTGGTCAGAAGTTTATCATATGGCTGTACCTTATTTTTTTAGATGAAGGTGGGCATCTCAGGTGGTTGCATAAACCTGGTCAGAGGTTTCTTCGTTAGTAGTTGCTATACCTGTGCCGATTTGGAAACAGTTTCCTGTTTGCCATCTGCTGAATCAATACGTTATGCCAACTGCGGTGTTCTTCCGTATTTCTCGTCATGCTGCGAAGCATCGAGTCCTATTTCTTCTTCCTCTACAGTAACACGCAATGGCAATATGAAATTAATGAATTTGAAAATGAGAAATGAAACGGTAAAACTGTAGGTCACAACAATCAATAATGCTTTTACCTGGATCAGGAAGAAAGAGGCATTACCGTAGAAGAGTCCATCTGCTCCGGCACTGTTCACACTTTTAGTGGCAAAGATGCCTGTCATTAACATACCTACAATTCCGCCTAATCCATGACAAGGGAATACATCCAGTGTATCGTCCAGAGTAGATTTGCTTTTGTAATAAACGGCAAGGTTTGAAATGATGGCGGCAACAACGCCTATAAAAATACTTTGTGGAACTGCTACAAAACCTGCTGCAGGTGTGATGGCAACCAGGCCAACCACGGCGCCGATACAGAAGCCGAGTACAGAAGGTTTTTTACCGCGGAGTACGTCGAAGAACATCCACGACAGACCTGCTGCTGCAGCGGCGGTGTTAGTGGTTCCGAATGCGGACACAGATAATGCGTTTGCGCCCAGAGCAGAACCGGCGTTAAAACCAAACCAGCCGAACCAAAGTAAACCGGTACCAATTAATACATAAGGTATGTTAGCAGGAGGGATCTCACGGTTTTCAATATGTGCCTGCCTGCGTTTTAAAACGAGTGCACCAGCTAATGCAGCACAACCGGCTGAAATATGTACAACAGTACCACCGGCAAAATCCAAAGCGCCCATTTTGAACAGGAATCCATCAGGGTGCCATGTCCAGTGGGCAATAGGTGCATATACCAGCAGGCTGAAGAGAGCAATGAACAATATATAAGCGGTGAAACGGATTCTTTCAGCAACGGCGCCCACAACCAGTCCGGGAGTGATAATAGCGAACATTAACTGGAACAGCGCGAAAAGTGCTAAAGGGATAGTAGGAGCCAAACTCCATGGTGCGCCGGAGTTAACCCCTTTGAAGAACAGGTGTGTAGCCGGATTACCGATAAAGCCTCCGATTGAATCACCAAAACAAAGACTGTAACCAACAAAAACCCACAAAATCGAAACAATTCCTGCTGCAACCACACTTTTGATCATGGTTGATATCACATTTTTACGATGAACCATTCCTCCGTAAAAGAATGCAAGACCGGGTGTCATTAAAAATACCAGGGCGGTAGCTACAATGATCCATGCAATGTCTGCCGCACTGTATTTGCCACCATCATTAAAATTGGGGAGGGAAGGGGTAAAAATTGCTGCGATAGCTACTGCAACCAAAACCAGAAAAGGAGCGAATTGTTTAACGGTCGATTTTGACATAATTCGAATTAGTATTATATTTTTATTTAATAATAATTTATAAGTCTAAAATACTGAGTTTTTTTCAATAAAATGCAAATAATATTAACATTTATTATTTTGAAATATGTATTTCAATGCTTTGATTTGGTTATTAGATAAATTTTAATATTTGAAGCGATATATTAAATAAAAAATAAACCCTGTCTTTTTGGGACAGGGTTTATTTTTTATAACTGATATTTTGTTAGATACTGATTAAGTAGCTCTTGTCCTTCGATTCCAGTACTGAACTTCCCATCAGGTATTCATCTACTTTACGTGCGCATTCCCTTCCTTCGCTGATGGCCCATACTACTAATGACTGGCCTCTTCGCATATCACCTGCGGTGAATATTTTAGGAATACTGGTCTGGAATGATTGCTCAGTAGCTTTTACATTGCCTCTTTCATCAAGATCCACATCCAGTTGTTTGATCAGTCCTTCATGCTGTGGATGCACAAAGCCCATGGCCAGTAAAGCCAGTTCGCAGGGGATCTCGCGTTCTGTACCTGCTTTCTCTGCAAAAGAGGCTGGTCCGCCACCTTCCGGTGTTTTCCATTCAAGGTCAACCACCCTTAGAGCTTTCAAATTTCCGTTCTCATCGCCCAAAAATGCTTTAGTTGATATTGCCCAATGCCTGGTGGCTCCTTCTTCGTGAGAAGAGGTTGTTTTCAGTGTCATGGGGTAGGTTGGCCAGGGCATATAAGCAGTTCTTCCTTCCGGAGGCTTAGGCATTAACTCAAATTGCGTTACAGATGATGCTTTGTGACGGTTAGAGGTTCCCACGCAGTCGCTGCCGGTGTCTCCACCACCAATCACCACCACATTTTTACCGGTGGCTACTAGTTCTTCCACCTCTATCTTTCTTCCGCCTACGCGTTTATTCTGCTGTTTCAAAAATTCCATCGCAAAATAAACACCTTTCAATTCCCTGCCGGGGATGTTCAGGTTACGTGGAACCGTTGAGCCACCTGCCAATACTACGGCCTGCGATTCTCTTAACAGGTCGTTGATGCTGGTATTTACGCCTACGTTTGCATTGCATTTAAAGATTACGCCTTCTTCTTCCATTAAAGCAACCCTTCTGTCGATAACCCATTTTTCGAGTTTAAAATCGGGGATGCCATAACGAAGCAGGCCACCTGGTGCATCATCTCTTTCAAAAACAGTAACGGTATGGCCGGCATAGTTTAATTGTGCAGCCACTGCAAGTCCTGCAGGGCCTGAGCCTACAACCGCTACTTTTTTACCGGTTCTGATATTTGGCCTGCGAGCTTTTACAAAACCTTTGTCAAACGCGATCTCAATAATATGCTTCTCAATTTCTTCGATAGTTACCGGTGGCTGGTTGATGCCTAAAACACAGGCGCTCTCGCAGGGGGCCGGACAAATGCGCCCGGTGAATTCCGGGAAATTATTGGTAGCGCTTAATATCTCGTATGCTTCTGCCCAGCTTTTGCGGTAAACCGCATCATTGAATTCGGGGATGATGTTTCCTAAAGGACAACCGTTATGGCAAAAAGGAACGCCGCAATTCATGCAACGGGCAGATTGCTGATTGAGTTTTTCTTCCGGGAATTTCTGTACAAATTCCTGGTAATCGTTCAGCCTCTCTTTAGGTGAACGTTTAGCCGGAAGCTCTCTTGTAAATTCTATAAAACCTGTTGGTTTACCCATGGGGTTTACTGGTTTAGTAGTTTAATGATTGATGTTGTTTCTGTTTTCCTGTTTTTACTTTTGACTTTTCACTTTCGACTTCACACTTTTCTCAGTCAATACTTTCTTATAATCTATAGGGAAAACTTTAATGAAATTCTTCAGTTGATTTTCAAAATCGCCCAATACAAATTTTGCTACAGTGCTTTCTGTGTATGCATAGTGTTTGGTAATCAGGTCGTGTAATATTTGTGCGTCTTCCTGACTTAACGGATCGAGGTCAACCATTTCTTTATTACACAATTGTTCAAACCGGCCTTTTACATCATACACATAGGCAATACCGCCACTCATACCTGCCGCAAAGTTGCGACCTGTAGCGCCGAGTATTACTACGGTTCCGCCTGTCATATATTCACAACCATGATCGCCTACACCTTCCACTACTACACTGGCGCCGGAGTTACGCACCGCAAACCTTTCACCTGCTTTACCTCTGATATATGCTTCACCGGCAGTAGCGCCATAGAAGGCAACATTACCGATCAGGATATTTTCTTCCGGAACAAAAGAGGCCTGTTTAGACGGATACACGATCAGTTTGGCGCCGCTTAATCCTTTACCAAAATAGTCGTTGGCATCACCTTCCAGTTCAAGCGTAACACCTTTGGTATTGAATGCGCCAAAGCTTTGTCCTGCAGTACCGGTGAAATTAAAATGGATCGTATCCTCAGGTAAACCTTCGGCTTTATATTTCTTGGTTATCTCGTTTGATAAAATAGTGCCGGCTGTTCTGTCTGTATTTTTTATAGGGAAAGAAACAGCCACTCTTTGTTTTTTCTCCAGAGCAGGCTGTGCTGCTTTGAGTAATTGCCAATCCAGTACATCGCTGATACCGTGATCCTGTTCTTCTTGTTTGTATAAACCGGTGTATAATGATTCCGGCTCTTTGTAAAGGATAGGAGACAGGTCGAGTGTACGGTATTTCCAATGGGTGATATCATCTCTCATTTCAAGAGAATCTACCTGGCCCACCATTTCGTTGATGGTTTTAAATCCAAGTTCGGCCATGATCTCTCTTAACTCTTCTGTGATAAAGCGGAAGAAGTTTACGATATGATCAGGGTCGCCGGTAAAACGTTTACGCAATTCAGGATCCTGTGTGGCAACACCAACAGGGCAGGTGTTCATGTGGCATTTACGCATCATGATACATCCTTCTACAATTAATGCAGCGGTAGCAACGCCCCATTCTTCAGCGCCCAATAAAGCAGCGATTGCAATATCGCGACCGGTTTTCATTTGTCCGTCGGCCTGTACTACCACGCGGCTGCGTAATTTATTTTTAACGAGTGTCTGGTGTGTTTCTGCCAATCCCAGTTCCCATGGCAAACCTGCATGTTTGATAGAACTGAGCGGAGAAGCACCTGTGCCGCCATCGAAGCCTGAGATCAATACCACATCAGCTTTAGCTTTGGCAACACCTGCCGCAATAGTACCAACGCCTGCTTTAGAAACCAGCTTCACGTTAATACGTGCCGCACGGTTTGCATTCTTCAGGTCGAATATTAATTGTGCAAGGTCCTCAATAGAATAAATATCATGGTGTGGAGGTGGAGAGATCAATCCAACACCGGGTGTGGAGTGTCTTGTTCTTCCAATCCAGTCGTCTACTTTATGACCAGGCAATTGTCCGCCCTCACCCGGTTTGGCGCCCTGTGCCATTTTGATCTGCAGTTCGTCTGCTTCGGTGAGGTAATAACTGGTTACACCAAAACGTGCCGATGCCACCTGTTTAATGGCAGAACGCATGGTATCGCCATTAGGTAATTTTTCAAAACGCACTTCATCTTCTCCACCTTCGCCGGTATTGCTCTTACCGCCTAAACGGTTCATCGCGATAGCCAGTGTGGTATGGGCTTCCCATGAAATGGAACCGAATGACATAGCGCCGGTTGCAAAACGTTTGTAAATATTTTCCGCCGGTTCAACTTCATCAATAGAGATTGATGGTCTGTTGCGTTTGAAGCGGAACTGGCTGCGCAGGGTGCATGCTTTTTCACTTTGATCATTCACCAGTTTTGAATACTTCTTGAAAGTCGCGTAATCATTCATTTTGGTTGAATGCTGCAACAGGTGAATGGTTTGCGGATTAAACAGGTGAAACTCGCCTTTGCGTTTCCACTGATAAATACCACCCACCGGTAACCTGTCTATCGGTATATCTTTTTTACTGAATGCGAAATAGTGTTTAGCTAATATTTCTTTGGCAATTTCATCAAGTCCCATACCCTGGATACGTGAAGTGGCACCTGTAAAATATTGGTCAACCACGGTGCTGTTGAGACCGATGATCTCGAATATCTGGGCGCCCTGGTAAGATTGCAGCGTTGAGATTCCCATTTTAGAGAAGACTTTCAACAATCCTTCATTCACTGCTTTTACATAATTCTTTTTCAGGTGCTCTACATCCAGTGTTGTTTGCATTTTACCTGCGATCTTCATATCACGGATAGAAGAAATAGCGAGGTATGGATTGATGGCAGTAGCGCCAAAACCCAGGAGGCACGCAAAATGATGCACTTCCCAAACATCTCCTGCTTCAACAATGATACCTACCTGTCCGCGGTAACCTTTGCGGATCAGGTGATGATGCACTGCAGATGTGGCAAGTAAAGACGGGATAGGTGCGTGGTCAGAATCTATGGCACGGTCTGTTAAGATGATCACTTCAAATCCATCTTCCACGGCATCTACCGCATAACGGCATAAACGATCGAGACCTGCTTTTAATGAGCCTGGTTTTCCATCGGCCCTGAAATAGGTCTGCAATGTTTTTGCCTGGAAGATACCGGTATCGATACTTCTGATCTTTTCTAATTCATGATTTGTGAGCACAGGATGTTTCAACGCCACACTATGGCAGGCCAATGGATCTTCTACGAGAAGGTTTCCGTTACTGCCTGCAAATGTTGCGAGCGACATAACCATTCTTTCGCGGATAGGGTCAATCGGCGGATTGGTAACCTGCGCAAACAGTTGTTTGAAATAACTGCTCAGGTGTTGTGGCTGCTCGCTTAGTATGGCCAGCGGAACGTCGGTACCCATTGATCCAATTGGTTCCTTACCATCAATGGCCATAGCAGCAATGATGGTATCCAGGTCTTCTGTTGAATAGCCAAATACTTTCTGGTATTTGAATACCTGCTCGTGTTCGAGGTGTGTAAACATCACACGGGGTTCAGGTAATTCTTCGAGACGGATCTTATATTTATTGAGCCATTCTGCATAAGGTTTTTGTGAGCAGATGGTTTGTTTCAGTTCATCATCACTGATGATCCGTCCCTGTTCCATATCTACCACAAACATTTTACCAGGCTGTAATCTTCCTTTTTCTTTTACAAGTGACGGGTCGATGGGTAATACCCCTGTTTCAGACGCCATGATCACACGGTCATCATGAGTAACGGTATAACGTGATGGACGCAATCCATTTCTGTCAAGTGTTGCACCAATGATCTTTCCGTCTGTGAAAGAGATAGAAGCCGGGCCGTCCCATGGTTCCATCATACAGGCGTGGAATTCGTAGAAGGCTTTTTTAACAGGATCCATCTGTTCATTGCCATCCCATGCTTCCGGTATCAGCATCATCATTACATGCGGTAATGATCTGCCGGTAAGGGCAAGCAGTTCGATCATATTATCAAGGCAGGCAGAGTCAGACTGTCCTTCCGTAACAATAGGCAATAACATTTCCATTTCTTCTTTGCTGAAGTAAGGGGATGTAAAACCTTTCTCACTTGTTCTGAGCCAGTTCAGGTTACCCTGTAAAGTATTGATCTCGCCGTTGTGTGCAATGTAACGGAAGGGCTGCGCCAGTTTCCACGAAGGGAAGGTATTGGTTGCAAAACGGGAGTGTACCAGGCCAAAAGCAGATACTACTCTTTTATCGCTGAGGTCGGGAAAATATCCGCGAACCTGCATGCTGGTAAGTTGTCCTTTATAGATCAGTGTTTTGTAAGATAAAGAAGCGATGTAAAAACCGATCTCATCTTTCTTAACGGTGTTTCTGATGGTATGACTGGCGTAATTGCGCAGTACAAAGAGTTTGCGCTCAAATTCATCCGGGTTGGTGATACTGTCGGGGCAGCCCACAAACACGTGTTCCATACAGGGTTCAACAGACAATGCGGTTGATCCAATATCCTCTTTGTTTACGGGAACTTTTCGGTAAGCCAGAATTTCAAGCCCTAGTTTTTCCGCAGAGCGGTTAAAGATGTCGCGGCACTCTTCGCGAAGTCTGATCTCTTTTGGAAAGAAAACCACACCCACTCCGTACTTACCAAATGAAGGTAGGTGTACGCCAAGTTTGAGGCATTCATCAAAAAAGAATTCATGTGGGATCTGCAGCATGATACCCGCACCATCGCCGGTATTAACCTCGCAACCACAGGCTCCCCTGTGTTCCATATTTTCCAATACTGTTAAAGCATCGGCAATGTGTTGATGAGATTTGTTGCCTTTGATGTTCGCTACGAAACCAATACCACAGGCATCATGTTCAAAGGAAGGATCATACAACCCTTCGCCATGTTGTGAAACAAGCATGTACAATCGAATTTGGGGTCAGGAAATAAAATGGCAGGCAATCGTTTTGGAAAATTACGCAAAAACTGCGGTTTAATCAAACTTCGCGTAATAAAATTATCCAGATAGGTTGATAATATTCAAATAAATTAATGTTTTATTGAATATTATCAATAAAAAGGGCTAACGCCTGTTAATTTGTCTGAAAAAACCGGTAGGTAGAAGGGAAGGAAAGGGCTATTGGCTCCTTTTTTTCAAAAATACCATAGACGGCACTGCCGCTTCCGGTCATGGAGGCATAGAGGGCACCTTTATTATATAAAGCGTCCCTGATTTGACCTATTTCAGGGTATTGTTTGCTAACCCCGGCTTCAAAATCGTTCACCAGTTGGCCTTTCCAGGTATTAACCGGTTGCCGGATAATTTCGCGTATTGGCTGTTTCGTTATTTTGGGAGTTATCCCTGCAAAAGCTTTAGCTGTTGATACATGAACAGGGGGATGTACAATCACAAAGCGGTATGTTGAAAGATCTAATGGTATTTCTTCCATTTTCTCGCCCCGGCCGGTTGCCAGACAGGGCTTATTCAATATAAAAAAAGGGCAATCGCTTCCCAATTGCAGGGCATATTGGAGGAGTTGAGTTTGCGATAAACCGAGTTGACAGATCTGGTTCAGCAATTGCAGGGTAAACGCCCCATCGGCGCTGCCGCCGCCCAAACCGGCACCCATCGGGATAATTTTGTGCAGATGAAGTTGCACAGAAGCCAAACCGGTAAAATCTTTTTTAAGAAGCTGGTAAGCTTTTACGCAAAGATTATTTTTTGCATCACCATCAATCGCTAAACCGGAATTTGAAAAAATGACTCCCAACTCCTCAGTTCCAACTTCCGACTTAATGCCTTCTAATGCATCCTGCCATTGAACGGGGTAGAATACGGTTTCAAGATCATGATACCCATCTTCTCTTTTTCGGGTGATGTTGAGGCCGAGGTTGATTTTGCAGTTGGGGAAGAGAACCATGGGGCTGTGAATAGTGAATTGTGAATGGGCAATGGTGAATAGTGAATTGTGAATGGACAATGGAGAAGGTCATAGGCTCACCATTCACAATTCACCATTGCCCATTCACCAAATTATTTTCTTTTATTTATCTCGTCGCGGATAGAAATGGCGCGTATATAATCTTCGTGTTCCAGCACCTCGTTGAGCAGTGTCTGCAATTCTTCGAGGCTCATTTTGCTCAGGTCTTCTGCGCCGCTGCCTGATTCTTCAATACCTACAGGTTCTCCTTTTGTTTTTTTTGTGCCGGTATCTTCCATCAGTATTCCGGCATTTTCAAGGATATGTTCATAGGTATAAATAGGGCAACCAAATCTTACCGCCAATGCCAATGCATCGCTGGTGCGGCTGTCGATCTCTATTGTATCGTGTTCTGTAAAACAAACCAGTTTTGAATAAAAAATGCCTTCCTGCAGATCGCTGATAATGATCTCCTGTAATTCTACATTAAACGCATTCATGAAATTTTTCATCAGGTCGTGCGTAAGCGGTCTGCTGGGTTGCATGTGTTCCAATGCCACGGCTATGGCCTGTGCTTCAAATCCGCCAATCACAATGGGTAAACGGCGTAAGCCATTCATTTCACCCAAAACCACTGCGTAAGAATGCGTTTGGGTGATGCTGTGTGAGAGGGCCACGATTTCCAGTTCTATCTTTTTCATAGCTATACGCGAAAGTACTCGAAATTAAAACACGAAAAACAGGGGAAGGGGCTTTTTTGAATATTGAATGTTGAACAGGGAATGATGAATGTTGAAGCGATAAACCCTTCCATATTCGATATTCCGTGTTCAATATTCATCATTCAGGGGGATAGCTTAGTTTTGCCGCATGCATTATGTTTCAGCAGAAGGATTGACAAAGAGTTATGGTATTAACCCGCTTTTCAGGAATATTTCATTTCATATAAACGAAGGGGATAAGATCGCATTGATTGCAAGGAACGGGGTTGGTAAATCAACCCTCTTACGGATATTGAATGGCGATGAGACCCCGGATGAGGGAAAGTTATTCATTCATAAAGATGTTACGGTTGCTTTATTTGAACAGGATCCGGGGTTTGACGAGCAGAAAACGGTGCTGGAAAATATATTTCATACCAGTCACCCGGTATTAAATGTGATCCGCGAATATGAACTGGCCAGTGATAGTGAAGATGGGGAAGCTTTAGCTGAACTCTTTGGCAAGATGGACGATCTGAATGCCTGGGATTTTGAAGTGAAGGTAAAGCAGATCCTCACCAAACTGAATGTTCACCATTTAACCCAACCTGTAAGTGATTTGAGCGGGGGGCAACGCAAAAGAGTGGCTTTGGCCAAAACCCTTATTGATATTGGGTTTGATCATAAGCATACCTTGCTGATGATGGATGAACCCACCAATCACCTGGATGTTGAAATGATTGAATGGCTGGAAAATTATCTTAACCAGGAAAATGTAACCCTGTTACTGGTAACCCACGACCGTTATTTTCTTGATGCCGTAAGTGAAGAAATATGGGAACTGGAAAGAGAGAATATGTATGTGTACAACGGCGATTATGAAAACTATATTGAAAAAAAAGCGGCAAGGATTGAAAGTGAACTGGCCAGTATAGATAAAGCCAGGAATCAATACCGCAAAGAACTGGAATGGATGCGCAAGCAGCCCAAAGCCAGAACCACAAAGAGTAAGAGCCGACAGGATAATTTTTACGAAGTAGAAGCGAAGGCTAAAATGAAGATAGAAGATGCCCAGTTGCAATTGCAGATGAAGATGAGCAGGCTGGGGGGGAAGATTGTTGAGATGAAGAAAGTAAATAAAAGTTATGGCGACCTGCCCGTATTAAAAAGCTTCGATTATAATTTCAGCAAAGGTGAAAGAATAGGCATCATTGGAAAGAATGGCGTTGGTAAAAGTACTTTCTTAAATATGCTGCAGCGTATAGAACCTGCGGATAGTGGAAAGATCAATATTGGTGATACAGTTGTATTCGGCAATTTTTCGCAACAGGGTTTGGTGATCAAAGAGAACATGCGTGTAATTGAATACGTAAAAACCTTTGCCGAAAATTTTCCGTTGGCAGGAGGTGGCAGTCTGAGCGCCGCCCAGTTTTTGGAATTGTTTTTATTTACGCCCGATAAACAGTATACCTACCTTAACTCGTTAAGCGGTGGAGAAAAGAAAAGATTGCAATTGCTTACGGTTCTTTTCACCAATCCCAATTTTCTGATCCTGGATGAGCCTACCAATGATCTTGACCTGCCTACCTTAAGCGTATTGGAAAATTTTCTGAGCGATTACCAGGGCTGTGTATTGATTGTAAGTCACGACCGTTATTTTATGGACAGGCTGGTAGACCATTTATTTGTTTTTGAAGGCGATGGGATTGTGAAAGATTTCCCCGGAAACTATACCCAGTACCGTTTGTGGCTGAAGGAGAATGAAAAGAAAGAGAATAAATGGGATGTGCTGGAGAACAGGAAAAGCAAGGGTGAGACAACTGAATCGGTTGTGGTAAATCGTGAATCTACAGTTGCGGGCGGAAAGAAAAAAATGAGTTTTAAAGAGAAGCGTGAATTTGAAATGCTGGAAAAGGAAATGCCTGAACTGGAAACCGAAAAGAAAACCATTGCCGATAAAATGGGTTCCGGAAATTTGCCTTTTGAAGAACTGCAGAAATTAAGTGAACGGATAATTATTATTGACCAATTGCTGGAAGAGAAGGAATTGAGATGGCTGGAGTTGAGTGAGATGGGGGGGTAGGGGATTGGGAAATTTTGGAATTGGGAAATCGGGAAATTTGAGGTGACTGAGATGGGGAGGGGTGAGAGATTTGGAAATTTTGGAATTGGGAAATTGGGAAATTTGAGGTGACTGAGTTGAGTGAGATTGGGGTAGGGGATTGGG